>Ga0068860_100000605_pt1 | contig 42776 bp, 42 predicted proteins | sample KBSSwiS32_FD_66597 | JGI IMG/M metagenome (GOLD analysis project Ga0068860, IMG submission 66597) | Switchgrass rhizosphere microbial communities from Kellogg Biological Station, Michigan, USA - KBS Switchgrass S3-2 | ecosystem: Host-associated > Plants > Roots > Rhizosphere > Soil ... | reverse complement strand
CTGGGTGGCGGTCTATGTTCAGCGGCTCATCCTGCTGCTCGTTCCGTTGGCCGCGATCCTGCTGCCCTTGGCCCAGGCGGTGCCGAAGTTCGTCGAATGGCGCCGCCAGCGGCGCCTCTTCCGACGCTACGCCGAATTGAAGCGCCATGAGCAAGCCGTGGCATCGCATCGCCTCGACGACATCGAGCGACGCGAAGCCCGTGCGCGTCTCGACGACATCGAGAAGGAGATCACCCAGAGCGGCTTTCCGCTCGACTTGTCGGATCGCGTCTACACGCTGCGCCAGCACATCGACTATGTGCGCGCGCAGCTCGACAAGCAGGTCGAGCTTCGGCGGGCCTAGTCTTCAGCTCGCAATGCTCAACGTCCAGCGTCTGGCCGACATGCAAAAACAGCTACCAGGTTGTCGAGGACATGCGCCGCACCCCGGTAACCCCTCATCTGGCAATGCGGTTGCCGGGCGCGGTGGTTGTGCCTATGCTGCCGTTGCTTCTATTCAAGTTTTCGATCGGCGACTTGTCGCGACTGCTGTTCAAGCACTTCGTCGCCCTGTGAACGAGCAGCGCTGAACCGGGAGAAGCATATGCACCACAAGATCCTTTCCGCCGGCCTGCTGGCGCTGGCTCTGGCCGCGCCCGGCGCGCCGGCGCAGACCGCTGCCCCGGCCACCCCTGCCGTCGATCCGGCGACGGTCCAGGCGCTGAAAGACATGGGCGCGCACCTGCAGTCGCTGCAGCGGTTCCACGTGACCAACGAGCTGACCGGCGAACGCGTCCTGGCCGACGGCCAGAAGCTGCAGCACATGGCCAGCGCGACCATGGACGTGCAGCGGCCGAACCGGCTGCGCGTGAAGATGTCGAGCGCTCGCTCGCAGCGCGAGCTGTTCTACGACGGCAAGCAGGTGACGCTGTTCACCCCGGCGCAGCAGTACTACACCTCGGTGCCGTTCGCAGGCTCGGTAGGCGACCTCGCCGGCGCGCTGCAGGACAAGTACAACGTCGAGCTGCCGCTGGCCGACCTGTTCGTCCTCGGTACGCCGGCGGCGCCGCTGGACAAGCTCGATTCGGCCATGAATGCCGGTCAGGACTTCGTCGGCCCCGACCTGTGCGACCACTACGCCCTGCGCCAGGGCAATTTCGACTGGCAGATTTGGATCACGGTCGGCAGCAAGCCGCTGCCGCGCAAGCTGGTGATCACGAACCGCAACGACGAGGCGCGGCCGCAGTCGGTGAGCCTGATCGAGTGGGACATGAAAGCGATCCTCGCGAGCTCGGCATACACGTTCAAGCCACCCAAGGGCGCGAAGGCCATCGACCTGGTCGCGCGCAAGGCGCAGTGAAGGAGCATCGTCATGACGAAGTCTTCGAGCAAGATCTATCTGGCCGCGCTGGCCCTGGCCGCGCTGGGCACCTTCACCCTGGCCTCCTCGGTCGAGGCTGCGCGCGGCGGCGGTGGTGGCGGCGGCAATCGCGCCTCTGCTGGGGGAGGCGGTGGCGGTCAGCACGCCGGCGGTGGCGCTGGTGGTGGCGGCAATCGCGCTGCCGGCGCCGGCGAGCGCAAGAACGTGCAGGCCAACAACGCCCATGCCGACAAGCGCTCGAACGAGGTGCGCAACACCAGCGTCAACAACGTCCATGTCAACAACAACAACGTCAACGTCAACAAGAACGTCAACGTCAACGTCCAAGGCAACGGCGGCTGCTGCAACAACGGCTGGGACAACGACTATCACCCGATCGCGACGGCCGCTGCCGTCACCGCGACCGTGGCTGTGACCTCGGCCGTCATCGGCTCGATGGTGAACACCGTGCCGCCCAGTTGCGTGCCCGTGAACTACGGCGGCATGGTCTACCAGCAGTGCGGCACGACCTGGTACCAGTCGCAGGGGCCGCAGTACATCGTCGTCAATCCGCCATACTGACGTGGAGTACCGCCTTGGCATCGAGCATTCGAACGCTCATCGCACCGAGCTGCCGGTGCGGCACGTGACACCGGTGGTCGAGGTGGCACCTGCGTCACGTCGCGCGCGAAGCGACGACCCGATCGCCGAGCAGATCGTGAAGTTCTCGGCAACCTCGGGCGGGACTGAACCAATGCGGAGTGCGGATAGCCGTCGCGAGGCGGTAGCGTCGAGGGGTGACGACCGATTCCATCGTCGCCGTGGTGGACGACGAATCACCCGTACGAACGATGCTCGGGCGGGTGCTGCGCACGGCAGGCTACCGGGTGACGCCTTTCGCTGCCGGAGAGGACCTCTTGGCATCGCTGCAGATGCAGCCGCTGGCATGCGTGTTGCTCGACGTCCACATGCCGGGCCTCACGGGCCTGGAAGTGCATGCGCGCCTGGGCGCCGCGCGTTGCGACGTGCCGGTGGTCTTCATCACGGCCAGCGACCATGCTGAGATCGACACAGCGGCGCGCAAGCTCGCCGCCCGCCTGCTGCGCAAGCCGTTCTCGAGCGACGAGCTCGTGCAAGCCGTCGGCGTCGCCATCGCGGACCATCGGGCCCGCGCTTGATCGCCGGTGTCATCAACCTCCGTGCTTGAGCGAACGGGCGAGGCGAGGCGCGAGGTCAGGCGCAGACTGACCCTGGCGGTTCTGGCGGCTTGCGGGTCGTTCGCTCCCGCCGCGCGAGCCCAAGTGGAAGGACCGCCGCCGGCAGGAGAGGCAGCGCCCGCCGCGGAGCCGAAGGAGGCGCCGTCGCCCTGGCTGCTGTTGCCCACGTTTTCGAACAACCCGAAGCTCGGCACCTCGCTCGGCGCGCTCGCCGGATATGTCCGCAAGTTCGACGCGCAGTCACAGGTGTCGATCTTCGGCGTCAACGCGCAGTACACCTCGACCGACTCGACCACCGCTGTTGCGTTCGCGCGAACGTCGTTCGACGCCGACCAGCATCGGCTCAACGTGATTGTTGTCGGTGGTCGGATCAGGAACGACTACGACGATTTCCTCGGCACCGGCACTCCCCTCAAGTCCGAAGATCACCTCCGCTCCTTCGCCCTGCGCTATTTGTACCGTGTGAAGGACGACTGGTTCATCGGCGCGCAGGCGTTGTCGACGAATTACCAGATCGTCGGCCAGTCGGCGCTCGACGACGACCTCCTCGGCCTGCTCGGACTGACCGGGTTCAACGCAGGTGGCCTCGGCATCGTCGGCTTCCACGACTCGCGCGATCTCCAGGACGCGCCGAAGAAAGGCTGGGTCCTCAACTTCAACAGCGTCGCCTATCGGCAGGACATCGAAGGCAGCGACAACTTCGAGGTCTACCGCCTCGACTACCGCCAGTTCTGGAGCCACGGCGACGGCCACGTGCTCGGGGTCCGGCAGAGCAACCAGTGGACCCACGATGCCCCGCCGGCTGCCTTCGCGCCCGTGCTGCTGCGCGGCTACACGATCGGCGAGTACCTGGGCAAGTCGATGTCCTCGATCGAGGTCGAGGAGCGTCATCGACTGGCGGAGCGATGGGGGGCCACGGCCTTCGCCGGCGTGGCCTGCCTCTACGGCGGCAACCGCAGCGGCTGCTCTCGATCGGACCTTTTCCCGAGTGCGGGCGTCGGCGTGCAGTACCTCCTCAAGCCGGTGCAGGGCATCGTCGCCAACCTGGAGTTCGCGCTGGGCAAGGATGGCAACCGGGCGCTTCTCTTCAAGATGGGGTACGCCTGGTAACCGGCGGCTGACACCATCTCGACCAGCCAGGCTCGACCCGATCAGCTTGCTGATCGTCCCGACGAGGAATCCGCGAAGCGGTCCTTCGACGGCACCGATGCCGTGAACTCTTGAGATCCGTCGCCGTGAAAAACCGCACGGCGATCTCACCGGGCGCGAGCGATGCGCTCGGCTTTCGACCAGCGGTCGCCCTGCGCTGATCGGCGGTGCGCCGCGCACCTCAAGGCCTTCGCCCTCGGTCCGAAAACACGACGAGGACGAAAAATGCACAACTCATCTCGAGCTCGCGGCTTCACGTTGATCGAAGTCATGATCACCGTGGCCATCGTCGCCATCCTGGCGGCCGTGGCCCTGCCCAGCTATCGCGAGCACGTCCGCAAGTCGCGCCGTGCGGAGGCCCAGGCCTACCTCATGGCCGTGGCGTCGCGGCAGCAGCAATTCCTGCTCGACACGCGGGGCTATGCGCCGGACCTGACGACCGTCGGACTGGCGGCGCCGGCCAACGTCGCTGCCGCCTATGACGTCGCGGTGGCGGCCGTCGTCGGGCCGCCGCCGACCTTTCGCCTCACGGCGACGCCGAAGGCGGCGACCGACCAGGTGCACGAGCGCTGCGGCTGGCTCGCGATCGACCAGTCCGGCGCCAAGACCTCGGCCCTCGGCAACTGCTGGTGAGCCATGCGGAATCGTCCTGCATCGCCGTCCCCGTCGCGTGCGAACGCGCGCGGCTTCACGATGGTCGAGCTGCTCACCGTGGTGTCGATCCTCGTCATCATCCTCGGCATCGCGGCGCCGTCCATGAGCGAGTTCCTCGCGGCACAGCAGGCCAAGGGCATGTCGTACGACCTGACCGGCGACCTCATGCTCGCCCGCAACGAGGCGCTCAAGCGCAACGCCAGCGTCACGATCTCACCCGCCGTGGCCGGCTGGGCGCAGGGCTGGTCAGTGGTTTCGGTCAGCGGCGGCGTCCCTGAGTCGCTGAGCACGCGCAACCCGGCGGCGCAGTCGGTCACGATCACCTGCGCCCCGGCGACGATCACCTTCGATTTCAACGGCCGCGTCTCATCGCCCGCCGCGACGACGGTCCGCATCACGATCAGCAGCCAATCGAGCAGCCGCTGCGTCCAGCTCGATCCCTCGGGACGCGCCCGCGCGGTGCACGGAGCGTGCGCATGCGCTTGAGCACCACCCGGATGCGGGCCAGGCCCACCACGTCAGGGCAGCGCGGCGCGCTCCTGATCGAGGTGCTCGTCGCCATCCTGATCTGCGCCTTCGGCCTGCTCGGCTTCGCCGGCATGCAGGCGCGCGCGACCTCGTCCGAATTCGAAGGCTTCCAGCGCAGCCAGGCGCTGGTGCTGATCGAGGACATGGTGAGCCGCATGAACGCGAACCGCGCCCATGCCGCCGAGTACGTCGCCGGCGGCCTGATCGGCGACGGCGCGCTCGAAGACTGCACGGCCCTCGCCGGCGCGGCGCTCGACCTGTGCGAGTGGGGCAATCTGATCCGCGGCAGCGCCGAACGGCGCGCCGGCGCTGGCGTCGGTGCGATGCTGTCCGCGCGCGGCTGCATCACGCGCCCGGCGACGAGCACGGACCGCTACACCGTGTCGATCGCCTGGCAAGGCATCCTGCCGACCGCCGGCGCGACCAGCCCTTGCGGCGCGGGCGACGTCCTCTTCCCCGACGAGACCCTGCGTCGCGCCGTCTCGTCGACCGTGTGCATCGCGCTCCTGCGCGACGCTGCCTCGGCGCCCGTCCTGCCGCGCTGCTGATCGCGACCGTCATGCGAACGATGGCCACGACCCTCCCAACCCGGCGCCGCCAGCGCGGCGTCACGCTTGTCGAGCTGATGGTGGGCCTGACGCTCGGCCTCGTCGTCACTGCCGCGATGCTGGTGCTGTTCGCCAATGCGTCGGCGCACGGCCAGGACATCGCTCGCGCCGGCGTGCAGATCGAGAACGGTCGCTACGTCTCCGAGCTGTTGCGCGAGGACGTGCGCCTGGCCGGCTTCTACGGCGAGACGTCGGTCGCAGGCGCGCTCTACACCCAGCCGGATCCGTGCAGCCTCGCGCCCGCCGGCTGGGGCGGGACACCGCTGACGCTGCCGGCGTCGGTCCAAGGCTACCGGCCGGCCGATCTTCTGCCCTGCCTCGACCACCGCAAGGCGGGCACCGACGCGGTCGCCGTGCGCCGCCTCGGCATCACCGCGATCGACCCGGCGACGATCGCGGCGGGCAACACGCAGTACTACGTGCAGTACTCGTTCTGCGTCCAAGACGTCGCGACGCCGCGCCTCGTCTTCAGCAACGACCGGGCGGCCTTCACCCTGCGCAACCGCGCCTGCACCGGACCCAATACGGTGCGGCCCTACGTCTCTCGCATCTACTACGTCTCCGAATGCAACGAGTGCGCTGGTGCCGGCGACGGTGTGCCGACGCTCAAGCGCGTCGACCTCGTGGGCACGGCGCTGACCTTGCCGCCCACGGCGCTCGCCGAGGGCATCGACACGTTGCGCGTCGAGTACGGCTTCGACATCGACGGCGACGGCAGTCCGGACACCTACCTGCCGACGATCGGCGCGCTCGGTCCCACGGCGGCGTGGTCGAACGTCGTCAGCCTCAAGGTCCACTTCGTCACGCGCTCGCTCGACAAGGCGGTCGGCAGCAATCTCGCGACCGCGCAGGAGTTCGACCTCGGCGGCACGGCGGTGATCGCCACCGTCGCCGACGGCTATACCCGGCGCGCCTACAGCAGCGCCATCCGCCTGATCAACCCGAGCTCGGCCCGGGAGGCGCAGTGATTCAGGCGAGCCATCCCCCCGCGCAACGTGGCGCCACCTTGATCATCGCCCTGATCATGCTGGTCGCGCTGGCGATGCTGAGCCTCTGGTCGTTCAACGCCGGGACGATGAACCTGCGCGTCGTTGGCAACAGCCAGGCGCGCCAGGAAGTCGTGACTGCGGCGCAGGCCGCCACCGAGCTGACGCTGAGCACGCCGCTCTTCACCCAGGATCCGCTCGCGGTCGCCGCTGGCGCCATCCCGATCGACATCGACGGCGACGCGCAGCCCGACTACCAGGCCCGCCTGACGCCGGCCCCGGCGTGCTACCGGGTTCGCGTCCTGAAGGTCAACGAGCTCGATCCCGCCTCGGAGGGCGATCGCGCCTGCCTCGGCTCGAGCACGGCGCAGAACCCCGGCATCGAGACCGCGGGCGCCGCCCCGTCGACCGGCGACTCCTTGTGCGCCGACAGCGAATGGAACGTCAGGGCCGTTGTCAGCGACGCGCGCAGCCACGCCACGGCGGCCGTCAACCAGGGGGTCGCGGTGCGCTCCCTCTCGACTGATACCGCCAGCGCCTGTCCTTGAATCACCGGAGAGACGCCATGCGATTCCTTGTTCACTCCCTGCGATATCGAGCGCCTGCGCTTGCCCTCGCCATCGGCGCGCTGGTCGCGCCGGCGTATGCCGAGGACATCGACATCTACGCGAATCCGAATGCCGCGACCGACGTGCCCAACGTCCTGTTCGTGCTCGACAACTCCGCCAACTGGTCGTCCGACATCCCGGCGGCCGACTGCTACTACAAGGACGGCGGCGTCACCTCGAGCGTGGGCCCGAAGGCGAGCAACCCCGGCAAGGAACAGGGCAAAAAGGTCGCGATCGAGAAGTGCGCGCTCTATAACCTGGTCGACGCACTGCCGGTGAGCACCAGTGGCGACCCGAACAACGACGCCTTGTTCAGGATCGGCATCATGCTGTTGAACGAGTCGCCCGACAACGGCGCATATCCGCGCAAGGCGTTCACCGCCCTGACGACCAACAACAAGAGCGCACTCAAGGCGCTGATCAAGGGTCTCGACATCGGCGGCGACAAGGGTTCGAACGCCGACTTCGCCAAGTCGATGTACGAGGCGTATCTCTATTTCAAGGGCATGGCGCCGTACCAAGGGGCGGTGGCGCCGAAGCGCGACACGAGCGCCTTCAGCAGTGGCCGGTACAACAGCCCCGCGGGCGCCTCATGCTCGCGCAACTACGTGATCTTCATCGCCAACGGTTCGCCCGAGAGTTCCGAGAACAACAACTCGCTGGCGCTTCTGGGCGCCGCCGGCGGCAACGTCTCGCCGCTCTCGTATCCGACATCGATCGTCAAGAGCACCGACCAGGCGAACTGGATGGACGAGTACGCGCGCTTCCTGCGCAGTGCCGACGTCAGCAGCAACGACGGCTCGCAGGGAATCATCACCCACACGGTGGCGGTGACCGGCGCCTCGTCGGACGGCCTCTATCCGAATTTCATGGCGGCGGTCGCGAACCAGGGCGGCGGCACGTTTCACAGCGCCAGCAACGCCGACGTCCTGCTCAAGTCGCTGCTCGAGGTCTTCAACGAGATCCAGGCGGTCAACAGCGTGTTCGCGTCGGCCAGCCTGCCGGTCTCGGTGAACGCGCGCGGCACCTACCTCAATCAGGTCTACATGGGGATGTTCCGGCCCGACGGCGACGCCAAGCCGCGCTGGCGCGGCAACATCAAGCAGTACCAGTTCGGCCTCGACGCCCTCGGCAAGCTGTCGCTCGTCGATTCGTCCGGCACGTCGGCGGTGAGCGGGTCGACCGGCTTCATCAGCCCGAACGCGGTGTCGTTCTGGACCGCACCGAGCACCTACTGGAGCAACCAGCTGCTCGGCACGCCGCTCTCGAGCAACGATTCGCCCGACGGCGAGGTGGTCGAGAAGGGCGCGGCGGCGCAGCGCCTGCGCGTGACCTACGCAACCTCGCAGGACTCGCGCAACGTGCTGACCTGTGTCGGCTGCCCCGCCGGCACCGCGCTCGGCGCCACGCTCGCGACGCGCTTTCGCCCCCTCAACCTTCTCATCACCGACACCGCGCTCGGCGTCAGCGGCCTGACGGCCCGCGCCGACCTGATCAACTGGGTGCGCGGCACCGACAACGCCGGTGACGAGCTCGGGCCGACGACGACGCCGGCGACGACGGTGCGCCCGTCGATCCACGGCGACGTGCTGCACTCGCGCCCGGCGGTCGTGAACTACGGCGGCAGCACCGGCGTCGTCGTCTTCTACGGCGCCAACGACGGCATGCTGCACGCGATCAGCGGCAACTCGACCGGCAGCGGCGCCGGCGAGGAGCTCTGGAGCTTCATTCCCGAGGAGATGTTCGGCAAACTCAACCGGCTGCGCATCAACACGCCCGAGGTTCGCCTGCCGAGCACGCCGGCGGCCTCGCCGGCGACGCCGCGCGACTACTTCATCGACGGCCCGATCGGCGTCTACCAGCGCTTCGCCGCCGACGGCACCGTGTCGCAGGCGATCATCTTCGTCGGCATGCGCCGCGGCGGCCGCCTGCTCTATGCCTTCGACGTGACCAACCCGGCGGCGCCGTCGCTGCTCTGGAAGAAGACGCCGTTCGAGCTGCCGCAGCTCGGCCAGAGCTGGTCCGAGCCGAAGGTCGCGCGAATCAAGGGAAACGTGAACCCGGTGCTCGTGCTCGGCGCCGGCTACGACGCTGCCGCCGAGGACGCGACCACGCCGGGCGCGACGACGATGGGCAACGCCATCTACGTCCTCGACGCTGTCACCGGCAGCCTGCTGCGGTCGTTCCCGACGACGCGCGCCGTCCCGGCCGATCTCTCGGTGATCGACTCCGACTTCGACGGCTACATCGACCGCGCCTACGGCGTCGATCTCGCCGGCATGGTCTACCGCATCGACTTCGAGGTCGGCACCGACAACTCGCCGGCGGCCTGGACGAAGTACACCATCGCCGATCTCTCGGGCGGCACCAGCACCGGTCGCAAGTTCTTCTTCGGCCCCGACGTCATCGTGACGCGCGCCTTCACCGCGCTGATGGTCGGCTCGGGCGATCGCGAGAAGCCGCTGCTCTCCACCACGCGCGATCACTTCTTCGAGCTCTTCGACCGCAATCTCGGCAAGGGCGCGCCCGCGTCGCCCACCACGGCGGTGTTCGGCGACCTGTTCGCCGCCGGCGCGACCTCGAACACCACCGGCGCGGGCTGCTACGTCGAGCTCGAGGCGGGCGAGAAGGTGGTGAACGCAGCGACGTCGATCGGCGGCGTCTCGTTCTTCGGCACCAATCGACCGTCCACCGGCGCCGCTGAGGCGCACAGCTGCAGCGCTAACCTCGGCGTCGCCAAGACCTACTCGATGCCGCTGTTCTGCGTCACGCCGACCGGCAGCACGCTGGCCGGCGGCGGCTTGCCGCCGACTCCGGTGTCCGGCATCGTCAGCATCGGCAACGGCGCCAGCGCCAGGAAGGTCGTCTTCGTCATCGGCGCCCCGAATCCGAAGAACTCGGGCATCGAGGGCTCGCGCGTCAACCCGCTGATCAAGGTGCCGCGCAGCCGCATCTACTGGTACCAGGAGGTCAACCGCTGACCGTCGCGACGACGGCGCGGATTCACAGATCTTTACCGCTCGGCCAAGCTGGACTCACGACGCCCCGCCACCATCATTGCCATCACCCGGCAGTCGGGCGAAGGAGCAACCAGATGAGCAAGGCAGTGGCAATCGCGGCAACGGCATCAGCCGCGCGCCGCGTCCGGTGGGTGATGATCGGCATGGCGATGACGCTGCTCGCCGCGCTGAGCCTGTCGGCGTGGTCGCAGCCGGCGCCGCCGCTGCCCGGCAGCGGCCCCGATATGGCCTCGCCACAGCACGGTGACCCAGGCTCCCGGATGGGCGGCATGCGCGGCTGGGGCGACCACCATGGGATGCGCGGCATGCACGACGGCATGGGCGGCGGGATGATGTTCCGCGGCTCGCCCGAGCACATGGGCCGGATGATCGACTACATGCTCGACGGCCTCAATGCGAGCGATGCCCAGCGCAGCCAGATCAAGCAGATCGCCGCCACCGCGGCTGCCGATCTGAAGGCGCAAGGCGAAGCCGGCCGGGCGCTGCGCCAGCGCGCGATGCAGGCGTTCACCGCGCCGACCGTCGACGCCGCTGCGGTCGAGCAGGTGCGCCAGCAGATGCTGCAGCAGCACGACCAGATGAGCAGGCGCATGACGCAGGCGATGCTCGAGGTCGCCCGCGTCCTGACGCCCGAGCAGCGGGCCCGCCTCGGCGAGCGCATGCGCGACCGCCAGGCGCGGATGGAAGATCGCATGAAGCGAATGGAGTCGATGCGACAGGGCATGCCGCCGCGCCGATAATCGTCCGCCGCCGGGCACGCCGGCGGCATTCGTCCATCCTCATGACGCCACGCCTTCTCCTCGTCGACGACGACAGCCGACTCGCCTCGATGGTCGGCGACTACCTCGGCCGTGCCGGCTTCGAGGTCGAGACCGCCGGCTCTCTGGCGGGCGGCCGCGACTTGCTCGCCGCCAACAATTACGACGCGCTGGTGCTCGACCTGATGCTTCCCGATGGCGACGGCCTCGACCTCTGCCGCGAGGTGCGCAGCTCGAGCAAGACGCGCCAGCTGCCGCTTCTGATGCTGACGGCGCGCGGGGAGCCGATGGACCGCATCGTCGGCCTCGAGCTCGGTGCCGACGACTACCTGCCGAAGCCTTTCGAGCCGCGCGAGCTGCTCGCCCGGGTCAAGGCGCTGCTGCGCCGCACCTCGCCGCAGGCGGCCGGCGACGACGTGCTCCGCTTCGGCCGTCTCGAGGTCGACCTCGGCGCGCGCGTCGCCCGGCTCGACGGCAAGCCGTGCGACCTCACCGGCCACCAGTTCGATCTCCTCGTCGTCCTCGCGCAGAGCCCGGGCCGCGTGCTCTCGCGCGACCAGATCATGGATGCGCTCAAGGGCCATCCGCTCGAGGCCTTCGACCGCTCGATCGACGTTCACATCTCGCGCATCCGCGCCGTGATCGAGGACGATCCGAAGGCCCCGCGTCGCGTCCTCACCGTGCGCGGCGCGGGCTACGTGTTCGCGCGCAAGCAAGACGCCGACGACGCCGCGGCATGAGCGGCCCCGCACGGCCGCTCCGAAGGGGGCGCTCCGTCCCGCTAGGCGGGACCGGCCGCAGGCCGAGGGTGCACCCATGACGCCGGCCGCGCCGCGCGCCGGCCCGCGATGAAGAGCCTCTATCTGCGCATCTACGCCACCGTCGTCGTGGTGCTGCTGCTGTTCGCGCTGGTGTCCGGCTGGATCGTCGAGCGCCACCTCGACGAGGAGCGCGCGCGCAACGAGCAGGTCGCGAGCGACCGCCTGGGCGCGTGGGCGGAGCTGCTCGGCAATTCGCTCCCGGGCCCGGAAACGTCGGCCGACGTGCAACTCGCCGCGCTGCGCGACTGGTCGCAGCGCTTGCGCGTGCCGATCGCGCTCGACGACGCCAAGGGCCAACGCATCGGGGCGTCGGAATCGTTCGAGCGCCGCATGCTCGAGGGCGTCCGGCCGTTTTCGTTCAAGCTCGACGACGGCCGAACGCTGTGGACGATGCGCCCGGGCCTCCGTCAGGGTGGCGGCCGCCGCGGCGGGCCGGGCGGCGAGGGGCGCGGGCCGGGCGGCGAGGCGCGGGCGGGCAGCGACGCGCGGGGGTCTGGCGAAGAGCGCGGAGGCTGGCGCCCGGGCCCGCAGTGGCCGTTGCTGTGGCCGGGGCTGCCGCGCGGCGCCGGGCTGGCGATCGTCCTGGTCGTCCTCTTTCTCGCCATCGCCGCCGGTGCCTATCCGGTGGTGCGCCGCCTGACGCGCCGCCTCGAAGCGCTCAAGCGCGGCGTCGAGCAGTTCGGCGCGGGCGCCCTCGACCATCGCGTCGCGATCTCGGGCGCCGACGAGGTCGCGGCGGTCGCGGCGAGCTTCAACGTCGCCGCGGCGCGGGTGGAAGCGCTCGTCCAGTCGCACCGCTCGCTCCTCGCCAACGCCAGCCACGAGCTGCGCTCGCCGCTGGCGCGAATGAAGATGGCGGTCTCGATGCTCGCCGAGGCGACGCCGTCCGAACGCGAGACGCTGAAACGCGAGATCGACAAGAACGTTGCCGAGCTCGACGGCCTGGTCGAGGAGGTGCTGCTGGCGAGCCGGCTCGACGTCGCCGAGAACCCCCTCCATCGCGACCGGGTCGACCTGCTCGCGGTCGCCGCCGAAGAGGCGGCACGCGTCGGCGCCCACGTCGAGAGCACGCGCAGCGTCCACGTCGACGGCGACGAGCGGCTGTTGCGCCGCGCTGTCCGCAACCTGCTCGAGAACGCGCAGCGCTACGGCGGCGGCGAGGTCGAGATCGGTCTCGGCCACGTCACCGTGCGAGGGCGCGATTGCGTCTTCCTCGAGGTCTGCGATCGCGGCCCCGGCGTCCCGGAGGCGATGCGCGAGCGCATCTTCGAGCCGTTCTTTCGCCTCCCCGGCCATGCCGAGCAGGCCGGCGGCGTCGGCCTCGGCCTGGCGCTCGTCAAGCAGATCGCCGCTCGTCACGGCGGCAGCGTGCGCTGCGAAGCGCGCTCGGGCGGCGGCAGTAGGTTCGTGATTGAAGTGCCAGCCCCGTAGGCTGGCACTTCAATCACGAACTGCATCAGGATTACTCCCTCCCCAACCCCTCCCTCCGAGAGGGAGGGGCCGGCCCCGCTGGGGCCGCTTTCCCAGCGTCGTCCTTGAGCTTCCAAGCGAGCAGAGTGGTCAGGCTGGTGGCGGCGACGACGAGGCCGAGCGTCGACATCGACCAGAAGCCGCGTGCGCTGTGCATCCACGCCGGGCTGAGTCCGGCCGGATCGAACGCCGCCAGATAACCGCCGCCAAGGCCGACGCCCCAGAGGGCGACGACGTAGATCAGCAGCGGCAAGGTGGCGATTCGATACGCGCGCAGGACGAACGCGGCGACGGTCTGGGCCGCGTCGGCGACGTGGAAGAGGGCGACCCAGGCGAGCAGCGGCAGGGCGGCGGCGACGATCACCGGATTGGCGGTGTAGAGGCCGACCACCTGCTCGCGCAGGAAATAGATCGCACCGCCGACGACGGCCGCGACGCCGACGCCGATCTCGAGGCCGGCCCAGCCTATCCGGCGCGCGTCGGCGCGGTCGCCGGCGCCGACCTGCTGGGCGACCAGCGTGCTCGACGCGTTGGCGATCGCCAGGGGCATCATGAACATCATCGAGACCATGTTGACGGCGACCTGGTGGCCGGCGACCGCGGTCGCGCCGAGGCGCGAGACGAAGAACGCCATGAAGGTGAAGCCGGTCACCTCGACCGCCACCGCCAGCCCCATCGGCACGCCGAGGCGAAGCAGCGCCTTCAGGCTGGCGGCGCTCGGCGCGGCGATCGTCATGCCGCTGCCGAGGCCGAAGCGGCGATAGAAGCGGTCGCGGCGGAGCAGGAAGACCGCGCCGGCGAGCTGACACCACATGACGAGCGCCGTCGCGACGCCGCAACCGGCGACGCCGAGCGCAGGCAGGTGCAGCGTGCCGAACGGTGTCGCTGCATCGATGCCGAAGATGAGGACGGCGTTGACGGGCACCTTGAGGGCGAGGCCGCCGAGTTGCAACGCCATCACCGCCTTCGGTCGCGACACGGCGACGTTGAAGCCGCGAAACGCGGTGAAGACGAGCGCCGGCGGCAGCGCGAACGCCAGTCCGTCGAGGTACTGGCGCACCCGCGCTGCCACCGCCGGCTCGCTGCGCGCGAGGGCCAGGAAGGGCTCCGGGGCGAGCAGGAGGAGGCAGCCGGGCACGGCGAGGGCCAGGCCGAGCCACATCGCCTGCTGCGCCTCGTGGCCGCTCTCCTGCAGCTTGCCGGCGCCGTAGAGCTGGCCGGCGATCGGTCCGACCGCGAGCACCGTGCCCATCAAGCCGACGAAGATCGAGATGTAGACCGAGGCGCCGACGGCGAGCGCGGCCAGGTCGATCGCCGACGTGCGCGCGACCATGACCGTGTCGACGGTGCTGAACGCGATCACCGCGGCCTGGCCGACGAACACCGGCCAGGCCAGCGGCGCGATGCGGCGCGCGCCCCGGCGCAAGCCGAGCCGCGTCATGCAGCGGCGCGGGCGGCGGAGGATTGCGGGGCGGTGGCCGGATCGGCCGGCACGCCCTCCTGGGCGCGTTCGGCGTAGCGGTTGAAGCGCCACGCCGTGCCTTCCTGCGTGATCCGGCGCCAGGTCGCTCGCTTTTCGAACGGCGACATCTCGGTCCAGCGCTGCACCTCGAGGAAGGTGCGGCCGCAGCCCTTGCAGACGGCGTCGCCCTGGCTCGTCGAGCAGATCGCGATGCAAGGCGCGTCGGGCAGGGTCGCGTACCAAGCCAGCCACGCATCGCGCGCGGCGGCGGGCATCGAGGCCTCGTCGCACTCGCTCTCGTGGTAATAGACCATCAGCGCGTAGACCTCGGCGAGCGCGAGCACCTCGGCGCAGGCGGTGATGCCGTCGGGCGAGGGGGAACGGTCGCGCCACCAGTTGATGGCCGACTCGATGTCGGTGATGTGAAGGGCAGCCACGGCGCGACGGGGAGGCGAGGATACAGCGGCCGCCGCGGGCGCGCGCCCAGCCCGGCGGCCGACCCTCACGGGCGCGCGCCGATCAGCGCGGCGCGCTCGCCGCCGGCGTACCTGGAATGATGATGACCGTCGGTTGGCCGGTCGTCGTCGTCGTCGTTTCGCGGATGATGCCGCCGCCGGCGACGCTGCCCGATGTCGTCGTTGTCTGGTTCGGCTTGTTCGGCCCTTCGATTCGCGCGAGGCAGTCGGACTTGTCCCTCGGCGCGACCAAATTGCAGCGTTCGATCGCGTTCTGGCGCGCGGAGCCGGTGTTGTCGAGCTGGTTGCGCTTGCGTTCCTGCTGCGCCGCGCCGGCTTCCCTGAGGCAGGTCGCGCGGTCCTCTGCGGTGCGGCCGGCCTCGCAATCGGCGCGCTCCTTGGTATAGGTCGACTTGGCGGCCGCGGCGTCCGAGTCGGCCGCGTGTGCCGGCGCGCTGGCATAGCCGGCGGCGACGCCGACCGCGATCAGGCCGGCAAGAGATGCAAGGTTTAGTTTCATGAGGTGTCTCCGATGCGGTGAGCCACGTCGTCGAGTCGGCGCGGCACGTCGAACGGTCACCTTACGTCGGCGCCCCGTGGCCGGGGCGTAGGACGGCACCGCGCACCGGCGCCGCCCAAGTTCCCGTGGCCGACCTGCGGCGGTCCCGTGCGGCCGGGCGGCGGCGATGGGCGGTCGCCAGCCCCCCGGCGGCCGCGCCGACAATGGCGCGACATCGTTGCCGTCCGGCGCCTTGCGCCGGGCATCCCGGACGCCGCCTTCGCATGCGCTCTTCATCGTCTCGGCGAACCCTTCAACCCCGACCCGCGCGGCGATCGGTCGCGCGCGGCTTCACCCTGATCGAGATGATGGTCGTGATCGGCATCATCGCCGTGCTGGCGCTGATCGCGCTGCCGGGCGTCCCCGACAAGCTCATCCGCGATCGCATCGTCGAATCGGTCAAGCTCGCCGACATCGTCAAGCCGAAGGTCGCCGACGCGTGGTCGGCGACGGGGAAGCTCCCGGTCGACAACGCCGCCGCCGGCCTGCCCGTCGCCGACAAGATCGTCAACGAGTACATCAGCGCGGTCGCGATCGAGTCGGGTGCGATCCAGGTCACCTTCGGCAATCGCGCCAGCGCGGCGATCCAGGGCAAGGTGCTCAGCCTGCGCCCCGGCGTGATCGAGGACGCGCGCATCGTTCCCGTCTCGTGGGTGTGCGGCAATGCCGAGCCGCCGAACAAGATGATGGTGAAGGGCCTCAACAAGACCGACGTGCCGGCTCGCTTCCTGCCGTTCAACTGCCGCGCCGGCGCGGCCGCCTCGGCGCCGCCGTGATCGAGTTCGACGCGTCCGGCCTCGACAGCGCCAGCTTGCGCTCGGCCGGCAAGGAGCTGCTTTCGCTCGCCCTGATCGACGCGCGCAACCACACCTTGCGCTGGGCGAGCGCGCTCGAGGCGGCCGCCGACGGCGCAGCGCTGGCGTTGCCGGCCGATCTCCCCGCGCCGCTCGCCGCCGAGCTCGACCCGGTGCTCTGGACGCTCGGCCACATCGGCTGGTTCCAGGAATACTGGATCGCCCGCAACGTGCAGCGCGCGCGCGGCGAACGCGCCGACCCGACGCATCCGCGCCTGGCGTCGATCGTTCCCGAGGCCGACGCGTGGTGGGACCCTGCGACGGTCGGCCGGCCGCGCCGCCGCGAGCTCGCTCTCGGCGCTTTCGCCGACCTGCCGGCGACGCGCGCGTACCTCGTCGACACGCTCGAGACGACGCTCGAGCTGCTCGCGGCCATCGTCAGCGAGGACGACGCCTCGCTCTACTTCCATCGCCTCGCGCTCTTCCACGAGGAGATGCACGCCGAGGCGTTCGCGGTGCTGGCGCAGACGCTCGGCATCGACGACAAGGCCGGGCTGGTGGCGCGCATCACGACGCGCCCGCCGCGGCCGTCGCTGTACCTTCCCGCGACGCGTTGGCTGCTCGGCTCGAGCGGCGCCGGCTTTCGCTTCGACAACGAGGCCGAGCCGCACCCGGTCGACGTTCCGGAGTTCGAGATCGACGCGCAGGCGGTGACCTGGGGGCAATTCGGCGAGTTCGTCGAGGACGGCGGCTACGACGAGCGCGCGCACTGGAGCCAGGACGGCTGGGACTGGTTGCAGCGGGAAGGGCGGCGCACGCCGCGCCACGTCGACCAGATGCGCCATGGCGTCCTGCAGCGGCGCTTCGGCGTGCTCGCGCGCGTCGCCGCCGCGCATCCCGCGGTCCATGTCAGCTGGCACGAGGGCGACGCCTGGTGCCGCTGGGCCGGCCGGCGCCTGCCCAGCGAAGTCGAGTGGGAAGCGGCCGCGCACCAGGGCGCCACGCGCGGCTTTCGCTGGGGCGACGTGCGCGAGTGGACGGCGACGACGTTCCGGCCGTATCCGGGCTTCGTCGCCGGTCCGTGGCGCGACTACTCGCTGCCCGCGTTCGGCGCCAGCAAGGTCCTGCGCGGTGCCTCGTTCGCGACCCGGCCGAGCCTGCGCGGCGCACGCCTGCGCGGCTTCGCGCCGGCCGAGCGCGACGACGGCTTCTTCGGCTTTCGCAGCTGCGCCGCGTAGCCGCGACGCCCGGTCGAAGGCGGCGAGAGCCGCATTAGGGAAACCGATCCTTGCGATGGCGGGTGCCCCTCGAACAATGGGTCGAACAAGCCCCCGCGGCGGCGCCGCATCCCCGGCGACCCGCCTCGCAAACATCCAAGTAGGAGACCGGCGTGGACATTCCCATTTCCCTCACCGTCAACGGCAAGTCCGTCACCCGGACGGTCGACTCGCGCACGTTGCTCGTGCAGTTCCTGCGCGAGACCTTGCAGCTGACCGGCACCCACGTCGGCTGCGACACCGCGCAGTGCGGCGCCTGCACGGTGCACATGAACGGTCGCGCCATCAAGTCGTGCTCGATGCTCGCGGCGCAAGTGCAGGGAAGCCAGATCACGACGATCGAGGGCCTGGCCAAGAACGGCGAGCTGCACCCGATGCAGGCCGCGTTCCGCGAGTGCCACGGCCTGCAGTGCGGCTTCTGCACGCCGGGGATGGTGATGTCGGCGGTCCAGCTTCTGGCCGACAACCCGAAGGCGACCGAGGAAGAGATTCGTGAAGGGCTCGACGGCAACATCTGCCGCTGCACGGGCTATCACAACATCGTCAAGTCGATCCAGTTCTGCCAGTCGGGCAAGACCCCGACAGCGGTCTGAGGAGAACGGCATGGGCAACATGAACGAAGCCTTCGACTCGACCAAGAGCCCGATCGGCCAGAGCGTGCGTCGGCGCGAGGACCGCCGCTTCATCACCGGCGCCGCCAACTACACCGACGACGTCGTCCTGCAAGGGCAGACCTACGGCGTCTTCCTACGCAGCCCGCACGCGCACGCGCGCATCCGCTCGATCGACCTCGCGGCTGCCAAGGCGGCGCCCGGCGTCGTCGACATCATCACCGGCGCCGACCTCGCCGATGCCAAGGTCGGCGGCCTGCCGTGCGGCTGGCTGATCCACAGCAAGGACGGCACGCCGATGAAGGAGCCGGCGCACCCGGTGCTCGCGCAGGGCAAGGTGCGCCACGTCGGCGACCAGGTCGCGCTCGTCGTCGCCGAGACGCTGCTGCAGGCCAAGGACGCGGCCGAGCTCGTCGTCGTCGACTACGAGGAGCTGCCGGCGGTGATCGACCTCAGCGCCGCCGACTCGATCGGCTCGGCGGTGCACGACGACGTGCCCGACAACGTCTGCTACGACTGGGGGCACGGAACCGACAAGGCGGCGGTCGACGCCGCGTTCGCCAAGGCGGCGCACGTCACCAAGCTCTCGTTCGTCAACAACCGGCTGATCCCGAACGCGATCGAGCCGCGCGCCGCCAACGCCAGCTACAACCGCAGCGACGAGAGCTACACGCTCTACGTCGCCAACCAGAATCCGCACGTCGAGCGGCTCCTGATGTGCGCGTTCGTGCTCGGCTTGCCGGAATCGAAGGTGCGCGTGATCGCGCCCGACGTCGGCGGCGGCTTCGGCTCGAAGATCTTCCTCTACCCGGAAGACGTCGCGCTTGTCTGGGCGAGCAAGCGGGTCGGCCGGCCGATCAAGTGGACGGCCGAGCGCAGCGAATCGTTCCTCACCGACGCCCATGGCCGCGATCACGTCACGACCGCCGAGATGGCGATGGACGGCAGCGGCAACTTCCTGGCCCTGCGCGTCAAGACGATCGCCAACATGGGCGCGTACCTGTCGACGTTCGCGTCGGCGGTGCCGACCATCCTTTATGCGACGCTCCTTGCCGGCCAGTACAAGACGCCGGCGATCTACGCCGAAGTGAAGGCGGTGTTCACCAACACCGCGCCGGTCGACGCCTACCGCGGCGCCGGCCGCCCGGAGGCGACCTACGTCGTCGAGCGGATCGTCGAGCAGGCGGCGCGCGAGATGAAGATGGATCCGGCCGAGATCCGGCGCAAGAACTTCATCACCGCGTTCCCGTACGCGACGCCGGTCGGCCTCACCTACGACGTCGGCGGCTACGGCGCGCACCTCGAGAAGGCGATGCAGATCGCCGACGTCGCCGGCTTCCCGGCGAGGAAGGCCGCCTCGGCGGCGAAGGGCAAGAAGCGCGGCCTCGGCTACGCCTGCTACATCGAGGCGTGCGGGATCGCGCCGTCGAACATCGCCGGCGCGCTCGGCGCGCGCGCCGGGCTGTTCGAGGCCGGAGAAGTGCGCGTCCACCCGACCGGCACGGTGACGGTCTTCACCGGCTCGCACAGCCACGGCCAGGGCCACGAGACGACGTTCGCGCAGGTCGTCGCGGCGCGCCTCGGCATCCCCGTCGGCAACGTCGAGATCGTCCACGGCGACACCGGCAGGGTGCCCTTCGGCATGGGCACCTACGGGAGCCGGTCGCTCGCGGTCGGCGGCACGGCGATCGTCAAGGCGGTTGACAAGGTGATCGCCAAGGGCAAGAAGATCGCCGCTCACCTGCTCGAGGCGGCCGACACCGACATTGAGTTCGAAAACGGCGAGTTCAAGGTCGCCGGCACCGACAAGAAGATCGCCTGGGGCAACGTCTCGCTCACCGCCTACGTGCCGCACAACTTCCCGCTCGACAAGCTCGAGCCGGGGCTGAACGAGAACGCGTTCTACGACCCGACCAACTTCACCTATCCGGCCGGCAGCTACATCTGCGAGGTCGAGGTCGACAGCGACACCGGCAAGGTGAAGATCGAGCAGTTCGTCGCCGTCGACGACTTCGGCAACATCGTCAACCCGATGATCGTCGAGGGCCAGGTGCACGGTGGTATCGCCCAGGGCCTCGGCCAGGCGATGATGGAAGCGTGCGCGTACGACCCGCAGTCCGGGCAGCTCGTCACCGGCTCGTACATGGACTACGCGATGCCGCGCGCGATCGACATCCCGAGCTTCAAGGTGGCGACGACGAACACGCCATGCAGCCACAACCCGCTCGGCGTCAAGGGTTGCGGCGAAGCCGGCGCGATCGGCTCGCCGCCGGCCTACATGAACGCGCTGACCGACGCGCTCGGCGTCGTCGACCTGGCGATGCCGGCGACGCCGGAACGCGTCTGGCGCGCCGCCAACGGCATGCCCGCCTGAGCAAGGAGAACAACGATGTATGCATTCGACTACCAGCGGCCGACCAGCCGCGATGCTGCCAAGGCGGCTGCCAGCGGCGCCGACGCGCGCTTTCTCGCCGGCGGCCAGAGCCTGATCCAGGCGATGCGGCTGCGCCTGTCGCAGTCCGAGCGCCTGGTCGATCTCGGCGCGATCGCCGACCTGAAGCAGATCAAGGCCGACGCCAACGGCGTCACGATCGGCGCGATGGCGACGCACGCGAGCGTCGCGTCCAACGCCGACGTCAAGCGAATCGCGCCGGCGATCGCCGAGCTCGCCGGCGGCATCGGCGACCCGATGGTGCGCAACATGGGAACGATCGGCGGCTCGATCGCCAACGCCGACCCGGCGGCGTGCTACCCGGCCGGCGTGCTGGCGTTCAACGCGACGATTCACACCGACCGGCGCACGATCGCCGCCGACGACTTCTTCGTCGGCCTGTGGGAAACCGCATTGAAGCCGGGCGAGCTGATCACCGCGGTCGCCTTCCCGGCGGCGCAGAAGGCGGCCTACGTCAAGTACCGGCAGCAGGCGTCGCGTTTCGCCCTGATCGGCGTGTGCGTCGTACAGACGGCGGGCGGCGTTCGCGTCGGCGTCACCGGCGCGAAGAGCCACGCCTTTCGTGCCACCGAGATCGAGAAGGCGCTCGCCAAGAACTTCACCGCGGAGGCCGCCAAGGCGGTGAAGATGCCCACCACCGACATCAACGCCGACCTGCACGGCTCGGCCGAGTACCGTGCCGCGATGATCAGCGTCATCGCCTCGCGCGCGGTGGCGGCGGCGCTGGCCCGCTGAGTTCGATGTCATCCTGAGCGGAGCGAAGGATCGCGCGCCGCAAAAGATCCTTCCCTTCGTTCAGGATGACCGCTGCGGCGAGAATGCGTTCGTGATCTCGCCCACCGCCCTCCCACCGCCACGCTCGGTCGACGACGTCGTCGCCGCGCTCGCCGCCGAGAACTACGTCGCCGACCGTCGCCTTGCGACCTCGGTCTACCTCGCCCTCACGCTGAAGCGCCCGCTCTTCGTCGAAGGCGAGCCCGGCGTAGGCAAGACCGAGCTCGCCAAGGCGCTGGCGCGGGCCCTGCAGGCGATGCTGCTGCGCGTGCAGTGCTACGAAGGCCTCGACGTCGCCCAGACGGCGTACGAGTGGAATGTGGCGCGCCAGATGATGGAGATCCGCCTCGCCGAGGCGGCGCACGACGTCGGCGATGCCGCCTCGCGCGAGCGCCTCGCCAGGAGCTTGTACGCGCGCTCGATGCTGATCGAGCGGCCGCTGCTGCAGGCGCTGACGCAGGAACGCTCGCCGGTGCTCCTGATCGACGAGCTCGACCGCGCCGACGAGCCGTTCGACGCGTTCCTGCTCGAGGTCCTGGCCGAGAACCAGCTGACGATCCCCGAGCTCGGCACCGTCCGGGCCGCTCCCGACGCCGCGCCCATCGTCGTCATCACCAGCAACCGCACGCGCGAGATCCACGACGCGCTCAAGCGCCGCTGCCTCTATCACTGGGTCGACTACCCCGATCTGGATCGCGAGCTCGAGATCGTCCGCATCCGCGCGCCCGGCGCGCCCGAGCGCCTAGCCGCGCAGGTCGTCGCGTTCGTGCAGCGGATGCGAACGCTCGACCTCTTCAAGGCCCCCGGCATCGCCGAGACGATCGACTGGAGCAACGCGCTGGTCGCGCTCAACGCGTTCAGCCTGGCGCCCGACAACGTCCGCGACACGCTCGGCGTGCTGCTCAAGCACCGCGACGACATCGCCAAGATGCAAGGCGGCGACGTCACCAAGCTGCTCGCCGAGCTGCAGGCCACGGCGCGCGGCGAGGCGCCCCGGGCCGCACCCGCCGATGCTCGCTGACAACGTCGTCCACTTCGCGCGCGTCCTGCGCCACGCGGGCCTCGCCGTCGGCCCGGATCGGGTGCTGGCGGCCCTCGAGGCGATCGAGGCGGTCGGCCTGGCACGCCGCGACGACGTCCATGCCGCCCTCTCGGCGGTGATGATCGACCGCCACGAGCAGCAGGCGCTCTTCGACGACGCCTTCGCGGCGTTCTGGCGCGATCCCAAGCTGCTCGAGCGGATGATGGCCGAACTGCTGCCGAAGATCAGCGGGCGCGGCGACCGTGCCAACAAGCCGCGCTCCCATCGCCTCGCCAACGCGCTCGCGCCAACACCGGTCGGCGACGCCGCGCGGCCCGCGCGCCAGCCCGACGACCAGATCGAGTTCGAGACCAGCTTCGCCTTCTCCGACCGCGAGCGCCTGCAGCGCGCCGACTTCGAGTCGATGACCGCGGCAGAGTTCGAGCTCGCCAAGAAGCTCGCCGAGGAGGTGCCGCTGCCGTTCGCACCGGTGCGCCGGCGCCGGCACGAAGCGAGCGCGCGCGGAAGGATCGACCTGCGCGCGACGATGCTCGCGATGGCGCGCCAGCCCGAGACGCTCGTGCCGCGCTTCAGCCGGGCGCGCAGCGAGCTGCCGACGATCGTCGTCCTGCTCGATGTCTCGGGGTCGATGGACCGCTACGCACGCCTGATGCTGCACTACGTGCACGGCCTGACCCGGCGCTACCTCAAGGTCCACACGCTCACCTTCGGCACGCGCCTCACCAACATCACGCGCGCGCTCCGCCATCGCGACCCGGACCTCGCCCTCGAGCTGGCGAGCGCGCAGGTGCAGGACTGGAAGGGCGGCACGCGCATCGCCTCGTGCCTCGACGACTTCAACCGGCACTGGGCGAGGCGCCTGCTCGGTGCCAACGCCGCGCTGCTGCTCGTCACCGACGGCCTCGACCGCGACGAGCATGGCGAGCTGACGCGCGCGGCCGAGCAGCTGCGTCTGTTCGCGCGCCAGATCGTCTGGCTCAACCCCCTGCTGCGCTTCGACCGGTTCGAGCCCCGGGCCGGTGGCGTGCGCGCGTTGCTCCCCCACGTCGACCGCTTCCTGCCGGTGCACAACCTCGCCAGCCTCGCCGACCTCGGGGCGGCGCTGCGGTCGGCACCGGACGCGCGCCGGTAGGACAATCGCGCGATGGAACTGATTGGCGAACGAACCATCCCGGCGTCGATCGACGCGACCTGGGCCGCGCTCAACGACCCCGAGACGCTCAAGGCGTGCATCGCCGGCTGCGAATCGCTCGAGCGCGTCGGCGACGACGGCTTCGTCGCCGTCGTGGCGATGAAGATCGGCCCGGTGAGCGCGCGCTTCAAGGGCAACCTGAAGCTGACCAACGTCAACCCGCCCACCGGCTACACGATCAACTTCGACGGCCAGGGCGGCGTTGCCGGCTTCGGCAAGGGCTCGGCCGACGTGTCGCTGACGCCCATCAGCGACAGCGCGACGAAGCTCGCCTACAACGCCCGCGCGACGGTTGGCGGCAAGATGGCGCAGATCGGCTCGCGCCTCATCGACGCGACCGCATCCAAGATCACCGACGACTTCTTCAAGGCGTTCGAGGCGCAACTGCAGGCGAGGGTGCCGGGCGGCGTCGCGGTCGTCGACGGCGCTTTGCCGCGCGAGCCCGAACCGACGGGGACGATCGGTTGGGTGCTCGCGACGATCGTCGTTCTCGCCGCGCTCTTCCTGATTTTCCGGTGAGCGCATCGCCGGCAGCGCAAGCGCGCTCGCTGGCGCCCTTCGGCGTGGCCACCGCCTTGACCGCGGCACTGTCCGCGCTGGCGCTGACGTCGCCCGGGTGGGCACAGGTCGCCCCGACGACGAGCGAGATCGCCGCGTACAGCGGTCTGCACGCCGCCGCAGCGCGCGGCGACGTCGCCGCGACCCTCCGCCTGGCCGCCGCCGATCCGGCGGCGGTGAGGTCGCGCGACGCGCACGGCCGCACCCCGCTGCACGTGGCGACCTTCGCGCGCAAGGCCGGCGCGATCGTCGCCTTGGCACGCTCCGGAGCGGCGCTCGATGCGCTCGACGACGAACGCTACGACGCGGTGACGATCGCCTCGGTCGCCGACGACGAGGCGACGCTCGACGTCCTGCTCGCGCTCGGCGCGAGTGCGCGTCAGGTGACGAGCCGCTACGACGGCACGGCGCTGATCGCCGCCGCCCACCTCGGCCACGACGGCGTCGTGCGCCGCCTGATCGCTGCCGGCGCGCCGCTCGACCACGTCAACAACCTGCACTGGACGGCGCTGATCGAGGCGGTTGTCCTCGGCGACGGCGGCTCGCGCCACCAGTCGACCGTGCGCGCGCTGCTCGACGCCGGCGCGAGCACGCAGCTGACCGACCGCTCCGGCCGCACCCCGCTCCAGCTCGCCCGCGACAAAGGCCATCGCGCCCTAGTCGATCAGCTCGAACGCGCCCCCGCCCGCTGACGCATAGGAAAAAGCGGCCCCAAAGGGGCCGGCCCCTCCCTCTCGGAGGGAGGGGAGCTCAGCGGGGAGGGAGCGGTCCTGGAACTCCCTTGCGGAGCAAGGGAGGGGAGCGAAGCAGGGAGGGAGCGGCCCTGGAAAGCGAAGCGAGGGCGACCAGCAACGTCACACGTTGCTTGTCGCCCTCACTTCGTCGATCGTCGTCTGGCCGGCGAGCACCTTCTCGATGCCGTCCTGGCGTAGCGTGCGCATGCCTTCTTTCATCGCCATCGCCTGCAGCGCCTCGGCGCGGGCGCCGTTCTGGATCATCCGGCGCAGCTCCCGCGAGACGACCATCAGCTCGTGGATGCCGGCGCGGCCGCGAAAGCCGGTCTGGTCGCACTTCTCGCAGCCCTCGCTGTCGTGCAGCAGCAGCTGGCCCTCGGCCGCATGGCGCTGGATCCAGCCGGCGAGCACCTCGTCGCGCGACATCGGGGCTTCGGCACCGAACGCATTCAGGTAGTCGCCGAGAAGCTCCTCGATCTCCTCCTCGGTCGCCAGCCGGTCGATGCGGCAGTCCGGGCAAGTCCGGCGCACCAGCCGCTGCCCCAGCACGGCGAGCAGCGAGTCGGCGAAGTTGAACGGGTCCATGCCCATGTCGAGCAGGCGGGTCACCGTCTCGGGGGCGCTGTTGGTGTGCAGCGTCGAGAGGACGAGGTGGCCGGTGAGCGACGCCTCGATCGCCATCTGCGCGGTCTCGTTGTCGCGGATCTCGCCGAGCATGATGACGTCGGGGTCGGCACGCATGAAAGCGCGCAGCGCCTTGGCGAAGGTCCAGTCGATCTTGGGGTTCACCTGCACCTGGCGCAGGCCCGGCTGGGTGATCTCGACCGGATCCTCGGCGGTCCAGATCTTTCGCTCCGGCACATTGATGTGGCTGAGCGCCGAGTGCAGCGTCGTCGTCTTGCCCGAGCCGGTGGGGCCGACGCAGAGGACCATGCCGTAGGGGCGCTCGACCGCCGCCTGCAGCGCCAGCCGGTTCGGCTCGGTCAGGCCGAGCATGTCGATCGGGATCGGCCGCGCCGAGGCGAGCAGGCGCAGGACGACGTCCTCGAGGCCGTTGTTGGTGGGGATCGTCGCGACGCGAAGCTCGATCTTGTGCTGCGGCACGAACTTGGCGAAGTTGATCTTGCCGTCCTGCGGGCGCCTGCGCTCGGAGATGTCGAGATCGCACATGATCTTGACGCGCGCGATCAGCGCGTTGCGGTAGTTCGCCGGCAGCTCGAGGTAGGTGCGCAGGATGCCGTCCTTCCTGAAGCGGACGCGGATCTTCTCCTTGCCGGGGTAGCTCTCGATGTGGATGTCGGAGACGCCTTCCTTGTGCGCCTCGACGATCATGTTGTTGAGCAGGCGGACGAGCGAGTTGTCGCTCTGCTCGATCGGCTTGTCGTCGTCGCCCGCGAGGCGCTCGAGGCCCTCCTTCTCGAGCGTCTCGACCAGCTCGTCGGTCGACGTCGTCGCGGCCGCGGAGGCGGCGGAGAAGTCGGGCTCGTAGGCGATCGGCGCCGCCAGGTCGGCGGCCACGCGCGTCTTGCCGCCCGAGCCGATCTTGTCGTAGGCGGCGTGCAGGGTGGTGTAGATGGAGCGGCCGAGGACGGGGACCACCTTCAGCTCGGAATTGAACTCGATCTCGTCGACGGCGGCGCGTCGCGACGGGTCTTCGAGGGCGACGACGAGCCGGCCGTCGCGGATCAGCAGCGGCATCGCGCGCAGGCGCGCGGCGACGCCATAGCCGAGCTTGCGCAGCGCCTCGGTCTCGACCGGGAACGCTTCGAGGTCGACCAGCGGATAGCCCATCTTGCGGGCAAGCGCGGTCTGCAGCTCGTCGCGCGAGACGACGCCCATCCGCACCAGGATCTCGCCGAGCGGGACGCTGCGGTCGAGCTGCTGCTGCACGAGCGCTTCCTTCAGCTGGCCTTCATCGATCATGCCGAGCGAGAGCAGCGCCTCGCCGATCCGAACGAGCGGCATCTTTTGCTGGCGCTCGATCGCCTCGAGAAGCTGCTGCGCGCTGACGATCTGCTGCGTGACCAGAAGCTCGCCGAGCTTCTGCTTGCGCAGGCCCTTCTGCACGTCGACGGCCTCGTCGATCTGTGCCGGCGTCGCGCGATGCTGGTCGACCAGCACCTCGCCGATCTTCGGGCCGAGCTCGAAGGCGGTGTACGCGGCGCGCGGAATGAACGTGCGCTTGACGCTGCCGTCGTCCTCACAAGGCGGGAAGATGAACAGCCCGAACTCGGCCTCGACGTGGCCGATCGTCGTGCCGCTCAGCTCGCCGCCGGCGGCGAGCTGGATCTTGTACGGCGATCTCTCGCGCTGGCCGAGCAGCGCCGCGTGCGGATCGCTGCGCGACAGCGGCAGCGGCCGCAGCGGCGTCGTCACCGTCAGCGCAATGAACTTGTCGAAGCGCAGCGCCAGCGTCGTTCGTGCCGACGGCATCTGCACATGGGCGACCGAGGTTTCAGGAACGAAGAACGTCAGGCGCGCCGAGATCGGCGCCAGCTCGGCACGAACGAGGATCTGGCACGGCAGCGTCTCGGTCTGCTCGGTCGGCGCCGGATAGCTCGCGTAGGGCGGCGTTGGCCACAGGAAGATGTTGCGATTACCCTTTTCCTTCGCCGCCGAGTCGGCGTCGGCCGGCTCCGCGCCGGGCGTGCGCGCCGGGGCTTTCCAGCTGAGGGGGGTAGACAGATCGGCCATGCGGTCCTCGTGCCGGCCGCTTCGGTGACGTCCGCCATGGACGTGCGCAGGCCTTGCGGGAGGCCGGGCCATGATGGCCAGAGGCAGCCGTGGCGGTGTCCCGAAATGCGCGACTTGTTGCCGCCAGTTCGCGACTTCGGCGCGGCCGACGCCGCCTCGCTAGCGCTGCGCGCCCATGACGACGTCGGGCAGCCAGGTGACGATCACCGGCGCCACGGTGATGAGGACGATGCAGATCACCAGGCAGGCGAAGAATGGGATCGCGGCCCGCGCGATCGTGTTGCTGTCCTTGCCGGTCATGTTCTGCAGCACGAACAGGTTGAAGCCTACCGGCGGCGTGACCTCGGCGATCTCGACCAGCAGAACGATGAAGATGCCGAACCAGATCAGGTCGAAGCCGGCCTTCTGGATCATGGGCAGGACGACCGCCGACGTCAGCACGATCATCGAGATACCGTCCAGCGCGGTACCGAGGATGAGGTAGACGACCGTCAGAACGGTGATCAGCGCGTAGGGCGACAGGTGCATGCTCTCGACCCACTCCGCCAGCTCGCGCGGAATGCCGGTGAAGGCCATCGTCTTGGTCAGGAACGAGGCGCCGGCGAGAATGAACATGATCATGCAGGACGTCCGCGTCGTCCCCATCAGACCCTCCCAGAAGTTCTTCCAGGTCAGCATCCGGCTCCAGGCGGCGAGGCCGAGCGAGCCGAGCACGCCATAGGCCGCGCATTCGGTCGCGGTGGCGTAGCCGGCGACGAGAACCCAGACGATGAAGATGATCAACGCAGCACACGGGATGAGGTTGCCCGAGGCCTTGACCTTGGCGACGAAGCTCATCGGCGCGTCGGGCGGCGGCGTCTTCGTCGGGTGGCGCAACGCCCACCAGACGATGTAGCCGGAGAACAAGCCCATCAGCAGGAAGCCGGGCAGGAAGCCGGCCAGGAAGATGCGGATGATCGACGCGTCGGCGGCGACGGCGTAGACGACCATGGTGATCGACGGCGGGATCAGGATCCCCAGCGTTCCGGCGGTGGCGAGCGAGCCGAGCGCGATCTTCTCGTCGTAGCCGCGGCGCAGCAGCTCGGGCAGGGCGACTTTGCTGATCGTCGCGCACGTCGCCGCCGACGACCCCGAGACCGAGCCGAAGATGCCGCAGCCGAGGATCGTCGTGTGCATCAACCGGCCGGGGATCCGGTTCAACCAAGGCGCCAGGCCTTCGAACATCTCCTCCGACAGCCGGGTGCGAAAGAGGATCTCGCCCATCCAGATGAAGAGCGGCAGCGCCGCCAGCTCCCACGACGCGTTCGACTCCCAGAACGCCGAGAACAGGTTCTTGCCCGGCTCGGTCGTCGTGAAGAAGGCCTGGCCGACCCAGCCGCAGATCGCCAGCGTCATCGCGATCCAGACGCCGCCGGCGAGCAGAACGAGCATCAGGCCGAGCAGGATCGCGCCGACGACGAGGATGTCCATGCGTCGTCAGCGACTCTCGATCAGACTTCGGACGAGAAGTCGCCGTGCGCGTGCCGCTCCTCGACCGCGACGACGTAGCTCGGCCGGCCGCCGCGCAGGACGATGACGAGTTCGTCGACGACGGCGACGAACAGCAGGATGGCGCCGATCGCGAAGGTCGACTGCGGGATCCACATCTTGATCGGCAGGAGTCCCTGCGCGGTTTCGTCGAAGACGAAGCTGTCCCAGGTGAACCGGTTCGCCCACCAGGCTAGATATCCGACCGCGACCGCGGCGATCGCCAGCGCGCCGATCTCGAAGCGGCGCTGCGCCGCAGGCGAGATCTTCTCGAGGAGCAGGGTGACGCGAACGAAGTCGCCGTGCTTGAAGGCGTGCGCCATCGCGAAGAACGCCGCCGCCGCGCAGAGCCAGGCGACGACGTCGTTGACCGCGCCGGTGCGCACATGCATCTCGCGCAGGATGCTCTGCGCGATCATCAACAGCATGATGAGCAGGATGCAGCACGCCGCGACATAGCCGGCGACGAGATAGAGCGCGTCGAGGAAACGGCGCAACGGCGACCGCGCGTCGGGAGGGGACACCGGCGCGGCGGTCACGAGAGCTGCCGCGGGCCTACTTGCGGTACGCGCCGACCAGTGCCTGCCCGTCCGCGCCGGCCTTCTTCTCCCAGTCGGCCAGCATGATCGTTCCCACCTGCCGCATGTCCGTCATCAGCTTGGCCGGCGGCTTCATGATCTTCATGCCCTTCTCGGCGAGCGCCTTCTTGTACCAGTCGTTCTTTTCCTCGCTCAGCTTGGCGCCGCGCGCCTCGGCGTCGGCGGCTGCCTTGAGCACCGCATCCTGGGTCGGCTTGTCGAGGGCGTCGAAGGCCTTCTTGTTGACGATCACGGCGTTCTTCGGCAACCAGGCCTGGGTGTCGTACCAGTACTTGATCGACTCGTACGTCTTCGAGTCGTAGCCGGTCGAGCCCGACGACATGTAGCTCTCGACGACGCCGGTGGCGAGCGCCTGCGACAGCTCGGCCGCCTGGACGGTCACCGGCTGCGCGCCGATGAGCTCGGCGATCTTGCCCGTGGCCGGGCTGTAGGCGCGCCACTTCAGGCCGCGCATGTCGGCGACCGAGGCGATCTCCTTCTTGACGTAGATGCCCTGCGGCGGCCACGGCACGGTGTAGAGCAGCATCATCCCCTGCGCGCCGAGCAGCTTGTCGAGGAACGGCTTCTGCGCCGTGGCGAGCTTCTTCGACTCGGGGTAGCTGGCGGCGAGGAAGGGAATGCCGTCGGCGCCGTAGATCGGGTTCTCGTTCTCGAAGTTGACGAGCAGGACCTCGCCGATCGGCGCCTGCCCGCCCTGCACCGCGCGCTTGATCTCGTTCGCCTTGAACAGCGAGGCATTGGCATGCACGGTGATCTTGAGCTTGCCGCCGGTCGCCTTGTCGACGTCGTTGGCGAACTGCTGCAGGTTCTCGGTGTGGAAGTTGGTCGCGGGATAGGCGGCGGGCAGGTCCCACTTCGTCTGCGCGGCGGCGACGGTCGCGACCATCGTCAGCGCGGCGGCGGCTGCGAGGCGGGCGAGGGGCGGGTGGCAGCGGGCAACGAGATTCATTGGCACTCCGGCGGACAGTTGAATGAGGAGGCGAAAAGCATAGAGCGTGCCTTCCACGTCGACCATCGGTTCTTGCCCGATCGCTTGCAGTCTAGGAAGGATGAAGATAAATTGTCAATAAGTTTTCAACGTTTCGAGGGAACGCCCGCATGTCGTCGAAAGTCGCGCCGCTGCCGACCCGGTCCGCGCCGCGCAAGTCCAAGGCCGCCGGCATCGTCTCGTCGTCGCACCTGGTCTCGGCCAAGAGCGTCGAGCTCTCCGAGCTCGAGTTCGGCCTCATCGTCGCGTGGAATGCGTTCTCGCGCTGGGCGGTGCGCTGCATGGCGGCCGCCGGTTGTCCCGAGCTGACGATCACCGACGTGCTCGTGCTCCACCACATCTGCCACCGGGCCCGCAACAAGAAGGTCGGCGACATCTGCTTCGTCCTCAACGTCGAGGACACGCACGTCGTCGGCTATTCGCTCAAGAAGTTGCTCGCCGCCGGCCTGGCGCAGGGCGATCGCGTCGGCAAGGAAGTCTTCTACAGCCCCACGCCGGCGGGCGAGACCGCGGTCGCCAAGTACCGCGAGGTGCGCGAGGCGTGCCTGATCGCCAACCTCGACGCCGATCGCAACGCCGACATCGGCGAGAGCGCGCGCCTGCTGCGAACGATGTCGGGTCTCTACGACCAGGCCGCGCGCGCGGCGACCTCGCTGTGAGCGCCACGCTCGGCGTCGTCATGCTCGACACGCGCTTTCCTCGGCCGCGCGGCGACATCGGCAATGCGCAGACATTCGCATTCCCGGTCCACTACCGTACCGTGGCAAGCGCTTCGCCGCGCAGGGTGGTGATCGAACGCGATCCGGCGCTGCTCGCGCCGTTCATCGACGCGGCACGCGCGCTCGAGCGCGAAGGCGTCGCCGCGGTGACGACGAGCTGCGGCTTCCTCGCGCTCTTCCAGCGCGAGATGGCGGCGGCCGTCGCGGTGCCGGTGTGGACGTCGAGCCTTTTGCTCGTCGCCGAGATCGAGGCGGCATTGCGAGACGGGCGCCGCGTCGGCATCGTCACCGCCGACGCCCCCTCCCTTACGGCCGGCCACCTGCGCGCGGTCGGCGCTCGCGCCGACACGCCTTGCGAAGGGCTGGCGCTCGACTCGCGCTTTCGCGCCACGGTCCTCGAGGACCGCCACGAGCTCGACGTCGGCGAGGCCGAGCGCGCGACCGTCGCCGCCGCCGAGCGATTGGTCGCGCGCCATCCCGAAGTCGCCGCGATCGTTCTCGAGTGCACCAACATGCCGCCGTATGCCGATGCCGTGAGGGCAGCGACGGGCTTGCCGGTGCACGACCTCACGACACTCGTTCGCGCGCGCCTCGGCGCCGCGACGAGCGCAGAGGCGCGTCATGAGTGAAGCCGCGCCGCGCCGCTGGCAGTTCTGGATCGATCGCGGCGGCACCTTCACCGACATCGTCGGCAAGCGCCCCGACGGGACGCTGGCGACGCTGAAGCTGCTCTCCGACAACCCAGAGCAGTATCGCGATGCCGCGGTCGCGGGGATCCGTCGCCTGCTCGACGCCGCTGCCGACACGCCGATCACGCCGGCCGAGGTCGAGTCGGTCAAGATGGGAACGACGGTCGCGACCAACGCGCTGCTCGAGAGGAAGGGCGAACCGACGCTGCTCGTGACGACGCACGGCTTCCGCGACGCGCTGCGGATCGCCTACCAGGACCGGCCGCGCCTGTTCGAGCGTCGCATCGTCCTGCCCGAGCTGCTCTATGCGCAGGTCGTCGAGGCCGACGAGCGCATGTCGGCAGGCGGCGATGTCGTCCGCCCGCTCGACGAAGCGCGCCTCGAGGCCGACCTGCGCGCGGCATTCGCGACCGGCCTGGCGAGCGTCGCCATCGTCTTCATGCACGGCTGGCGGCACACGGCGCACGAGCTCGCCGCCGAGCGCATCGCGCGCCGGGTCGGCTTCGCGCAGGTGAGCGTGTCGCACCGCGTCAGCCCGATGATGAAGCTCGTCGGCCGCGGCGACACGACCGTCGTCGACGCCTATCTCTCGCCGATCCTGCGCCGCTACGTCGACGAAGTCGCCGCCGAGATGCCGGGCGTCGAGCTCTACTTCATGCAGTCGTCGGGCGGCCTGGCGCAAGCGAACGCGTTCCAGGGCAAGGACGCGATCCTGTCGGGCCCCGCCGGCGGCATCGTCGGCATGGTGCGCACGGCCGAGCTCGGCATCGCCCGCGACGACGGCAAGCCGATCCAGGTGATCGGGTTCGACATGGGCGGCACCTCGACCGACGTCAGCCACTACGCCGGCGAGTTCGAGCGCGCGTTCGAGACCAAGGTCGCCGGCGTTCGGGTGCGCGCGCCGATGATGGCGATCCACACCGTGGCCGCCGGCGGTGGCTCGATCCTCGCGTTCGACGGCGCTCGCTTTCGCGTCGGCCCCGAGAGCGCGGGCGCGAACCCGGGGCCGGCGTGCTATCGCCGCGGCGGGCCGTTGACGGTGACCGACGCCAACCTCGCGCTCGGCAAGATCCAGCCGGCGTTCTTTCCGCGCGTGTTCGGGCCGCGCGGCGACGAGGCGCTCGACGGCGACGTCGTCGCCGCGCGTTTCGCCGCGCTGGCGGGCGAGATCGCCGCGGCGACCGGAAAGAAGATCGCTGCCGAGGCGGTCGCCGCCGGCTTCGTCGACATCGCCGTCGGCAGCATGGCCAACGCGATCAAGAAGATCTCGGTCGCGCGCGGCTACGACGTCACCCGCTACACCCTGCAATGCTTCGGCGGCGCCGGCGGCCAGCACGCCTGCCTCGTCGCCGACGCGCTGGCGATGGAGCGCGTCTACATCCATCCGCTCGCCGGCGTGCTCTCGGCCTACGGCATGGGCCTCGCCGACCAGACCGTGATGCGCCAGGCCGCGCTCGAGCAGCCGCTCGCCGGCGCGCACGCCGACGTCGCCGCGCGCCTGGCGGCGCTCGCCGACGACGCGGTGGCGGAGCTCGTCGCGCAAGGCGTCGGGCACGAGCGGATCGTCGTCCACCGACGCGTCCACCTCCGCTACGAAGGCACCGACTCGGCCCTCGTCGTCGCGTTCGCCGACGAGGCCGGACTGCAGGCGGCGTTCGAAGCGGCGTACCGGCAGCGCTTCGCCTTCCTGATGAGCGAGCGTCGCCTGATCGTCGAGGCGGTCTCGGTCGAGGCCGTGGGCGCGGGCGAGGCGGCCGACGAAACGTTGCACGACATCGTCGAGCCGCAGCCGGCGCCCGTCGCGGCGACGGTGCGGATGTTCGCCGACGGCCGCTGGCACGATGCGGCGCTCGTCGAGCGCGGCCAGGCGCGCCCCGGGCAGACGATCGCCGGCCCCGCGATCGTCGTCGAGAGCAACGCGACGACGATCGTCGAGCCCGGCTGGACCGGCCGAGTCACCGCGCTCGACCATCTCGTCCTCGAGCGGACGACGCCGCGCGCCGTTCGCCGCGCCGCCGGCACGAGCGTCGACCCGATCCTGCTCGAGGTCTTCAACAACCTGTTCATGAACATCGCCGAGCAGATGGGGCTGCAGCTGCAGAACACCGCCTACTCGGTCAACATCAAGGAGCGCCTCGACTTCTCGTGCGCGCTCTTCGACGCCGACGGCAACCTGATCGCCAACGCGCCGCACATGCCGGTCCACCTCGGCTCGATGAGCGAATCGATCAAGACCGTGATCGCCAGGAACGCCGGCACGATGAAGCGCGGCGACGTGTATGCGCTCAACGACCCGTACCACGGCGGCACGCACCTGCCGGACGTCACCGTCGTCACGCCGGTCTACCTCGAAGATGCGAGCGACGCGCCGACCTTCTATGTCGGCTCTCGCGGCCACCATGCCGACATCGGCGGCACGACCCCGGGATCGATGCCGCCGTTCTCGACCCGCATCGAGGAGGAGGGCGTCCAGTTCGACAACGTCAAGCTGCTCGAAGGCGGTCGCTTCCTCGAGGCCGAGACGAAGGCGCTGCTCGAGAGCGGCGCCTGGCCGTCGCGCAACCCGGCGCAGAACATCGCCGACCTCAAGGCGCAGGTCGCGGCCAACGAGAAGGGCGCGCGCGAGCTCGCGGCGATGGTCGACCAGTACGGCCTCGGCGTCGTGAGGAGCTACATGCAGCATGTCCAGGACAACGCCGAGGAGTCGGTGCGCCGCGTCATCACGCGGCTGAAGGACGGCACCTTCACCCTGCCGCTCGACAACGGCGCGCGGATCAGCGTCGCCATCCGAGTCGATGCGGGAGCGCGCAGCGCCGAGATCGACTTCACGGGCACCTCGGCGCAGCTCGAGAACAACTTCAACGCGCCGACCGCGGTCTGCATGGCTGCTGTCCTCTACGTCTTTCGCACCCTGGTCGACGACGAGATCCCGCTCAACGCGGGCTGCCTGAAGCCGATCAGGGTGATCATTCCCGAAGGCTCGATGCTCAACCCCCGGCCGCCGGCGTCGGTCGTCGCGGGCAACGTCGAGACCTCGACGTGCATCACGAACACGCTCTACGGCGCGCTCGGGGTGATGGCGTCGGCGCAGTGCACGATGAACAACTTCACCTTCGGCAACGCGCGCCACCAGTACTACGAGACGATCGCCGGCGGCTCGGGCGCCGGTCTCGTCTTCGACGGCGAAGGAAGAGCCGTCGGCGGCTTCGACGGCACTTCGGTCGTTCAGACGCACATGACCAACTCTCGCCTCACCGATCCCGAGGTGCTCGAGTTCCGCTTCCCGGTCCGCCTCGACAGCTTCGAATTGCGCGCCGGCTCGGGCGGCCCGGGGCGTTGGCGCGGCGGCGACGGCGGCGTGCGCCGGGTCCGTTTCCTCGAGCCAATGACCGCGTCGATCCTGTCCAACGGGCGCCATGCCGGGGCGTTCGGCGCGGCCGGTGGGGGCGCCGGCAGGCCCGGGATCAACCGCGTCGAGCGCGCCGATGGCAGCGTCGAGGCGCTCGACCACATCGCGAGTGTCGAGATGGCGGCAGGCGACGTCTTCGTCATCGAGACGCCCGGTGGGGGTGGCTGCGCCGCGACGTGATGGCCCGGCCGGCCCGACCCGCGCGACTCAGGGGTCTCGCGGAGTGACAAGCGGCGTGAGGCCCGGCGACACTCCGGCATGACCTACGACCGCCCCCGTCTTGCCGCCACGCCCTGCCTGCCCCTCGTGCAGGCGTGCGCGTTCTTTCTCTTCGCTGCCGGGAGCGCGTTTGCCGCGGATCCCGCGCTGACGCCGTTCGGCGCGGCCGGCGCCGCGCCGAACCCGCCGTGGAAGGTCGTCGGCCTGCCGCAGCAGAGCAAGCCGTTCACCCGCTTTTCCGTCGTCGACATCGACGGCAAGCGCGCCGTGAAGATCGAGGCCGACCTGTCGTACGGCAACATCGTCCATCCGCTCAAGGAGTACGCGGCGCCGGCGCAGCTCAGCTGGCAATGGCGGATCGAAAAGCCGATCGAGGCCGCCGACCTGCGCGAAAAGCGTGGCGACGACACGGCGGTCAAGGTCTGCGTCTTCTTCGACCTGCCGATGGACAACGTGCCATTCACCGACCGCCAGCTGCTGCGCCTCGCCCGCGGCAAGACGAGCGATCCGGTGCCGACCGCGACGGTCTGCTACGTCTGGGACCCGAAGCTGCCGGCCGGAACGACGCTCGACAACGCGTTCACGCGGCGCATGCGCTACATCGTCCTCGAAAGCGGCACCGACCGGCTCAACAAGTGGGTCGCGGAAAAGCGCGACGTCGGCGCCGATTTCCTCAAGCTCTTCCGCGACGAGAGCACGACCGTGCCGCCGATCGTCGGCGTCGCGGTGGGCGCCGATTCCGACAACACGCAAAGCCACAGCGTGGCCTACGTGAGCGGCATCGCCCTCGAGCCCTAGCGCCTTGGCCCAGCCCGCGCGGCGCTAGTCGCGCGGTCGGAAAGTGATCTCGAACGTCGGCGGGATCGTGCCGTCGACGTCTTTCGGCAGCACCTCGGTCCTGTCGATCGCCCGCAGCACGGTCTCGTCCCACGCCGTCGAGCCGCTGCTCTTGACGATCTTCCTGCCGACGATCGTGCCGTCGGGGGCGACGCGAACCTCCACCGTCGCCTGCGGGTTGCCGTCGATCGACGCGGTGAGGACGATGTTCGGCCGGACCCGCGCGCGGATCCGGCCGGCGTAGCCTGCCGACGGACCGGACGTGCGGGCCGCGGTGCCGGTGGCAGCGGGGCTGTCGCTGCTCCCCGCCTCCTTCATCATCCGGCGCAGATTCGCTTCGCGGATCGCCGCTTGGCGCGCCTCGTCCTTCTTCGCCTGCTCGGCGAGCTTCTTCTGCTCGGCCTGCTCGGCGGCGCGCTGGCGCTCGGCCTCGACCCGCTTGGCCTCGGCGCGCTTGGCCTCTTCGCGCTTGCGCAGCTCGGCCTGGCGCGCCGCTTCGGCGCGCTCGGCTTCCTCCTTGCGAGCGCGCTCGCGCGCGGCCCGCTCGATCGCGATCTGCGCATCGGCGCGGGGCGGTGGCGCCGGCTCGGGCTTGGCCACGGGCGGCGTCGGCTTCGGCTCGACCACCGGCGGTGTCGGCTTCGGCTCCATCGGCGTCGGCCGCGGCGCGGCCGTTTGCGGCAGCGCCGACCAGAGCTCGGCAACGACGCCCTCGGGCTCGCTCGCCTTCCAGTTGACGCTCCAGGCGAGCGCGATGATGAGGAGGATGTGGGCGAGGATCGCGAGCGCGAGCCCCGAGCGCATGCCGGGCGGCTGGTGCGGCGCGAACATGTCGCGCTCGAGGGCGGCTGCATTCATCGATCGGCCCGCGACAGGCGCCTCATCCGCCGCGCTGGCTCTTGACCGAGAGGCCGACGCGCTGGATGCCGGCGCGTTGCAGCGCGTCCATCACCTTGACCACCGACTCGTAGCGCACGCTGCGATCGGCGGAGATCACGACCGGCGTCGTCTCGACACCGCCTTGCGCGTCGCGCACTCGAGCGGTGACGTCGGCGAGGGCGAGCGGGGCGACGTCCTTGCCGTCGAGACGCAGGCGCAGCTGCTCGTCGGCGCCGACGACGAGCTCGATCACGTGCGGCTCGCTTCGCTGGCGCGCCTTGCCGACCGTCGGCAGGTCGACGACGCCGGCGGTGATCAACGGCGCGGTCACCATGAAGATGATCAGCAGCACCAGCATGACGTCGATGAACGGGACCATATTGATCTCGCTGATCGTGCGGCGCCGCGTGCCGCGGTGGGCGACGGCGGGCATCAGCGCGTCGCCGTCACCGCAGGCGGTGCGGGCACCGGCGCCGGCATGGCGCCGGCGTTGCGCTGCAGGATGTTCGAGAACTCCTCGATGAAGCTCTCGAGCTGGCCGGCGATGCGGTCGATGTCGCGCGCGAAGCGGTTGTAGGCGATCACCGCCGGGATCGCCGCGAACAGGCCGATCGCGGTGGCGACGAGCGCCTCGGCGATTCCCGGCGCGACGGTGGCGAGCGTCACCTGCGTCATGTTCGCGAGGCCGATGAACGCGTGCATGATTCCCCACACCGTTCCGAACAGGCCGACGTAAGGCGACACCGAGCCGACCGAGGCGAGGAACGACAGGTTCGACTCGATCGCGTCGAGCTCGCGCTGGAAGCTCGCCCGCATTGCCCGGCGCGCGCCGTCGAGGAGGGCGCCGGTGTCCATGACGCGCTTCTCGCGCAACTTGAAGAACTCGCGCATGCCGGAGGCGAAGATTCGCTCCATGGGCGCGTCACCGGTGCGCTTGGTGGCGTCGGTGTAGAGGTCGTTGAGGTTGCGGCCGGCCCAGAACTCGCGCTCGAAATCGTCGTTCGCCGCCTTGGTGCGGCGCAGCCCGAAGAGCTTGCCGAAGATGACGGTCCAGCTCGCGAGCGAGGCGATCATGAGGCCCGCCATCACGATCTGCACGACGGTGCTCGCGTGCAGCACGAGCTGGACGATGGAGAAATCCTGGTTCATCGATGGAGGGCGAGGCGGATGTCGTTGGGGATTCGGCAGGGGCGGAAAGTTCCGAGCTCGACGCAGCCGATGCGGATAGTGCCATCGGCCAGCAATTCACCGGCTCGACGCGCCTCCTGCGCGATCTCGAGGCTGGCCTGGCCGAAGTGGACGACGTCGACGCTGACGTCGATGACGTCGTCGAGGCGCGCAGGGCGACGATACCTGAGCCGCGTCTCGCTGACGACGAAGGCGATTTTCGCGTCCGTGCGCAGGGCCTCCTGGCCGAAGCCGACGCTGCGCAGCCACTCGGTGCGCGCGCGCTCGAAGAACTTGAGGTAGTTGGCGTAGAAGACGATGCCGGCGGCGTCGGTGTCTTCCCAGTAGATGCGCATCGTCGCGCTGAAGTGGACGGCCTTCTCCTGCTTCATCGCAACGACTCGCCGCGCGCGGCCGTGCTGCCCCGCGCCTCAGGGCTGCAGTTTCTTGTAGAGGGGGCCCCAGACCGGATGGCCGGCCTCGGACTTGTCGAGGGCGAAGGTGCGATCGGCCTGGCGCGCGAGCTTGAACTCCGTTTCGCACTCGCCGAGGCGGCCGGCCGCGCACTGGATGAAGGCGAGCCGCTTGTGCGCCTCCGCGCGGTCTCGCGGCGAGACCAGGCCGACAGCGAGCGCTTCGCGGAAGAGACGGTCGGCAGAGTCGTATTGAGCGTCGTCATAGGCCTTCATTCCGGCCAGCAGGGCTCGCTCCGCCGGCCGGGCGCTGACATCGAGCAGGCCGAGCGGCGGCGCCACCTGCATGCAACCGGCGATCAGCGCGGCGGCCAATGCTAGCGCGAGCCGCAGAGGCGACCTCACGAACCGAACCTGTGACGCACGGAGATCGTCTGCCCGGCGGTCACGTTGACCGACACCGAGTGCGGCGCGTAGTCCCCGTTGCGGATCACGATCTGGTGGCGACCCTCGGCGAGGGTGAGCTCGGTGATCGGCGGCGCCGCCCCCGACGATGCGCCGTCGACTTCGACGAGTCCCCACGGGCTGATCGCGATCCTGACCGTGCCGGTCGCGGGCGCGACGAGCCGAGCGGCGGCTGCGACGCGCGCCTCGTTCTCTCTCGCGTCGCGTTCGCGCGCTTCGCGCGCTTTCTTGTCCTTTGCAGACTCGCGCGGCGGCGTCCCCGGCGCGGGCGGCGCGGGCGCTGCGGTCGGTTTGACGATCGCGGCCGGCAGCGTCACTGCGCCCGTCATCGGGGACGCTGGCGTCGGCGCCTTTAGCGTGTTCGGCGAAGTCGTCGCCGCAGTCGGCTCCTGCTGTGGACCGTTCGTCGGCGTGGGGACGCCGAGAGACGCCACGATGGTCGCCTCGGTGGCGGCTGTCATCGGCGTCGGCTCGGCGGGCGTGCCGCCGGCGTTCACGACGGCCGCGGCCGGCACCCGCGGCGTCGACATCCGCGCAGCGACGTCGGTGGCGGCGGTGGCGTCGGGGCTGGTAGGGGCGGTCGGGCGAGTCGAGCGCGCTTCGCTCGCAGTCGCCCCAGCGTCGACGAGCGCCGGCGCCGCCGGCATGAGCACGAACCACGTCGCGACCGCAGCGGTCACGGCGGCGACGCCGGCGGCGACGGCGGTGCCGAGCACGACGCGGCTGCGCGGGGCCGGCGGTGCCGTGAACGGCGCGGTCTTTTCGCCGTCGGCGCTGACGGGGTTCTCGTCGAGCCACTGGCGCAGCTCGCGCGCGAACGACCGCGCCGAGCGGAAGCGGTGCTCGGGATCCTTGGCCATCGCGCGCGCGGCGATCGCCGCGAGCGCCTTCGGCACCGCCGGGTCGACCTTGTTCGCCAGCGGCGGCTCGTGATTCAGCACGGCGTCGCGGATCTGCGCCAGCGACTCACCGCGGAACGGCTTGACGTCGGTGAGGAGCTCGTAGAGGACGACACCGAGCGAGAACACGTCGGCGCGCCGGTCCGAGACTTCGCGCCGCACCTGCTCGGGCGCCATGTAGTACGGCGAGCCCGCGCCGGAGTGCGGGTCGTTGCTGTCCTGTTGATGGGCGACGCGGGCGATCCCGAAGTCGAGCACGCGCGGCTGGGTCCGGCCGACCATGAAGATGTTGGCCGGCTTGATGTCGCGATGGATGACGCCTTTCGAATGCGCGAACGCGAGCGCGTCGGCGACGCGGCGGATGATCAGCGCGGCCTGGGCCGGCGTTGCGCGCCAGCCTTCCTGGCGCAACTGGCGCAGGTCGCGGCCCTTGAGCAGCTCCATCGCGATGTAGGCGCGCTCGTCGCTGATGCCGGCGTCGAAGACCGTGACGATGTGCGGATGGCTGAGGCCTCCGGCCGCGCGCGCTTCGTTCAGGAACAGCGCGTTGAACGACTCGCGCTCTTCCTCGGCGACCTTGACGTTGAGCGTCTTGACGGCGATCAGGCGCGAGAGGAGCGGATCGTGCGCCGCGAACACCGTGCCGAGGCCACCTTCGCCGAGCTGGTACTTGAGCGCGTATCGGCCGATGTGGCCGATCGTCGGAATCGCGCGATCGGCCGGCGTCGCGACCAGGCCGCTGAACGGAACCGGCGTCGTCACCGCCACCGTGGGAGGGTCTGAATCGCTCCACAGGCCGACGCCGGGAAGGGTGGGCGCGGGGGCGGGCTCGGAGTCGGCGGGAGGCACGGGCGGCGGGGGCGAACTGCTCACGTTGCCAGCTTAAGTGAGCCCACGGTCTGAGCCCCGTGAAAAACGCTCGTCGGCCTACGTTCGTAACACAAGCTCACCAATGAACGCGACCGTGTCACGCCCCTGCCGCGCCGGCGCCACAGCGGCGCCGACGAGCGGCTCCGACGCCTCAGCCGCGCCCTGCGCGGGCGGCCTCGACCTCGGTGCGGCGCAGCTCGGCCGCGGCCTTGTCGAGGACGCCGTTGACGTACTTGTGGCCGTCGGTGCCGCCGAAGCTTTTCGCGAGCTCGACCGCTTCGTTGATCGCGACCTTGTACGGCACCTCGATCGAGCGCATCAGCTCGAACGTGCCGATCATCAGCGCGGCGTGCTCCACCGGCGAGAGCAGCTCGGCCTTGCGGTCGATGTGGGCGGCGATCCGAGCGTCGATCGCCGCCGCTTCGCGGATGACGCCGTGCAGGAGCAGGTCGAAGTAGGCGAGGTCGCACTTGTCGAAGCCGTCCTGCTCGCGCACGTGCGCATCGACGACGCCGGCATCGGCGCCGCCGAGGAGCCACTCGTAGAGCCCTTGCAATGCGAACTCGCGCGACTTGCGGCGCGCCGATTTCGGCGCCGCGCGGCGCATGTCCGCGCGAGGGCGCGCGCCGCCCGTCGCTCCTTCGCCGGTGCTCACGAGAGCTCGTCGAGCAGGTTGGCCATCTCGACCGCGACGCGGGCGGCGTCGCGGCCTTTCTCGTCGGCGCGAGCTTGCGCCTGCGCCGGCGTGTCGCAGGTGAGGATCGCGTTGGCGATCGCCAGGCCATGGTCGATGCCGACGCGCGTGACCGCCGCCGCGCTCTCGTTGGCGACCAGCTCGAAGTGATACGTCTCGCCGCGGATGACGCAGCCGATCGCGACCAGCGCGTCGTGGTCGTCGGCGTCGGCGAGGGCGTTCAGGGCGGCACCGATCTCGAGCGCGCCGGGGACGGTGATGTGGGTGATGTCGCCCGGCGCGACGCCGAGCGCGATCAGCTCGGCGCTGCAGGCGCGCGCGATGACGTCGGTGAGCTCGGCGTTGAAGCGCGCCTGGACGATGCCGATGCGCAGGTCGCGGCCGTTAAGCCGCGCCGGCTCGCCGCGCTCAGCGTTGCGCATGCACGACCGGCGTCGGCGCGACGACCGGCTCGTCGGCGAGGTAGCCGGTCACCTCGAGGCCATAGCCGAGCAGGCTAGGCATGCGGCGCGGGCTGCCCAGCAGCTTCATGCGGCCGACGCCGAGATCGCGCAGGATCTGCGCGCCGATGCCGTAGGTGCGCAGGTCCATCGGCAGCGACGGCTGGCGCGCGCCGCGGCTGCGCGCCAGCGCGCGCGGC
>Ga0068860_100000604_pt1 | contig 42896 bp, 39 predicted proteins | sample KBSSwiS32_FD_66597 | JGI IMG/M metagenome (GOLD analysis project Ga0068860, IMG submission 66597) | Switchgrass rhizosphere microbial communities from Kellogg Biological Station, Michigan, USA - KBS Switchgrass S3-2 | ecosystem: Host-associated > Plants > Roots > Rhizosphere > Soil ... | reverse complement strand
ATTCTGAACGAATATAAAAAGAAACATTTTGCGATCGATGAGCGAAAGATATCTGAATACTTTCCGATGAAGCAAACAATAGACGAGCTGCTTGATGTCTATCGTCAGTTTCTCAATGTTGAATTTGAAGTTATTCCAAGCAAAGATTTTTGGCATGAAGATGTGCAGCTTGTGCAGGTGCGGACGCGCGATGGCAAGTCGCTCGGATATTTGTTGCTTGATCTTTATCCACGCCCAGGAAAATATAGTCACGCTGCGCATGTCACCTTATTTCCCGCATTGATTCGCGATGGTGATCGCAAGATTGCAGTATCGTTAGTTATGGCAAATTTCCCAAAACCAACGGCAGAGAAACCTGCGTTATTGATGCGCAGTGATGTTAATACCTTCTTCCATGAATTTGGTCACGCAATGCATGCAATGCTCGGTGCAACCAATTTGGCAGGCCTTGCCGGTACGCATGTTAAACGGGATTTTGTGGAGATGCCATCGCAGATGTTGGAAGAGTGGCTCTATGATAACGCGATTCTCAAAAAGATTAGTCATCATTATAAAACGGGTGAACCGTTGCCAGATGACATCATCGAGTCGGTGATCAAGCTGAAAAATTTCTCCACCGGGATAGATCTGCAGCGGCAAGGGCTTTTGGCCAATCTTTCGCTTGCCTATTTCAAGCCGGGTGCCGATAAAGATCCATATGCGATTTTAAAAGAACTGTTCGAAACATTAGTTTATGGTGTCCAATTTGACCCAGAATACCATTTTTATGTATCGTTCGGCCATTTGACTGGCTATGGAGCAAGCTATTATGGATATTTGTGGTCGAAGGTTTTTGCGCTTGATTTGTTCGATACGATCAAACAGCATGGATTGCTCAATGGAGAGATAGGCCAGAAATATATCGATGCGGTACTCAGCAAGGGTGGCAGCAAAGATCCAAATGAGTTGCTGGTCGATTTCTTAGGACGCCAGCCAAATGATACAGCCTTTCTGCGTGATTTGGGATTGAACTAATAACGAGATTAAGTTTGCATCAAAAAAGAGAAGCGAGCATTATGCTCGCTTCTTTGCCCGAATTAATCTAAATATTCAGATTTTTTTAGAGATCTAATTCTTCGAGAGATTTTTCGAGATCTTTAGGGCCTTGTGCACTTCTTTGTGCCTGTTCGAATCGTTCCATTTTTTCTTCGATGGATGTCCATCCTTGAGGATAGACGAGGGTGCCATCCCAGTCTGCGCACTCATCCAAAGAAACAAGATTCTCTTCTTTGAGTTCATCAGAGAAGCAGGGGAGTGTTTGTATCCATTGAATGATTTTTGTTCGTTGAGGTTCATCGATCTCTGGCATTTGATGGCCTTCAATCACTCTGATCGGTTCACATATCCAGCGCATAGTTTGTCCGGCAGGAATTTCTGCGGCCAATTCTTTGCCACGGGTATAGCATGATTTTTTTATATACCTAACACGAACGAATGCATTGGCGAAACTGTTTAAAAGATCGTTATCGACTGTGGCAACACGGTATGTGGTTTCAACTTCGGACATAAGGCGATGGAAGTCGAACGCATTTCCTACTTCAACACGTGTGCCGAGTGTGGTAACGAATGCATGTGGTGGAAATGGTTTTCCTGATTTGTGTAAAACATATACCGCAGCAAGTCCACCAACGGTTTTTAGGCCGTTTGTTTTCAAGATAGAAGGACAAATATCCTCATATAATAACCGTGAAGCTTCATCAACAGTGAATGCCCTTGGTTTTTGATCCATTCCGATCAGCGAGAGAGCTGAACACAAAAGTCCGAGTGAGAGTAATTTTTTCATGAGAGTTCCTCAAATAGGTCCACAATTTTTTAGATAGTTATTTCTTCAAGGCCCTCTGAATCCTGTGCCTTGTGTTGTTGCTCAGTGTTCCTTTGGCGCATTAATCGTGCTGCTTTTTCTTCAATAGATATCCAGCCTCGAGGATAGATTTTTGTTCCATCCAAGTCCGCGAATTTATCCAATGAAACAAGATCAGTCTCTTGCAATTTGCCGAGCAGATTGTTTCTTTGCGCCCACTCTTTTATGCGTGGTATTTCACTGTCCGCTATGGCTATCCACTGCTGCGTGTCTTGCACAAGCAGTCCCATTGGTTCACATACCCAGTGTACGCTTTGCCCATCCGGTATTGCTGCTGCTAACTCTTTGGCTACCGTATAACATGATTTGAGCACGTGTCCAACGGAAACGAGTGCCTGTCTGACTGAATGGTTATTATCCCGAACAGCAAGGACCTTTCTATATTCCACTTGGGTTAGCAGTCTATGGAAGTCGTCGGTATTTCCTTTGGCAACAACAGTACCAAGAGGAGTGATGTATGCATATGGTGAAAATGGTTGTCCCGATTTATGTATCGCATACAACCTGGCAATTCCGCCAACGCTCTTGAGAGCATCAATTCTTCTGTGATTTTTTATCTCGGAGAATATTCGTTGCGAAAATCCATCAAGAGTCGATGCGATTTGTTGCTCATCCATTCCTATGAGAGAAATAGTGGCGCACAAAAGTCCGAGTGAAAATAATTTTTTCATGAGCGGTTTCCCAAATATGATTATGACAGGAGAAAGTTTTCTTAACTGAATTCTTGTGGGAAAGTGTAAGGGGGACATGTTTTTTTTGCAACACGGCTATGAGTTGGTGCCCTATTGGCAACCATGTTGGGGTTCCTGCGGGGCTATCCGAGCCATTTTTTCTTGAAGGGGGATCCATTTTTGAGGATAGATGAGGGTGCCCTCTATGTTTGCGAATGCATCCAACGAAACAAGATTATTTTCTTGTGGTCCATTAAATTTAGCATGTTTTTGAGCCCACTGAATGATTCGTGTTTGTTCAGCTTCATCTATCATGGGAAGCCCCTGAACGCCATCAATATTTCTGATTGAGTCGAATACCCAGTATAGGGTTTGTCCAGCAGGAATTTCTGCCGCTAATTTTTGGGCGCGAGCATAGGATGATGTATGTATGCGCAGGGCAGAAACTGTTGCAATGCTGAAATCTTTTGAATCATTATCTTCCGCGGCATAGATAGGTGCAATTGTTTCGACAAGGGTCAGCAGTCTATGGAAATCCTCAGCACTTCCTTTGGCAAGGATGCTACCGCGTGTGGTAACAATAATGTATTGTGACAGTGGTTTTCCTGATGTGTGTATGATGCAGATCGTAGCGAGTCCACCGATGCTTTTTAGATGAGTAACACGTTGAGTAACTTTATTTTGCCGAATGAAGGACTCCAGAAGTTGGTCTGAAACTTGATCAAGTTTTTCTTCGTCCATCCCGATGAGAAAAAAAGCAGAGCACAAAAATCCGAGCGCGAATAGATTTTTCATGAACAGTTCCTTATGGTCACGATGGTCACGCGTGGAGAAAGCCCCCAAGATAAAAATATCTCGTTAAAGTATAAGGGGGCATCGTTTTTTCGCAATTAGCTTTTTAGCACGCGCAGCATTGTTCAGGCATGCATGGCAGAATTGGCGCAACCGAAGCAGAAGGCTTGCTCACCTGCAGCAGGAATGCGAGTGTGTTGGCAACTTGCGTGAGCCACACTTTTTGTTCCACCGTGCGGGCTTGGATAGTTCCTGGATAGTAGAACATAAGTGGCACGTGCAAATTAAATTCATAGGGAGAGCGATGATCAGTTCCCTTGCGCCATTTGGTCACCAGTGCAAAAGGATGAGTTTGAATCGTGATCTCGCCACTGCGGCCGCGATAGAGTTGTTCCTTCAAAAAGTTTTCTGGCTGATCTGGTTCAAAGCAGCTGTTTTGCAATTCATCGAATGTCCAGACATGTTTGATTTCAGGTTGTTTGCGCAGGAACGCGATAAGATCGTTCATGATTGCTTTTTGTATGTCATCATCCAATTGATCTATCTTTGTGTGATCAAGATAAAATTGTGGCGATTTGAATGAAGCAACTGTTTTTTTGACGCCATATTTTTTCTTAATTAAATCATTCATTTTTTTAATAATGTCTGGTGTATAGAATCGGCGCGCAGAATTATATCCCATGCCATTGATAAGTTCGACAATTGAAACGACGCCGTGATCGGCAGAAAGTCCAAACAAGACCCGTTGCTCACCAAACTTTGCCTGCATATCAGTCATGAATTCGCCAAGGTGTTTATCAAGATGATAGAGCATATCGTATGCTTCTTTGCTATCAGGGCCATAATCGTGGCCAAGTTTATCGAAGCTGCTCAAGCAGACCCACAAAAGCATATGCGTGTTATCTTGTTCGTTCATATTTGCTTCAACGCATGCGCGTGCTAAATCGAGGAGCAATTTATCGCCATGTGGAGTTTGCAAAAATACTGCGTAGGGCACATCGCCTTTATATCCGCCAGGATTTTTCATCGCCACGGGAAATCGGCGCTGAACGAGCGGGGACATGCTGTGGGTATATTGGTAGGTGTTTGGATCGGCAAATCGGTATGCAGCTTGATTATAGGGCATTGCAAGATGCCACGTGTAGAAGGGGTGATTATTAATGTTGTTGGTCTGATTGAAGACTTGGAGCCATTGTGGTAGCGCATCAAAGTAGGCTTTGCTCGAAGTGAATTTTCCCGTTTCTTGATCGAGCCAGACGGCCTTGCCCAATTTGCTTGCGGTTGCGATGGCAGCGCGTCCTTTTATCGAGAGGCTGTAGGCCACGTGTGGTTCTTCTGAATCTTTATAGAGCATAAATTGATCAGAAATACCATCAACCATTAATTGCTTGGCAGAGCGGCCATAATCATAGAGGCCACCATTTGGATTGAACACTGCAGCATTTTCAGCTGAATCAGTATCGCAGTAAAAATGATTGCCTTCACGATCAACCCATCGATTGCCAATATAACCATGATCGCGTGCAAACGCGCCGGTGCTCAATGCCGCGTGGCCCGTTGCGGTTGCGGGCATGCCGTGTGGAAAGTAGGCATTCGTATAGCGCAGACCATCATAAAGAAATGTTTTGAGTCCGTGTTTCACATATGGTTTAATTCTCGGCATCAGGCGATAACTTAATTGATCAACGATAAAAAGGACGGTTAATTTTGGTTTTTGCAGTTCGCCGTGAGCAGGTGCGTGGAAAGACGCACACAAAAGCAGTGAGAGAAGAGTATGTTGCTTCATTATTTTTTCTTTCTTTTTTTATAAAAAATATAATCTCAGGCACCGTACAAATAAGGAGAATTTAAAGTAAAGTTTTTCTTGGTTTATTCAGTGCTTGTGCAGTATTCTTGATGCGTATCGGGAATAAAATGAAGCATAAGGAGTTACGTGCCATATTCACTCACGCACACGGGAATTGTGCTCAAAAACTTTCCTGCAAAATATAAAGTTGCACTGCTTGATGAATCGGCGGGCCGGATAGATGCGGTCCATTTTGGTCAGGAATTTTCCCCTGGCACTGCGCTGCAATATGCCCTTGTTTCTGGCCATGGCAATCGCAGCAATCTCAAGATAGATGACGTGCGTCTCTATGCGATGCCTTTTTTTCTCGCGCGCAGTGATGTTCTCTTTTTGCATCATGTGCTTGAAATTTGTTTCCACTTTATTCCTGTTGGCAGTTGTACGAGCGGAATTTTTGATGCGCTCCGTTTACTCTATGCAACCGATACGGCTGAATGGAATATGCTCTATAAAAAAATTTTTTTGTGTAAGTTATTCGTTACGATTGGTTACTATCCTGACATAGAAAAAATAGGGAAACGATTTGTGGGAATACTTCTTGAAAGTTCCCTCAATGACATTCCATCTGATATTGAACTACCCGATCTCGAGCGCCATTTGACCGACTGGTTGCGTCAATGCATTGCGCAACATCCTGCGATTGAGTATTTTAATACCGTTCAGTTTGTAACCAGAAATTAACGCCGGTTTTCAGAGAGTAGGGTGCCACATGAAGATTATTCGTATTATAGTTTCGCTCCAGATGTTTTTACTGCCAGTTTCAATCGCTGCAGGAAACATTGTTGAGACAATCACCGAAGCAACAAAAAAATTAACGAGTCCAACGCAAGAGCTTGTCATCGGCGTTGTTGCCGAAAAGCAAAAACAGCGTGATGAGCTTGTGCTGGAAAAAGAAGAGACCCGCAAGAAGGCGGAAGAATTTGATATAAAAGTGCAAACGATTCTCTCGGAAATTAAAAATCTGATGGAGCAAGCGGAGTCTGAGCAGAAAATTACTCCCGATAATGAATATCTTAAGATGCGGATTGTGCTGCTGGGCGAAACCATGCAGGCAATCAAAGATACTACGCGTGGATATAGTTCCTACATTTCTCTCCTCGATCGTTTCATTAAAGCCCTCAATGATTATTTGCTCGATTCAAATTTCAAAGAATTTCGTAGTCACTACGCGATTTATGAGCGCTCATACCATTCATTTAATGACATTATTAAACTGCATGATCAAATTGTTGATTTGAAAAATCGCGTCAACATGCTCGTTGATCAAGAACGAAGTGCAACGACTGAATTAGAAAGTCGGCGGCAGGGCGCTCTTGCCACTGCGCAATCCTATAAGAAGAAGCAAGCAGACTTAGTCGCAGCTATGCGCGAAGGGCAAACAGAAGGACCCTATGCAGACTTGAGCGATGAGCAACTTGCAGAATTGTCTCGCCTCGAAGAATCACTCTATGCCTATCAAAAAATTCTTGATGAAATCACGATCAAAAAAATCGAACGCAAAGTTTCGTTGACTGCGATGGAGCTCTTTGTTGAGAAAACGCGCCTGGCCACTTTGCGAGAATATTTCCGTAAAGCAAAACCGGGAATTCGCGTGAGTGAGCTTGATATCGCGGAAGAAAAAGAGGCGCTTGCTGCCGAGAAGAAACAGTACTATGCGCAAAAAGAGGGCTATCGCCACCAGATAGATGAATATAGCCTCCGTATGGCTGGTGTTGAAAAGGAAGTGATAGCATTATCTGAAGAGCTTAATGTGCCGCGTGGACGCGATCTGAATGATTGGGATCGGAAGATCAATCAAGCTGCAGAAGCATATTTGAATTTCTGCCGTGTGGCTGCCGCCAACAGTGTTCTTGTTGCACTCGATTATCGCCGAGAATTATTGCAAGCGCAGGAAGCGTTGCTTGATGAAAAATTTGAGCTGCAAGATAAAAAGTTGCAGGTTAAAGAATCCTATTATAAAGCGGTCATTCATTCCGGCGTTCCTGAAGAGGTGGTAACCCGCGAGTTGAAACGGTACGATGCACCGCGCGCAAAAGCAAAAGCAAATGTTTCTCGCTATGAAGAAAGTGCGCGCCGTTCAGCAGAATCGCTTGGTGATAGCAAGCGTGTTCTCGATCGCCTCAGCAATTTCAGAAAAGAAATTCAGGACAAAAAAAATACGATCTTCAAAACTGATCCGCGTGCCTATAGTGAATGCTTGTTGTTGCTCAATCAAGCGGAAGCCCGTGTGAGAGAGCGCATCGATATTCTTGGCCGTTTGACCGGTGCCTATTCAAATATCACCACACAGTTGAATGATATTTTACGTCTGATTAATTTCATCACCGATGAACTTTCTGCGCTCATAGGTGTTCTATCTCGCTCTGAATATGCGGTGACATGGGATGGCTTTAAAAATATCATGTCTGATATCGGCACATTCTGCACCGACATTCGTTCCTATGTGATGCAATTTAAGATCAGTGCCTTTATTTTGACCGTGCAAGAAGTTTTGTGGCAGCCATTTGCCTTGTTCCTCTTTTTACTCCAGCTTTTGGTTGTGCTGTTTTTGCTTTTTGCACTGCGTGCCGGCATTCGTTGGATGAGTCCAATCCTGCAGGAAAGTGCGAATCGCGCTGAAGGAGTTGCGCGTGCCATTCGCTTGTTCTTGCTCATGTTTATGGAATTTTTTCAAGCCCATTTTGTGCTGATTTTATCTTGGATAACTATCTTTACGGCAATAGTAGCAGTCCGCATTCCAGATCCCTATCTTTTTATATTTTTCTATCTGCTTTCTATTCCTGCGCTGCTCTATCTTTCTCGCCGATTTATTCTCCATTTCAGAGCATTCAATGCGGAACATGAATATGTGTTTATAGCGCATGAATTTGAATGGAGATTCTTTAATGTGGTGGCAACGCTGCTCTATGTTACCGTGATCATCGCGCTCTTTCGTGAGGCATTTAAGCTGGCAAATTATTACAAGTCTGAGCTACCAACCATTTTGCTGGCGGTTAATTTTATTGTTTTCCAAACAGCGCTCATGTTGTTGCTCACTAAAGATCTCATTCTCAATTTGATCCCAACAGGCAACACTCCATTCTGGCGCGATGTGTGCAGAGTGTTGCGCGCCTATATCGATCGCTATTTCCTGCTTATTCAGATTGCGGCCTTTGCCATTATCGTGATGAGCAATCCGTATGTGGGCTTTGGGAAATTGGTGCTCTATGTTTTCCGTTCATTTGCGCTTACCAGTTTATTGATTGCCTTTTTATTCTGGCTCTATGGGCAATTCAAATCAGGCGCTTCTCGCATTTTCTTCACCTCATCTGATGAAGTGGTCCATGAACGATTCACCAATGCAAAAACATGGTTTGGTGTTATTATCGTTGGCTCATTTTGCATGTTTGCAACGATAGCCGGTTTTATCATTGCACGTATTTGGGGTTGGATGATCACGTCGCAAGATGTTGTTGATCTCATCCAAGAACCGCTGATGTTCAAGGGAACACCAGATCCTATAACGCTTTTCTCTATTGCGAAAATAGGGCTCTTCATTTTTGGCGGTATTGCGCTTTCCTATATTTTGAATCGCTTCGTGCTTGATCGTCTCTTTGATCTCTTCTTGGTTGAAGCCGGCGTTCAACATACGGTTACCAGTATCACCCGTTATTTGGTTGTTGGTATCGCTATATTAATTGGGTTTACGTATGTGGGCCTTGGGCAACATATCGGGGTCCTGCTTGCGGCATTAGTGTTCAGTATTGGTTGGGTTTTGAAAGATCCGATTAGCGATTTTGCTGCCTACTTTATTATCTTAGTGCAGCGGCCACTCAAGATCGGGGATTATGTTGAACTCAATTCGGGCAAGATTGCCGGTGTGGTTCGCAAAATTACGCCACGATCAATTGTGTTGCGTCGCAAAAATAGTACCACGCTCATTATTCCAAACTCTTACACAATGAATCAGACCATTGAGAACTGGAACTATACGCGCAATTTTGTCGCATTCAATGATATTAGCATCACGGTGGAATATGCTGCCGATCCAGAAAAGGTGAAAGGCTTGCTCTATCAGGTTGTTGAAGAGCATCAAAATGTGTTGCGTAATCCAAAGCCAATTGTTCGATTGGATGATTTTGGTGTGTATGGCTACGTCTTTTTAGTTCGTGGTTATATTAGTCCAGTATATGTCCTAGAGATGTGGGATATTGCCAGTGATTTGCGTTTAGCGATGGTTAAGCGTTTGCGCGAAAATGGTATCTTTGTGGCAATCCCGATTCGCAAGGTATTCTCTGGCAAACCGGGATTAGAATTTGGATATGATCCTGAGGAAAAGAATCAATAGGTAGTCTTAGGTAGGTAAAAACAAAAGGCGGGTCAATTAAAAAGGTCCGCCTTTTTTTTGTGCGCGATTAAATAGAGTGCGCAGTTTTGTTTGGCAATCAGCTTTAATAAATCCATATACAATCATGTAGAGTGAGCCGACGATTAGCAGGATATTTATGCCAGTGACAACCACACCGAGGGTATGGAGCAATAACAAGATTCCAGCCGCCATGAGAATATAGCCTTTTCCTGTTGCCGAAACACGGTTTGCTAAATCAAATACCATCGTGAATCTCCTTTATTTTTTCTTTTGGTTATATCACCAATTGAGGCCATTTTAGCCTATTGGTTTTTCTATTGGCAAGAGAATTGGTTCGGAGATTTTCTAATTGACTTTAAAAACTTGATGGCCATAAAAATTACCCCCGGTTTTGCCGGGGACTTTTTTCACTTGCGTAATTTATAGACCGTTGCATCGGCCACTGCGAAAACTTTCTTCTCAGAGATGGCGCGCACCTCCTGATCTTTGCTTCGCTCGCTCAATGGCATCACTGATTCGGGTGTCCAGAGATTTTTGCTCGAATCAAATTTATAGAGCATTGTTGGTTTGCTCTTCAGGGTAACCGCCGCCCATATTGAGCCATCGGTTGCCACATCAGTGGTGATTTTTTTTGATTTAGGTAATCCATTACGACTCTTCATAACGGGGTTCCAATTTTTACGCCACGCATTCCATTTGACGATTTCGCCTTCAGCAATAACATATACGGCATTGTTGCCATGCACGCGGAGGGTAACATTTTTGGCATTCTCTTCAATTGGCACAGCCTCAGTCCCAACAGCCGACCATAGATTTTTTTTAGAATCAAAGCGATAGAGGCGCGGCGTTCTTTTTTTCAATATGGCCAGAGTCCATGCGGTACCATCAGGAGAAATATCGGTGATCAAGTTGACGGCTTGTTTTGGCAGGCCGGTATTATTCCCTGCTATTTTTTTCCATTGATTGCCATCATCCAACCAGCGATAGGCGCGTCCTTCGCAAATGGCATACAACGATCCGTCGAGTAGTGTTCGGATTGTCTGTTTTTTTTCATCACCATCAAATGGTGATGCGGTGTGAGCAAGCCATATGTCCCGAGTTTTATCGTATTTAAAAATGTAGGGTTTGTGTTTGAATTTGACGAGTGTCCAAATATGTTTTGAATTGCTAACGTCGGTAACCATTTCGCAACGCTTGACATCACCTAATCCCTGGCGTGTGTCGACCAATTTTTTCCAATAGGTATTGATTAATTCCATCGGATTTGCATCAAGAGACTGGATGGCAATGATGCTAATGAGTAATCCATACATTATGTTCATCTGATTCTCCTTTTTTTAAAACTCAAAAAACATAGTATGCAGCAAGCATGAGACGAAGATTGTTAACGGCATGTCCATTGATCACATTACCATTGCATGCGATAGTACCATAACTAGCGCGTGTGAGTTCAAATTCTCCTGCTATAACCACTGGGCCCGTATACCAACGAACGCGTGGTGAGATACGAAACACATAATCAATATCGGGGTTACGTGCATAGATTGTTGATTCCACGGTGCCATCCGGATCGGTGATAGTCTGAATTATTGGTTGGTGCGCGCCTAAGTTTTGTGTGACGCCAACAAACACCGCAGGCTCAATTGTTTTCTTTAGAATCAATTCGGCCCAAAAAGATATATTTTTTAATGTGGCATATTTTCTAAAATCGGTGACAGGATCAACAGATTTCACCGCGTAACCACCAAGCATGTTCTGGTCCGTTGTATTCTGACCATAGATCATTTTCATTTTGAATGTGATAGGGTCCCAATTGAGATTTGTGTAAAAAAGTGCGCACATGGAAGCGATTGATTCATTAGTTTTAATGCCTTTATCGGTTTCCAAGCGAGGAACGAGGCGTTTAAAATCTATGCCCATGCCCAACAGATGCTTGTTGATTTTAGCTCTTAATTGCCAGTGCAAATTGGGAATAACAGCATCTACTAGATACTGTGCACTTGGGCCATTGGGACCAAAGTTGAAAAATTCCAACTGCGTGATTGCGGCGCAGAGTATGTCTATATTTTCCCAGTGCAATGTGCCGCGAATTTGTGGACTTCTATTGAAGGGGTTTATTGGAACACCGGTATTAAAACCAACGGTTGCTGGACAGCAATCGATAGTAAACATAGGATGCCAATCTTGACCTGCTTTCAAAGAAAATCGTTTCCAATTAAGTTCTCCATACGCAAGCCGGATGTGAAATGTATCGACGGTTTTGCCTGAACCAAAAAAACTGCCTTCAAAGCAACCATGTGGTTTCGCATTCCAGATATTATGACAGATGATTTCGCCACGAACGCGCGATTCAATAACAGACATATCCAATTGGCTCACGCTGTTTGTATCATTACCAAGAGAATCATAGTTGGGAGCTTGTGGATAGAAGAGAAATTCTCCGACACGCAATTGAACAATCTGACGAGAGTCTGCGTAGGTCTCAGCTTTAATGTAGCCAGAAAGATCAATCTTGATGATGTCGCGAATGGAAAATGTTTGGGCGTGTGCTACATCAGAATTCAAGGACGCAGCAAAACATACAATAAGAAGCGCCTTTTTCATTACTAGTCTCTGTCACTTTTTTTATCCAAGGGGTTTGCTTGCAATAGGATAACTGTAGCGACTTGGACAATTATTGCAATCTTGTCTCACGCGGTGAGTTGTGCAATCGAAAGTGCAGAAATTTCTTAGGCGTGAGAAGGCGGCAGACAACGAACATTTCACTTCTGATGCAAGAATCCATTGAGTGGCCACGGCTGATTAAAATCGAGATGATAATCGCTCAAAGGCTCGTGGTAGACAAGAAATTGAACGTCTTGAATTTTGATGCCATTCTCTCGAATTGTCTTGAGCATACTTTCAATCAGGAGCCATTTTTGGTGCACATTCGACTCTTTTGGCAGAGGATTATGATCGAACGAAATATATGCCTGCAACCCTGAAGGTGAGAGCGCAACGCTTTCAACACCGATTTTTTTACGCAATAAATGCTCATCATCTAACACATTTAGTAGTGCAGAAATCAGTTGAGAAATATTGTGTGCGCCATCATTTGACCATAATAGTGACTGTGTTTCCTGGTGCCACTTATTGTGTTTCCAGAAAAAAAGTTTCGTTTCTTTTTTGCCCGTTTGCACGCTTTCAGGATTATATGCAATGACCTCAAGTGGGCTGCGAATCACTATCCACTCATAATGAAGTGCGCACAAAAGCATCCCGATGGCGAATGCAATCAGAGAAATGAGAGTATATTTTCTGCCACTCATGGAAGTACTCCATGTTTGCGCAATGTTTGGATGATTGCCTGTGCAAGCGGTTCAGCATATGTTTGCCAATCGGCTTCATCTTTCAATTCCATCTCGAATGCAATCGCAGGTGCGATGATGCCCACGAGTGGCTTGAACGGTAATTTGTATGGCCCATGTGCATCGAATTGTGTTGATGTTGCCAGCAATCGTTCAATGTCAGCGGCTAATGTTGCGGTGATTTTGTTATTGAATAAATATGCTTGATCATAGGAACAAAATGATAATTGCGTTTGCAGTGCAAGAAAATCATTTGCCTGTGCATAGCGATAAACCCACATGTTGGGTCGTGTATTGTGTGTGTGGCAAAAATTGAGACTAATAAAAAGATCAACGTTTAATCGATTTGCATAGTTTGCATTTTGCAGCTCAGGAACCAATTCTGCTGGTGCACGGGTGATCACTGTGGTGATCGCCGAAGATTCTTTTTTGAGCAGTTGTGCTAGATGCTCAGCGCACTGCATTGTGATCCCCCGTTCGAAATTGCTGCCAATTGTGCGGCCTGTTTGGCGTGCATCGCCAGCAGGATCAATCATGATGGTCACGGTTTTCTGTGCTCTAGTCGTCCAAGAACGCGGCAGAATTGAAACCGTGCAGACAAGAAACATGAGGCATATAAAACGATAAGTTAGCGGCATTGCAAATCAGTGGTGAGAAATTGTTGTAAAAAGGTGGTGCGCACAACGCTTTTATTATTACGCACTGCCATCCCAATAGCTTTTGATTGTCCGATAAATATACACAATTTTTTCGCGCGCGTAATGGCTGTGTAGAGCAAATTGCGTTGCAGTAGGGTGAAATGTTGCATAAAAATAGGCACAATCGCGGCATCATACTCAGAGCCCTGGCTCTTGTGAATAGTGATTGCATAGGCCAACACCAGCTCATCAAGCTCAGTTGATTCATACTCAAGAATGCGATCGAAGAAGTTTACTTTTAGTTGTCGCTCCTCAACATCAACTTCCTCAATGGTTCCAATATCGCCATTGAAAATGAGTTTGTCGTAGTTGTTACGAATTTGCATCACACGATCGCCCACTTTGAAGGTTGATCCGTGTACCATCACTTTCTTTTGTGTCTCTTCTGGGTTGAGAATGCGCTGCAAATCATCATTTAATTTTTGTGTGCCTACTGCGCCGCGATTCATTGGCACTAAAACAATCGATCGTTCTGGTTTGATGCCAAAGCGGGACAATTTATTTTTCAAAATATCTTCAAGATGCATCGGAACATTTTCAGGTTCCTCTTCTTTGATGAACACAAAATCGCGCCGAGTATCAGGCAAGAAAGAGGTTGGAAATTCACCACGATTGATGCGGTGTGCATTTTGAATAATCAAACTATCTTGCGCTTGTCTAAAAATTTCAGTCAAACGAACGCAGGGAATGGCGCCACTTGCGATAATATCATTCAAGAAATTTCCCGCGCCCACTGATGGTAGCTGATCAATATCACCAATGAAAATAACGTGTGCATTGAGTGGTAATGCTTTAACTACCGCATACGCTAGAAAAATATCAATCATGGATGCTTCATCGATAATGAGAAAATCGATGGGTAATGCATTTTGTTCATTGCGTGCAAAATTCATCGCACTCACATCAAACTCAAGGAGGCGATGGAGCGTTTCTGCATTGCGTCCCGTGCTTTCATTGATCCGCTTCGCCGCGCGGCCTGTTGGTGCCGCCAAGCGATAGCGATAATGAAATTGATCAAGAAAGCTGAGCATCTTTTTAATAATAGTTGTTTTCCCCGTACCAGGACCGCCGGTGATCACAGAAACTTTATGTTGCAGGCTGGTCATAACGGCACGTTGCTGATCTTCATTGAGATCGATCCCATCCTTACTCTCAACGCGCAGTGCGCTATAGACATCCTGTGCATTGATCGGATTCATGGGCGGATATTTGAGCAGCTGAAGTAATTTTTGCGCAACGCCACGCTCGGCAGAATAGTAGCGCGTGAGTGCCACATAATGTTTCCCATCGGAAGGTGAAACGAGGCGAATTTTATCTTGATTATAAAGATCATGCAGTGCCAATTTGAGCTTGTGTGTGATATCTTCGCTCATCTCAAGTTCAAGCAATTTAACCGCATCATCCTTGAGCGCTTGTATCTCATGATAGAGGTGACCATTGCTCACAATATCACCGAGCACAAAAAGCAATCCAGATGTTATGCGCTTGATGGAATCAAATGCGAATCCCATGTTTTGTGCGATTTGATCGGCGATTTTAAATCCAATTCCCCAAATATCATCAGCAAGACGGTAGGGATTTTCGGTGAGCATTTCGATTGCTTGTGTGCCATAGCGCTTATAAATTTTTGTCGCATAGGTTGCCGAAATACCTTTGTCTTGCAAAAAGACCATGATATGAGAAATATCTTTTTGATCTTGCCAGCCGGCGATAATGCGTTCAACGCGCTTTGGGCCAATGCCAGGAACATTGTTGAGCAAGTGTGGTTGTTTATCAATGACATTCAAAACATCAGCACCGAATGCATCAACTAATTTGTCTGCATACACCGGCCCAATGCCTTTGATTAATCCTGATGCCAAATATCTCTTGATTCCCAAAATGCTGGTCGGAATACTTGCAGTGCATTCTTGCGCTTCAAATTGTTTGCCAAATTTTGGATGGGTTACCCAGGAGCCGACAAGAGTGACTTGCTCTCCTGGGTGAAGTTTGGGCACATACCCTTTAATGGTTGTGCTTTCTTTTTGACGAGCTTGTTGCAGGGTGAATACGGTAAAACCGTTCTCAGCATTTTGATACACAATTTTATCAACAATGCCGATCAACGTTTCCTTTAAATCCATAACCCCCGCCAATACTCAAAAAGTTGCAATAAGTTCTTTTACCTTATTTTCAGTAATATCATTAAGAGCCAATTTGTCCAGATGATTCGCTTTAAAGTACTTTAGAAACTCTTGTTCGTTAGAAAGTTTTACATGATTTTTGATTGTATCGAGTACTGCTTTGAACTTCTTCCATTTTGCAAGACGATCCTTAAACTGCTGCTGTGCTTTTGGACAGCTGGAGATCAAATCGCTGAAAAAGTTCATGAGGTCGACACCAAATTGATCGAATGCTTGGAAGGTGTTTACTTTTTTATTGAAAATAGCATCTTCAGTTTCATCATTTGCTTGTGACCATTCCAAAAGCAAACTGTCAAAGCGCCCGCGTTTTTCGCATGATTCTTCGATAAGTACCGTCATAATATTTTTTGAACCGCGTACAGCAGATTCAAATTCTTTTGATATAGCCAAAAAGTCAGCTTTAACTTGAGCGAGAACTTTTTGCAGTTCAGGATCGTGCTGAAGATTGTGATCCATCTCTAATTGGGCAAGATCGCGTGTGCCATAGAGATGACCGCGGAACATGTAATTGCCCGTTTTGTTTCCAGCGGCATCAGTGGTACCAAAAAGCTTGGTCACACGTCCTTGAAACATGCGCAGCATTTCGACCGTATCGGCGACGAAAAATTTTCCATCGGCCATCGAAAGAACTTTAGATTCAAGTTGGATTGGGGTTGCGACAATATCAATCGCAAAAATACATAGTCCGATAGCAATAAGAAATTTTTTCTTCATTGCAACTCCTTAACAAAAAGTCGTTAATGATTAAAAATGTGTTTCTACGTTAAATGAAATGGTGTAATCATGACCAACACCTGAATCAAATAGAGTGTAGTCGCCATTGAGGGAGATGAGCCAATCTCGTTTTGGTCGCTCCCATTCATAGATGAATCCACCTTGAATTTTAAATTGATATGGTGCTGGTGATTTTGCTGCATCAATGCGGAGGAACCCGATGATATCTGCAGGCGCATCAATAGAGGTAACGCTAAATGATTCTTTAGTTTGTATCCATGTGTCAGTTCCGAGGAAGAAGGACCAATGGTGATTTTTTTGGAAAACAAATCTGCCTGTCCACCGGAACAAAAGTCCTGGTTGCACGCGCGTCTCAAGATACCGTGGGTAGAAGCGATCAGTCAGTTGTTGTTCTACAAACGCCAAATTGTCGATTGCTTGCGTTGGATCGCAAAAGTTTCGTCCTGCAAAATTGTTAAAATCGATTCTCTGATCAAAAAATCGTTTCATCTTTCTTGGGAAGAAATATTCAATCGATCCGCGGCCGAGCCACCAAACTTTTTCTGCCCATGCACTGTGTTTGAAGAACGTATCTAGGCGCGTTTCTGACCGGAACATTGGGCCAACGCCAAAAAAGTGGTTCCCTAAAGATGCATCAAGGAGTGTGGCATTCATATGATCAAGCGAGCCAACGAAGAAGTCTAATATGGTGTCTAGGGCTTCTTGCACGCCTGTTGGAGTGTTTGTCAGATCAAAGAGGTTGTCCAAATCAATTTCGCCATTAATAATCGTATCAAGATTGATTTCTGCAAAACGGAGATTTTGAACGGCAGTTTCTTTTTTGAAATAGGTGCCCTTTAATCCTTTTTTGAACGCAAAGGCCATCGGGATGGTGCCCATTGCACCAAGGCGTACTCTATATTTTTCTGCTTCCATAATGATGGCATCAAACTCAATGCGTGCATCACCAAAGCCAAGTTGATCGCTCACAAAATGTGCATCTTGAAAATCGGTGTCCTGTAAGTCGGGATCAAGGCTGAATGCTGCAAAGACCGCATCTTTTTCCGCCTCAGTTTGGAAATTCAAATTCCGTTCATGGTAGTAGAGTGGGAGCATAAAGCGGAGTGTGAGGCGTTTCCAAAAATATTCGCCATGAAACATAAGTCCTGTGCGGCGATCTTCTACCGTCATGTTTCTAAAGAGGGCAAGCAGCTCCTCAATATCCACACCTTCAAGATTAAGAAGATCAAAAATACTATCCAATTCTTCTTCGATCACGTCCAAAAAGTTTGGTTGCAAAATCGCGAGATAAGATTGCAGGCCAGTGTGCTCACCGGTAAATTTCGATTTTGAGGTTTTATTCCAAAAGAGATGGCCACCAAGTGTCCACTGTGATGGTGGATAAATTGTTGCCGGTTCAAAAACAGGCATATCCAAAATATTACGTACATTAAGAGGATTAGTGCGTAAGAAGAAATTTTGCTGCAACAGCTCCATGTGTGTACCGGCGCCGAGTTTGAGAAGATCCAAAATATCTTGAGGAGGAAGACGCGTCATTGAAAGAGAAACATTTGAAGCATCGAGCATGTCGCTCAGATCATCATCACCACTGAAAAGATCGAAATCATCAAAGATGCCTAAAAAGCGCACATCGGATTCATGTTCAATCCTTGCCTGGGCTGGAGTGTTGAGGGCGAAACAAGAAAAAATAAATATGTGAAAGAATTTTTTTTTGGAAATCATGAGTCTTCTTTTTTTTAATTTAAGAGCCTGTTTAAGGAGGAAAAATCAAGAAATGGACCGATAAAACAGACTCTTTTACTATGCTTCTTTATAAAAAATGGGCAGATAAAGCCCGTATAATACATATCAGCCGTTCGATTTTTTTGCAAGAAAGGCTATTCTGAGGTGAGGTTAAAAACGGTTTTTTCGGCACAGAAAGGTTTTTTGATGAACATTGTTGATGGATTGGGGCCAAAGAGTTTTATCGTTGAGGGTAATATTGGCGCAGGCAAGTCCACATTCCTAAAAATTATTCAAAATAATCTTGATGTGCAGGTTGTTTTTGAGCCGCATGAAAAATGGCAAACAGTTGTAGATGGCCACAACCTGCTCGATAAGTTTTATAAAGACACTGCGCGCTGGGCATACACATTCCAATCATATGCGTTTGTGACGCGTGTGATGGAACAAGAGGCGCAGGCGAAGGTGAACACAACCGGCATTCAAGTTCTTGAGCGATCAGTTTTTTCTGATCGGTATTGTTTTGCAAAAAATGCATTCGAACAAGGATTCATGTCTGCACTTGAATGGAAGTTGTATCAAGAATGGTTTTCTTGGTTAGTTGATAATTATGTGCCAAAGCCAACCGGCTTTATCTATCTGCGTGGCGAGCCTGATGTGTGTCACGGTCGCTTGAAAAAGCGCAACCGATCCGAAGAAGAAGGCGTGCCTTTTGAATATCTGAATCGCTTGCATGAGAAGCATGATACTTGGTTGCTACAAAAAGAGGGTGTTGCAGGATACCTCAAAGATGTGCCAGTATTGATTCTCGAATGTAATAATGATTTTGAAAATAGCGAAACCGAACAGCAACGACATATAGAAAAAGTTGCAGCCTTTTTAGCAGAACATGCGATACGGCCGCTTTATAAATCGCGCCAAACATCGATGTCCTTGTAAAAAGATGAAAAAGTAGGCTAGAATAAGTTTAAAATAGCCATTTTAACAATGTTAACACTTTTAGTGAGTGAAAGGAGCCTGACGCTATGGAAGGACTTTTTTACGCGAAAGCAGCAGCCTTTTTTGGTGCAGCCCTTGCAATTGGCATCGGTAGTATCGGACCCGCACTTGGTCAAGGCTTCATTGGTATGAAGGCATGTGAAAACATGGGTAAGTATCCCGAGAGTGCAAAGATGGTTCGGAATGCCATGTTTATGTCTATGGCCATTGTAGAAACCGCCTTAATTTACGCTGTGTTAATTGCAGGCATGTTAATTTATGTTGGCTACACGCTTTAAATAAAAATTCTGTCTTATGAATGTTAATGCCACTCTCATAGTTCAAGCAGGTAATTTTTTTTGTGCGTATTTGATTCTGCGTTATTTGTTGTTCAAGCCAACTCTTGTGGCCATAAAGGAACAGGAAGAACACGAAGAATCAGTTAATAGGCTCATTGAAAAAACCAGGCTCATTGTGTTGAACAAAACACAAGAACGCGAGTCTCTGTGGGCTGCATGCTACAAACATTTTCAAAAACAAAGCCCTGCATCGCTCAATGCCCAAGAGGCAATTCTGCGCAATATCACTCCTGATCTCGAGCCCAGTATCATTGAAAAAGATGAAATGGATCGTTTGATTGATAAGGGGGCCAATCTTATTGCCACACGGTTGGGAGGGCGCCAATGACTATTAATGGCGAAATCATAGCCATCATTTTTCGCCTTATAAATTTTCTGATTCTGATTGCGCTTGGCATTTACTGCTTCAAAAAATATGCACTTGAATTGATTCGTGCAGATATGAGTTCTGAGCAAGAGCACTTAGATGGGCTCAAGGCACAGGCAGAAGAATTGCAGCAAGAGAAAAGGAATCTTGAAAAAGGCATCAAAGAAGATGCGCGAGCCTGCTCACTCCTGCGAGAAAAAATTACGACATGGCATATTGCCGCAGAACAAGAATTACACGCATTCAAGGCAGAGCGAGAAGGGCGCATTGAGATAGTTAAAGCGCGTGCTGAAAAACAGGCGCAGACAATTGAGCTCTATCGCAGGCAGCGGATTATCGTGCCAGCGGCGATTGAAAAAGCACAGACATTATTAGAAAAGACATTTGCATCTAAAGATCGTGCCCATAGTTATGTTCAGCAGGTGATTGCGAAAATGGAGGAATCCGCATGAGCATATCATTGCAAGCTGAGCTTTGTGAAAAATATGCACAGGCATATTTGAATATTTTGGGTGATTCTTTAACGCTTTCGGATGCTGAAAATTTCCTGCGTGCCTACCAATTCTTGCACGCACATCATAAGATTACTTTTTTTTTGAAACTCTCTGCACTGGATGATCAGGTAAAAACTAAGCAGCTCAAATTATTGTGTGAAAAATTTGAGCTGCCAGAATCGGTTGATGCTATCGTTCAGTTGTTGCTTGCGCAGAAACGTGCCTCATTGTTTGAACATGTTCTCTATCGAATCAGTACGTTGTTTAAAGAACGTGCAGGAATTCATGACTTTGTGATTCAGAGTGCAGTCGCACTCAGCGAACAGGAAAAGGGTCAGATAGAAAAGTTTCTTGCACGCAAGACTGGTCAGGATAATATATATACATATCATGTTGATACGCGATTAATTGCGGGTGTTCGATTACGGAGCCAAACGCTTTTGTGGGAACATTCCATTGCGCAACAACTTCGGCAACTTGAGTTGTCTTTAGTAGCCAAAGGAAATTGATGAAAGCCAAAAATACGGATCTTGTTTCCTTATTTGAGCAAGCGCTCAGTGGTGTTCCCGAACAAAAATTAGAAGAGATTGGGATAGTTGTACGCGTTGGCGATGGTATTTGTAAAGTACACGGATTAGCCAATGCGGTGTATGGCGAACTGATCAAATTCGATGGTGGCAATCAGGGGATTGTCATGCAGCTGGATGAAGATTCAGTGTCAATTTTTTTGCTCGGCCCAATTCCCGTTGCAGAACTTGAAGTTGCAAAACGTACCGGTTCCGATTTTAAAATTCCGGTGGGGGACAATCTTATCGGGCGTGTGATCAATGCGCTTGGTCATCCAATCGATGGTCTTGGAGACATTGAGGCATCAGAACTCCGTTCTATTGAAGCGGTTATTCCCGGAGTTATTGAGCGCTCTCCTGTGAATGAATCATTGGAGACCGGAATCTTAGCAATCGATGCTTTGGTACCAATTGGTAAGGGGCAGCGCGAATTGATTATTGGTAATCGCAACACGGGAAAAACGTCAATCGCGGTCGACACTATTTTGCATCAGCGCGGTAAGGATGTTGTTTGCATCTATGTTGCCATTGGTCAGCGCCAGGCAAATTTGTCCCGCCTCATTCGTTTGCTCGATGAAAATGGTGCACTTGATTATACGATCGTGCTTGCCGCAGAAGCAGGCGAAGCGGTCTTAAATCAATATATTGCGCCGTATGCGGGTTGCACCATTGGTGAATATTTCAGAGATCAAGGGCATGATGTTTTGATCGTCTACGATGATTTGAGCAATCATTCAGTTGCGTTTCGTGAAATGTCGCTCTTGTTGCGTCGCTCACCAGGTCGCGAAGCCTTTCCGGGCGATGTGTTCTATCTGCACTCACGTTTGCTTGAACGCGCGGGCAAATTAGCAAAGGGCGGTTCAATCACGGCGCTGCCAATTGTGCAAATTCAGAGTGACGATATCACGGCCTACATTCCAACAAATCTTATTTCGATCACTGACGGACAAATTTTCCTTGATACCAAATCATTCAATCAGGGCGTGCGGCCGGCAATCAATGCGGAACTTTCGGTTTCGCGCGTGGGTGGTGCTGCGCAAACAAAAGCAATCAAAAAAATGACGCGTGCGCTCAAACTTGAATTGGCGCAGTATCATGAATTACTCGATTTTGCACAATTTGGGACCGAGCTTGATGACGTTTCCAAACGGCGCTTAGCGCGCGGTGCACGGGCGATAGAATTGCTCAAGCAGCCGCAATATGTGACCTATTCGTTTGTGGATCAATCGTTGATGCTCTTTTTGTTGAAAGAACACTTTTTGGATAACCAAGAAATTCGCTACACGAATCTTTTTGCGACGCAGTTTGTGAGTTACGTGCGATCGGTCTATCCAGACTTGCACCGTATCATTGCGCAGACTGAAGAGATTAATGATCCAACCTATGCGAAGCTTATTGATATTGCCAAAGAGTTCGGCAAGCTGTTTGCACCATCTGAGAATATGTAATTAAAAAGCCCCACCTGAAATATGGTGGGTTTTTTAGTGCTAAAAAATCTCGTACTCTCGTAATAATCAAATTAACCTCATGCTGTTTGTTGCCGAGCTCTCGAGGCATTGCTTGATAAATCTCAATCTCTGTGTGAGAATACTGAGCGCTTTTATCATTTAAACTATTTTAAAAAAGGGTTTCTATGTTCATGATCAAACGCCTCTCATTACTTGCGCTCCTTTGTGCGACCTGTTCCATTATGCCAATGGATAAAACCATTCCGGCTCCCTATGACGGTTCATGGCGTGATATCAAAAAGCAAGGTGACGTATCAGTTTTTGCGCCAGATGACTATCATTGGTTATTTGCGGTAGCGCAAGTTTTGAATGCTTCTCCTAATGCGCAGAAATTTAGAGATATTATATTCACCGTTGAAGAGATGCCATTAGTACTTGTTGCTCCCACATTCTTGTCTTGCGTTAATGGGACGTTAGTCGAGGCGCAGACGGTTAATTTAACGGATGAAAATTTGCAGGATGCCGGTTTGCAATTGCGTGATCTAACGTGGAAAGAACAAATAAAAGTTGTCCCTTTGACCAAGATTCAAACAAAAGATGGGAAACTTGCAAATCCGGTATTGATGGTTCCTGGACTTTCATGGGCCGACATTGCGCAATTAGGATTGGCTACTGCCAAAAGACGACAATCTGATTTGATTGAGTATGCTAAAAAAGTTGGCACTATAGCTAATGAAAAGGATGAAGAGAAAAATGGTAATCTTGAGTAATTTAGGGTTTCGTTGCTCTTAATAATGAAACTAACACTTCTATGTGCTTGAAATATGTTTATTAACAGCGCTCCAATATTGGCAATAATCACAGGACTCTTCGACTGATGGAATCGCATTTGATTGAAGGCACTGATATGCCTCCATAATTGCAATCTCAACCCAAGAATCATCGCCATGGTATGGAAGTACTGAAATATCAAAAATGAGTTGCTTATCGAAGCGTTCTAAATCTTTTTTTGCATTACAGTAAACAAAGTAGGCCGTATTAGAGACCTTGAAGCCATTCTTGCGCAAGAGCCATTGATAGACTTCGGCCTGTCGTTTGTAGCCGATTTGCCACTCAGCATCAAGATCAACCACTCCATTTTTTGATGTGGCTTTGTAGTCGACAACCATCAATTCCTGAGTGTCTGGGTTAATCCACACATCATCAAGTCCGCCATGCAGCATGATGTTAGTATCCGGAACTATGTATTGAACTCCGGCATGGAGAGATTTGCGCCAGGCTTCCATATTTTCATGTTGGAAAGGGATAGCATTTATATTGTTTTCTATACAAAGCGGATGAGGTTTTTGCTCAAGACGATAAAGATCGAATTCTTTTTTCAAGAGTTCATCGACGGCTATATTTAATGAAAATGGGTATCCATCGGGATGACCAACACCAAGCCTGCGATCGATGTAAAAGCAGCGTTTGCATCGCATGAAAAGTTCAAGCTTGCCGCGACTGACCTTAAATGGTTTGGTAGCCAATGGATCATAAAGATTTCTGACTCTTTGAGCAGAGCTCTTTTTATCAGATTGCTGAGAAATAGAAGGCGATTCTTCTTTCGTCTCAAATAGAGAAAGGCATCGCTGCAACAAAGTTTTCATACGAATACCCCAAAATAACTCCCATTAATTCTAATTGTGCCTTATTTTAGCCACTTTGACAAAAGGGGGGTGGGGGCCACCCTATCACGCTCGAGTAAAGCCTTACAATTTTAATCAAAAAAGCCCTAAACCATTGCGATTTGACCTCTATTTTGGCTATAGTGAAGCTAGAGTCGTAGTGTTTCAATTCATATATTCCTTTAGGAGGGAAAGATGAAGATCCAATCATTTCGTAAAGTGCTTGTGGCCCTCGCGATAGCTGCAGGGTTAAGCGCGACAATACAGGCCGATGATGTCCCCGTTGAACGTCATGGTGGCCTTCTTGGCCGCGGTGGTCTTTTGGGTACAGGGATAAGCGGTAGAGATCGCCGTCATGATTATTGGACTGATAAGTCCGGTAAGGTGGTTGAGTCGCCTTCGCAACAAGCTAAAGATTTGAGGCGCAACCGTCGTAATGAAAACCGATCGTATAATAACGATAGACGTAATAATCGGTAAGCCGTGATTAGATGCTCGCTTGTTAGCGGCATTAAGTCTACGAATTTAGAAACCCAAACCTTGAGTAAAATCGAGCGTTTGGGTTTCGCATTTCGCTTTGTTCTATTGATGATTCAGTTAAAAAAAACGCATTACGACCTCAATAATATTTTCAATGATATTGCATATGCATATATCTTCCCGTTAGCATTATTTTATAGATACATTTCAAATAACTTAGGAATATAGATGCCTTCGGTTATACAATATATACGATCATACCGTCTCGATTACCTCGCATATATTATGTGCATCATCATACTGTTTATCTTTGCATACAATAAGATATTTACGCCTTATTTCATCTATATCCCTCTACTGCTTGCATGGTTGCCCCTTGTATGGAGAGCAATAACAGATTTACAGAAAAAACAGGTTGGCAATGATTTCTTTCTAGTATTTGCTACCATTTTTTCGTTAATAGGAAAACAAGAAGTAGCAATCATGGTTATTCTAATCATTATGCTGGTCGCTCGTTATGCCGAACTTCTTATTGAACATCAAACAAAACAAGCCCTTGAAAGTATTATTAAACTTATTCCCACTGAAGTTATAGTACGTAGCAAGAAAGAAGAAATTATCCTGCCGCTTGATCAGGTAGTCATTGGGATGGATATTGTCATAAAAACTGGGGGAAGTATTCCGGTAGATGGCCGTATCATTGAGGGAGTGGCATCTATTAACGAATCTGCACTCACCGGAGAAAGTGCACCCAAAGAAAAACTAACAGGGGATCAGGTATTTGCAGGAACATTTATTGAAGCGGGAAGTATCGTTGTTAAGACTGAAAAGGTTAAACAAGAAACATTGTTTGGTAAGATGACTGCGTTATTGATACAAGCAGAACAAAGTAAAGCGCAGATAACTATCGTTACTGAGCGTATTGTTCGTATTTTTATACCTGCATATTTGATGTTCATTGTTCTGGTATGGTTAATCACCCATAACTTTGACACGGTACTGACGCTGTTAATTTTTGGTTCACCTTTAGAGCTTGCATTAATTACACCACTAACCGTATTAGCAGGAACGGTTGCCGCATTTAGGCAAGGTATTCTTATTAAAGGTGGCCGTGCACTCGAAGTACTTGCCCATACTGACACGATGATTTTTGACAAGACAGGAACAATCACTCTTGGCGAGCCTTCAATCGTTCATATTGAGTTGTATGACCCACAAATACCAAAGAATACTTTATTGTTTATAGCGGCTATGGCTGAAAAGCATTCTGACCATGTCATAGCCAAAGCCCTTGCCAAAAAGATGCAAGAGGAAGGGGTGGAGGTTCCCGTCCCCGATAAATATCTGTCAACCATTGGACATGGTGTTGAAATAGAACATCAGAATGTTCATTATTTTTTTGGGAATACACATTTTATTGAAGCACCAGAACATGGTAACAGCAAAATTCCTGCGCTTCCTCCGTGTATAGATGAAAAATCACATAGTAATTTTTATCTTGCATCTCAAGGAAAAGTGCTCGGTAAAATTTGTATGGCTGATGCTATACGTCAAGATGCCAAATTAACTATCAACAAATTGTTTGAATCCGGCATTAAAAATATTGTGCTTTTAAGTGGTGATCGCCAAGAAATAACCGATACGATTGCGCAACAGCTCAATATTACGGAACGTTACGGAGAAATGTTTCCTGACCAAAAACTGAACTTTATTAAAAAACTTCAACAAGAGGGGCATATTGTTGCCATGGTGGGGGATGGCATCAATGACGCTGCAGCTTTACAACAAGCGCAAGTGGGTATTGCTATGGGAGCAATGGGTATGGAACCAGCAATTAATGCTGCAGATATTGTACTTATGACCAATCAATTGCAAAAAATATTCTTTGCAAGAAAATTAGCCCAAAAGGTTTTTGCTGTTATACAACAGAATCTTATTGTTGGGTTTCTTGTACTCCATGCCCTTGGTCTCACGCTCACGCTTATGCATGTTGTTACTCCTATCCAAGCGGCACTTGCTCATGCTATCTCAGATGTTTTTATTCTCATCAATGCAAGCCGATTAATAAATTTTAAAATAACGTAAGCGAGAAGCTATGGTGCAAACCCATTCAGAGGAATAATAATGAAAACACACCTATTACTCATAATCGCATGCATAAGTTTACATATGTATGCTCAGAAAAAATTAAAAACCAAATATACCGAAGAAAAAGGATCGCATATGATATTCAATGAAAATATTATTGAGCTTGCCAAAAAAAATACTTTTTATAGAAAAGAGATGGTCACCGGATCACATAGTCAACTCGTGCTTATGAGCATACCGGTCGGTGAAGAGATAGGAATTGAAGTTCATAAAGTGGACCAAACACTTATATTTGTGCAAGGCAAGGGTCAAGCGATCATAAATGATGTTGTTTCTGATGTGTTCCCCAACCATTTGGTATTTGTTCCTGCAGGAGCACGGCACAATTTTAAAAATATTGGCTCAGAAGCGCTCAAATTATTTACCATTTATGCACCCGCGCAGCATAAACCAGGTACCATAGAAAAAGAGAAATCAAAGTATTAATCAGTTAAAGAGACTGGCGGCGCCAGGCGTAGCCCTTTAGGGCGAAGACTGGTGTGCCCGGCTGGATTCGAACCAGCGACCTACGGATTAGAAGTCCGTCGCTCTATCCAACTGAGCTACGGGCACATTTGAAAAATTCGAAGATATCCCTAGTATAGGGAGAAATATGCCAAATCTCAACGGAGCCTTTGAGATTTTCCTATTAACAGAGTACCTGTCCCGGCTCATACTTCAAAGTGGTTTGCCATGATGGAAAAAATAAAGTCCAACTGGAAATCTGGTCTCACTGTTGCCTTGATCGCGGTTCCCCTTTCAATTTCACTTGCCGTTGCCTCGCGAGTTTCTCCCTTACAGGGAATCATAACGGGTGTTTGGGCAGGTCTCGTGGCTGGTTTTTTTGGCGGCAGTAATTTTAATATTGTGGGGCCAACGGGGGCATTGTCGGGCATTATCGCATCATTTGTGCTCACGCAGGGTGCCGCATCGGTCAGCTCACTTGCCATTGTGACGGGTTTTATTATTTTGTGCGCCTATGTGCTCCGTTTCGAGCGCTATTTAGTTTTCATTCCTTCGAGTGTTATTCATGGGTTCACTCTCGGCGTTGCGCTTATCATCGGCTTGAATCAACTAAATTTTGCATTTGGTCTGCAAGATCTGCCGGTGCATCATGAGTTCTTGAGCAATGTCTGGGAATCACTCATGCATCTTGGCCAATCATCGTTGGCGGCATTTTTAGTTTTTATAATTTTTCTGAGTGCGCTTTTCATTATCAGAAAATTATTTCGCGCCATGCCTGCAGTGGTTGTGCTTTCTCCACTCGGTATTTTATTTGGCTATCTCGCGAGCGCTTCTTTGAATCTGGAAACGTTGGGCAGCAGGTATGGTGCCATTAGCGTTAAACTTTTTCAATTGCCGACCCTCACTTTTTCTTCACAGCTCTTTTCAACTGCATGCATTGTGGCATTAGTCGCCATTTTAGAAACAATGCTCTCGGCAAAAATTGCGGACAACCTCACCAAAACAAAACATTCGGACAGCAAGGAATTGCTCGGTCTGGCTTTGGCAAATCTTGCCTCAGGATTGGCGGGGGGAATTCCAGCAACTGCAGCGCTTGCTCGCACAGTGGTTAATATCAAATCTGGTGCGAATGATAGATCGTCGGCAATGTTGAGCAGTATTTTGATGTTCTTCATCGCATTGCTCTGTCTTGTGTATTTTCAATTTATGCCGATGGCAGTTATCGCGGCAATTTTGGTCAGCGTTGCGATCAATATGGTTGAAATGCATGATCTTGTCAGGTTATTTACCCACAACAAATTCAATTTTGCGACGGCGATTTTTGTGGCTTTCATACCTTATACCGAGATCCAATGGTGGGAATCTTGGGCGGTGCCGCGCTCTCATTATTATTTTTTATCAAAGAGCTATCTCAGGGATATCATGAATTGGCAGTCAAATATCGCAAGGCGGTCAAAGAACCGTTTTCCGATAAGCAGTTAACTCATATTGCCAAAGATGCTGGGGTATTGATTTATACCTTCAAGGGCAAGTTGTCCTACATTAATAGCCAGGCGCATGTTGTTCGTTTCGCATCAGATTTGCAGGAGTATGGGACCATTATTTTGAACTTGAGAGAGGTTTATTTTATCGATATTGATGGTATTGATGCCCTGGATGAAATCATAGAAGTGGCACATAAGAATCATAAAGAGATCTATATTGCGGGAATTGATCCGCTTATTGAGGGCCTACTCAAGTCTGCGTCAAAGCAATTTCGGTCTCTGGAATCCAAAAATATGGTTTTTGAAACGACTTCAAAGGCATTGAATCATGTGGGTCTCCAGCCGGAATAATGCCCGGGCTGAAAGGCCAAACGGGTAAATTCAATTATTCTTGAATGGAATTACAGGGTAATCGGTAAAAAATCAAATAAATGACGTATCTATTATTCGATCAATGAACTATTCTAAGTAGTAGAGAGGTAGGGCGGAGAGCCCATTTGGGCATTGTTTATCCAATCTGAAATCCTTTATGCTGGAAAATGTAGACCATAGGACTTATATTTTTTATATGGTTTAAAAAGAAACCTTTTTCAGTACCTGTGTACTATTAAAAATCAAAAAATTTATTTGGAGTTTTATGTCAAATTATTCTAATTCCCGAAAAAGACCGGACCGAGATAATCGCTATAAAGATAGAGATGATCAAGGCGGCAAAAAGAGAAGTTCTTCATTTTCTAGACCCAAGCCAAAGGGTCCCTCATCGCGCGGATCGGCACCTCGTGGTCCAAGTCGCCCAAGTACTCGTGGCGCACAGAGAAATGCACCAAAATTTGATCCTTCAATCTTTATGAAAAAAGTGGAAGAACAAACAACGGCACAAGCCTATGTCCCTAAGCATTTGTTCTCCGATTTTCACATCCAAGATGTATTGAAAAAAAATATCGCCAAAAAAGGCTACACTGCTCCGACCCCAATTCAAGATCAAACTATTCCGGTTATTTTGGAAGGGCGTGATGTCATCGGAACGGCCAACACCGGTACCGGTAAAACAGCGGCATTTTTGCTTCCTTTGATCAATAATGTCCTGACTAAAAAAACATCGCGTGTGTTGATCATTGCGCCAACGAGAGAGTTGGCAGATCAGATCCAGGCTGAGTTTAAAAGCTTCACTGCTAACACGGGTCTAACCTCCGCATTGTGTATTGGTGGTTCAAATATGCATCTTCAGATGAGAGCGCTTAGAACTAACCCCGCGTTTCTTATCGGTACACCAGGGCGATTGATTGATTTAGAACAAAACAGAGTGATCGATTTTGCTAATTATGGATCGATTGTTTTGGATGAAGTTGATCGCATGCTCGATATGGGATTCATCAAAGATATCACCTATATCATCCAAAGGCTGCCAGAAAAACGCCATTCATTGTTTTTCTCTGCCACCGTTTCGAAAGAAATGCACACAGTGATGAACAGCTTTTTGCGCAATCCGATTTCAATCAGTGTTAAAACACGGCAGACTGCGGAAAACGTAAATCAAGAAATCATCAAAGTTGGTTCAGCTCACAAATTAGATATTTTGCATGATTTATTGATCAAGCCAGAATTTAAAAAAGTTCTTATCTTTTTGCGCACAAAACGCGCAGTTGATAAATTGGCTGGTTCATTAGCAGATCGTGGATTTGTTGTTGGCTTAACGCATGGTAACAGATCGCAGGCGCAAAGAAACAAAGCATTGCTCTTGTTCAAAACGGGCAAAGTTAAAATTCTTTTGGCAACGGACGTTGTTGCGCGCGGTATTGATATTGACGATATCTCGCACGTGATCAATTATGATTTGCCGCAAACATATGAAGATTACATTCACCGAATCGGCCGAACTGGTCGTGCAGACAAGATTGGTCAAGCAATCACCTTTGTCCCGTAAATTTTATTCTTCAGTAATGTAGAAAGTCCCAGAAACAAAACAGTTTCTGGGACTTTTTTTTGACCGACTGTATAAATTGTGAGATTATAATCTGCGGACAAAGACAGTCTGATCTTTAGGGAAATAGGGTTTTTCTGTTGCGTCACTATTTTTGAGTATCTGTTTTATTAACAATAATAATCCTTTAGGGGACATTATGAATACTTTCCGTTATGCATTGTTGTCAATCTCATTGCTTACGCTTAACGCAGTTGCAATGGAAGCGCTACCTACGCCGGATACAGACGTAACTTTGAAAGAAGTTGCAGAAGAGCTCAAGCCGGTTGGAGACGCTGCTCTTGCGGCTGCTAAATCTGCCGTTGAAAAAGGTAAAGAGATTGTTGGAAGCGGAGTTGAAGCAGTCAAAAATGCTGTGACAACTGCTCCAGAAGCTGAAACTGAACTTTCAAAAGTTGTTGCAGATGCAACTCTCGCAGAAAAAGCACAAGCATTTTTCGCAAAAGGCTATATGCGCAGTGCTGAATTTGTTTCTACTGCAGCAACAAAAGCAGATGGCATCCTTGAAGCAGGCGTTGACCTCGTTACAACCCATGTTGGTGGTGTTGAACTCGCAGCTGCGCATCCAGTAGCAGCGAAAGCGACTTTGGTTGCAGGGACAACAGCAGCAGCAACTGCTATCACTTATGGAACATACAAAGCATACAGATACTTTGTTCCCGCAGAACAAGCGTAATTAATCGTTTGTTTCTATTGATTAGAAAATGAGAAGGGCACCTTTAACGGGTGCCCTTTTTTGTTGAGGGTTCAATCAAGTTTTTGTTTTCGGGGGGATTTTTATTTCATCGTTAATTCGCGAAGTTCCTTAATCGCTTTGACCGGATCTTTCTGATGGAAAATTCCTGAGGCAATGGCAAGATCGTCCGCGCCATGATCAACAAGCTTCTCAATATTGTGTTTATTGATTCCCCCATCGAGGCCAATGGTGAAATTCAGGTCATTATCATCCCGGAACCTCAACAAAGGCTTAATCTTTTTGATGGTGCCGGGCAGGAAGGGCTGTCCTGAGAATCCTGGCTCAACAGACATGATCAGCACCTGATCCACATCCTCCAATAGATCAAAAATCGATTCTACGGGCGTCTCGGGCTTGATGGCTATGCTGGGCTTCCATTTATTCTCTCGGATGCTCTCGATGAGACTTTTGGCATCCTGGACCGCCTCAATATGAAAGGAGTAGATACTATCATCGGGCAAGTCCAAGAGTTCCACCCAATCATCTGGATTATCGACCATCAGATGGACCCAGAGGGGCAGGTCGGTTGCATCGCCTATGGCATTAACAAACTGAGACCCCCAGGTGAGATTTGGAACAAAATGATTATCCATAATATCGATATGGTACCCGTCGCACTGTGAGTCCAGGCTTTTGAGTACTTTTGCCAGATTTAATAAATCGGCGGAAATGAGAGAGGGATAAATACGAGCCACGGAGCCTCCTTTATAGAGCCACTGCGCTGAAAGGCGGTTATCTTTATAGTAAGCATCTGATATACTAACTAATATTGGCTGTGTCGGCCAGCAAAAGCTCATCATTATCAGGATAGATTTAGGGGGATTTTTTCGCATGTTAACGCGCTTAAATATGCTTATTTTAATGCAATCCGACTTGCAAAAAGCGATTGATTTTTACCAAAAATTGGGTGGCCTCACATTGAAGTTTCATCTGAAAAATCAATGGGCGGAATTTGAGCTAGGCGACCTCAAAATTGGACTATGCCCAACCGGCAAAGAACCAAAAGAATTGAGAACCGGTATCGTGTTCGAAATGGATGATGTTCGTGCATTCTATGAGAGCCATAAAGACGACCTTGATTTTATGGGGAACGTCATTGAAAAAGTTCATGGCATCATGGTGAGCATCAAGGATCCAAGCGGCAACATTATCGATCTTTATCAGCCAACTCCTGAAAAATTAGAAGAACTTATTCGCAAAGCCAAATCAGAGAATCCTGAATCACCAGAAGGTGATGAGGAAGGCGGTTGCGGTGATTGCGATTGCGGCGGCGATGAAGAAGAAGAGGCTGCTTGCTAGCAGGCTGTTTTTATAGGGTTGCCACTCTGGGATATGAGTGGGCTCTTATTAGATTACGTGCATTGAAGTTTTTAGATTTTTAAGTAGACTGATAGTCAGTTAAAAGAACGAAATTATTCAGTTTTATCGAAGTTTTTGATGGTAGGAGAATTCTAATGTTTGAAAAATTCAGACCACTTGGTGACCGTATTTTGGTCAAACGTCTGGAAAGTGAAGCAAAAACAGCTTCTGGAATCTTCATTCCCGATGCGGCTCAAGAAAAAACACAAACAGGGAAGGTTGTCTCAGTTGGTGGTGGACGCAGAGATACGAATGGGATCGTTATTCCAGTTGCAGTCAAAGCGGGTGATTTGGTTTATTTCGGCAAATATGCTGGGACCGAAACCGATAGCACTCATTTGATCATTCGCGAAGACGACATTTTGGGTGTTGTTGAACAATAACCCTCGATCGAAAAAAATCCAAAAGAGTTAATAGAGAGATCTAAAGATTATGGCATCAAAAAGAATAGTTTTCGGTGCGGATGCACGCGAAAAAATCAGAAAAGGGGTTGATACCCTTGCTGATGTAGTCAAAGTAACGCTTGGGCCCAAAGGGCGTAACGTCGTATTTGAACGTCCATTCGGTTCGCCAACTATCACCAAAGATGGTGTAACGGTTGCGAAAGAAATCGAGTTGGCGGACAAGCTTGAAAACATGGGCGCACAAATGGTGCGTGAAGTTGCAAGCAAAACGGCTGACGTTGCGGGTGATGGTACAACTACTGCCACTGTGTTAGCGCAAGCGATTTTCCGCGAGGGTAACAAATATGTTACTGCGGGCGCAAATCCAATGGAACTCAAACGCGGAATCGAAAAAGCGGTTGAAGTTGTTGTTGAAGAAATTCAAAAGGTTGCAAAACCAGTCAGCGGCAAAAAAGAAATCGAACAAGTTGCAACGATCTCTGCAAACTCTGATGCAAGCATCGGATCATTAATTGCAGAAGCGATGGAACGTGTTGGTCGCGATGGTGTGATCACCGTTGAAGAAGCAAAAGGCATGAAGGATGAGTTGGACGTGGTTGAAGGTATGCAATTCGACCGTGGCTACTTGTCTCCATACTTTGTGAATTCTGCGGAAAAAATGGAATGTGTTCTTGAGCATGTTCGCATTTTGATTTTTGAAAAGAAAATCAACAACATGAAATCGATCCTGCCACTTCTTGAGCAATCAGTGAAAACGGGCAGCCCATTATTGATCATCGCAGAAGATGTTGAAGGCGAAGCGCTTGCAGCATTGGTGGTGAACAAAATGCGCGGCACGCTCAACGTTGCTGCAGTGAAGGCGCCAGGTTTTGGTGATCGTCGCAAATCAATGCTTGAAGATATCGCGGTTGTCACTGGTGGCCAAATGATCTCTGAAGATCTAGGCATCAAGTTGGAAAACGTAACGTTGGATGATCTTGGTTATGCCAAAAAAGTGATCATCACCAAAGAAACAACCACGATCGTTGAAGGCCAAGGCTCACAAGATGAGATCAAAGGCCGTGTTGCACAAATCAGAATGCAAATTGCAAACACAACATCTGATTATGACGCTGAGAAGTTGCAAGAACGTTTGGCGAAATTAGCCGGCGGTGTAGCAGTAATCAAAGTTGGTGCAGCAACTGAAACTGAAATGAAAGAAAAGAAAGACCGTATCGATGATGCCTTGCATGCAACGCGCGCAGCGGTTGAAGAAGGTATCGTTGCTGGTGGTGGTGTTGCATTGATTCGTGCTCAAAAAGCGGTTGAAAAAATGCTTCTTGATGGCGACATGCAGCTTGGTGTGCACATTGTACGCCGTGCGCTTGAAGAGCCACTACGCATTATTGCATCAAACGCTGGCCATGATGCTGCGGTGATTGTGAATGCGGTTAAAACTCAGAGCAATAACACAGGCTTTGATGCCAAAAATGGTGAATATGTTGATATGTTCGAAGCTGGTATTATCGACCCTGCAAAAGTGACTCGATCAGCGATTCAACATGCAGCATCGATTGCTGGCTTGCTACTGACAACTGAAGCAACTATTTGTGACATTGCTGAAGATAAAAAATCGTCTGCTACTCCAGGAATGCCTGGTGGTATGGGCGGTATGGGTGGCATGTATTAATTCCTAAAATTAGTTTTAGGAATTGCATAGTGAATTGAAAAAGGGCATCGTATAGTACGGTGCCCTTTTTTGCATGCTTTTGGAGAATAGGTATGAAATATCTCAAAAAATTATTTTTAATGACCTTCGGCTTTTTCTACGTATTATCAATGACATGTTATTCTCATTTACCCCAAAAAAGTCTCGAGCTAGAATTGGGTAAAAAAGGATCGGAGCAACCCATGCAAACTGCAGTCCAACAATTCGAAAATGACCTGGTCACCAAAGCACACTCTTTGTTCACCTATAGTATGGGTACCAAAGTGCTTGTTGCCGATGGTGATTCGCTCAAAGATGGGGTTACGATTACACTCCATGGTTCGGGGGCCAATAAGGATATCGGGCGCAGGCTCAAAGATCGTGGCTTGCTATGCGGTCCAGTCATAATCTTTAATTTTCCTGATCATGATATTCCCAATTGGAACACCTACGATTTTTCGCAAAGTACCTTTGGGACTATTAACGAGCTGTTACCGCCGCTCTTTCTGATGAAGCAGTGCCTTGATCATGGCATTGAAAAAATTAGCTTATATGGCTTTTCTGCCGGTGGTGGCGCGACGGTGAATCTTCTGGCTGTCCTCAATAGTGATAAGTATGCCCATGAGCTGGAACAGATTGGGATCACCCACAACGATCGGGGCATGATTCTCGAGGCGGTACGCAAGGGATTAGTGATCCTCGATTGTCCACTCAAATCGATTGACGAGATTGCTGCTGCACGCGGACCGGGGCAGTGGTCAATTATTTTAGATCGGCAGTATCGGCTCAATGAGATGCGGCCGATTGATCGCCTTGATGGGCTGGAAGGGTTGGAATTGAATGTTCTGCTCTATTTCGAGTTGAATGATGAGGTTCTTTCCAATCGAGATGACCAGCTTTTTATAGATCGCCTAAAGACCTATAATGCCGGGGGCACTACCACCGTTGTGACTGGATCGACTGGTGGGCACAATACCCTTTCTCGGCCTTTGTGGCAGGCCTATGAGAAATTAATCCCATAGGGGCGCGGGGAAGTGAGAGCCCCTCTTTGCAGACTCAATGTCGTAAGCTTTCTGGCACATCCAGAGCGCTTTTTCCCAGAGATCATATTCTTTTTTGCAAGGAGTGCAATAATCGCCAAAGAGGTGGCGTTCGCATTTGGTCGGATCTTTTTTCTTGTTTTTCTGTACACATTGAAAGTGTTTCTTTCTGGCTTTAAAGTATTGATCAGCATAATGAACGGTAGCCATCTCGTGGAGCTGAAGGCAATGCGGGCGAGGCAATTCTTTGCCTGTGTAATAATCTACGCATTTAAAACTCTCTCGCTCATTATATTTTTTTCCCCAGGAATTTAGGGCTTGTTCAAATCTTTCTTTTTTTGTTTGGCACTGACTTTTAAGTTGCTCAAACATAGCCTTACGTGCTATAAAACGGCATTCTATATAATCATCTGTTTTAGAGCATTGTTCATATATTTTCTTTTCTTCTTTCTGCGGATTTATGCATTCTGCATATTCCATAAAAAGGGAATCTTTTATGGCAGCCTCAGCTTCGCGTTCGCTATTAGCACGATACCTTCTAACTGCATTGGCGCTCGTGAAGGAGAATAAGACGAATAATACTAAAATTTTCTTTTGCATGAAAAGGTCCCTAAAAGTAGAATAACCCCTAATAATTGGCCTTTTTGGCCCCAATATTTAGTATGCCTGCTACCGCCTCATTGTCAATCTAGAGGTCCCCTATAGCAGGCTTATGCGGAGCTATTTACCCATACGGTGGACTAGGCCTCCCCTTGGGCCCTTAGTTGGACCATTAGAATTCTTAGAGAAACTATTTGATGTCATTTCTTTTCCACTTGCAAAAATCGCGCTTTAGCGCTAAGATAAAGCATAAGGGTGGGGTCTTTAATTACGACATATCGAACTAAGATCCTCATCTGAGCCGATGACACAATTTTTCAGAATTCATTAATTAGATGTAGGGGATATGGAGTTTAAAGATTTAGGTATGAACGCATCATTGCTAGATGCAATCAGTTCGCTCGGTTTTATTAAACCAACCGAAATTCAAGAAAAAGCAATTCCAGTATTAATCGAGAAAAAAACTGACTTTATCGGTCTAGCCCAAACGGGTACCGGTAAAACAGCTGCTTTTGGTTTGCCATTGTTGGAGCGTATCGACATTGCCAACATCAAGCCACAAGGGTTGATTATCTGTCCAACGCGCGAATTGTGCTTGCAGATTACCACTGAGTTAGAAAAGTATGCTAAGAACATGCGCGGTTTGCGTGTGGTCGCTGTGTACGGTGGTGCTGACATTCAGCGCCAAATGCGTTCACTCCAAAAGGGTGCGCATATTGTGGTTGCAACACCTGGTCGTATCATCGATCATTTGCAGCGCAAAACTATCAATTTGAGTGGCGTTTCTGTTGTGGTACTTGATGAAGCTGATGAAATGCTCAAAATGGGCTTTCAAGAAGACATCGACAAAATTTTGAATCATGTACCCGCTGAACGTAATACATGGCTTTTCTCGGCGACTATGTTGCCAGAAGTTGCTAACATTGCAAAAAATTACATGAAAGACCCATTGCGTGTCACTGTTGGAACAAAAAACAGTAGTGCGCGTAATATTGAGCATCAATATTGCTTGCTCAAAGAACGAGACAAATATATGGCGCTACGCACCTTAATTGATGCGTTCCCTGATATGTTTGGTATCGTTTTTTGCCGCACGCGCCGTGATGCCAAAGAGGTTGCCAGCGATTTACTTCGTGATGGTTATGATGCTGATGCGCTTCATGGTGACTTGTCGCAAGGTCAACGTGATGTGGTCATGAATAAGTTCCGTGATAAACACTTGCAAGTTCTCGTCGCAACAGACGTGGCTGCTCGTGGTATCGACGTGAGCGACGTAACCCATGTGTTCCATTATCATCTTCCTGATGATATCGAAATGTATACCCATCGTAGTGGACGAACTGCTCGTGCCGGAAAATCTGGCATGTCGATCATTCTTGCAAACATGAAAGAAGCTCGCAGAATCCGTTACATGGAAACATCGCTGGGCGCTAAAATTGAACTAATCAAAGTACCAAGTTCTCAAGAAGTGCGTCGCCGTAAATTGGCCCACTTTGTTGAGCAAATCAAAGAAACTCCACAAGATTCAGAGTTTGTACAACTCGTTCTACCAGAAGTGATGGAATCGCTTGCTAATGTCTCTAAAGAAGATGTGGTAAAGCGTTTGCTCGCTCTTGAGTGCGAACAGTTGCTTGGTCGTTATAAGAAAGATGTTGATTTCAACATCGATCCATCAGAGTCTCGCGGCTCATTCTCAAACCGAAACGAAGCTCGTATATTCATTAACTTGGGTACTATGGACGGCTTGGACAGCGAATTGTTAACAACATTGGTTGTTAATGAAACGGGTCTTGCTCGCTCTGCAGTATTTGATCTTAATGTTAAAGACAAATTCAGCTTCTTTAATGCCACAGATATACCAGTAGCGCAACAGATTGTTAAAGCGTTACTCGACACACAATTCAATGGTCGCCGTGTGCGTATTGAATTGGCAGGCAGCTCTCCTGAAAAACGTAACAGTGGTTATGGAGATCGCCGTGGCGGTGGTAATTTCGGTGGCGGTAGAGAGTATCGCGGCGGTAATGGTGGCGGCAGAGGCGGCTATAACGGTGGCGGTAGAGATTTCCGTCGTCAACGTTAATAGAGCGCACTGACTTCTTTTTGTATCCATAGCTGATTATCACCCAACTCTATATAGACATACTGGGCAAGGTCACAGCGTGTTGGATTATAGCTTAGCTTTAATCCCTGCAGATCAAGATTCTTGATCGATGTGAGCATATCTGTGACTGAGTCCTGATTTATTGGGCCCTTAATCTTTTTCATCGCATCAATTAAGATTGCGGTTCCCAGATATGCTTCTAGTGAATAGACATTATAGTCATAGCTATTTTTTTTCATTTCTTTGCGATACTCTTCAACAATTTCAAGCTTAGTCAAGTGTGGATTTGGAACCACGGCACCGAATGTGATCGGGACTCCATGCTTGCTAATATATTGGCGAAATGATTCTTCGCCAAGGAAGCTAATCCCAATAAACTCTTTATTTGTAATCTGATCAATGCCTATTTGGCGAATGAGTTCTTGCGTTGGTTGTGCGGTAGAGAATAGGCCAATGGTATCAGCTCCAGATAGTTTAATTTTTGTTGCCTCTTCTTCCAGGCTTGGGCTTCCACGCGCGTAGGGAACATCTATCCATTCTTTTATACCAAGTTTATCCAGAATTTGGTGGGCAGCTTCGAGTGGGCCAAGGCCATATGAATCATTCTGATAAAAGAACGTAAAAATACGGTCACTTATTCTTGCGTAACTATAGTTGATAAGTGCTCGCACCTCATCCTCATAACTTGCCCGATATCTTATCACTCTGCTGTATTCAGGTGCATAAAGAAAGGGGGCACCGGTTACGGGAAAGAGAGCGATTAATTTTTTTTCTTGAACCAAATCAAGATATGCGCTTAATGTTGGGGTCCCTACTTGCAGGAATGTGATATCGATGCCTTGCTTAATAAATTCCTTGATGTTAGCGCGTGCTTTTTGGGGAGTGTAATCATCATTTTTGACTATTACACGAATAATCCGTCCATCAACTCCTCCTTGTTCCCTATTTTCTTTATTAATTCGAGTCATTAATCCCTGTTTCACCATTTTTCCCATAACGGGAACACCCTGAACAAGAGACATGCTTGATCCAATCATGATGCTTGGTTTTCCAGAATAGCTTCGTGGATCTTTTGCGGCCATACCAGACATGATGTTAAGTGGCTCATGCATGGTGAAGGGGTCTTTGGTGCGTGAGTCACGGTTGATCAAGCTGATGGTGCTTTTTTCTATGGGCGTTGCCACTTGGATTGAAGCAAAAGCATCATCAAAAAAATTACTATACTCTTTATAAATTTGAGTCCGGGATGAAAACACGCCCCAGGTGATCGAGCCTAAATCTTGCTCAAGCAGAACAAGGCCTTCTTTGACCAGATCAATTTCTTTCCAATCTTCTGTGGTGATAAGCGCCACAACATCAATATGCTCTGGAGATTTCTCTTTTTTGCGGATGTCATAAGAGCTGATGCCGGGTTTGGTGTCGGTAAAAAAGGTGCCGCATTTTTGTTCATCGATGATCTCAGAGGTGCGAGAAAAGTGGGAAATGCGAATTACGTTTGTTGGATGACTTGGATCACTCAAATAAACGGCAAAAGGAAGAGTGGCAAAGAAGGCATCGATTTCTTTGCCAAGGGGAATCTGTTCGTTAGAAAGATGCTTTGCTCGGATGCGAAGCTCTTGTTTGAGCGAAAAATTTCTCCAATACTGATTTGCTTCTTCTTTTCCGCATGTATAAAAAACTTTGTCCGGATTTTTTTCGAGTAAGCTCAAAATAACAGCAAGCATTTCAATGTTATAGGCGGAGCGATTTATGGCATCACCATTAAATATGAAATAATGGTCCGGTTGAATGATCTCCAATTGCTCATTAATAATATTCTGTTCATGCAATAAGGTTAGACAGCGTTCGATTGAATGGATTGCGCCATGGATATCTCCCCAAACGAACACTCGTGCAGCATCTGAATTAATTTTGACAATTTTTTTCTGTGTAATCTTGGAGTGTTTGAACGGGGCCATATAGCGAGCAAGATGTGTTTGTAGATCAAGAGCAATATCTTCCTTATTGCCAAAAAAGCGAAGGATTGAGGGGAATCTACGACTTATTTTTTCATGGAATGCAGCGTAGTCAGGATTAATCCAATTGACTTGTGTGACGGGAGATTCTTTGAGATCGTTTATATATTTTTGCAATTCTGAGAGGGTGCTGAATGCATTACACAAAGGTGAAATACAAAAAAGAATGAGTAGGAGTGAGATTTTTTTGTTCACCGTAACCTCTGCACTTAAGAAAGAAACAGGTACCCAATGCACCCTGCGACTACTGCATGAATTAATGCAATAATAATTTTGATAGCCCATCTACTTAGGAAATTGGAATATTCATTTGCCATGGTAAGCAAAAATACCGCTAACACGCCGCCTAAAAAAAGAAAGAAGTAATAATCAGAATACATGAAATAAGCAACGTCGGGCGACATCCGATCAATAACGAAACGATATGAAATAATTGCTGTGGCGGCAGCCAAAGAAAGTGACACGTTAGATCGTGATATCGATAAGCTAAAGAAGCTGATATAAAATATGAGCAACAGAGGCAAGAGAATGGTGAGCAAATGCCGGATGCCAAATCGTTCATATTCAAGTGCAAAAAGTACCACCGGATAGGTCCGCGTTGTGCGAGGATCGTCAGCGCTAATTTCTGCTTGAGAGTAGCCAGCTTCTACCGATTGGTTTAATTGATTCCAGCCAACTGAAGCAACATTCTTCTTTGTCATAAAATCATTAACATTTGATTCAAAGACTATTTCCCCAATCGAAACAAATTGATGTGCGAGCATGAGATATACACGGTGATCATCGAGAGGGAAATACGTGTGAGTGAGAGAGGCAGTGAATTTTACTTTGACCAAGTAGCGAACTAAAATTTTTTCGTCGATCAGTTGTATATCTGGATCTGATTTTTTTATAATTTCCCCACGAGCAAATCTGAATAGTTCCAATGTTTCGAGTGAAATGACTCCTGGTGTGAATTTGAACCAGACAACTCCATTAAAAGTAAATGTATTGTTAGTCACATCGAATAATTCAAAGTCGCCAATTTCAAGACCAACATTAACAATCGATGCGAATCCGCCATATTCTGCATATACCTTTGGAGTTATAGTAAACATATTCGGTTTTGGATCTAGGAAGTGATAAATGCCAACTTGTTGACTTAAGGCAAAGGATATGCACGCAAAACTTATAAGTATTAAAACGAGTTGATAGAGCGGACTGATAACGAGAGGGACATTTTTTTGTTCTAAATTTTTTTCTGCTTTGGTTGTCATGGGAGATCCTCATTACTACTTAATTTTTCTCTTTCTCACCATAGTCGGCTATGGTTTGTAAAGTCAAATGAGTTCATCTATTGCCTCTGGTTCCAAGTGGGAGCGGAGAGTTTTTATATTTTCTCAGGCCCATTAGGATTTGGTGTAGGCTGCGGTGTTTGCGGGGCAGGAATAGTTTGGTGTGCTTCTCTGCTAACTTCTTTACGTACCCATTTATCATTATCGCCAGTTTCTAAATATACATATTTGGTCAGGTCAGCGCGCTTTGGATTATAGGTAAGATTGATTCCCTTTATGTCCACATCCTTGAAAGATTTAATGCTTTTTTTGACTGATTCCATGGTGATTGGACCATCAATTTTTTTGAAGGCCTCGATTAAAATAGATGCAGTTATATAGGTTTCTAGAGAATGTGTGCTAGGGGTATAATTATTTTTTTTCATTTCGTTGCGATATTCTTCAACAATTTCAAGCTTGCTTATGCGGGGATTTGGCACCGCGGCACCAAAAATAATGGGGATCCCATGCTTGTTAATATATTGATGGAATGATTCTTCGCTTAGGGGACTCGTGCTGAACAAATTTTTATTTACAATTTGTTCAATGCCAATCTGGCGGATTAATTCTTTGGTTGGTTCAGCGAGGGAAAATAGGCCCAGCGCATCGGTTTGGGATTCTCTAATGCTTAATGCTTGTTTTTTCATGTTTAGATTTCCCCAGGTATAGGGAACTTTGGTCGGCTTATGGACGGCAGCTTGGGCGAGAGTGTTGTGGGCAGCAATAATTTGTTCCAGAACTTCGTTAGCGGCCTCGAGCGGCTCAAGGCCTAATGTATCGTTCTGATAAAAAAAGGTAAAGTTTCGAGCACCTCTTTCAGTGTAGATATAATCAATAAGGGCTCGGACTTCATCCTCATAACTGGCCCGATAGCTTATTACTCCATCATATTCGGATGTATAAAGAAGAGGTGAACCACTCAAGGGAAAAAGGACGATTAATTTTCCGGCTTTAACTAAATCAAGGTATGCGAATAATGTTTTAGA
>Ga0068860_100000603_pt1 | contig 42925 bp, 35 predicted proteins | sample KBSSwiS32_FD_66597 | JGI IMG/M metagenome (GOLD analysis project Ga0068860, IMG submission 66597) | Switchgrass rhizosphere microbial communities from Kellogg Biological Station, Michigan, USA - KBS Switchgrass S3-2 | ecosystem: Host-associated > Plants > Roots > Rhizosphere > Soil ... | reverse complement strand
TCAAACCCTCGACCGCGGCCGCGAACCGACTGACCCAGTCAGCCGCAACCTCATCGATCGAGACCCCCGCCACCGCCAAACGGTCACTCACCGTCGCACTCATGCGTACCTCCAGATTTGGTAATCCGCCGTCACGTTACCGGGCATGGCCGCCTTCGCCAACGGGCTAACCCGGCCTTGAAGTTCTTGGCGAGGCGGTGTTGGTAAACGCAGCTCTATTCGTTGCTACCACGATATTCGGAGTCCGCAAGACGTGCAGCTAAAGCTTCGCCGGGACAGGGCGGAATCTCCGATCACCATTGCGCCGGATACGCGCCAGGAGGACACGGAGGGAGTGTCCAATCGGCCGGAGTCTTCGAGAAGTGGGCAACCGGACCGGCGTGGCGCAATCGACCGAACGGCGTCGGACGCTCGACTGGCTCCGGGGTCGGCGGGGTTCCTCCGCTGTGCCCACTGTGACCGAGGTCCTGCAGCCACATGATCGCTCCAGTCAAAGACACCCGAACTTCCCAGCTTCCTCCCGCCTCGCTACGCCGTTTGAGGGCGGCCATAGTCCCGGCCGCGCCAAGATATGCGGCCAACACATCGGCCAGCGGAGTGGTCGCGCTCAAACGAGGCGCGCCGCCGCCGCCCTCGTCCGCCGCCATCCCGGTCACCGACTGTGCAAGTTGCTCGAAACCCTTGCGCTCCGCCCAGGGCCCTGTGAACCCGAAGGCATTCACGTGCACGTAGATCAGTCCCGGGTGTCGGGCGCAGAGCTCGTCGGCTGTTAGGCCACGACGCTTCATACTGCGAGGGCTCCAGGATTGAACGAAGACGTCCGCTTCGGCAAGAAGCGTTTGCAGCTTCTCGGCGTTACCCGCCAGGTCCAAGTCTAAATATGCGCCTCGCTTGCCCCACGCGGTGTCGAGCAGCAACTCGTCGGGATCTGGGAATCGCGGTGAGCTGAGGCGCAGGACATCGGCGCCATGCTCGGCCAGCGTTCTGGTGAGCGTTGGCCCTGCGAGCACATGCGTGAAGTCGATGACGCGAATTCCCGAGAGGGGTCGATCGGCTGGCTCGAGAGGTATACGCGGTCCATCTCCCACTTGACGAATCTCAATGAGTGGACTCTGCGACAGCTCGACCCCCTGCTCGTGGGCCCGCCACTCGTCTCGAGTACGAACAACGGCACCGACGAGGTTCAGTGCGCCGATCAATTCCTCCAACTCAAAGCTGTTCCATTTGCGGACGGCTGCCGCGATCTCGACGCGGTCGTTCGGGCAATCCAGCAACTTGAGCAAGCCGTCGCGTAGCGCCGGGTATAGCCCGACCAGGTAAATCCAGCGCTCATCGCGGGTCTGAAAGAGTGCAGACACCGGAGCCTCGGCCGCCCTGGAGACGCTCATATCGTGACCATCGATCCACTGGTTCTGCCCGCTCAGCAGGGAGGCAACCGCCTTGCGGCGATCGATGACGACGTCCTGCGCGCCGCCGGTCCGCAGGTGCCAGAGATGCGCCGCCGCCACCGCCTGCGCGCCGATTGCTGCGGACACCGCGCATTCGTTGCGGTGGACACTGCCCACGTTCACCTCGCTGCCAAGGAACGTGAGTTTGGCGCCGGTCGACGGCACGCCGATGCTGGCGAGCAGCCTCTGCGTGTGCCATTCGACCGTCTGGTTGGGCCGCACGCCGGTCAAGGACAGTTCCTCCCTCGTTGAAATCTCATCGATCAGGGACGATCCATCGCAGCCATGACCGGACACGATCCAGGCTCCGAAAGCTGATGTTGCTCAGAGATCTCGAACCGAGACGAGGTCGGGCAGCTGGCCCTGGTGACCGGCCGCGCCACCGGAAGTCGGTCAGCAGGAGTGCCGGTCGCTGGGTCCAGACGCACGCCGCCAAATGAGCTGTTCGTGCGTCTCATTGGACAATGGCAGCCCCCGCCATGCGTGCCGGCGGGGGCTGCCATTTTGCCTTTGGTTCGGATGTTAATCCCGATGAGACGATCCGTTGGGCATCCGGGTTACATTCCCGTGGGCGTCAGGCTCGCAGCTTGATCTTTGGTGTAGGTCTTCGGCCAGACCTCCTGGCTCGACTTCACGATGGTGCCGTCGGTGCCAGGCACGGTCACCCGCGGGTCCGGCTTGCCATTGATCGCGTTGAACGCTGATTGCATCGCGGCGGTCGCAACCCAGCGACCGTTGCCGTAGGTGTCGACTGTCAGCTTGCCTTGCTTCACGAGATCGAGCATCTGCGCGCTTCCTCCCAACCCGTTGCAGACGAAGACGTCTTTACCGGGCGTGCGGCCCGCGGACTGCAGCGCGCCAATCGCTCCAAATGCAAGCCCCGCATTGGTCGTCCCGATGACCTTGAGGTCCGGATGTGTCTTGAGGGCCGCCGCCGTCTTGGCCGCGCCGTCTTCTGGAGAGAAGTTGGTTTCGTAGTTCTCAAGCACTTTGAACCTTGATTCGCTCTTGAAACCGGCAAGCATCGTTCCGCTGCTGGGAATACCTTTTGGCGCGTTGAGAAGAATAAGACCGCCACCGCCAGTGGCGTCTGCGCAGGACTTTGCGAGACCCGGGTAGAACCCCGGGTTTCCGAAGTACCCCACGAGGCCCAAGGTTCCCGGTGCCCACTGGCTATCGTCAGTGCCCGGGTTGGTATCCCTGCCGCACAGCGGGAGCGTCATGTCAACAACCAGAATGTTTTTTTCGGGTGCGGTTTTCGTCAGGATGGTGCATACCTGCTGACCGACCATCGGGAGCGTAATGAGCACGTCATACTGGCCGCTCGAGACGACATTCTGGTACAGGTTGAACTGCCGATCCGGATTGAGCTGGGCGTCGAAGGTCGTCACCGTGGCTCCGTACTTCTTTGCCACTTCCTCGATCCCCTGCTTCTGCACGACACTAAGAGGGTCGTTAAATCCAGCGGCGACGAAGGCGATCCTCAGGTGCTTGGTTGGGATCTTCACCGGGGTGCCGGTACCCACATCAATGGCGACGGTGTCAGAGCCGCCGCCACTGGCCGTCGCCGAGCTAGAGCCGCCGCCACTGGCCGTTGTCGTGCTAGCGCCGCCGCCACCTTTGGAACCGGAACTACAGCCCGCGACAGCGAGGACACCGATCATCCCTGCCCCGACTAAGCAGCGCATTCGATTTATGTTCATGCTCTTCCTCACGATTGAGCCGATTCCAGCATTTGAGGTCGGAGCGTAACGCCGTGGAAATGCGAACACAACGTTGAGTTATGCGTTCGTGACGAGTGTGCGTCGCGACCCGTTAGGTGCCTATCGCTCGATAGAGCACGGATCGCTAGCGTCCGCGCGCTCCGAGCCGTGGGGCCAAGCCGCCGACTGCGCGAGCCGCGGCGACCCCGGTCCAGGACCGTGGCCTTCGCGCGTCACGGCCTACGAATCCGGAGCAGTTGATAATCCCACGCCAGATAATGTTGCGGTTTTGCTTTCGTACGGCCCCCCACGACATGAGGGTTGATCGCGGCCGGAGCGCGAGGTAACGTGACGTTGCGTTTTGTGTGACCGCCGCCATAGATTGGTGGCACCACGATTTGCCGCGCTTCGGAAAGGCTGCCCCAACATGCCCTCAGCTACGGCTCCTGTTCACAGTCACCGTCCGCGTCGTCCTAAGCGGACTGTTGATGTCGATGCATTGCGCGCCAAGTACGCAGCCGAGCGCGACCGTCGGCTGAACAGGGTTGGACCGGCTCAATATCAGGAGATCCCGTTCGAGGGACGGTTGGCGCACTTCGACAAAGACCCGTACGCCACCGGGACCCGCAAGCAGGCCGAGACCGAAATGGAAGTTGAGGTTCTGATCATCGGTGCCGGCCTGATGGGGCTCACCGTCGGCGTCGAATTGTTCGACCGCGGCATTACCGATGTTGCGTTCATCGACATGGCTGGCGATTTTGGTGGTACCTGGTACTGGAATCGCTATCCCGGTGTTCGGTGCGACGTCGAGTCCTACATCTTCTTCCCGCTCCTGGAACGCACCGGCTACATGCCGAAGGAGCGATACAGCAGCGGCGAGGAGATCTTCGAGTACTGCCGCGAGATCGGGCGCGACTTCTCCTTTTACGAACGGGCCTACTTCGAAACCCGCGTCACCGGCATGACGTGGGATGAGGCGACGTCTCGTTGGCTGGTCAGCACCAGCCGGGGAGACCTGTTCAAGGCCCGATTTGTGGCCTCGCAGAGTGGACTGTTTACCCGTCCCCACCTGCCGGGGATCCCTGGCGTGGAGGTGTTCGAGGGACACAGCTTCCACACCAGCCGGTGGGACTACGCCTATACGGGCGGTACTACTCACGGCGACCTGCACAAACTGCACGACAAGCGGGTGGCGATCATCGGAACCGGAGCCAGCGCCCTGCAGGTGATCCCGAAGGTGGCCGAGGCGGCGAAGAGCCTCGTCGTCTTCCAGCGCACTCCGTCTCAGGTGTCCTACCGCGACAACGGCCCCACCGATCCCAGCTGGTACGCCTCGCTGCCGAAGGGCTGGCAACGGGATCGCATTAAAGCCTTCGACGACTTTTACATGGACCGGTCGGTCACCGAATGCCCGGTCGACGACGGTTGGACCGACTTCGCGCACCATCAAATGCGAGCGTTAGCGGAACTGGGGCCCGACCCCTCGATCGACGACGTCATGGACACGCTGGAGCGGACCGACTACGAGTGGAACGAGTTTCTCCGCCAGCGGGTCGAGGAGACCGTCGAAGACCCTGCGACCGCCGAGCGCCTTAAGGCCTACTACCGGGTCGGCTGCAAGCGCCTCGCCTTCAGCGACGACTTCCTGCCCACCTTCAACCGGCCGAACGTGCGGCTGGTGGACGCCGCGACGACGCCGATCGTGCGTATCAGCTCGCGCGGGATCGTGCTCGAAGACGAAGAGCTCGAAGTCGACTGCATTGTCTACGCCACCGGATTCGACCAGGGCACGAGCTGGACAGACAAGGCGGGATACGACGTCGTCGGCCGACACGGGCAACTGCTATCTGAGAAGTTCAAACACGGTATGCAGACCTACTTCGGCCTACTGTCCAACGGGTTCCCAAACCTGTTCTTCCTGGGCCTGACCCAGGTCGGCGCCGCCGCGAACTTCGTCCGATTCGTCGTCGAGCAGGCAGAATTCCTGGGCGAGACAATTAAAAGCCTCAATGAGCGCGGGATCGACCGAATCGAGGCGACTGTAGAGGCCGAGCAGGAATGGTGCCGCAAAATGGTCGACCAGATGAACGCCAAGAGCGCCTACCTAGCCAACTGCACACCCGGCTACTACAACAACGAAGGCAAGATCGACGACCAACGCAACCCCTACGTCGGAGGCCTTTACCACCCGGGCAATATCTACTATGAGCAGCTGCAGGAGTGGAAGGACACCGGCAACAGCGACGCCGTCATCCTCACGCCATCGCCGTAAATGGCATGCTCACCCACTGTCCGACGCGCCCGCGTGAGGCTCGATAGGACGAGAACGTTTGAGATCAACCAGCCAGATCCGCGACGACCACCCGGCCGCCGAGGATATCCGCTCACCTGACCCAGCGGGGGCGCCGCCCGGCGACCAACCGCCAGACGAAAGGAACTCGCATGCAAAAAGGCGTCCTATTCGTGATGACCCGACCCACAGACAGCGCGTCGGAAGCGGAATACAACGACTGGTACGACAATATCCATCTCGAGGAAGTGCTGCAGCTTCACGGCTTCACCGCCGCTCGCCGCTACCGACCAGTCGACAGTCCGGAGGGCGTGGACTCTTCGGGCGGCATCACTTGGACCTACATCGCACTCTACGAAGTCGAAGCCGACGACCTACAGGCCGTGTACGCAAACCTCCTGGGGGTGGCCGGCCGTGGCGAACTTCGAATGAGTCCGGCAATCCGCATGGAAGAACCCGAACCTATCGTCCAAATGTTCGAACTAATCACCCAGTACCCCAGCTGATTAACATCCACCCCGAAGCCCGCACCTGAGCAGCCGGCCTTCCAGGAAACCGTGTTGCTGATCTAGCGAGAGCGCTAAGGTTGGCCCCCGTAAGAAGCGCCCGGTCACGACGATCCGGCGGCGACGGGCTGATTGCGTGGCGAATAGTCGGTGGATATCGTCCTTCTTAACCCGCTCGACGCATCCGGCAGGTGGGCAGCTATAGCCTGATCTTGCCGGATCAATATGAGGGAGACCGTAGATGGCAGACGACTGGCGCGACATGGCCGAACAGGTGCGCAACTGGGGACGATGGGGGGAGGACGATGAATTAGGAACCTTGAATTACATCACCTCCGAGAGAGTCGCCGCAGCGGCCCAGGCCGTCCAGCGGGGTATTCGCATCCCTCTTACGATCCCGCTGAGCGCATATGGGCCGCAGAGCGGGAACGGGTACCGCCGCAACCCCATCCACCTCATGGCCCTCGACGGCGGTGACATCGAGATCAACAACACGGTACGGAACTGGAAAGGAAGTGGCGTGCAGGAGGAAGGCGTCATCAGCCTGTGGGACAACGGCCCCATGCGCTGGAACGACGACTACATCATGATGGCGCTACAGGCCGGGACCCAGTGGGACGGACTTGCACATGTGTACTACGACGGCCAACTCTACAACGGCTACCCTGCCTCCTCGGTGACCAGCGCTGGCGCGGCCAAGGATGGCATTGACGTTATTGCGAGCGCGGGCGGAATCGTAGGCCGAGGCGTCCTATTGGACGTCGCGCGGCATTTAGGAGTGCACCGACTCGAGGCCGGATATGTGATCACGAGCGCCCTGCTCGACGACGTCGTCGCGGCGCAGGATGTGGAGCTTGGGGAGGGCGACATCCTTCTTCTCCGGACCGGCTGGTGGACCCGCTTTCTCGAGCAGCCCGAGGGTGAGGCATGGATGTTCGAGTCCCCCGGCGTGAGCTGGAAGGTCGCTGGCTGGCTGCATGAGAAGCGCATCGCGGCGATCGCGGCGGACAACGTCGCGGTCGAGGTCATGACTCCCGAGGTAGAGAACCACTTTCTGCTTTTCCACATGCTCACCATCCGCGACATGGGAATGTCTCTTGGCGAAATCTGGGACCTAGAAGCACTCGGTGAAGACTGTGCACGCGAGGGGACGTACGACTTCTTGCTGGCCGCGCCGCCGCTCATGGTCCCCGGCGCAGTGGGCTCGCCGATCACGCCAATCGCCATACGCTGACCGTTCAATAGACTGGCCGACGCCGCGACTCGTGTTGACGAGCATCTCGCTCGACGGCGTATCGATCTCTCGGCCGAAGGGCTGATCGATTGAAGGCATGCATCGATCGAAGGCATGCATCGATCGAAGGCATGCTTTTCGTCGAATATCAATACGCGTGCTCGACAACATCTCGTAGGCAATGCTAGCCTCGCCGTATGTCAAGCGAGCGGCCTCAATATTTCGATTCATATCCGACGATCAATTTCACGCGCGATGATGACGGGATATTAATCTTAACTCTGCATACCAACGATGGCCCTGTCACCTATTCTTCGCAAAATCACCGTGATTGGGTGGGAGCTTTCTACGACGTCGGCAGAGACGCCGACAACGCTGTCGTCATAATTACGGGGACGGGCGACTCGTTCATCGACGCGATGGCCTGGGATACTCCCGTGAACACGCCAGAACTGTGGGAGAAGATCCACCACGAAGGTAAGCGTTTTTTGCGAAATCTGCTCGATATCGAAGTGCCAGTAATCGCCGCGATAAATGGGCCTGTTTCGATTCATGCCGAGGTTCCCCTGCTGTCCGATATCACCATCGCGTCGACAACTGCGACATTTTCTGACGCACCTCATTTCCCGTCCGGTGGAGTCCCTGGGGATGGCGTACATATTGTCTGGCCGGAACTATTGGGCAGCAACCGGGGTAGATACTTTTTACTAACCGGACAGGTGCTCACAGCCGAGGAAGCGAAATCGCTCGGTGTTATCAATGAGGTTTGCCCGCCTGATCAGCTCATGCCGCGCGCCCTCGAGCTTGCGAGGATGCTTGCCGCTAAACCGGCCGTGCTCCGGCGACACACGAGGACGGTGTTGACGATCAAGTGGAAACGCCTACTCGACGAAGGCCTCGGATATGGCCTCGCCCTGGAAGGCTTGAACGTAATATCAAGTATGCCTGCGACATCGCTCTGAATCGAAGCCAACCACCCGACAACGACCTTGCGAGGCAACGATGAACTCCAAGACAATCGATGCGGCCGCTCGATTGAGTGACAAGACGTTTCTGATCACGGGCGCCGCCTCTGGCATCGGGCGGGCGACCGCCGAGATCTTCGCGGCCCAGGGCGCTCGGCTAGTCGTGACCGACATCAATGCGCTCGGTCTGCAGTCTTTGGCCGACGGGCTTGGTGAGAGCGTCGTTGCGGCGCAGCCAACCGACGTCTCCGACGAGGCGGCGGTCGCCAAGCTGTACGAGGATGCAGTCGCGCCACTCGGTCGCCTCGACGGCGTTGTGTGTGCCCAGGGCATCGTAGATCTTGAGGACGGTCGGCTAGAGGATCACCGCACTGAGATATTCGAACGCGTCTTGCGGATCAACCTCTTCGGCGACTACTTCATCGTCCGCGGGGCCATTCCGTGGCTAAGGGCCGCGGGTCGTGGCTCGATCGTCCTGATCTCTTCGAACGCCGCGCTGCGCACGCCGAGCTCCATCGCCTACGGAGCCTCGAAAGGTGCCATCAATGCACTGTCGAAGACCATCTCCGGCCAGTACGCCAAAGAGGGAATCCGGTGCAACGTGGTCTGCCCCGGTTCGATCGACACGCCCATGTTGAAGCTGGCGAACGCTAAGCATGGCGCCGGTGCGGAGACGCCCACAGATCTCGCCACGCTGGGGCACATGCGTCGCATCGGACAGCCTGAAGAGGTTGGCTACGCCGCTGCGTTTCTCTGCTCCGACGAGTCCAGCTTCATAACTGCAACGGTGCAGGTGGTCGATGGCGGGGTCGCCCAGCACTGACCGCAGGTCTGAGCTGCACGCAATGAATTCTCGATAGTTCTGGTGATCGCGACCAGGTAGACGGTGCTGTCGTCGTCGTGCGGCACGCAAAAGTTTCCCGGGCGATCTCCTTCAATGCGGCCTTCTCCAGCTCCGCTTCGGCCAGGAGCCGCTTGAGAGTGGCGTTCTCCCGCTCTCGATCCTTCCTCCCCGCCCACATTGTGGGCAAAGGACTCTCACTCAACCTGGATCAACACACGGGGGTCCGGCCACTCCCAGATCGATCGACCTGGCGATACTCGCGTCCGACCCGCTGCAATGTGACCCTCAACGGCGAGATCGAAATGCGGGGGCTCGCCGACGTTAGAAGCGATCAAGATTTGTTATGGGCGTCATGATTTTTGTCGGTGAGTCGTGACGTAATCGAGTCCCACCGCGGCGATCAGCAGAGCGCCCTTGGTGATGAACTGCCAGGCACTGTTGATAGCGAGAAGGTCGAAAACATTGGTGATCGTCGCCAGCAGGACTACGCCCACTGCAGTTCGCCAGACCGCGCCCGAACCACCGAATAGGGACGTGCCGCCGATGATGACGACCGTGATCGCGTCCAACGTGATCGATGAGCCGGTAGCGGAGTTGCCACTCGTGAAGCGGGCAGCGAATATCACCCCGCCGGCGCCGCAAGCGCCGCCAACGATGACGAAGGTCAGGAATCTGATCAGATGCACTCGGAGTCCGGCCAGCCGGGCCGATACCTCATTGCCGCCCACTGCGTAGAGGGTGCGCCCGAACACCGACTTGGCCAGGATGATGGCCCCGATGATGTAGAGGACGATCACGATGAGCACGGTGATGCGGACGCCGAGGAAGGTGTTGAGGGCCAAACCGTTGAGCGACGAGTTATCGATATAAACGGTTTTCGCTCCCGTGTATTGCAACGCGGCGCCCGTGAACATGGACCCGGTGGCCAGCGTGGCAACGAAGGCGTTAATGCGGCATACGGTGATCAGGAACCCGTTCAGAGCGCCCGCGGCTGCCCCGATGCCGATGGTGACTAGAACGGTCACGACGGTCGACGTGTGGTTTGCCAGAGTCGCGGCGACCACGGTGCAGGCACCGACCAGTGGCCCCGAGGACAGGTCGAAGGCGCCGCCGATCATCACAAAAGTGAGGCCGAGGGCGACGAGCGCCAGAGCGGCGTTTTGTGTCAGCGCGTCTTGCAAGTTGGTCTTGGTGAGGAAACTGTCCGAGATGAAGCTAGCCACGACGACCGCGAGTATCGCTGCCCAGACGATTCCGTATCTGAAGATCAGGCGTACTCCGGGAATGCGGAATGCTCCTGTGGCCGCGGGTGCAGCGCTCTCCATCGATTCGGGAGCGGCGGGCGAGGCGTCAGAGGGATGGGTGGTGCTCACTGGAATATCCTCCGGATTCGGAATCGAAGATGGTCTGGAGCACCTCGTGTTCGTTCAACGAGCCATCGGCGTTATCCAGCAGGCCGACGGCACGCCCCTCGACCAGGACCAATACCCTGTGACTGATCTCGACGACTTCCTCCAGTTCGGACGATACGACAATTATTGATAATCCTTGGCCGGCCAGACGGTTCAAGTGCTCAAGGATTTCTTGCTTCGCGCCAACGTCGATTCCCCTGGTCGGCTCGTCCGCCAGCAGGATCCTCGGCACGGAGTGTCCCCATCGGGCGAGAAGCAGTTTCTGCTGATTGCCGCCGGACAAGGTGCCGGCCGGCTTCTTGAGTGTCGCAGCCTTTATGCCGAACCCCGTCGCGGCCCGCTCACTGGCCGTAGTCATGCGTCGTTCATTGAGGAAGCCGCGTTGGGAAACCGCTTTGAGGTCGCTAATCAAGATGTTGTCCGCACCGCTGCGCACGAGGTTGAGCCCCTGCGTCTTGCGGTCCTCAGGCAGTAGGGCGAAGCCCAGTGAGCGGGCCTGACGCGGGGTTCGCGGCCACCGCACACTCTCGCCGTCGATCCACATCTCGCCCGAATTTGCTCTCACGGCTCCGGCAAGCGCCTGGAGCACGGTCGTACGTCCGGAACCCACAAGCCCGCCCAGCCCTAGGATCTCACCCGGCGCCAGATCAAACGAGATATCCGTGACGCCATTGGCAACGGTGAGACCTTCCACGCGGATACGGCTAACGTCGGACTGCGGTCGAGCACGGCGCTGGATGGCCGAATCGCTTAGCGGCCGTCCAAGCATCCCTTCGATAATCGACTTCTTCGTCGTCTCGGCGGGTCGGGTCTGCAGCACGATGGAGCCTTCCCGAAATACCGTGATCACGTCCGACACTTGTAGCACTTCGTCGAGATTGTGACTGACGAAGAGCACCGTAATGCCCCGGTCGCGTAATCCCCTCATGACGTTGAGGAGGACGTTGCGCTCGTGAGGCGCCAGCGATGCCGTGGGCTCATCCAGGAGGATGATCCGAGCGTCGGCGATCAGCGCGCGCATGATCTCGAGCAGCTGCTGATCCGCTACCGAAAGCGTCCCAGCTTCAACGTCGGGATAGCACGCGACGTCAAGTTCCTCGCACAACTTGGCGTAGCGCGTGCGCATCTCTCGGTCCCGGAGCCAGCCCCACCGGGCCTTGGTCTGCCCGAGGAAGACGTTTGCCTGCGCGCTCAGCCTCGGGATCATGGTGAGCTCCTGGTAGACCGTCACAACGCCGAGGCCCCGAGCCCGTCGTGGTGAGATCGCGCCCACGTCCTGTCCGAAGATGGCTAGGCGGCCGTCATCGGGCTGCACGCGTCCGGCGATCGCGCCCAGACACGTTGATTTGCCAGCGCCGTTCTCGCCAACCAACGCGTGGATAGTGCCGGCACGGACATCTAGGTCGATGCCCTTCAAAGCCGTCGTTCCTCCGTACCGCTTAACGACCTGACGCAGGCGGACGGCGGGCTCCGTTGTCTCGGGGTCAGCGAAAGGCGCTCCGACCGCCAGCCCTTGAGTCATCGAAGTCCCTTCATGATTTGTTGGTCTACGTGCACGCCGCGGCCCTCGCCGCCAGCCCTCATCGTCCGGGCGGCAGACCAGGTAGGCATCGGCCCTCCGGGAACGCGGTGACGATCAACTGTGGTCGGCGTCACGGCGCAGCGTAGCAAACCACGCGCCCCTTGGTAACCCAACGTCTGGTTATCGAAAGCGTGGAATCTATTGGCTTGCTCGGAAACGCTTACAGAGGCCGGCGGTCGATGCCGGGGCCGGCTGCGGGGCTCAAGAGCCTCGACGCTGTTCTGACGCTGCACGTTATTCATTGCACTCGTCGGCACGTGAGACTTAGAAACCGCCTTAGTTTCATTTGTTCTCCATATGAAGGTACGAGCTGGCTCGTGGTTTCAAGGCCGCTGCGATCGGAATCGGCGTCGTCGCCGAAGATCGAGAACCTGACGTCCCGGGGCTAAGTCGATCGCGCCGCCTGAATTCGGAGCACTGATAAACGAAATTTGATTCCGTGGATTGGCCTGAGGGGAATGCCGGGTCGTTCGCTCTGTGTCCCGAACCAGGCCGGCGCGATTTGGGCGGGGGGCGCGGCGTCGGCGTCGGCGTCGGCGTCGGCGTCGGCGTCGGCGTCGGCGTCGGAGCGAACATCGTCCACGAGCGGTTGGTTGGCCGCCACCGCGCCGCCGAGCACGTGAGGTACCTTCACCATCAGGACTTCTGCTGCGTGACTGCCTTGCGCTGAGCCTCGGCGGCCTACTTGCTCGACACCCTTTCACCCATACTTGCCTGGGTGACGAGTCCGAGTTCGTACTGCTTGCCTGGCACATAGCTTACGTCGCGATTGGGGTCCTTGGCCCGTAGCGCCCCAACGGTGCAGTCCTCTCGCGCCATGCGAGTGAATGGCGAGTAGTTGAAGAGCCGCATGGCGTTCAGGTGGGTGATCTTGGCAATGATCTCCTCCGGAAGGCGGCGGATGTACTTCCAAGAGTCCTCGGGCGAGAAGGGCCACTCGCTGTCGGGGTGCGGGTAATCGCACTCCCAGGTGACGTTGTCGACATTCATGACGTCGAGGTTCTCGACGCCGTGTTCGTCGTTGATGAAGCAGGTAATGACGCGCTCGTTGAACCGCTCACTCGGCAGGACCCCGTGGAAGGGGTGGTCGGGCAGGTCAGCGACGTGGTGGTGGTAGGTGTAATCCGCACGCTCAAGGAAGTAAGGGATCCAGCCGATCCCTCCTTCGGACAAAGCGAACTTCAGGCCAGGAAACTTGGTCATCATCGGAGACCAGATAAGGTCGGCAGCCGTGGGATAGATGTTGATCCCCGAGCATGTGACTCGCGTGAGCATTGGCGCGTCCGGTGAGGTCTGGATCATTGCCGCCCCAGAGCCGATGTGCATGCAGACCACAATCTGGTTTTCCTCACATGCCTGCCAGAATGGGTCCCAGAACGGCTCATGAAGCGACGGCAGCCCCAGGCCGAAGGGATTCATCGAGAACGACACGGCGTGGACACCCTTGGCCGCAACTCGATGCATCTCGGCTGCCAGCAGGTCAGCATTCCAGATCGGACCGATTGCACAGGGGATGAAACGCTCGGGGTAGGCGCCACACCACTCATCGATGTGCCAGTCGTTGTAGGCCTGCGTCACCGCCAGGGCGAGGTCGGAGTCCTTCTTGGCCACCTCAGCGAACATCGCCCCCGAAAAGCGCGGAAAGGACGGGAAGTTAAGCGACCCAAGAACACCGTTGGCGTCCATGTCCTTCACTCGCTCGTGCACGTTGTAGGTCCCAGGACGAATCTCCGCGAAGCTCGTCGGCTCGTCGTGCAGATCCTGGGATGCTCCCCCGCGCCCGCGCCCCGCCGTGGCGGCAAGGGCCAGTTGCTTGGCCGGTGTGCCGTCGAACTCCCAGTTGAATCCGAGCTTCGAGTCACCGACGACGCGTGGCGCGCGATCGGCGTACTTCGCCGGCAGCCGACCATCGAACATGTCTGGCGGTTCGATGATGTGGTCGTCCGTGCTCACCAGGATCATGTCGTTCATTTCCATGATGCAACCTCCGCCCAAGTCTTGTTCGCTTCGGACAATGACTCAATGATGACAAGAGCAGTGCGACCGTGCCAAGGCTTCCGTAAGCCACCCTCCCACAAAAGAGACGGATTGTAACGTGGTCGGCCCGAAGCGCCACCACCACTGTACGAGCCGGGGCGGGGCAAGGCAGACAAGCTCTGAACCCACGATCGCGGACAGCGGCGCGACCGTCGTCTGTGGGTTGCACAGATACTTTCAGTGTGAGACGTTTTCGAGGTGAGCACGGCGGCCGGACGTCACTGGTGTGGACCTGATGCGCTTCCCGGCGGGCCTTGAGGGAGTCGACTGTGATGCAGGTGTTCCAGGGGGCAGCTTCACATGGTGGGAACGACGGCGAATCAATAGACGATTGATACGCGAAGGTGTCGTAGTCGAATGGACTCGTAGGAAGGATGCACAACTGACGGCCCAAATGCGGCGTGTTGCACCCATGCGTCGTTACAGACTGGCCTGAGACAGGACGGGGCAATGGATGGAATGGGTCTGTGATCGACCGCCGCCGCCCCAATATGACGATGCCACGGTTCGAGCCGTGGCGAGGAGGATTTAGCCATGCCATTGCCAAGCGACACACAGGTCATCTCCGTCGATGACCATGTGATCGAGCATCCTCGGGTCTGGCTCGACCGTGTGCCGGCCAAGTTCGGAGACGCGATCCCGCACATTGTCCGGGAAAAGGATGGGAACGACTGGTGGTACTACGAGGGCAAAAAAGCAGGCAACTTTGCCTTGAACGCGGTGGCTGGCAAGCCGCCACAGGAGTTCGGTCTCGATCCCCGCACCTACGATGACATGCGGCAGGGGTGCCACGACATCGGCGAGCGCATCAAAGATATGGATCTAGACGGTGTCTGGGCGCAGCTGTGCTTTCCAAATATGCCTGGCTTCGCCGGTCGCGTCTTCGAAGAGTCAACAGACAAAGAACTCGGACTCGCCTGCTTGAAGGCATATAACGACTGGATACTCGATGAGTGGTGTGCCTACGCTCCAGAGCGTCAGATACCGCTCGTCTTGGTCCCGTATTGGAACATGGAGGAGGCCGTGAAGGAGGTTTATCGGACGGCCGAGAAAGGCGCCCGTACCTACGGCTTCCTAGAACTTCCCCACATGCGGGGCTTTCCGTCCTTCCACACCGACCATTGGGACCCGTTGTTCGCTGCCACCCAGGAGACCGATCTAGCCATCTCGGTCCACTTTGGAGGGTCTGGTGCTTCGGACATGATACCTCCGGAGGGCGGCCATGAAGGCACCAACAACATCAACCGCATTTCAGTCATGGGCTTGAACTCGGCATTTGCCATGGCGCAGCTGGTTACGTCACCGACTTTCCATAAGTTTCCGGGCCTGCGTTTCGCGCTGTCCGAAGGTGGCATAGGGTGGATTCCGTACATGCTTGAGCGTATGGATTACGTTTGGGATCGGCACCGCTGGTACAACGACATTGACCGCGAGACTCCTCCATCTGAGATATTCAGCAAGCACATCTTCGGATGCTTTATTTCCGACGAAGTCGGCATCGCGATGCGGCACCAAATCGGAATAGACAACATCCTCTTCGAGAGTGATTACCCGCATTCGGATAGCAATTGGCCTCACAGTCGGAAGATGCTTGAGGACGCTTTGGCCGATGTGCCAGACGAGGAAGCGCGCAAGATCGCGGAGTTGAACGCCCGCAAGGTCTACAACTTTCCACGGAGTAGCTGACGATTTCGCCGAGGGTAGGGAGGCTGCAGGCTCCACCACCTCCCTACCCCCGGCGCCAGGGCATGGCCTCAAGGCCGACACGTATGCTCCATGGTTGCTCCATGGTCGGCTCTTTAGTGGTCTTGAGCAGTCAACTCAGCGTTCGCGTTCATCCCCGGTAGCTAGTAGCAGATCGAGGATAGGGACCGCTTGCTCCAGGAGTGTGCGCTGCTCGACCGACAGATTTTCAAGGCGGTCGGCAAGCTCGGCGTTGATGTCGGCGAACAGGCCGACCTGGATCTTGGCGCCGCGATGAGTTAGCCGCACAAGGGACACCCGGCGATCCGAGGTGCCAAGCCGCTCGACCAGGCATCGAACCTCGAGCGAACGCACTACCCGGCTTACAGTAGGTGCTGACACACCCTCCAGTACGGCAAGTTCGGCCAAGGAGATCGGCCCATTGCGCCTGATAGCTCCGAGCAATATGAGTTCGGTGGGGTTGAACTCCCGCGTGATACCGCGTCGCCAAAGGCGGGCGATGGCGATAATGGTGGCGGTCAGACCGTCGACGAGTTGGAGGACTTCCTCGTCGACGTCACTTCGCTCATGCGCACGGCGCTGAGCCGGCCGTACTTCAGCATTCCTCATGGACCGAAGCATAGAGCGGCGGTATGGTGGCGATGTCGGACCCGATCATCAGACCGATGATCGGACTCGGCGCGCCTTCCGGCGGGATGCCGCGCTCACCTGGTGTTCGATCCTGCAATAGCTTGTTGGCTGTCGGTCTCAGCAATTGAATGGATGATCGACTCTCCCTTGAGGAGACTTATGACTAATGCCGCCATCCCGATGATCATCAGCGTGGACGACCACGTCACAGAGTCGCCGACGTTGTTCGATCGTTGGCTGCCCGCGAAGTACCGCGACCGCGCACCGCGGGTCGAGCGACGGTTGATCAGCCGGGAGTCAAAGCTAATGAGTGGCCTGGTCGAGGACCCGGATGGCATCCCGGGCGACGTCTGGCTCTTCGGAAAGTCGGCCTACGTGCTTCGCCGTCCGATCGTCATCTTGAGAGACGTCGAGACCACGGACGAGACGCGCGGCAACGAACCCGTCACCTACGACGAAATGCACCCCGCATGCTATGACCCGAGCGCGCGCCTGGCACTCATGACCGACCAGCACGTGGAGGCTTCGCTGGCGTTCCCGACATTTCCCCGGTTCTGCGGGCAGGCGCTGAGCGAGCAAACAACCGACGACCGCGCATTCGGAGTCGCGTGTGTGCAGGCGTACAACAATTACATCGTCGAAGAATGGTGCGGTGACTCCGGCGGCCGGCTCATCCCGCTACAGGTCGTCCCGCTTTGGGACGCGCAGCTTGCTGCAGACGAGGTGCGGCGCAACGCAGCCCGAGGTGTTCGGGCGGTAGCCTTCAGCGAGATCATCGGAAACCTTGGATTCCCGTCTATCCACGACGGCAACTGGGATCCGTTCTTCGTGGCGTGCGAAGAGACCGGAACGGTGATCTGCATGCACATCGGCTCGTCCTCGATGATGATGCCGATGCCACCCGGCGCGTCGGAGGTTATCTCGGCCACCGTCGCGTTCTTCAACTCCTACGTTTCGATCGCCGACTTTGTCTTCTCCGGCGTCCTGGATCGGTTCCCGGCGCTCAAGCTCGCCTACTCCGAGGGGCAGGCGGGCTGGTTGCCGTACGCGATCGAACGAATGGACTACGCCTACCGGCACCACATTTGGGCTCGCGACGAGGTGCCGCTGCCGGAAACACCCTCCACCTACATACGGCGCAATGTCTTTGGCTGCATCTTCGCTGACCGTCATGCAATTGAGAATGCGCATGAGATCGGTATTGACAACCTGATGTTCGAGGTCGACTTCCCGCATACTGACAGCACGTACCCACATACGTTTAGACATCTCGAGCAGCAATTCGCCGGCGTGGATGCCGATACCACGTACCGCATTCTGCGCGGCAATGCGATCCGTCTCTTCCAGCTTGACTTCGATCGCGTCAGCGCCGACGTCAGCGGCTGAAGTCTGGCGGCGCCGAATCTCTGACCGCAGCGACCCGCCGAACAGCAACGTCAGGCGGCGAGCTGTAACCGGTCATCTCGCCGCGAGCCATTCGCCGGCGGCGAGGGCCACATCGACACCTTCGCCGACGGCCGACGCGAGCTGACCCCGATGCCGGGAACGTACCGCGCCGGCAGCGAAGAGCCCCGGAGTCGACGTCATCCCGTTCTCATCGACCACGATGGCCCCAGAGGCGTCTATTTCAGCAAGACCTGCAGCGATCTGCCCGTCCGGATCGCTACCTATCTCGACAAACACACCGGCGACTTGCAGGTCGTGTTCCACGCCGCGGCTGCGGATGCGGACCCCGGTGACTGTGCGGTCCCCGACAATCGTCACGACCTGCGCGTCGAGCATCACCTGCACCGAGCTGTCCTCGACCGTCGACCTCAACTCCGCCAGACCACCCAGTTTTCCCCCGCGATGCACGAGAACGACACTCGGGCACAACGTGGCGAGGTAAGCGGCCGCCTCGAGCGCTGAATCTCCACCTCCGACAACCACGACGTCGCGCCCAGCGAAACCCGGACCGTCGCAGACCGCGCAATGACTGACGCCACGCCCTTCGTAGAGGTCCTCTCCTTCGACACCGAGCCGGCGCGCGAGCGCGCCAGTCGCCACGATAACCGCCTTGGACGCGAATGGGCCGGCGTCACTTTCAACGACGAAGCCGTCAGGATCACGGCCGATCTTCTCGACCGTAGCGAACTCCATCGAGACGGGACGCTCGACGACTTGCTCGGTCAAGCGACCGATGAAGTCCGGCCCGTGGACGCCAGATGGTAATCCCGCGTGGGAGTTCAACTCGCCCGCGTTCATCAGCTGGCCACCGGGCCCCATTGAGTCGATCACGACCGTGCGAAGGTTCTGCCGCGCAGACCACAGTGCAGCGGTAAGGCCGGCCACTCCAGCGCCGAGCACGGCCACGTCGTACCTGTCGGCCATTCATTCTCCTAGTCGATGACGTCGACTCCGTCGAATCCGCCCACGCAAGCAGGTCGGGCTTGCGGTGCAAAGCTCAAAGGCTGAAAGCTCGCCGTCAGCCTTTGAGCGGACATACAAACCCTAGTAGGCCGGAACCAGCTTCACGTTTGGCTCGTACCGTGAAACGATTGGTGTCGAGATCGCCGCCGCCATGTGCGAGTAGATGACCCAGCTCAGCGGCGGTTCGTCGCCTCCGGCGGCGACGATGAGAACGTTGTCCGCCTTCTCGACTCCATCCAGGCTGCACGCAGCTGAATCGCCGGCCGGATGCATTCCGTGGTCACAGCTCACGCCCGCGCCATGGGTGTGAGGCGCCGCCAGGAGCGGATACACGAATGCGCGGACGTCCGCCTTGCTCCAGCCGGCTCGCTCCAAGAGAGCTCGATGATGCTGGCCGATGACGAGGAGGACGAACCGATTCTCCCCGAGGTATCCGTCGGGAAGGATGGGACGGCATCGCGCCAGGCGGCTGAGACGACGCAGGAATGATTCAGGATCGCCGCCATCACGCTCGAACATGGCGTAGCAATCCGTCACGGACGCGACCGTCACAACGTCCTCGTCCGGGGCGAAGCCACGCTCGACATGCAGCGGCGTCCATGATGACCGCTCCTCGTCCTCACCGAAACAGAACGAGTAACGGCCAGGGTTGGAGTAGCCGGCCCGGTCTGCCCCGCCGGGAACGCTTCCCACACCGTTGCGGACGATCAACCGGAGAGCTCGCCCTATCGTCGCGTTCGCTCGCGACCCCGGACCGAACGCGCCGTCCCCGGAGATCACTCCTAAACGGGTTCGGATCGGACCATTCAGAATGACGATCTGGGCTGCCCCCATGATCGTCGCGGTCACGCAGTGAGAGTTCCCGAGCGGGCTCAGGTGAGCCCGCGCGGCGGCCAGCACTGTAGGCATATGTTCGACGCTGCAACCGGCCATGACCGCGTTGGCCGCCACGACTTCGGCCGTGATTTCGATGTCGCGACTGGGAACGGTGCCGATCACCGTGTCCGGAGCCAGGTCAACGCTGTCGAGGAACTGCGTGATGACGTGCGGCGTCGGAGGAACCAATGGCAGGCCGTCTGACCACTGCTTCTCGAATGCGAGAGCCGTGAACGCCTCGTAACCATCGACCTGGTAATGCGGCTGCAGGTCCGTCGAAACGGTCATGCCACGCTCGGGTCGACCAACCGCGCCACGACCTTCGGCAGGATCTCCTCGACGACAGTTGCAAGCAGTTCAGGCTCCCAGACGAACTGCGCTTGAGCCGGGTACGGAACCACGACCATTTCGTAGCCGTCCATCTTGCTCATTCGACGCATCGCTTCGGCCGACGGCACGAGGGATTCATGGACGATTGTGACCGCTGGAATCCCGTTCCACTCGAGCTCGATGGCGTCTCGCATGCTCCGGGACGAGCAGCTGCCACAGCCGCCCCAAAGGGTAACCGCGGCGTCCGCGCGTTCGTGTACGAGGGCCCATTCCTCGGCCGTCGGCGCGACGCTCCGGCTCGGTTTGAACACTTCGACGAAGTCTGCGACACCGTACTTCTCGGCGAGGGCAACCTTCAGTGCCTGCTGAAGGATGTCCGCCGAAGCCACCCCGTTATTAATGAAAGCGATCGTCCTGCCCCTGAGCGTTGCCAGGCGGGGAGCCTCAGCACGCTGGACACGTCGCTTGTCGATGGCCCGTTGCCCGGACCGAGGGTCAACGATCTCAAGAGTTGTTTCCCAGTCGATGCCGATGGGAACTGCCGAAGTGGCCGTCATAATCGGGTACCTTGCCCCTTCTCTCGTAATCTAACCGGTGTCTAACCGGTGTCTAAGCGAGGTTCATGATGTCGACCGTGCTGGGTGCCGTTCCATAGCAGACGAAGCACCAGACAGACGTCTCGACGGCGCCACCCGCCGCGACCGCGCTGACGCCGCCCGGAGCAATCGCGACAGCGGATCCCGGCAGTGCATCGCCGATCAAGCGTTCAAGCAACTGCGCCTCGTACGCTTGCTTGGTCACGCCATGCTCGACAAGCACTCGCCGCCACTCGAAGTTGACAACGACGAGCAGGGAGACGGGCTCGGAATACCAATGCGCGCCGCCGGCATCCCCACGCAAGAAAGTGGCGAGAACATCCAGATGGTCTGCGACGGTAGTGCTGGAGCGATCCAGGCTCTTGCCGTACTTCGTCACCGAATAGACGGTGACCGCGCTGTTCCCCGCGGGAATGCCACGCTGTTGGGCCAAGGGCGTCCAACCCAGGGTGTCCTCATCTTCGGCGAAGCAGAAGGAGTACTGACCTGGATCACCGAAGGCAGACGGATCAACTGAGTACTTGCTCGTCAGAATGAGTCGCAGCGCGCGCCCAATCGTCGCGTTGCCCCGCCAGCCGGGCCCAAACACACCGAGACCAGAGTTCACGTCCAACTCATTGCGCACCGGCCCGTTTACGACGACGACCTGAGACGTGCCCGCCAAACCCGGCCCCGCAGTAAGACGCCTGTCCGCGTCAACAAACCACGCCCGCACGGCTCCAATGACAACCGGTGCCGCAGCCGGCACACAGCCAGCACCAAGCGCCACGAAAACGGCTTCCTCGACCGTGACCTCGACATGACGTGCTTCGTCTCGAGCGATCACTGCCGAAGGCGACAACGACACCCGGCTGAGTGCGTCTCGAAAAAGCTCCGGAGTCACCGGGCTCAGGGGCATACCGTCAGACCCGAACTCGAGGTCCTGCGTCAAGAGCCCTTGATACTGCACCGGGACGGACGCCATGACAAGCAGCACCTCCGATTGTGCTGTGGCACTTTGCCTCATCTATTGAGGTCTCATCGATTGAGCCGACTACGCACACCGACCTAGCGCCCGAAGCCAGATACGTCCAAATGCTTAGACGGCGGGTTGGTTAGCTATCCTAACTATACGAGCTTCCCCGACCTGGTCAAGCCATCTGATCCGAACCGGTCGGCGCACCCACGCTGCCGCGCCGCTCCTCGCGAGACACAGTCAGTCCCAGCGCTTCGAAGTCCCAGGTCGACGTCGTGACTCCGCGCTGGCGGAGGTCCTCCTTGCGGACCCGCCCGACCGCGTTCACCGGTAACTCCTCCATGAACTCGACATAGCGCGGGATGGCGAAATACGGCAACGTCCGCTTGAAGAAAAGAAAGAGATCATCGAGCGGCAGCTGTTCATTCTCGCCTAGGACGATGCAGACCTTGATCTCATCGTCGGCGAAGTCTCCCGGAACGGCATGAACGCTCACCTGGCGTACGGCGGGGTGCTTCAGAATGGCGGCTTCCAGCTGGATCGACGACACGTTCTCCCCACGGCGTCGCATCGAGTCCTTCTTGCGGTCCACCAACCACACCGTCCCGTCGGGGTCCTGCCGAGCGAGATCGCCAGTGTGGTGCCACAGGTTGCGGAAGGTCGCCATCGTCGCGTCGGGATTGCGCCAGTATCCGGTGAACATGGCGTACGGTCGGCGCGGTCGGACCACGATCTCGCCGACCTCGCCGGCCGGGACCGGGGTGTCGTCCCCGTCGACGATGCTCAGGTCCAGGCCATCTATCGGCCGGCCCACCGATCCACGCCGCCCCTCGCCGCTCAGGCCCGAGACGCAGATGACCGAGCACTCCGTTTGGCCGTAGCTCTCCGCGTTGACCTTGATGCCGAAGCGCGCCTCGAAGGCAATCTGGCTGTCCGCTGCCATTCCGGGAAGCACCGCCACGCGGATCCCGTGCTGGGCGGCATCCTCAGCAGACGGGGGCTGGGCCAGGAGCAGCATGCCGATGGGCCCGAGTGAGTAGATCATCGTGGCCCCGACATCTCGAGCGGTCTGAAGAAACGACGAAGCGCTGAACCGTGGGACGTTGTGTATCCGAGCCCCCGCCAGTAGAGCCGGCGCCAGGTTTCCGATCAAGAAGCTGATGTGGAACATGGGCGACGGTGTCAGTACCAGATCGCCCTCGACGATGTAGCCCGCGTCCTCCAGATAGGGCGTGGCGGCTTGGACGAATTGCCCATGCGGCATCATGCAGCCCTTGGGCATGCCGGTGGTGCCCGAGGTGTACACGATCGCGGCGGTGTCGGCGCGCGTGGCGAGCGTTGGACCTGCATATGGCGGATGCCTGAGCAGGTCGTCGAACGCAACCGCACCCGGTTCACCCGCGGATGCGCCGATGAGGAAGACATGCTTGACCGGGTGGCCGGTGACTTCTCGAAGCGAGTCGTGCCCGAGCGAGTCCACGAAGATCGCCGCAGGTCCGGCATCCTCGAGTTGCTGACCGAGGAACTCGCCACGCAAGTAGCTGTTGAGCGGAACGAAGATCAGGTTCAGCCGTTGACAGGCGAACAGCAGTTCCACGTATTCGGCAGAATTATCCGCCAGGACGGCGACTCGGTCGCCCGCCTGCAGGCCCAGCACGAGCAGGCCGCCGGCGAGCAGCCGCGAACGATAACTCAAGTCCGCGTATGTTCGCCGCTGCTCCCCGCAGACGAAGAACTCAACTTCTCCCGAAGCCTCGGCGGAACGGTCCAGGACATCCACGAGAATGGGACTGTCGGTGACGCCGTGTGGTGAATCGGCGCTCTCTAACACAGGCGTACTTCCTCCATCCTGTCCAGGCGCAGGCAATCCGGCAGCGCGCGCCCCCTTAATTCCCCCTACGAGGTGACCCGCCCGCAGGCCGACGGCTGTGGGCGTCGGTGAACGCTCCCGGACGGTCGACGGTCCGAGCCGGTGCGTCGTTGCGCTTCATACACAGCGACCGCGGCAACGCCCCTCAAACGGTTTCGCCAGCGCGCAACTCCGGCGACTCCCGCGACTCCGGCGACTCCGGCGACTCCGACTCGACCAGCGGGAAGTGGCACGCCGTATAGCGCCCGGGGGAAACCTCACGGATCGCGGGCTCCTCAGCAGCGCATCGGTCCTGCGCGATCGGGCAGCGCGTCCGGAACCGGCACCCGCTCGGCGGGTCAATGGGCGAGGGCAGGTCGCCCGTCAGAGCAGCAGGACCGACGGGCACGTCGGGGTCCGGCTCCGGGATCGACTGCGCCAGCGCCCGCGTGTAGGGGTGCGTGGGCCGCTCGAACAACTCGTCGGAGCTGCCGACCTCGCAAATCTTGCCGAGGTACATGACCACGATGCGGTCGCTCAGGTTCTTGACGACGGCAAGGTCATGGGCGATGAAGAGCATCGTCAGCTGATAGCGCTCCTTCATCTCCCTCAACAGATTCAAGATCTGCGCCTGCACAGATACATCGAGTGCAGAGACCGGCTCGTCGCAGATGAGCACCTCGGGGTCGAGCACCATCGCTCGGGCAATGGAGATCCGCTGGCACTGTCCGCCCGAGAACTCGTGAGGACGTCGTTGCGGCGCGCGCCGCGGGTCCAGGCCCACCCGTTCGATCATGGCGGAGGTCCGAGCGCTCACCTCGTCGTTGGAGAGACCGCCTTGAATCCTGAGCCCTTCAGCGATGATGTCCTTGACTCTGTGGGACGGGTTCAGGGACGAGATCGGGTCCTGGAAGATCATCTGCAACTGGCGGCGCTTCTTCCGCAGAGCCGAGCCCCTGAGGCGCTCGATGCGCTCACCGGCGAGTTCGACCGTGCCGGACGTCGGAGGGGGCAGTTGCATGATGGCGCGAGCGACACTCGACTTGCCGCATCCGGATTCGCCGACCAGTCCAACCGTTTCGCCCCTCAGCGCGTCGATACTTACGTCGGAGACGGCGAACACCCGTTCTCCGCCCCTCCCCTCGTACTCGACGTACAGGTTCTTGGCGCGCAACACCACGTCGGCGTCCTCACGCAGATGAGCCGTACCGCTCCCGGCCATCAGACCACCGTCGCCGGCGAGACGGGTGCGCCGGCGGCGGTCGTTCCGGCCTCGACGTTTCGCCGCCGGGCCTCGTCGCCCGCCGCGGTGCCGAGCGGGAAGAAGCATGCCGTGCCGTGCCCTGGCGAGTCGGTTCCGCTTTCCAACTTCGGCGTCTCCTTCAGGCACCTTTCCTGCGCCGATGGGCATCGGGGGGCAAAGCTACAGCCAGGTGGTGGATCGATGATGACCGGGGGACGTCCGGGAATGGACGCGAGTCTTGCCTGACTGGGCATGCCGACCCTGGGGATGGCGTCGATGAGCGCGCGTGTGTACGGGTGTCGCATGTGGGCGAACAGCTGCCGCGTCGGCGCCCTTTCGACCACCCGGCCCGCGTACATGACCGCAATGTGGTCGGCGCGGCCGGCCACCACCCCGAGGTCGTGGGTCACCAGGATCATCGACATGGACGCGCTCTCCTGCAGACTCTGCAGCAGGTTGAGGATCTGGTGCTGGACGGTCACGTCCAGGGCGGTGGTCGGTTCGTCGGCGATGAGCAGCTTAGGGGAACAGGAGATTGCCAGCGCGATCGTGACCCGCTGCCTCATCCCGCCTGACAGATTGTGCGGGTAGTAGTTGTACCGCTTCGCAGGCTCCGGTATGCCGACGCGCCTGAGCAGGTCCACCGCTTCAGCCCGAGCTGCGACCCTGCCAAGCTTCTTGTGGTAACGCAACGTCTCGGAGAGCTGCCGGCCGACCGTCATCACCGGCGTGAGCGACGTCATCGGGTCCTGGAACACCATGGCGAGATCGACACCCCACAGGTGCTTCTCCTTCTTGGGGTTCACCCGGGCCAAGTCCCGACCGTCGAGCACAATCCGGCTTCCCTCGAGAACCTCGGCGTTCGGCGGCAGAATCTTCATGATCGCCCGCGCCATCACCGACTTGCCCGAACCCGACTCTCCCACGATGCCAAGGGTCTCGCCCTGGTTGACACGCAGATCGACGCCGTCGACTGCCCGGACCAGCCCTGCTGGGGTGTGGAACCAGACGCGCAGGTTGTCGACCTGCAACACTTCCCGAGTCATGCGCTCTCCGACCTGATTTCCCTCGTTAGAGCCCCGCCCGACCGTTGTCTGCATCGTCATATCGACGAGCCCCGGCCAACTCTGCTCCTCGCCCAGTCGCCGAGGTTGTTGAAGGCCAACACCGTGAAGAAGAAGCACAGGGCCGGTATGAGCACCAACTGCGGATCGGTCCTGAGCGAGTCGCGGCCGGCTGCCAGCATTCCACCCCAGCTCGGGGTGGGAGGCGGAATCCCGAGGCCCAGGAATGACAGCGTTCCCTCCGCGACAACGAGGGTGGCCATGACGACCAGGGCCAGCGAGAGGACGGGGAGCATCACGTTGGCCAGTAGTTCCCTCCGGAGGATCCGCAGGGGGCTGGCGCCGAGGGCTCGCGCCGCCGTCACGAACTCCCGATCCGCCAGTGCGATCGTGTTGGCACGCGCCACGCGAGCGAAGTTCGGGATGCCCAGCAGCGACAGCGCCACGACGAGCGTCACGATACCGGGCTTGAGCGCAGTGACCACGGCGATCAGGAAGATCAGCGGAGGGAACGAGAGCATGAAGTTCACGAATAGCGAGATGCCCGAGTCCGTCGCGCCGCGGAAGAACCCACTGATCATGCCGAGTGGCACGCCGATGAGCAGAGCGACAGTGGTCGCGCCGACGGCGACAGCCATGGAACCGCGTGCGCCGAAGACGATCCTCGACAGCACGTCGCGACCGAGCGCGTCAGTTCCCAGCAAGTGGTGCCAACCCGGCAAAGCCGAGTAGGTATTGCCCAGGGATGCAGGTTTCGGCAATGGCAGGGCCTGCGCCAGCACGGCGGCCAAGATGACCAGGATCAGCCAGGTGGCGCCGAGGATCGCGCCGATCGGCCGCTTGTTACGGCGCAGCCGGAGGCCGACAGCCAACTCGCTGGGTACCGGCGGCACGGCGACCAGACTGCCTCCCTGCCCCATGCCGGGAACTCCCTCAAGACTCGTCACCACGCCCGCCCCTTCCTGACCCGAGGGTCGAGTAACGGATACGACCGGTCCACGAGCGCGTTAAGCACGAGGTACAGCAGCGCCGTCATCAGGACGATGGCCTGGATGACGATGTAATCCCGGGATGAGACCGCCCCGATGAGCAGGGTGCCCATGCCAGGAATGGAGAAGATCGACTCCACCAGCACGGTACCGCCGATGAGCTGTCCGACGACGACACCCATGACCGTGACCAGGGAGAACGACGACTGTCGCAGAGCGTGCTTGATGAGGATGCGCCACGTGGGCAATCCACGCGCTCGAGCCGACAGCACATGGTCTTGCTGCAGTGTGGCCATCATGTCGCCCTTCAGCAGCTTCGTGAAGAGAACGCACTGTCCCAACGCAAGGGTGACGACTGGCAGTACCAAGTGCCTCACGTGCTCTACCGGGTCCTCGGAGAACGGCACCCACCCGAGGATAGGGAACCACCCCAACCGCACACCGAAGACGTACACCAGAAGGATCGCCAGGACGAACGCCGGCGTCGCCAGGGTCGCTGAGGTGAGGGCGGTGGCCACCCGGTCCACCAGACGACCCGGACGGTAGGCGCTCCACACCGCGACCGGGACGGAGAGCACCAGAGCCGTCAGCAGCGCCAGCGCCGCGATCTCGAGCGACACCGGCGCAGCATGGCGGATCATGCTCAAGACCTGCTCATGAGTCCTGTAGGAGCGCCCTAAATCCCCATGCAGCACGTGCCCGATCCAGCGCACGTACTGGATGACGAGGGGCTGGTCTAAGTCGAACTGCTTACGCGCGCTGGCGATCTGCGCGGGAGTCGCGTCCGGCGGCAAGATCGAGTCGATCGGGGATCCCGGGGTCAGCTTCAGGAGCATGAAGGTCGACGCGGTTACAAGGAAGAGCAGCAGGACGAGTCGCCCTACGGCTGCGGCCCATCGCCTCGATCTGCGCAACAGCACGGAACTCGTCCTGCGCTCTGTCTGCCGGTCCGGGACCTTGCCCGTCGCCACCCCCGGTTCTCCAGGGGTGGCGACGGACGGTCGCTCAGTGGCTGTCGGATCCTTTGTCCTGATCATCTAATCCGCGCAATCTCCGCTCGTGGCTTCTACTTGCCGAGCCAGGCGTTCTCCCAGTACACGCCCACACCTGAACCGAAGACCGTCAGGGTAAGGCCGTGGACGTTGTGCTGCTCCCACACGTGTGGCGAGTAATACCGGTAGTAACGCAGCGACGGGTCCTTGGAGATCTCCCCGGCCGCCTCTCCGTACGCCGCCGATACGGCCTTCGCATCCTTCGAGGAACGCGTCAGGTCCAGGGCCTGATCCACCTTCGGGTTCGAATACCCGTAGACGTTGAGCGTCCCACCGGTGTGATACGTCTCGTAGATGCCGTCGGGGACCGCCAGGTTCGACGGGCCCTGGATCAGCTGGAACTTTCCGGCCTGCAAGTTCGAGACGAGGGTCGGAGTGTCCAGAGTATTCAGCTTAATCGTCAACCCCTTGATCTGGCTGAGTTGAGCCTGAAGAACCTGGGCCACCTGGGCCAACGCCGTGGCAGAGAAGGCAGTCAGGATCAAAGTCTCGCTCGACTTGCCCGCACGCTTCAGATACGCGTCGAAGTGCTGCTGCGCCGCGGAGAGATCGAACTTCGGGTAGAGCCCGGCCTTGTCGTCACGATAGGGGCTACCAGGCGACAGCAGCGCGTCCGCGGTGGGGTCGCCCGGGTACACGGCGTTAATGACCTGCTCGTCGTTGATGGCTTGCAGCAACGCCATCCGCAGGTCCGGATCCTGTAGCAGCGGGTCCTTGAAGTTCATCCCGAGCCCGGTCCCGGCGATCATGGGCACCGGACCGATCACCTCGTAGCCGGCGTCCTTGACCTTCTTGCTCTCCTGGCTGCGAGCGGACACAGCGACGGTGAGATCGCCAGCCAGGAACGCGTTCAGGCGCTGGGTGTCGTCGCTGATGTCCTTGATCACCAAGCCGTCAAGGTAGGGGTGGCCTTTTTGCCAGTAGTTGGGATTGGCCGCGAAATCTGCCTCAGTGCCGCGGGTCCACTTAGTGAGGGTGAACGGCCCCGCGCCCACCGGCTTAGACCCCACCTCGGCGCCGGCGGACTTGATGGCGCTCGGCGATCCGATAGAGCCCAGCTGGAGAGCAATCGTTCCGGGCAGCTGGTAGTTCACCTGCTGCAGCGTGATCTTCACTGTCAGATCGTCGACCTTCGTCCACGTCATGCCAGTGACCGCCCTGAGTGCGGGCGACAGGTTCTTCGGGTCCCGGATGCGGTCCCAGTTGAAGGTGACTGCGTCGGCGTTGAGCGGCGTGCCGTCGCTGAAGTTGACTCCTGACCGAAGCTTCAAGGTCCACGTCTTGCCGTCGTCGGAGTCGAACGACTGCGCCAACTGGGGCACGAACTTCTGCGCCGTGTAGTCGTAGCGCAGCAGCGAGTCGAAGATCGGCTCGCAGTGAGCGAATGAGGAAGGACCGCCACAGCGCGCGGGATCAAGGGAGGCCGGCTCGTAGTGCGTTCCGAGCGTTACGGTGCCTCCCCGGCGTGGTTGCTCCGAGGTTGAGGCCGTGGGTGAACCCGAATTTTTCGAGGAACTTGATTTCGAGCACCCCGCCACCGCAAGGCTGACAATGACGAGCCCCACACCGAACGTACGAAGACGCATGAAGTCCTTCTCTCTAGATTTGGCAGACAGCCACTGGAGTGAACACCGCTCCCCCGCAGGGAGTCAATGCCTCATGGAAATAATCTGACCTCTGATTCAAAAACGAGAGCTACTTGTTACCTCGCTCCGGACTGACCCGCCGCGTCGAATGGTCCTCGACGATCGAGACGGGATGAATCAGGCCATCGCGCCCAGGTCCCAGAGCTCCGCCAGGGTCAGGGTGCGACCACTGAGCCCTGGCTGAGTCGTCAGCCACTCGAGTGCTCGCGCGTATTGCTCCGGAGAGGTCTGCCCGGGCTCTGAAGTCGCACCGACCCCGAGCGACTGCATCAGCGAGTCCGACTCGCTGCTGATGCGCTCGTCGATCCGCACACATGCCGTGATGACGCCGCTGCCTGCGATTTCGTCGTCGATCACCTCAGTGAGGCGCTCGAGCGCAGCTTTGGAGACGCAGTACGGCGCCGCCCGCGGCACCGATGCCACCGACGCGACAGAGCCGACGTTGATGACGACACCGGCCCGGCGCTCGACCATGTCGGGCAGGAAGAGACGCGCCAGAGCGGCCGGAGCCCAGACGTTCACCGTCAGCGCCGCGCGCCATTTGGAAGCCGGCATCTCCAGCAGCGGCTGGACCGGCGAATAGGCCGCGTTGTTGATCAGGACGTCGCAGCGGCCGAACTTATCCATCGTCGCCTGGTAGATCTTGTCGGTGCTCGCCGAATCTGACAGATCCGCCGGCACGGCCAAGGCGGCCACACCAATCTGCTCGAGCTCCTGCACGACATCTTCTAGGGTGCCCGGCAACGAGGGGTGCGCATTTGCTCGGGCACTGCGAGCTGTCACGACGACGTCGTAGCCGGCTCGAGCAAAGTGCAGCGCCGCAGCTCGACCCAGCCCTCGGGCCGCGCCGGTTATCACGGTCACCGGCCGCCGAGTGTCCGATGTCATGACGACAAAGCCCATTCCTCGCGTGCCCCGGTGAGGCGCGCAGCGCACGCGTCAGCACAGCGGCAGGATCCACGGGGAATAATGTGACCCCACATCATTTGCTCCTTACTGTCTCCGCCGGTAGCGGCGGTCAATGGTCGGTCCCAGGGCAGCCAGCCGAGCGTCACCAGCACGTCGCTCCGCCGTCGACGACGATCTCGGCGCCAGTGCAGTACGAGGCGGCCTCGCTGAGCAGGAAGACGACCGGGCCGACCATCTCCTCAGCGGAGCCCCAACGCCCCATGGGGATCTGCGTCTCCGCGCGCTTGCGGGTGTCGGAGTCCTCCGATAGTCGCTCGCGACGTGAGACCAGCGACGCCAGTGTGTATCCGGGGCTCACCACGTTCACGCGAATCCCGAGCTGCGCCCACTCGACCGCCAGCGACCGGGAAAGCGAGGTCACGCCGGCCTTCGAGGCGTTGTAGTGGGCCTGCGTCCACCCGCGGTTGGCGATGTGCGCCGAAACGGAGGCGATGTTCACGATGGAACCTTGGCTGGCGGCCGCCATGTGCCTGGCCTCGGCCTGGCAGCACTGGAAGACACCCCGAAGGTTCACGGCTTGGATGTGGTCCCACTCAGCGGGCGAGATGTCGAGCGCCCTTCGGCTCTGGTTGGTGGCCGCGCAGTTGACGGCAAACCTGATCTCGCCGACCTGCGCCACTGCGTCAGAAACAAGTCTGTCCGCAATGCCGGACACACCGAGGTCGGCCACGATCGGCGCCCCTGTCCCGCCGCGGGCTGTGATCGCGTCGCACACGGCCTCGAGTCGCGCAGAGTCTCGGCCCGCACAAGCAACCGGAACCCCTTGCGCAGCCAAGCCGACTGCGATCGCCGCGCCGATCCCGCTCGAGGCGCCGGTGACGAGGGCGGCGCCCCCGTTGAGTTCGAACACTTAATGCATCCCTCCCATTGTGCCCCTACGTCCCTGTGTCCTTGGCACAGCCCGCCGGGGCCGCGCATCGCTACGGCCGCATACCTCTCGCTACTGACGATCACCTGCCCGCGCAGGTCCTATTACCTCTTCGCCGAAGCGATGCACCGCCTCTAGCCATGCGGCGCGACTGGGGTGCACAGGGTCGAGGAACATCCAGGTGACGCCGCAGGCTTCCAACTCGGCGACCTCGGCGTTGAGTTTTTCCGAGCTGCCGTCCTCTGCGGTGGGACGAATGCGTGCGCTGAGACACACGTCGAATGGGCCGGAACGTCTCGCGGCCGCTCTCATCTCGGTCAATCGCCCGATCTGCTCACGCAGATGGGAGACGTCGCGTACCGCGAAGTTCTTGTTGCTACTCGTCACCGAGGCGAAGAACGGGCTCCAACCATCCCATGCGGCCGCACGGTGGAGAGCCCTGTCGCTGGCCCCTCCCACCCAGACAGGCGGCGGCGGGTCGGGCGCCGGCCGAGGTTCGACATTAGCCGCGACAAAGGTGCTGGACGTGATGTCGACCCGGCCACCGGCCCACGCTGCTCGTAGTGTGGCCAAGGCTTCGTCCGTCAACTGCCCCCGGCGGTGGAAGTCGACTCCCAACGCCGCGAACTCCGCCTCCTGATAACCGACCCCTACGCCGAGGATGAACCGACCACCCGACACCACCTGGAGGGTGGCGGCGGCCTTGGCCGTGATGAACGGATTCCTGTATGGAAGCACGACGACATTTGCATGCAGGAGCAGCGTCGTGCTTCGAGCCGCGACGAACGCCAGCGCCGCGAAGGGATCGAGGGTGTCGTGGCCCGTGCTCGCTCCATGCAGCCATTGCGCGTCTGGAGCGGGATGATCACTGACCCAACACGCGTCCACTCCGGCCGCTTCGAGTGCGCGCGCCATTTCATCTATGGCGGCCATCGACTGGAATTGTCCGCTCGTCACGTCACCCACTGGGATGTGCAGCGAGAACTTCACGAATCTGCCCACCTTCTAAACCATCGGTCACCGGGCGCACAGCCCCGCTCTGAACGAGCCGGCGCTCAGAGCGCGCCACTGCGAACCTCTACTGCGCCGGAGAGCAAACCTCGCTCGGATGCCTGGCAAACATCCCGACGGGCCATCGAGCCAAGAGCCCACCATCGACCACGATTTCCTGGCCGGTCACGTATCCCGAGAGGTCGGAAGCGAAGAACGCGACGGCATTAGCGATGTCCTCAGGACGTCCGAGACGCTGCAGCGGGATACCGCCAGCGAGCCTCTCCCCATCCTCGGTCAGCTTGCTGGCGCTTACATCGGTGACCGCGATTCCGGGGCTGACGATATTCATCCGAATACCGAAGCGCCCATACTCTGCGGCCACGCTACGAGCCAGCTGCGACAGCCCTGCCTTCGCCGCCCCGTAGGTGGAGTGATTGGGTGCCCCCATCACACCGCTGATCGAGCCGATGCTGACGATCGATCCACCGCGGCCGGACGCCTTCATGTGGCGGAGGACGTCACGGAGAAAATAGAGGACATACCGCAAGTTGATGTCCAGTATCAGATCGATGGTCTCGTCCGTGACCTCGTCGGTCGGCACGAACGGGGCGAAGGCACTGGTCCCACCCACCACGGTGACGACGACGTCCATTCTTTGATGCACGTTGACGAACTCGGTCACAATATTGGCCCCAGCGGACCTGTCGCGGACGTCGGCCACATGCGAGCTTGAACGCCGACCGAGGGCTTCGATTTCAGCCGCCACACTGACGGCTCGGTGTTCCTCAATGTCCAGCGCGCCGACATCGGCGCCCGCCCGGGCAAGCGTGAGTGCGCATTGCCGGCCGATACCCTGCCCAGCCCCGACCACCAGCGCGGACTTTCCCGCCAAAGAAAGCATAAATCCTCCACCCCTGTTGTATCCGTCCGCCGCGAATGTTCCCGACGGTCACGCTTTCTCCATCAAGCCATGCAGTACGGTTCCGGCCTCACGAAGGGCGCGGTCCTGGAGCCTGAGCGAGCAGTGAGCTCCGCGGGTTGCGGATGGGCCAGCTGGCAGATGACACGGCCCTAAGAATGCAGCTCGAAGAACGCCGCCACTTGGCGCGTCACCAATTCGGTGGTCGACGAGACGACGGGCTCGCGCCACTGTTCATGTCGCCAACCCAGCCACCGAGCTGCGACGACGTCCACTCCGGCCTCTTGGAGCAATCGGACCAGGTGCTCAGCCTCGTCGCGCAGCATGTCGATCTCGGCCACAGCGACGAGAGTCGGCGGCAGCGTGTGAAGAGCAGTGGATAGCAACGGGGCGACGTCTGGATTGACCAGATCGGCCTCCGAAGCCGCGTACTTGTGCCAGAAGATGGTGGCGTCAGCGGCCACTTGGCCTGGGACGGCCGTCTCGTAGGACTTGAAACTCGCCGTGGGGTCCAGAAACGGGTAGATCAGGACGAGCCCGCTGAAGCGCCCCGGATTCCTCAGCGCTGTGACCAGCGCGAGATTCCCTCCGGCGCTGTCTCCCTCCAGGAACGTGCGGCCACGCAGACCAGCGCCCTGTCCGTGGGTTTCAATCCAGTCCAGGACCGTGGCAATGTCGTCGAGCTGGGCGGGAAATCGGTGGTCCGGCGCCAGCCGGTAGTCGATGCTCAGGACGGGTAGCCCGCTACGGTTCGCGAGGCGGCGCGCGGCTCGGTCGTGGCCTACGGCCTCGAAGATCGCGAAACCTCCTCCGTGGAGATAGATGACATGACCGGCATCGGTTCGAGAGCTGGTCGGCCGATACAGCATGCAGGGCACACCGTTGGCGTCAATGGACCTGGCCTCTTCCACCTCCTCCGAAAGGCCCTCGGGTGCACCCGAAGGATCCAGAATCGCAGTGGACGGCGATACCGCTTCGCTCCGAGCTCCGTCGGGAATCTCCATGCAGGCGATATTGCCCGCCCGGTCAGCGGGAGTCAACGGAAACTTCGTAACCCGCCGTCAGATCATGAGGCCGGGCCTTTCCGGCAACGCACGATTCGTATCGAGGGTTCTCTGTCTGCCGCACTAAAAAGATTCCTATGTCGTAAACATGGCACCGTGTTACGCTCCGCCGAAGCCATCCGTCGAGTAGTGCGGGAGCCGTGTTGAGTCAGGACATGTGGGCGTATCGACTGCTCGGACCATCGCGAATAGGACCGGTGCAGGTCCCCACCCCGAGCGAGTCGCAGCTCGCTGCCAACCAGGTCTTGCTCCGCTTCCGCGCCGGCGGCATTTGCGGGAGCGACCTGCCTTACTTCCGGGGTGAGCCGGCGGCAGCCGTTCCGCTCGAGGACGAGTCGAGCTATAGCTCCTGTCTGGCAGGGGCGTCGCTCCACGAAGTCGCAGGTGAAGTGCTTGCCTCCAGCGATCCGGCCTTCGATGTAGGGGCGAACGTGGTCGGGTGGGCGAGCGGGATGGACGCCTTGGCTGAGCTGGTGGTGTGCAACACCGAAGGCCTTGTCGAGTACGACGCAGCTCTTTCGCCGGCGGCGGCTGTGATGCTGCAGCCGCTCGCCTGCGTGTTGTACGCGGTCGAACAGATGCACTCGGTCCAAGGTGCGCGCGCGGCGGTGATAGGCCTCGGGCCGATCGGCGTCCTGTTCGCGCACGTGTTGAAGACCAGCGGCGCACGTGAGGTGACAGGCGTCGATCGCGTCGACAGATCGGATGTCAAGGACGCGTTCTTGATGGACCAGGTCGTCGTGAGCAGCGCGGCACGCTGGGCCGTCCAGGGAAACGGCGCATCGACTCCGCCGGACCTTGTCGTCGAGGCCATCGGCCATCAAGTCGGCACGCTCGCCGCGGCGATTACAGCTACCGCAGTAGGCGGGGAAATCTACTATTTCGGAGTTCCTGACGATTACCACTATCCCTTCCCGATGTGGGACTTCCTCAGGAAGAACCTCACGCTGGTGGCAGGCGTGACGCCCTTCGCGGTGAGGCAGCGAGTTCTGCGTGCGGCGCAGGAATACCTTCGTCGGCATCCCGAGCTCGTGGAGCACTACGTAACTTCCGTTTTCCCTTACGCCGAAGCTCAACGGGCGTTCGAAGTTTCCTCGACGCCCGCTCGGGGCCGATTGAAGGTTGTCATCACGGCCTGACGGAGCGGCTCAATGAGTACGAACGGCTTAGCCTGAGATCGGAGATGGTATGGCCCTGGACGATGAGATTGCTGATCTGCGCGAGCGCCTGCGATTGCTGGAAGACGAGCGGGAGATCGCCCGGTTGGTCAGCCGCTACGGCCCGCTGTTAGATACCGATTCGCGGGAGAAGGCCGCGCGGTTGTGGACCGAGAATGGCACGTATGCGAATGAGGCTGCTAGCTGGAATGGGTGGGCGGAGATCGCCGAGAAGATGGTGGGTCATCCGGTGAATCAGGCCTCGATTCGCGGTGGTGCGTCGCATTTCTTGTCCGTGCCCTACATCGTGATCGATGGTGATCGTGCCGTCGCGACGAACTATGGAGTCGTGTTTCGTCGAGCTGGCGAGGGGTTCAACATCTTCCGGCTGGTCTCGAGTCGCTGGGAGTTCGTGCGCACCGATGAGGGGTGGCGGATTCAGTACCGGTTGAACCAGCTGTTGGACGGCTCGGCTTTGGGTCGGCAGATTCTGGCCGCCGCGCAAGACTTGGACCATTTCGACCCGCAGGCAAGCCAAGAGTTGGCGACGCCGGCGCAGTCGTAAGCCGACCTGAGTCAGGGTGCCGATGACCGCCCGCGCGGGCGTCGGTTGAACAGCGGGTGTCGGACCTGGGTCAGATGACGCCGTCGCGGGCCAAGGTGTCGATCTCCTCGCTGCTCATCCCGAGGATGTCTCGATACACGTAGTCGTTGTCCTCGCCGTAGTTGGGTCCGTGCCGATTCGGGAGGCCGCCCTGGTACGGCGGGGTGTGACTGAACCGGGTCGGAGGTGTCTTCGCCCGCCAGGCGCCGAGCTCGGTCTGCTGGAATTCCATGAGCCACTGGAGATGACGCAACTGGGGATCCCACTCGCACCGGTCCTCCGTCGACTCGCAGATCCCAGCGGCCACTCCGGCGGACTGAAGACGGGTCATGAGCTCCACCCCGTCCCATAGCACCGTCTGCGCGGCCATGGCGGCGTCAAGGAGATCCGCGTTGGCAAGGCGCAAGGGCAGAGTGGCGAAGCGCGGGTCGTCGGCCAGCTCGGTCGCTCCGAGAACTCGGACCACCCGGATCCAGTCAGTCTGCTCGAATGCTGCAATCGCTATCCATCGGTCGTCGCCGCGCACCCGGTAGATCCCGTGGGGCGCCGCCGCCTTGTACGGCGAGCGATTGCCGTACCGCTTCCAGCTTCGACCGTTGACGGAATGGTCCAGAACTGCCGTACCGGACAGGTAGATCCCGGCCTCGACCTGAGAAGAGTCGATCCAGCAGCCCTGACCGGTCACTTTCTGCCGGAACAGCCCGGCCGTCATAGCCAAGGCGATCTGGTAGGCACCGAACCAATCGAGGTAGGAGTAACCGATGCCAGCCGGCGGTGCAGGCTCGGGAAACCCCGACATCTCGCTGAGGCCCGACATCGCTTGAGCCGTCGGACCAAAACTCTTGAGACGTCCGTAGACGCCGACCTGTCCCATGCCCGATTGCTGGACGTACACGAGCCTCGGATTCAGCTCGCGCAGAACGTCGTACCCCAGCCCCATTCTCTCCATGGTGCCCGGGGAGTATCCCTCGACGAGCACGTCGGCATCGGCAATGAGCCTCTTGAGGATCTCTCGACCACGCTCGCTCTTGAGGTTGAGACTGATCGCCCGCTTACCCGTGTTGTTCTCCATGAAGCCGCCTGTGCGGTTCAGGCCCTTGGTGTCCTTGGATGGCAGCGGCTCAGTTGCGGCGTCTCTCTCGGCCCGCAGACCTTCCGGTACGAAACCACCGCCGATCCGCTGCATGTCGATCTTCGACGAGTGCTCGACTTTGATGACTTCGGCGCCGAGCGCCGCGAGGAACCGACCGCCGCCGGCGCTGGCCAGGATCCACCCGAGGTCCACGACTCGCACACCGCCCAGGGCCCAGGGCTTGCCCCAACGACTCGCGTCCGAACCTGGGATGTCGTGCTGTGTCTTGTCCATGATCTCAGGGAACGCCGGTCGATCCTCGGGATGCTGAAGGACCTCGTCGTTGTGCTCACCCACAAACGGGGCTCGGGGTCCGCAACGCCACGGAACCTCCGGCGAGACCCATTTGGCTCCGACGTGAGTCAGCATGCGACCCGAGTCGGGGTCAGGCAGCCGGACGAATGTGCCCCGTTGCGCCCAGTGCGGATCGTCGGCGTTCTCCTCCGGCTTGCGCACAGGGGCCCAGGGCAGGCCGCGCTCCTGGGCCTCGAGCCAGAGGTCTCTGTCGAAGGTGTAGCCGCCAACCAGCCTGGCGATGATCGCGTTCGTGCGTCGGATACCGGCCGCCTGCCTGAGGTAGTCCGGGTTCTGGAACTCCTCCCCCGCTACCTCCTCTCCGTAACCGTGCTCGGCGAGCATCGTCAGCAGGCCGCCCAGCGGAGAGCCCACGCCTGGCAGGTAGGACTGATACGGGAGCACCCACCTCCCGTCCTTGCACATCACGATGCCCGGCGTCGCCGGGAGGTTCTGTGCCGAGGAGTTGCTGTTGCTCGGGAACGAGTGCCTGCAGGTGGCCCGGAAGTGCGGGGCCCGCCGATAGATCCAATCCGGCAGGTCCGTCTCGGTGTTCTTGGCGACCACGTCGTGAACGGCGGTCGACAGCGCCTGGCCACGTCCCGTCCGAAGCCGGTAGCACAGCGCGGCGACGATGGACATGGCGGTGGTCTCACCCGCGATGTGGTACGCCTGCCACATCTGCGGCGCTACGGGAGGAAGGTCGTAGGCGCCCGTGGGCGTTGGGTCGTAGCCGCAGTTCATGACTACTCCACCCAGTGCGAGGTGCACCAAGTCGCTGCCCCGGTAGTCCGCCCACGGCCCGTCGTCGCCGAAGGGCGTGATGCGCGCGTAGATCACTCCCGGATTGAGCTGAGACACAGCGTCGTAGCCCAGGCCCCGCTCCTCGAGGTAGTTGCGGGGACGGGTCTCCAGGATGACGTCGGCCTTATTCATGAGGGCAGCGAGCTGAGCGCGGCCTTGCTCGGAATCGAGGTCGACCGTGACCCCGCGCTTGCCAAAGTTGTAGTGCCAGAAGTACAGGCTCTTGTCCGGATGGGGATCGTCGCCGGCGAACGGGCCGTAAGACCGGGTGCCCTCTCCTCCCAGGGGCTCTACCTTGACGACATCCGCTCCGAGCCCGGCGAGGACCTTTCCGCAGTACTCGCCGAGCTCGTCGGCGAGCTCGAGCACTCGGACGCCGGCGAGGAAGCCTCCAGCATCGGCCTGCGTTTCCTGATTCACTTACTGCTCCTTGTGTGGGGAACAACGATCCATCGGGGCCTGCGACGTTCGGACGGGACGGCCCGCTGCCAGCTGCGCGAGTCGCTCAACCTTCGTTCCCTGCAACCCGACTGCCGTTACCCGACACCTCGAACCACGGGACGTGCACTCCGTCGCGCGTGGAGGAAAAGACCGCTCGGACCGGGTCTCCGACCCGGGCCTCATCGTCCTTCCCGGCCAGGAGGCCGACGATCTGGGTGCGAACGCCCTCGTCGAGTTCCACCACGCCAAGCATGAAGGGCACCCAGCTGGGATCGTCATCCGCGGGTACGTAGTGCACGCGGGTTACAGCATGTATCACGCCGGCCCCGGAGGCCCTTTTCCATTCCAGGCCAGGTGCCAAGCAGTTCTGGCAGGTCGCGTATCGGGGCACGGGCCAGGCCCATGCTCCGCACGCCGGACACTGGCGTATCAGAAGTTCTGATCGGCCGGCGGCCTCGAAGAACGGCTCCGACTCGGCGTCGGGTACCGGCGAGGGCCGTGCGGCCAGCTGTTCCTCACGCATGGCCGACAACCGCCCGTCTCGACCCTTCCAAGCGGCTGAGGATCACCGTCGTGTGGTAGTTCAGAAAGCCCCCGCTTCCGCTGACCATAAGGTGGTCGCAATCGGCGACCTGCCGCTCGCCAGCGGTGCCGCGGGCTTGGATGATCGCTTCGGACAAGGGCGTGAAGCCCCAGGCATAGTAGCCGGACAACTGGCCGCCCCCGGTGTTGCAAGGCAATGAACCACCCACTCCGAGGCGCCCATCTGAGACGAACGGCCCGCCCTCGCCTTTCGCGCAGAATCCGTAGTCCTCGAGGGTCACGAGAACCGTATAGGTGAAACTGTCGTAGATCTGCACCGCGTCGACGTCGTTAAGGCCGATCTCGGCTTGCTGCAATGCCTGCCGCCCCGCGGCCACGGCACCGGTGCGAACACCATGGTCGAAACCGGACCGGCCCGGGTCGCCTGGGTGCCCCTGTCCGACACCGCGGACAAACACCGGCGAGTGCGGCCGGTCCTTGGCTGCCTCGGCGGAGGTCATGATAACGGCCACGGCGCCGTTGGAGGTCAGACAGCAATCCAGCAGGCGAAAGGGCTCAGCGATAAGACGCGAGGACTGATGGTCCTCGAGCGTGATCAGCTCCCTCTTCTGAGCCAACGGGCTGAGCGAAGCCCACTGGCGCTGAGCCACCGCGATGGCCCCCAGCTGCTCACTCGTCGTCCCGAACAGGTGCATGTGGCGACTGGCGGCCATGGCGTAACGGATCGCCGCTTGCCCTCGGTCACCGTAGGTGCGGCCAAGGCCCTCCAGCCCCGATACGGGCCCCACCGGGACCCCGTACCGGGAGTTCGCTATCGAGCTCGCCGGGCGCAAGGGCGCGTCCGCGAAAACGAGCGCCACGACCGACGCCAGACCGGCCTCGATGGCGAAAGACGCATACTGCACCATCGACCCAGCCGTAGCTCCGCCAGCGGACATGGTGTTGAGGAGCGTGAGGTCGGGCAGTCCCAGGGCGTCCTGAAGGTTGTTCCGGACCTCCGACGACAGCAGGTTGCCGTTCACGATCAACCCGTCTAGCTGGGTCTTCGGTAGCTGGCAGTCATCGAGCGCGAGCTTCACCGCTTCCGCAGCTAGGTCGAGCGCCGTGACGTCGTAGCGACGCCGCGTCATGTCGGTGATGCCCAGCCCGACTATGGCAGCGCTACCAGACTCCACGGCTGAGTTCCGTCACGCGCACCGCGCCTCGTTTCGCATTCGCTCTTGAGCCGCGCCTTCAAGCACGACCATCTTTCCCAGGCTCTCGCTATGAGGGGCAGCGTGGGCTGCCGTCCTCAACGGAACTCGACGCCCTCGAACGTGCCCGCATCTCTCCAGTTCTGCAGAATGTCGAAGAACTCCGACGCGCTCCCGCTGTACACCAACTGGTATCGGTTGGGCCTGTCATCGGCCACGTTGGCGTTGCTGAAGCGGGTGGGCGGACACGCGAGCCAGAACTCCTCGTTGTACGACGCGACTTTCTGCACCCGCTCCTGCCACTCCCGCTCGCTCTCCTCTTTGACCTCGATCTCGGACGCGCCGACGTCAAAGAAGTGACGCGCGATAAACACCAGATGGTCGACCTGCTCCTGGAGCGTCTGCGAAAAATTCACGCTCAGGGCAGTCTGCGTGTAGCCGAGCATGAAACAGTTCGGGAAGCCATGCGTTTGCAGGCCGTGCAGGCTCGACAAGTTGTTGTGCCACTTGTCGCGCAGCGTCACACCGTCCGCGCCGACGACCTCGAAACCCAGTTTCTCCGCATACGGAGTCAGCGTGTCGAACCCCGTGGCGAACACGATGCAGTCGACCGGGTATTCGACCCCGCCGGCCACGACCCCGTCCCGGGTAATCTGCGAGACGCCAGCGCCGTCGGTATCGACGAGCTTGACGTTGGGACGGTTGAACGCCGCCAGATATTCGTCATGGAACGTGGGCCGCTTGCAGTGGAGCCGGAAGTACGGCTTGAGCGATTCGGCGACGTCCTTGTCCTCGACTATCTGATCGATTCTGTCTCGAACTCGCTGCATCACGTAGAAGTCGGCGAGTTCCTGCTCCTCGGGAGTCGGTCCCCCGGCCGTCTCGCGAACCAGATTGCCCGATCCCGCGCCCGAGAGAGACGCGAACTCCTTGGTCCAGTTGTCTGCGACAAGGTCCACATCTGTGGGACGCCCGGAGACGACCGCCGCGAAGTTCCTTATCCGTTCCCGCTGCCAACCCGGCTTCAAGGAAGAGGCCCACTCGGGATCGGTCGGCTGGTTGTCGCGAGAGAAGATCGTGGTGGGCGTGCGTTGGAACACCAACAGCTCCTTGGCGTATTTGCCCAGATGAGGCGCCGCCTGGACAGAACTCGCCCCTGTCCCGATCAGGGCCACGCGAACGTCGGCCAGCTTGGTCAAGTCACCCTCGCTGTTGCCGCCGGTGTAGTCGTAGTCCCATCGGCTGGTGTGGAACATCTTGCCCTGAAAATCCTGAATACCGGGAATACCAGGCAGTTTGGCCTGGCTGAAGTCGCCGGGCGCCAGCACCAGCAAAGAGGTGCGGACTTCGTCGCCTTGGTTGGTTGCGACGACCCACACGTGCTCTTCTGAATCCCAGCGCGCCCCCGTGACCCTGGTCTGCAGCAGCGCGTATTCGTAAAGCCCGTACTTGTCGGCAAGCTTCCGCAAGAAATAGAAGATCTCGGGTTGGTGCGCGTACTTCTCCCCCGGGATGTAGCCGACTTCCTCAAGCATCGGCAGGTAGATGTAGGACTCGACGTCGCACTGCGCGCCGGGGTAGCTGTTCCAGTACCAGACGCCACCGAAGTCGGCCCCGTCGTCGATGACTCGCACGCGTTCGATGCCGGCCTCGCGCAACCGCGCTGCGGCTGTGAGACCGCCGAGACCTCCGCCCACGACCACAACGTCCACGACGTCATGGACCGCAGGTCTGCTGTTCGCAGAATCGACCCCGGGATCCTCTGCCAGCTCCGGGATTGCTTGCAGCGGCACACTCGCCTTGTCCGCGAGGATGCTCCGCAGGCGCTTGTCGCGCTCCTGCCGGTACCGCTCCCGGACGGCCTCGAGGTCAACTTCCTGTGACGACACAGCGCTTCCCTTCCGTGCGATCGCGCCCCAAGGGCGCACCCGGCCGAAACTAGCCGGACTGTAATACGGCGTCAAGTTTCAGAGATCGTGGTCGCCGCTACTCCAGTGCTCCGACTGCAGCGATCAGACGATCCTCGGACGTCCTCCTATTTTAGGCGTGACTTTCGCCTAAGGCCAGACACGGTGCCGATATAACAGTGCGATGACGGAATGTTGACGTCACGTTTTCCGAAGTGCAAACTTACGCCGCCTGCACCGCCTGTTGAGCGCCCGCTCACGGAGCGCGGAGCGTCTGATCGCGCGTGTTGCCGCGCCCGGCGCGAAACACCTGCAGGAGACTGTCCACAGTGACGTAAGGGGTCTGGGATGAGGCACATGAAGCGCAGGCATGCCGCGTGGCTGGCACTGCTGGCGGCCGTGACCGTGGCGGCCAGCGGGTGTTCCGGGTCGGGGTCGAAGCCGTCGTCGAACAACGGTCAGTCGAGTGCGACGGCCACGCCTAAGAGCGGCGGCACCGTCACTTACGCCGTGCCGTACCAGCAGGCGTCCCTAGACCCGGCGCTCTGCGGCACCCTGGTGGGATTCGCGTACTGCTCGCCGGTTTTCAGCACGCTGATGCGGTACGACCCGAACGCAAAGTCCTACGTTCCCGAACTCGCCCAGGCGCTCGATTCGACCGATGGGCAGAACT
>Ga0068860_100000602_pt1 | contig 42928 bp, 40 predicted proteins | sample KBSSwiS32_FD_66597 | JGI IMG/M metagenome (GOLD analysis project Ga0068860, IMG submission 66597) | Switchgrass rhizosphere microbial communities from Kellogg Biological Station, Michigan, USA - KBS Switchgrass S3-2 | ecosystem: Host-associated > Plants > Roots > Rhizosphere > Soil ... | reverse complement strand
CTCGTCGAGCAGTTGCTTGCGGTAGTCGGCCAGGAAGCCGCTGCGCGCCGCGATGATCGCCTCGCTGGCGATCACGCGCGCCTGCGGATAGGCGCTGCGCAGCGCGCGATTGCCACCGATGTGGTCGAGGTGCCAGTGGGTGTTGACGATCGCGCGCAGTGGCTTGCCGCTGGCGCGCAGGCGCTCCAGCAGCGCCTGCACGTGCGCCTGGGTGCGCCCGCTATCGACCACGATCCAGCCGTCGGGTGCATCGATCAGCACGCTGTTGCCATCCGGCTGCTGGCCGGCGACAAAGCGCCCCGGCAGCCACTCGACCCCAGGCTCCAGCGATTGCGGCTGGGCCAGGGCAGGGCAGGCCCCCAGTAGCGCCCACAAGCCCGCGATCGCGCCGCCGATGCGCCCATGCCACCTCATCGTCACCCCTCGTGTTTGCGCCTGCCCGTGCGGGCGGCCCCTATGATCGCGCCGGAACTCACTGCAGATGCCGGCACCATGAACCCATTGTCCACCTGCGACCTGTGCGACGAGCACCGCAACGATCCGGTCGACCGCTTTCGCGTGCTGCCGCCGGTGTTTCGCGACTATGGCGCGCGCACGCAATTTCACGGCACCGTGGCCACGGTCCAATGCCACGAAGACAACACGTCGGTGCGCGAAGCGGTGCACTCGGCAGGGCACGGTCGCGTCCTGGTGGTCGATGGCGGTGGGTCGCTGCGCCGAGCGCTGCTGGGCGGCAACCTGGCGGCCGCAGCCGAGAAGAACGGCTGGGCCGGAGTCGTGATCGACGGTGCGGTGCGCGACCTCGAAGAGATGCGGCGCTGCCAGATTGGCATTCGAGCGCTCGGCTTGATGCCGATGGCCACCGACAAGCGCTATCCGGGGCTGAGCAACGTGTCGATCCACGTCGCTGGCGTGTGGGTGCATCCAGGCGAATGGCTGGTGGCCGACGAAGACGGCATCATCGTGATGGCCGCCGCGTCGCATTGAGGCTCGCCCGCACACGCCCCGCCGGTAGAATCACCGTCGTTCGGGGTGTAGCGCAGCCTGGTAGCGCAACTGCTTTGGGAGCAGTGGGTCGAAGGTTCGAATCCTTTCACCCCGACCACCTGCATGAAGCCGCGTAACCTTCTGCTGACGCGCCGGCACAGCCTGGCCGTCTTGCTGGCGTGCGGCGCGGCCCAAGGACAGACCGCTTACCCGAGCCGGCCCATCACCTTGATCGTGCCGTTTGCGCCGGGCGGCATCGCCGACCTCACCGCGCGCGCGGTGGCCAAGGAGATGAGCCGCTCGCTGGGCCAGCCGATCGTGGTCGACAACCGACCCAGCGCCGGCGCGATCGTCGGGGCCAGCGCGGTGGCGCATGCCGAGCCCGACGGCCACACGGTGCTGCTGCTCAGCAACGCCAACGCGGTCAGCGCAGGGTTGTTCCGCAAGCTGCCGTTCGACGTGCAGCGGGACTTCGAGCCGGTGACCACGCTCGGCTACTTCGACCTGGCGCTGTTCGTGGGGGCGCGCGCGCCGTGGCGTCACGTCGGCGAGCTGATCGCCCAGGCCAAGGCGAAACCGGGCCAGCTGACCGTGGGCACCATCGCCAGCGGGAGCACGCAGCACCTGGCCGCCGAGCTGTTCAAGTCGATGGCGCAGATCGACGTGGTGGTGGTGCCATACAAAGGCACCCCGGCGGTGATCAGCGCGCTGCGCGCCGGCGAGATCGATCTCGCGTTCGAGATTCTCGGGCCGTTGCTGCCGCAGTTGCAGGCCGAGGCGGTGCGCGCGCTGGCCGTCGCATCCGACCGGCGCTTTCAGGGCCTGCCGGCGGTGCCGACGGTGCAGGAGTCGGGGCTACCCGGCTACCAGGCGGCATCGTGGAACGCGCTCGCGGTGCCGGCGCGCACGCCGGCGGCGGTGATCGAGAGGCTGCAGCGTGCGGCGCTCGACGCGTTGGCGCTGCCATCGGTGCAGGCGCAGCTGCAGGCGCTCGGGGTGCGTGCGCAGGGCAGCTCGCCGCAGCAGTTGCGCCAGTTGCTCGCCAGCGAGACCGAGCGCTGGTCGCAGGTGATCCAGTCGGCGCGCATCGAGCGGCAATAGCAGGCGCGATGATGAACCTCAAGCACCTGCAAAGCTTCGTGCGCGTGGCCGAGCTCGGCAGCTTCAGCAAGGCCGCGCGCGTGCTCGACATCGCGCAGCCGGCGCTGAGTCGCCAGGTGCGTCAGCTCGAGACCGATCTGCGCGAGACGCTGCTGCTGCGCAACGGGCGCGGCGTCAGCCTCACCGACGCAGGGCGCCGCCTGTTCGATCACGGCGTGCAGATCCTGCAGCAAGTGGCGCAGGCACGCGAAGACATGGGCGCCGAGCGCGGCGCGGCCGTCGGACACGTCACGATCGGGCTGCCGCCCAGCATCGGGCGGCGCCTCACGCGGCCGCTGATCGAGCGCTTTCGTCAGCACCTGCCCCGTGCGCGACTGACGATCGTCGAAGGCTTGAGCGCCAACATCGCCGAATGGATTGCCAGCGGACGCGCCGACATCGGCCTGCTGTACAACCCCGACGCGCAGCGCGAGCTCGAGCTCACGCCGCTGCTGCGCGAGCGCCTGTGCCTGGTCGAACCCGCGCCGCCACGCGGCAAGCGCACGGCGCCCAAGCCGCTGCCGCTGCGCGAGATCGGTTCGTACCCCCTGATCCTGCCCGAGCGCCACCAGTCGATCCGCCGCCTGCTGCAGACGCAGGCCACGCTGGCGGGCGTCAAGCTCGACATCGCATGGGAGGTGTCGAGCGTGCCGGCGATCATCGATCTGGTCTGTGCGCGCGTCGGCCATGCCGTGCTCAATGCGAGCGCCGTCGCTGCCTCGGGGCGCGGTGCCGAGCTGGCAGTCCGTCCGATCATCGAGCCCGAGCTGGTCAGCGTGCTGTTTCTCGCGCAGTCGGCCACCAAGCCCCCGACGCCGCTGCAGCGCCGCGTCGCGCGCATGCTCACCGAGCTGATCGAGGCACCCCTGCCGGAGAAACCGAAGCGCTGACCAGAGCGCGCGGCCTCCATGCCGCAATCGAATAGCTGCTAGTGGGCCGTGGGGCTTGGGGCAGGGTGCTGTGCCGCGCACAATGCCTCGAGCCTGCAGCCATTGGCTGCGGGGCATTCTCATGAACGAACGCATCACCGGCATTTCATCGATGGCCACCCGCCTGTTGTTGGCCGACCTGGCACGCGCGTACGAGCTGCGCAGCGGCCACGCGGTGGCGATCGAGTCGGTGGGCGGGGTCGACGCAGCCAAGCGCGTGCAGGCGGGTGAACCATTCGACGTGGTGGTGCTGGCCAGCGACGCGATCGATCGCTTGATCGCCTCGGGGCAGGTGGTGGGCGAGCGGGTCGACCTGGTGCGTTCGCCCGTGGCGATCGCGGTGCGCACAGGCGCGCCGCACCCTGACGTGGCGTCGGCACAGGCGGTGCGCAGCGCGGTTCTTGCGGCACGATCGCTGAGCTATTCCACCGGCCCGAGCGGCGTGCACCTGGCGCGGCTGTTCGAGCGTTGGGGCATCGCGCAGGACATCAAGCCGCGCATCGTGCAGGCGCCGCCGGGGGTGCCTGTGGGGTCGCTGGTGGCGCGCGGCGACGTCGAGCTGGGTTTTCAGCAGCTCAGCGAGCTGATGCCACTGAGCGGCATCGACGTGCTGGGCACGCTGCCGGACGAGATCCAGTACATCACCATCTTCAGCGCCGGGCTGTGCGCGGCTTCTCCGCGGTCGAGCCTGGTGCGTGAGATGCTCGAATGCATGACCTCGCCCGAGGTCGACGAGATCAAACGTCGCCACGGCATGGAACCGGCCCTGCGCCGCGACGCCTGAGGAGCCTGTTGCCATGATCATCGACTGCCACGGCCACTACACCACGGCGCCCAAGGCGTTGGAGACCTGGCGCAACGCGCAGATCGCCGGCATCAAGGATCCGGCGCTGATGCCCAAGACCGGCGAGCTGAAGATCACCGACGACGAGCTGCGCGAGACGATCGAGACCAATCAGCTCAAGCTGATGAAGCAACGCGGCTCGGACCTCACGATCTTCAGCCCGCGCGCCAGCTTCATGGCGCACCACATCGGCGACTTCCAGGTATCGAGCACGTGGGCCGCGATCTGCAACGAGCTGTGCTTCCGGGTCTCGAGGCTGTTCCCCGACTCCTTCGTTCCGGCGGCGATGCTGCCGCAGAGCCCCGGCGTCGACCCCAAGACTTGCATCCCGGAGCTGGTGAAGTGCGTCGAGCAATACGGCAACGTCGGCATCAACCTGAACCCCGACCCGTCGGGTGGCCACTGGACGTCGCCGCCGCTGACCGACAAGCACTGGTACCCGATCTACGAGAAGATGGTCGAGTACGGCATCCCGGCGATGATCCACGTCAGCACGAGCTGCAACGCGTGCTTCCACACCACGGGCGCGCACTACATCAACGCCGACACCACCGCGGTGATGCAGCTGATCCAGGGTGACCTGTTCAAGGATTTCCCGACGCTGAAGTTCATCATCCCGCACGGCGGCGGGGCGGCGCCGTACCACTGGGGTCGCTACCGCGGGCTGGCGCAGGAGCTGAAGCGGCCGCTCCTGAAGGACCACCTGCTGAACAACGTCTACTTCGACACCTGCGTCTATCACCAGCCGGGCATCGATCTGCTGACGCGCGTGATCCCGATCGACAACGTGCTGTTCGCCAGCGAGATGATCGGCGCAGTGCGCGGCATCGACCCGGAAAGTGGCTTCAACTACGACGACACCAAGCGCTACATCGAGGCCGCCGAGCTGACGCCCGCGCAGCGCCACCAGATCTACGAAGGCAATGCGCGGCGCGTGTTTCCGCGCCTGGACGCCGCGCTGAGAAAGAAAGGGCACTGAGATGTACCAGATCGGCATCGTCAAACGAAGCATCACGCGCGCCGACGCGGCGGCTGTGGAGCGCCTGGCGGGCTTTGGCGTGGCCACCGTGCACGAGGCGATGGGGCGCGTCGGGCTCATGAAGCCCTACATGCGGCCGATCTTCCCGGGCGCGCAGATCGCCGGCAGCGCGGTCACCGTGCTGCTGCAGCCCGGCGACAACTGGATGCTGCACGTGGCGGCCGAGCAAATCCGCGACGGCGACATCGTTGTGGCGGCCTGCACCGCCGACAACGACGACGGCTTCTTCGGCGATTTGCTGGCCACCAGCTTTCGCGCGCGCGGGGCCAAGGCGCTGGTGATCGAAGCCGGCGTGCGCGACGTGAAGGTGCTCACCGAGATGGGCTTCCCGGTCTGGAGCAAATCGGTCAGCGCCAAGGGGACGGTGAAGTCGACGCTCGGCTCGGTGAACATCCCGCTGGTGTGCGCGGGCGCGCTGGTGCAGCCCGGTGACGCCATCGTCGCCGACGACGACGGGGTGGTCGTGGTGCCGGCCGCGCTGGCGGCCAAGGTGGCCGACGCGGCCGCCGCGCGCGAGGCCAACGAAGGCGACAAGCGCGCCAAGCTCGCCGCCGGCGTGCTTGGCCTGGACATGTACAAGATGCGCGAGCCGCTCGAAAAGGCAGGGCTCAAATACATCGACTGAAGGCTGCGGCCATGCAGGTGACTCTGATCGGCTACGGCGAGGTCGGCCGCATCCTGGCCGAAGACCTGCGCGTGCGCGGCACGCCGGTGGTCGCATTCGACATCCAATTGACGGCACCGACGTCTGCGGTGAGCGATGCCATGCGCGCGCATGCGCGCCAGCATGGCGTTGCGCTGGCAGACTCGCATGCAGCTGCCGTGGCGCGCGCGCAGCTGGTGGTGTCGGCCGTCACTGCGAGCCAGGCGGTCGCCGTGGCCGAGGCCTGCGCGGCGGGTCTGGCGCGCGGCACGTTCTTCCTCGACTTCAACTCGGCGTCGCCCGGCGCAAAGATAGCGGCCGGCCGGCGCGTCAACGCGACGGGCGGGCGCTATGTCGAAGGTGCGGTGATGACGTCGGTGCCGCCGCATCGCCTGCGGGTGCCGCTGCTGCTCGGCGGCCCCGACGCTGCCGCGCTGCTGCCGGTGCTCAATGACCTCGGCTTTGCGGCGCGACTGTCCAGCGAGCGCCTGGGCGTGGCCTCGGCCACCAAGATGTGCCGCAGCGTGATGGTGAAGGGGCTGGAAGCCATGGTGATCGAGGCGTTGACCACCGCACGGCACTATGGCGTCGAAGACGCCGTCATCGCGTCGCTGAAGGAAACCTTTCCGGCGATCGATTGGGAGAAGCAGGGCGCTTACTTCTTCCAGCGCGTGGTCGAGCACGGACGCCGCCGCAGCGAAGAGATGCGCGAGGTTGCCGTCACGGTGCGCGAGGCAGGCCTCGAGCCCTGGAGCGCCGCCGGCACAGCCGAGCGTCAGGCCTGGATGGCCGATCTGGCCGATGCCGGCGTGTTCGCCGGCAGAGGGTCGCCCGGGTTCGCGCGCAGCGCCGATTGGCGCATCGAAGCCGATCGCATCCTGGCGCAACTGAAAAAGGAACATTGAGTTGGCATTTCAAAAGTCCCCGGGCTGGCTCGATTGGTACGCCGATCCCAGCAAGCCGCGCTTTCAGCTGCCCCCCGGCAGCGTCGATGCGCATTGCCATGTGTTCGGGCCTGGCGAGGAGTTTCCGTTTGCACCGGAGCGCAAGTACACGCCGTGCGACGCCAGCAAGCAGCAGCTGTTTGCATTGCGCGAGCACCTCGGCTTCGCGCGCAATGTGATCGTGCAGGCCACCTGCCACGGCGCCGACAACCGTGCGATGGCCGATGCGTGCCGCGCGTCCGGCGGCCGCGCGCGTGGCGTGGCCACGGTGCGGCGCAGCGTGAGCGACCGCGAGTTGCAGGAGCTGCATGCCGCGGGCGTGCGCGCGGTACGCTTCAATTTCGTCAAGCGGCTGGTCGACTTCACGCCGAAGGACGAGCTGATGGAGATCGCCGGCCGGATCCGGCCGCTGGGCTGGCACGTGGTGATCTACTTCGAGGCGCAGGACCTGCCCGAGCTGTGGGATTTCTTCACCGCGCTGCCGACCACCGTGGTGGTCGACCACATGGGGCGACCCGACGTCACCAAGCCGCTCGATGGCCCGGAGTTCGCGCTGTTCCTCAAGTTCATGCGCGAGCACCCCAACGTGTGGAGCAAGGTGAGCTGCCCTGAGAGGCTGTCGGTCAGCGGCCCGCGCGCGCTGAACGGCGAGCGCGCGGCGTACCGCGACGTGGTGCCGTTCGCACGTCGCGTCGTGGAGTCGTTCCCAGAGCGCGTGCTGTGGGGCACCGATTGGCCGCACCCGAACCTGAAGGACCACATGCCCGACGACGGCCTGCTGGTCGACTTCATCCCGCACATCGCCACCACGCCGGAGCTGCAGCGCAAGCTGCTGGTGGACAACCCGATGCGCCTGTACTGGCCCGAGCAAGGCGCGCGGTGATGCCACGGGCGCGACCGCGCACAACAATGATGACAACGAGACAAGCCATGCCCATCCGTCAGCTGCTGTGCATCGTCGTGACCGCGACGCTGGCGGCCTGTGGCACATCCGGGGCGCTGCGTGGCGGCGACGCGGCCGCCGGCTGCGCGTCGCTGAATGCGCCGATCGACTCGGCCAAGATCGGCCTGCCGAGCGGCGGCGCCACGATCGACGCGGCAGCGCTCGTGGCGCCGAGCGCACTCACGGTGGCCGAGCGCGGGCCGACGCCGGCGGCGACGATCACCCCCGCCACCCCCGAGTACTGCAAGGTGCTCGGTCGCATCGCGCCGGTGGATCCGAAGGCGCCGCCGATCGTGTTCCAGGTGAACCTGCCCACCCAGTGGAACGGCCGCTCGGTGCAATATGGCGGCGGTGGCTTCAACGGCGTGCTGATCAGCGGCCTGTCTTTGTTGCCTGCAGCACCGTACGACAAACCATCGCCGCTCGCGCAGGGATTTGTGACGGTGGGCACTGATTCAGGCCATCAGAACCAGCCCAACCAGCCGCCGCAGGTGTTCGCGCTCAACGACGAGGCGCTGTTGAACTTCGCGCACGCGTCGTACAAGAAAGTGCGCGACGTCTCGGTGGAGTTGATGAGGCGTGCCTATGGTCGCGCGCCGGAGAAGCTGTACTTCGTCGGCAGCAGCGAAGGAGGGCGCGAAGGGCTGACGATGGCGCAACGCTACCCGGCGGACTTCGATGGCATCTTCAGCCGCGTGCCGGTGATCCACTGGACCGGCCTGCAGCACGCCGGATTGCGCGACGGCTTCGCGACCATGGGCGAGGGCTGGATCCGTGCCCCGCAGGTGAAGCTGGTGCATGACGCTGTGCTGGCGGCGTGCGATGCGGCCGACGGGCTGGCCGACGGCATCGTGTCCGACCCGGCAGGATGCCGCAGCCGCTTCGACGTCACGCGCCTGCGCTGCAGCGGCGCGGCGAGCGACCAATGCCTCAACGACTCGCAGCTGCGCGCCGTGCAAGCGCTCAATTCGCCGCTGCGCGTCGACGTCGAGTTGGCGAACGGGCTGCGCGAATACCCGGGGCGCGGCCCGAGCGGCGAGAACACCCCGTCGTTGGGACCCACCGGCGGATGGACTGCATGGTGGCTTGGCGCTGCGCCGCCCGCGCTGCCACCGCAACCGAACAACAGCATCGCGTGGTTCTATGGTGCCGGTGCGATCCAGTACTTCTATGCGCGCGATCCATCCTTGGACTTGCGCAACTACCGCATCGGTGATCATGCGGCGCGGGTGCGCGAGGTGTCTGCACTGATGGACTCGACCAACCCCGATTTGAGCGCGTTCGCAGCGCGCGGCGGCAAGCTGGTGATGATGGAAAACATGGCCGACTACGCGCAGAGTCCGTATGCCGGCATCGGCTACTACGAATCGGTGGTCAACCGGCTGGGCCGCGGGTCGGTCGACGGTTTCATGCGCCTGTACACCGCGCCGGGGGTCGACCACGTGGGGACTGGCGGTCCTGCCAACGTCGACATGCTGAGCGCGCTGGTCGACTGGGTCGAGCGCGGCAAGGCGCCGCAAGGGCTGACGTTGGTCGAGCAAAACGCCAAACCGCCGTTTGCCGTGCAGCGTGCCCGCCCGCTGTGCCAGTGGCCGCAAGTGCCACGCTACAAGGGCGGCGATACCGCTAACGCGGCGAGCTTTGCCTGCGAACCGTGATTCGAACGAGGACTCTTCAGATGGCGCTGCACAAACCGTATCAGGACGTGCCTGGCACGACGATCTTCGACGCCGAGCAGTCGCGCAAGGGCTACTGGCTCAACCAGTTCTGCATGTCGTTGATGAAGGCCGAGAACCGCGAGCGCTTCAAGGCCGACGAGCGTGCCTACCTTGACGAGTGGCCGATGACGGAGGAGCAGAAGCAGGGTGTGCTCACGCGCGATCTGAACCGCTGCATCGCCGCAGGCGGCAACATCTACTTCTTGGCCAAGCTGGGCGCCACCCTCGGCAAGAGCTTTCAGCAGATGGCCGGCAGCATGACGGGCATGACCGAAGAGGAATACCGCGACATGATGATCGCCGGCGGGCGTTCGGTCGCGGGCAACCGTGTGATCGGCGAAGCAGGAGACGCGCAGGCCCATCGCCAACCGCAGGGACGCGGCAAGGGGACGCTTTGATGGCGCGCATCACCGCATCGGTCTACACCAGCCACGTGCCAGCGATCGGCGCGGCGATGGACCTCGGCAAGACGCAAGAGCCCTACTGGCAGAAGGTGTTCGGTGGCTACGAATTCAGCCGTCGCTGGATGCGCGAGCACGTGCCCGACGTGATCTTTCTGGTCTACAACGACCACGCCACCTCGTTCAGCCTGGAAATCATTCCGACATTCGCGATTGGCACCGCGGCCGAATACCCGGTGGCCGACGAAGGGTGGGGGCCGCGCCCGGTGCCCAAGGTGCTCGGCCATCCGGAGCTCGCCTCGCACATTGCGCAAAGCGTGATCCAGGATGACTTCGACCTCACGATCGTCAACAAGATGGACGTCGACCACGGCCTGACAGTGCCGTTGTCGCTGCTGTTCGGGCAGACGCAGGCGTGGCCGTGCCGCGTGATCCCGTTCGCGGTCAACGTCGTGCAGTATCCGGTGCCATCAGGCCGGCGTTGCTTCATGCTCGGCCAGGCGATCCGCAAGGCGGTGGAGTCGTTCGACCAACCGCTCAACGTGCAGATCTGGGGCACCGGAGGCATGAGCCACCAGCTGCAGGGCGCGCGCGCAGGCCTGATCAACAAGGAGTGGGACAACCGCTTCCTCGATCGCCTGATCGCCGAGCCGGCGGACCTGGCGCAGGTGCCGCACATCGAATACGTGCGCGAGGCCGGCAGCGAGGGCATCGAGCTCGTGATGTGGCTGATTGCCCGCGGCGCGATGGCCGACGTGGCCGGTGGCCGCCCACCGAAGGTGACGCACCGCTTCTACCATGTGCCTGCGTCGAACACGGCCGTGGGCCATTTGATTCTGGAGAACTGACGTGACCATCCATGTCGCTCTGGCCGGTGCCGGCGCTTTCGGCATCAAGCACCTCGACGCGATCAAGCTGATCCCCGACGTCAAGGTGATCTCGGTGGTCGGCCGCGAGTACGACAAGACCAAAGAGGTCGCCGACAAGTACGGCGTCGCGCATGTCGCAACCGAGCTCGAGCAGAGCCTGAAGCTCAAGGAACTCGACGCGGTGATCCTCGCCACGCCGACCCAGATGCATGCCGCGCAGTCGATCGCGTGCCTGAAGGCCGGCAAGCATGTGCAGGTCGAGATCCCGCTGTGCGACCGGCTGACCGATGGCCAGGCGGTGGCGGCGCTGCAGAAAGAGGTCAAGAAGGTCGCGATGGTTGGCCACACGCGGCGCTTCAACCCCAGCCACCAATGGGTGCGCAAGCGCATCGTCGCCGGCGAGTTCAACATCCAGCAGATGGACGTGCAGACGTACTTCTTTCGGCGCACGAACATGAACGCGCTCGGTCAGCCGCGCAGTTGGACCGACCACCTGTTGTGGCACCACGCGGCGCACACCGTGGACCTGTTCGCCTACCAGGCGCGTTCGCCGATCGTGAAGGCCAACGCGGTCCAGGGTCCGATTCACCCGGCGCTCGGCATCGCGATGGACATGAGCATCCAGCTGAAGACAGCCAGTGGCGCCATCTGCACGCTCAGCCTGAGCTTCAACAACGAAGGGCCGCTCGGCACGTTCTTTCGCTACATCGGCGACACCGGCACCTACATCGCGCGCTACGACGATCTCTTCAACGGCAAGGACGAGAAGATCGACGTCTCCAAGGTCGACGTGTCGATGAACGGCATCGAGTTGCAGGATCGCGAGTTCTTCGCTGCGATCCGCGAAGGGCGCGAGCCCAACGCCAGCGTGGCGCAGGTGTTGCCATGCTACGAGGTGCTGCACCAGCTGGAACAGCAGCTGCGTTGATCCGCGCGGTGCTGCCGCGCGCGCCTTTCGAGCGGGCCCATGGTGCAAGCAGTGGGCCGCCAGCGCGGTGAAGGCGCCGCGGCAGCGGACCCCGCGGATCAGGGGATCCGCTGGCGGAGGCTCGGCTCCACACTGGCGTGGGCTCGCTGCGCCGTCCTCAACTCTCGCAGCGGGTTCAGGGGCCCGATGACGGCAACGTCACCGGGCCTCTTCGTTGTCAGCGCGCGGCCCCCGATTCGGGGAAGCAGCGGTTCGAGCAGCGGCATACAGTGGGGCTGCCTGCTGCAGTTCCATGGCCTGAGTCTCCTTCCTCGGCAACAGGCACTTGGCCCGGTTCATCGCCGGGCCTTCTTCTTGGGTTGCGCTGCATGATAGTTAACATAATATACATTGTCGCGCATGTAGATCGCGACGCAGAGACGATCGCAGCCTCTCTCAGTCGTCCCCGAACGCATACCAGACGATGGCAGCGAAAGGACATCCGATGAAGACGACGGCCTCGCAGGCCTTCGCCCAGGTGGTCCACTCTGCAGCCGAGTGCACAAGCCAGGCACCGCACGCAGGTCCTGCGGCGAGCGCCATGCAGCGCCACAGCAAGTCCGGGGTCCGCGTGCGAGATGCCCCGGGGTGCAAGGCGCGGTCCTCGTTCGACATACCGCCTCTCCTATCGAGCCAACGCCCACATGCTGGATCGAAAGGGCGGACGCATCGCGTGAGGGTTTCGCGGGTCTGCAAGTTGGCTTCGTCCGCCGGGCAGGCTCAGCGAGGCTTTTTCGACACTTGATCACGCTGGATCCGCCGCACGCCGCGAAGCCGCTGCGTGGTGCCTCTTGAGCGACCGGGCGTGTCCCAGCCCCTCGCGAACGCGAGAAGCGCGGGCTTGTCAGGGCGCCCACTTCGGGGGGCCCTGCGACATCCGAATGACCTACAGAACGGTTTCAGCCCGCGTTGTCCTAGCATTGGCCTCGTTCCCAGCACGACCTTTGTGAGTCACATCGAGCCGAGCCGTCGCCGAACGGGCGTCGGTGCGCTGTTTGGCACCTGTAGCGACCGAGGTTTGCGGCACTGAATTTGTCTCGCGAGTCCATCCCATGCCCCTTCCATTTGACGCCTCTAACTTGACGATGACCGAGATCATCCGTCTGCAGACCGAGCTGTCGAACGAATTGGCGCGGCGATTCGAGCGCCTGGCGGCGCTGGCCTTCACCGACATCGTCGGCTCGAGCGACTACTTCGCCCAATTCGGCGACGAGGCCGGCCGGCGCCTTCAGCAGTTGCACCTCGACCTGCTCGAAGAAAGCCTTGTCAACAGCGCTGGAGCGAGACTCGGGCGCATCGTCGATACCGCGGGCGATGGTGCGTTCACGTGCTTTGCGTCGGCCAACGCCGCCGTGCAGGCCATGATGGGAATGCAGAACCGCATCACGCGCGAGAACGTGAACCGACCGCGCGTGAACCAGCTCAATGTCCGCGTCGGCCTGCACTGGGGTCACGTGTTGACCGACGGCGTCCAGGTCACCGGCGATTCAGTCAACTTGTGCGCGCGACTGGCCGCGACCGCGCATGCAGGCGAGATTCGGGTGTCCGGAGATCTGTTCCAGGAGCTGGGTCTCGACCTGCGTCCCCTGTGTCGCCGCCTGAGGCCCGTGAATCTCAAGGGCATTGCGCGCACCGTCGAAGTGGCGACGCTGCAGTGGCGGAATCCGGCACGGTTCCCGAGTCAGGTGGTCATTCGTGAATCGGGAGAACGCATCTTTCTTCCTCCGCGAGACACGGTGTGCTTCGGCCGCGGCGAGACGTTGGAACTGACCAATGCCAGCGATGTGCCGCTCGGCCTGCCCGACACGGTCGCGGTCATGCAGGTCAGCCGGCGCCACTTCGAGCTGCGTGCTCGGCCCGAGGGCTACGTGCTCAAATCGTTGACCCCTCAACGGACCGAGGTGGACGGCGTAACGATGCAGCGCGACCAGGAACTGCCGATCCGGCCCGGCTCGTGCGTCAAGCTCGCAGGCGTCATGACCCTCGATTTCGAGTCGCCTGGCCTGGCACAGGAAGGCTCGATCGATGAGACCGTTCTGATCAATCCATGAGCGCTGTGGGTACGTGAGTCCACGGACTGCCGCCGTCATGCCGCTGCGAACCGCGCTTCGAACTGCTTGGGTCGCGTGCGCCTTCTGCTCACTGTGCGTTGCCGCCGAGGCGGCGCGCGAGCCCGACGCCAGCGACCTCCCTGCGTGCCTTGCGAAGCTGCGCAAGGGTGCCCGCGACGAGATGGTGTCGTTGCCCGACTTTGATCGGCTGACGCGCGGCGTCAGGTGGCAGGACAAGTCCATCGAGCATCTCAACAGCCAGCCCGAGACGATGCTGACGTGGCAGCAATACCTCGATCGCATCTTGACGCCCTCGCGTGTCGATCGGGGCCGCGACATCTTCGTGGAATGGCGTCGCTCCGCAGCGAGCATTGCCGAGCGCTACGGCAGCGATGCGAACGTCATCGTGGCGATATGGGGCATCGAGTCCGATTTCGGCAGTCGCATGGGAAGTTTCCCCGTGCTGGACTCCTGGGCAACGCTCGCCTGCTACAGGCCGACCCCGCTTCGCACTCGCAACTTCTATGGGGCCCTGCGGCTGCTGGCCAGTGATCGGGTACCGGTCGATGGCTTCACCGGTTCTTGGAGCGGTGCCTTCGGTTTGACCCAGTTCATTCCGACGTCGTACGAGTCGTACGCAGCCGATGGCGACGGTGACGGCAGGGTGGACCTGTACAACAGCGTTCCCGACGCCATGGCGTCCGCGGCTCGCCACCTTGCTGGGCGCACGCACTGGACCCGTGGGCTGCCCGCCGCGATCGAGGTGGCGATCCCCGCGAAGCTCGTCGGTGAGCTCGCTGCCGCGTCTGACGATGAGCGCTGGGTCAAAGCGGCGAGACCGCTTGTCGATTGGGCTCGGTTGAATGTCACCACGGTCGATGGCCAACCGCTGTCGTCGCTGGACATCCCCTCCTCCACTCCGATGCAGGTGCTCTTGACAGCGGGCGCACGCGGACGAACCTTCCTGCTCAGCAGCAACTTTCAGGCACTGATGAGCTACAACCGCTCCACGAAGTACGCGGTCGCCGTTTCCGAACTGGCCAATCGGGTGCGCGAGCCGATCGCCTCCACGGTGGCCAACCCGCCTGAAGGAGCTCGGCTCGCTGCACCGGCCCCTGGCGCGACGTCCGCGGTTTCCGAAGAGTAGTGCATCGGCGCAAGGCCTGTTGCGACCGTGTGCGGCGATCGCGAACCGGTCGAATCGGCGCAGCCACGGCACCCTGTTTGTGGGACGCGCGCAACTGCTCTAGGTAGTTCTGGAGAGGCAGCGCGCGGCTGCGCTGTGACATGATGTTTGGTGTTGGTTCGTCAGCGCCCGACGTGAACGAGGATGGGCGCCGGAGGAGTTTCATGGCACCTGCGCGCAAGGTCCTGCTCGTCGACGATCACGAGCTGGTCCGTATCGGCGTGAAGGCGACCTACAGTGAACTACTGGGTACGCCGATCGAGTGGTTCGAGGCCGTGACGCTTGAAGAGGCGGTGCGCCTGTACCGCGAACGCGGCGACATCGACGCCGTGCTGCTCGATCTCAATCTGGCCGATTGCAAGGGGCTGCAGGGTCTGCGCGTCTTCTTGCAGGCGCATCCGCAAGCCAGGGTCGCGGTCTTCAGCGGTTCACAGGACGAGTTCGTCATTCGCCAGGCGCGCGCACTGGGCGCGGTTGGCTACATCTGCAAAGGCACCCTCACGACGCAGATGCGCGACACGTTGACTGCACTGCTGTGGCCGCGCCGCGCACCGAGCGTGCACGCGGGGCCGTCGAACTCGGCGCTGTTCCCTCGCATGCCGATGTCGGCGATGTACGACCGGGTCTCCGAACTCGGTCCGCGCCACTTGGAGATTCTCGAGCTGATCCTGTCGGGTTGCACCAATCAAGAGATCAGCAGTTCGACCCGCCTGTCGCTCGGCACGGTGAAGAACTACGTGTCGTCGTTGCTGCTGGCACTGGACGTGCGATCCCGCTCGCACTTGATCAGCCTGTTCCGCTGATGTCGCAGGGCCCGGCGACGGACGCTCCACCAAGGGGGCACTTCGTCGCAGTCGATGGTGGGTCGCGGGCGCCCGCAGGCGGTCCAATCGCCGGCCGCGCGGAACGCAGAGCAATGCAACGCCGGCTCGACGATGCTGCCCAAGTGGCCGCGGCCAACCTGTTCTGGGTGTTCGGAGCCGCCCTGCTGTCGTCGGTCACCTGGGGCGCGCTGCTCGCCTTGATTGACGCGCCCGATGCGCTCGCGCTGCTGCTGGCAGCGGACTTCGCGTTGGTCGGGCTTTCCGCGGTGCTGCTGATCAAGACTCAGCCGAAGCTCGCTCACCCGGCATTGACGCTGACAGCGGTAGCGCTCGCCGTGGTGGGCATGGGCTTGCAACCGTGGTTGATGGCCAAAGATGTGCGTGTCGCGGCCTCCGTCGGGGTGATGACGTTGAGCGCAGTGGGCGCAGTCACCTTTGCGATGCGCCCGCGCATCGCCGCCCTCTTCGCCTTGCCCGTGCTGGCGGCCTGCGGCTCACCCGAGAGCGACCCCGAATGGCTGTGGCCGCTCGTGGGTGCGCTGGTCGTGGCCGTGACGTGCGGTGCGATCACCATCCTGCGCAACCGCTGGCGCGGCGACATGCGCTCGTTCGTCGAGCAGTCCGAGCGGCTGGCGCGGGTGGAGCGCGAGCGCGACACCGCGCTGCGGACCGACGCCGAGAAGAGTCGCTTTCTGGCCATCGCCAGCCACGACCTGCGGCAGCCGGTGCACGCGTTGGGCCTGTTCGCTGCAACGCTGCAGCGCCGTCTGCAGAACTCCCCCGACGAGCCGCTGGCGCGCAATCTGATGCGCGCAGTCGATGGTCTCGAGCGCTCGTTCAACGCCTTGCTGGACATCTCCAAACTGGATGCCGGCGCGATCGCACCGGGCCTCGAGACCTTTGCGATCCGGGACATGTTCCGACGCCTGCAGATGCAGTACGGGGGACAGGCCGAGTTCGCGGGACTCGGGCTGCGCTTGTCTCCGGGGGGCAAGTCGGTCACGTCAGACCCGCAGTTGCTCGAGCGCATCGTCAGCAACCTGATTCACAACGCCATCAAGTACACGACGCGCGGAGGCATCGCGGTGGTGGCGCGCACGACGACCACCTGCATCAACATCGAAGTCTGGGACACCGGGCGTGGCATGACGCCGGATGAGCTGCCACGCATCTTCGAAGAGTTCTATCAGGTGGGGCGCGGCGAACGCGACAGAACGCATGGCCTGGGCATGGGGCTGGCGATTGTCAAGCGGCTGGCCGCTTTGCTCGGGCACCGCCTCGAAGTCGCCTCCACCCTCGGCCGCGGCACGATGTTCCGCATCGGTGTCCCGATCGGAGGCTTGCCCGGAATCCAGGAGGACCTCGCGCCGGCTGACACACAGCCCCAGGCCAGCCAGACTGCCCAGATGGTGCTCGTGGTCGACGACGAGGAGCCCATTCGCGAGGGCCTTCGCTTGCTGCTGCAGGAGTGGGGCTTCGAAGTGATGACCGCGGCCGACGCCGCGCAGGCCGAACAGGCGGTCAGCGCACTCGAAGGACGGGTCGACCTGGTGCTCACCGACCTGCACCTGGGTCCCGGGCCCGGGGGGGTTGACGTGATCGCGAGTGTTCGCCGCCTCTGCGGACGGGACGTGCCGGCCATTCTGGTGACCGGCGATGCTGCGCCCGCGGCCCAGCAGGTTGCCCTCGGCGGCGACCCGGTTCTGTTCAAACCGGTGCAGCCGCGCAGGCTGTTCGATGCGTTGCTGGCCGCGCTGCGCTGAGGCCCCGATCCCCAACATCGGAGATGACTTTCGACCACTGTCAAGGCGATCATCGCCCTCCTAGAGTCCCGTGAAGAACTGCGCGGCGCGGTTGCCGCCTGCTTGATGACTGGCCAGTCCCTCGATCTCGAGTCGCTGCTGTCTGCGCTGGGTGGTGAATCGCCCGGCGGGCCCGACCTCGTGTACGACCCGTCGTTCGTCGAGATGGAGCAGGCCGCCCTCGGCAAGCCAGAGCGCCAATACGGCGACAAGGTCTACCCTGCCGAACCGGCCGATTGGCTGGCGGTGCATGAGCGCGTGTTGACGCTGCTGCCCCGCACCCGCGACTTGAGGGTGGCCGTCATGCTGACGCGCAGCGCGGCGCGCCTGCAGGGCCTGGCTGGCTATGCGCAGGGGCTGGGCATGGTGCGCGGCCTGCTCGACGGTCAGTGGGACCACGTGCACCCGCACCTCGACGCCAGCGACGGCAACGATCCAACGATGCGCATGAATGCCCTGGTGCCGCTGGCTGCAGCGGACGCCGGCCTGCAGGATCTGCGTGCCGCGACGTTGTCCTCCGTGCGCGGCAGCCTCACCGTGCGCGATGTCGAGTTGGCGTTCGCGCCAGCCAGCGCAGCGAGCGGCGAAACCGTGCCATCCGAAGCCGGCCTGCTGTCCGCGCTCCAGCAGTTGCTCGCCAATCACCCGGAGGTCGCATCGCACGCCGCTTCGGTGCACGACGCAGCGCAGGCCATCGACGCCCGGCTGCAATCGCAGGTTGGCGCCTCACAGGCGCCGGACTTCGCCCCGTTGCTGGCGGTCACCGCGGTCTTGAGTCGCGCGGTGGCGCGCGCCAGTGGCACGACATCCAACGACGCCGAGGCGCCCGCGGCAGCGGGCGTCGAGGGGAGCGGCTCGGCGGTAGGCGCCATCCGCAACCGCCGCGACGCTGCGCGCGAGCTGGGTCGGGTCTGCGAGTGGATCGAGCGCAACGAGCCGAGCAACCCGGCGCCGCTGCTGATCCGTCGCGCCCAGCGCCTGATGGACAAGAACTTTCTCGAAATCATCCGCGACCTGGCCCCCGATGGGCTGGGCCAGGTCGAGCGGATCGCGGGAACCGAGGCGTCTTCGTAAGGCGCGCACAACCAGGAGCACACCATGGCCAAGAGCAGCCAGAAGTTCATCGCGCGCAACCGCGCGCCGCGCGTGCAGATCGAGTACGACGTCGAGCTGTACGGCGCGGAGAAGAAGGTGCAGCTGCCGTTCGTGATGGGTGTGATGTCCGATCTGTCGGGCAAGCCCAGCGAGCCGCTGGCGCCGGTGGCCGAGCGCAAGTTCCTCGAGGTCGACGTCGACAACTTCGATGCGCGCATGAAGGCGATGAAGCCACGCGTGGCGTTCCAGGTGCCGAACCGACTCACCGGGGAAGGCAACATCGCCGTCGACATCACCTTCGAGAGCATGGACGACTTCACGCCAGCCGCGGTGGCGGCCAAGGTCGAAGGCGTCAAGCAGTTGCTCGAGGCGCGTCAGCAGCTGGCCAACCTGGTCACCTACATGGACGGCAAGACCGGCGCCGAGGAGTTGATCGCCAAGGTGGTCAAGGACGAGGCTTTGCTGAAGTCGCTTGCCGCCGCCAAGGCGCCGAAAGAAGGCGGCCAGTAAGGGCCGCACCACGCCAGAGCTGAACGTGAGGACACAACGTCATGGCTGAAACCAATCCCCAAGCCGCTGCGCTAGAAGGTGTGCAGTTCCAGGGCAACGACTTCGCCTCGCTGCTGAACAAGGAGTTCAAGCCCAAGAGCGACGAAGCCAAGTCAGCCGTCGAGCAGGCCGTCTTGACCCTGGCGCAGCAGGCACTGTCGCGCACCAACCTGATCGGCAGCGACGTCATCGTGTCGATCGAGGCGATGATCGCCGAACTCGACCGCAAGCTGTCGGAGCAGATCAACGCGATCATGCACCACGCCGATTTTCAGCAGCTCGAAAGCGCCTGGCGCGGCCTGCACTACCTCGTCAACAACACCGAAACCGACGAGATGCTGAAGATCAAGGTCTTCAACATCTCGAAGAACGAACTGGCCAAGACGGTCAAACGCTACAAGGGCACAGCGTGGGACCAAAGCCCGATCTTCAAGAAGGTCTACACCGAGGAATACGACCAGTTCGGCGGACATCCGTTCGGTTGCATGGTGGGGGACTACTACTTCGATCATTCGCCGCCCGATGTCGAATTGCTCGGCGAAATGACCAAGATCGCCGCCGCCAGCCACGCGCCGTTCATCTCGGCGGCCAATCCGTCTTTGATGCAGATGGGTTCGTGGCAGGAGCTCGCCAATCCGCGTGACCTGACCAAGATCTTCACGACGCCGGAGTACGCGGCGTGGCGCTCGTTGCGCGAGTCGGAGGACGCGCGCTATCTCGGCCTGGCCATGCCGCGCTTCCTATCACGGCTGCCGTACGGCGCGAAGACCAACCCGGTCGAGGCGTTCAACTTCGAGGAAGAGACCGGCGGCGGCGACCATAGCAAGTACACGTGGGCGAACGCCGCGTACGCGATGGCGGTCAACATCAACCGCTCGTACAAGCTGTACGGCTGGGGCACCAGCATCCGCGGCGTCGAATCCGGCGGCGCGGTCGAGGGGCTGCCGGCGCACACGTTTCCGACCGACGACGGCGGGATCGACATGAAATGCCCGACCGAGATCGCGATCAGCGACCGCCGCGAGGCCGAGCTCGCGAAGAACGGCTTCATGCCGCTGATCCATCGCAAGAACAGCGACTTCGCGGCCTTCATCGGCGCACAGTCGTTGCAAAAGCCCTTCGAGTATGACGACCCCGATGCCACCGCCAACGCCAACCTGGCGGCGCGGTTGCCCTATCTGTTCGCGTGCTGCCGCTTCGCGCACTACCTGAAGTGCATCGTGCGCGACAAGATCGGCTCGTTCAAAGAGCGCGACTCGATGGAGAAGTACCTGAACAACTGGATCATGAACTACGTCGACGGCGATCCGGCCAACTCGTCGGATGTCGTCAAGGCGCAGAAGCCGCTGGCCGCTGCAGAGGTCGTGGTGGAAGAAGTGGCAGGCAATCCGGGTTACTACACGTCCAAGTTCTTCCTGCGGCCCCACTATCAGCTCGAAGGGCTGACGGTGTCGCTGCGTCTCGTCTCGAAGCTGCCTTCGCAGAAGCAGCAGTGAGCAACGGGCGTCGTTGCATGGTCAACCTTCCCTCCTAGGAGATTCTCAGCATGGCAAGCGATGTTCATATCAAGTTCGCTGGCGTCGACGGCGAGGCGACTCATAAGGATCACAAAGGCGAGATCGAAGTTCTTTCGTGGTCCTGGGGCGTCAGCAACGCGAGCGCGACCGCCGGAGGCGGCAGCGGCAAGGGCAAGGGGGACCCCGGCGCCTTCAACTTCATGCACATATACGACAAGGCCTCGCCGGTGCTGGCCAAGAAGTGCACGCAGGGCGTTCACTTCCCCACCGTGACGTTGACGGCGCGCAAGTCCGGCGAGGGCCAGAAGGAATTCCTGAAGGTCGTGATGAAGGAAGTCTTCATCACCGCGGTGCATCCGTCGGGTGGCGGCAGCGGCGAGATCTCCGAGTCCGTCTCGATGACCTACGGCGACATCGAGTTCACCTATAAGCCGCAGGACGACAAGGGTGGCACGGGCGGCGACATCAAGTATGGTTGGAACGCCAAGACCACGGAGGTCCGCTGAGGCCAAGCGCGCCATGCCAGCACAAGCGCCTTCGCCAGGTGGCGGCTCCAGCGCCGACGTCTTCCTCCACGTGCAGACCCGGCGCGCTGGAAAGATCAAGGGCGAGGCGACTCAGCCCGGCCATGCCGACGACATTCAGGTCGTCGGATGGCAATGGGGCCTGACTTCCAACTCCGCTCTTGGCAGCACGCAGGCCACGTCGCGGCGGTCGTACTCCGCATTGACGGTGCACAAGCAGATCGACGCTGCCACCACCGCGTTGATGTCGGCATTGGCCACCAACGACGAAGTGAAGGAAGCCAAGCTCACGATGCGCCGCGCTGGCGGGGTACAGGAAGACTTCTTCATCGTCAAGCTCGAGAAGGCGCGCATCACGTCAGTGCAGCACGCCGCCGAAGCCGATGGCAGCACGCGCGAGACCGTGACGATTGCGTTCACGAAGGTCGAGGTTGAGTTCCGGCCGCAGAAGGCCACCGGTGGTCGCGGCGGCAGCCACGTGTTCAACGACGAGTTGACGCAGAACTGAGGGGTCAACAGCATGGCCGACGCCGAAGCACTCCTGGCCGCCGGCGATCCGTCTGCCGCGTTGAAGGCCCTGCAGCCGCGCGTGCGCGAGCGAGCGGCCGACGCAAAGCTGCGGACATTCCTGTTTCAGCTGCTGGCGGTGCTGGGCCAGTGGCCGCGCGCGCTGGACCAGCTGAAGGTGTGCGGCGAGCTCGACGCAAGCACCTTGGCGATGGTCAACACATACAGTGCAGCGGTGCAATGCGAGCGCGTGCGCGAAGCGGTGTTCGCCGGCAGTGCCACGCCGCACGTGTTCGGGCCACCGACCGACTGGATCGCCCACCTCGCACAAGCTCTGCAGCTCGATGCGCAGGGCCAGGCTGCGCAGGCAGCGACAGCGCGCGCCGCGGCGCTCGATGCAGCGCCAGCGAGCCGCGGACGCCTGAACGACACCGACTTCGAGTGGATCGCCGATGCCGACTCGCGCCTCGGGCCGACGCTCGAGGTGGTCATCAACGGACGCTACGGATGGCTGCCGTTCGAGCACGTTTCCGAGCTCGCCATCGAGCCGGTGGTCGACCTGCGCGATCTCATCTGGGCACCGGCCCAGCTGACGTTCGCCAACGGCGCTGGCACCGTGTGCCTGCTGCCGGTGCGCTACCCCGGTACCGCCGCACAGCCCGATGGCGCGCTGCAGCTGGCTCGCAAGACCGAATGGCTCGAGCTGGCCGACGGACAGTACCGCGGACTGGGCCAGCGCGTGATTGCCACCGACTCGGCCGAACTCGGCCTGCTCCAAGTCAAGAGTCTGACGATCCACGGCGCGGCCGCGGCCTGAACGGGCGCATGGCCACCACCGAACTGCGCGATCGTTTGCAGCCCGCGCTGCTCGATCGGCTGACCGATCGCGCGCCGCACCAGCGCGTCGAGTCCGAGCACGACAGCGTGATGACCAAGGCTCAACTGCGTCAGGCCGTGCTGCGCGACCTCGGCTGGTTGTTCAACGCGACGCAGCCGCAGCCCGAGTGGACGACCACGCTGCCGCTGCTGGCGGGCACCGTGCTCAACTTCGGCCTGCCGCCGCTGGCCGGCCAGCGCGTATCGCGGCTCGACGTGCACGAGCTCGAAGCGACCCTCGCGCAGGCGATCCGCGCCTTCGAGCCGCGCATCCTGCCCGACACGCTGTCGGTGCACGCGCTCGAAACGGGCAGCGTGCTCGATACGCACAACATGATCGAGTTCGAGATCCGGGGTCACCTGTGGGCGCAACCGGTCCCATTGGAGATCCTGTTGCGCACGCGGCTCGATCTCGAGGCCGGCCAGGTCGAGGTGCGTGACGCCGCGCCGTCGGCGCCGGTGCGCGAGGGCTGAAGGTCAGGCGATGGACGCGCGCCTCACCCGCCTGTACCAGGACGAGCTGACCCACTTGCGCGAGCTCGGCGGCGAGTTCGCGCGCGAACACCCCAAGATCGCGGGGCGCCTGAACCTCGAGGGGGTCGAGGTCACCGACCCGTACGTCGAGCGCCTGCTCGAAGGGTTTGCCTTTCTGAGCGCGCGCGTCCACCTGAAGCTCGATGCCGAGCAGCCGCGGCTGATTGCGCACCTGCTCGACGCGCTCTATCCGAACTTCCTGGCGCCACAGCCGTCGATGATGGTGGCGCGCCTGGGTGTCGACGTGACCGACCCCAACTTGGCGCAAGGCTTTCGCGTGCCGCGCGACAGCGCCCTCTTGTCGACACTGCCGCGCGGGCAGGACACGCACTGCGAGTTCCGCACCACCTCAGAGGTCACGCTGTGGCCGCTGTCGCTGACGCAGGTGCAGTACTTCAGCCACGCGCCCGAGCTCGGCCTGACGCGCTGGCCACCGGCGCGCGCTGCGCGTGGCGGCCTGCGGCTGCGTCTGCGCGCAGGCGAAGGCATCGAGATCCGCCAGCTGGCGCTCGATCGGCTGGCGCTGTACATCGCCGCGCCCGAAGACGTGGCGCTGCGACTGCACGAGCTGGTGCTCGGCACCTCGCTCGGCACCCTGGCCGGTGCCCCGGCCGATGGCACGGTACTCGATCTGACCGCGCGCTGGCGCGACGAGCGCAGCATCGCCCAGCTCGGCTTCGCCGACGACGAAGCGCTGCTGCCCGAGACGCTGCGCGAGTTCTCAGGCCATCGGCTGCTGCAAGAGGTCGCCGCGCTGCCACAGCGGCTGCTGTTCTTCGAGATCCGCGACCTCGCGCCGCGTCTGGCCGCGGTGCGTGGCTCCGAGCTCGAGATCGTGATCCTGTTCGGACGCGGCGACGCCGCGCTCGAACCGCTGGTCGACGCCAGCAGCCTCGCGCTGCACTGCACGCCGGCGATCAACCTGTTTCCGAAGCGGCTCGACCGCGTGCTGCTCGGTCCCGGCGCGTGGGAGTACCACGTGGTGCCCGATCGCACGCGGCCGATGGACTACGAGGTGCACAGCGTCCAGGGCGTGACGGGGCATGGCACGGGCAGCGACTCCGTGCGCACATTCAGGCCGCTGTACCACTGGCAGCACGGCAACGTGCCTGGCAGCCATGGCTGGTACACCCTGCGCCGCGAGCCGCGCCGGCCCTCCGAGCGGCAGCGCCAGCACGGCGCGCGCGTGCCGTCGTACCTCGGTGAAGAACTGTTCCTGTCGCTGGCAGACCCCGGGCACGGGCCATACCGCGAGTCGCTGCGCCAACTCACAGTCAACGCGCGGGTCACCAATCGCGATTTGCCGGTGTTGCTGCCGCAGGGCATTGCCGGAGGCGACCGTGCCTGGCGGCTCGAATCGCCGGGTCCGGTGTCGAACGTGCAGTGCCTGCGCGGACCGACGCGCCCGGTGTCGCGCCAGCCGAGCGGCGAGATCGCTTGGCAGTTGATCGCACAGCTGACGCGCAACCACATCAGCACCGGCGACGACGAAGCCAACGCCGATGCGCTGCGCGAGCTGCTGCGCCTGCATGGCAGCCCGGGCGACATGGCCTGGCTGCAGCAGGCCGACGGCATCCGCCACCTGCGCGCACGACCGGTGGTGCGACGCCTGCCCTACCCCGGTCCGCTGTCATTCGGCAGCGGGGTTGAACTCGAACTGCACGTCGATGAACAGGCTTTCCAGGGCGCGAGCGCTTTTCTGCTGGCGACGGCGCTCGAGCGCCTGCTTGCGCGCCGCGCGTCGATCAACAGCTTCACGCAGTTGATCCTGGTGAGCGCGCAGCGCGGCGTGCTGATGCGCTGGCCGCCGCGCATCGGCGAAGGGCCGCTGCTGTGAGCCACACCCTGGAGCGCTTGCTGCAAGCGGTGCGCGATGAGCCGTGGGCTCACGACTTCTTCGCGTTGATGCGGCGCATCGACTCGCTGCGCCCCGAGTTGCCGCGCACCGGCGAGGCGGCGCGTCCACAGCAGGAGGCGCTGCGCCTGGCCCAGCCTCCGGAGCTCGACTTCGCGCCGGCGCCGCTGTCGCGCCTGGAGCTGCGCACCGACGCGGCACCGCGGCTGTCGGTCAGGTTCTTCGGCCTGCTCGGGCCGCACGGCCCGATGCCGCTGCATTTCACCGAATACCTGCGCGAACGTGTGCACCACCACGGCGACAGCGCCGGCGCGCACTTCCTCGACATCTTCCATCACCGGATGTTGAGCCTGTTCTACCGCGCCTGGTCGCAGGCGCAGCCGACGGTGCACGCCGATCGTCCGCGCGACGACCGCTTCATCGCGTGGCTCGGGGCGGGCGCCGGTTTGCCGGCACGCAGTGGCCGCGTACCGCGCGAAGCCCTGGCGTTGCATGCCGGACTGCTGTCGGGACGCAGCCGTCACCCCGAGGCGGTGTGCAAGGTGCTGCGCCACTACTTCGATGTGCCGGTGGCGCTGCAACCTCACGTCGGGCAGTGGCTCGCCGTCGAGGAGGGCGATCGTTCGCGGCTGGGCTTCGCGCGCAACCGCGCCGAACGTTCGCGCACGCCGGGCGCCGCGCTGGGCCGCAGCGCCAACGCTGGCTCGCGTCTGTGGGACCGCCAGTACCGCATGCGTCTTCAGCTCGGACCGCTGACGCATGGGCAGCACGCATCCTTCCTGCCCGGCGGCGACGCCTGGCGCCCGCTCAACGACTGGGTCACGTTGCTCACGCCGCCGCAGATGCAATGCGAACTCGAATTGACGCTGCGCAACGACGAGCGCCCGCCCCCCACACTGGGGCGTCGCATGCGCCTGGGCGTGACGAGCTGGCTCGCCGGCAAGAAACCGCCGGCCACGCCGCGCCAGCTGCGGCTGCGCCCCGCCACCTCGTTCCTCGTGCGCCGCGCGTCCATGGGAGGCTCGAATGCCTGAAATCTCTCGCACCTCGTCGTTCGGCAAGCTGTCGCCGGTGGCCTACAAGGCGATCGAAGGCGCCACGGTGTTCTGCAAGCTGCGCGGCAACCCGTTCGTCGAACTGCAGCACTGGATCGCACAGATCCTCAACGCGCCCGACAGCGACCTGCACCGCATCGTGCGCCACTACAACCTCGACACGTCGGCGTTGGCCGCCGACATCACGCAGGCGCTCGACCGCCTGCCGCGCGGCGCGGCGTCGATCAGCGACATCTCGAGCTTCGTCGATAGCGCGGTCGAGCGCGGTTGGGTCTATGGCTCGTTGATGTTCGGTGCCTCGCAGGTTCGGACCGGGCATCTGGTGGTCGGGCTGCTGAAGACCGCCTCGTTGCGTGGCGCGCTGATGGGCGTGTCGCGGCAGTTCGATCGCATCCACGTCGACGATCTGATGTCGAACTTCGGCACGCTGCTGGCCGGCTCACCCGAGGCGGCCTCGACAGCCAGCGATACCGGTGCGGCACCCGGCGAGGCGAGCGATGCGATCGCGCCGGCGGCGATGGGCAAGCAGGAAGCGCTGAAGCGCTTCACCACCGACCTCACTGCGCAGGCGCGCGCCGGCAAGATGGACCCGATCGTCGGCCGCGACGACGAGATCCGCCAGGTCGTCGACATCCTGATGCGGCGGCGCCAGAACAATCCGATCCTGGTCGGCGAGGCCGGCGTCGGCAAGACCGCGGTGGTCGAAGGATTCGCACAGCGCATCGCGCGCGGCGACGTGCCGCCGTCGCTGAAGGAGGTCGAGCTGCGCGTGCTCGATGTCGGCTTGCTGCAGGCCGGCGCCAGCATGAAAGGCGAGTTCGAGCAGCGTTTGCGTTCGGTGATCGACGAGGTGCAGGCGTCCCCGAAGCCGATCATCCTGTTCATCGACGAGACGCACACGCTGGTCGGTGCCGGCGGCGCCGCCGGCACCGGCGATGCCGCCAACCTGCTGAAGCCGGCGCTGGCGCGCGGCCAGCTGCGCACGATCGGCGCCACCACGTTTGCCGAATACAAGAAGCACATCGAGAAAGACCCGGCGTTGACGCGGCGTTTCCAGAGCGTGACGATCGACGAGCCCACCGAGCCCAAGGCGACGCTGATGATGCGCGGCGTCGCCTCGACGATGGAGCGCCACCACCGCGTGCAGATCCTCGACGAGGCGCTCGAAGCGGCGGTGAAGCTGTCGCACCGCTACATCCCGGCGCGCCAGCTGCCCGACAAGTCGGTGAGCCTGCTCGACACCGCTTGCGCGCGCGTTGCAGTGAGCCTGCACGCGACACCGGCGGAGGTCGACGACAGCATGAAGCGCATCGAAGCGCTGCAGACCGAACTCGAGATCCTCGGCCGCGAATCGGCGATCGGGGTCGACACGCGCGAGCGCACGGCCACGGCAGAAGCGCAGCTCGGCGACGAGCGCAAGCGCCTCGACGCGCTGCAGACGCGCTGGCAGGCCGAAAAGGCGCTGGTCGATCGCATCCTCGCGCTGCGCGCCAAGCTGCGCGGCAGGCTCGAGCGCATCGACGGCGACCCGGCAGCACCACCCACCGGCAAGGCCGACGCCCTGCCCCCGCTGAGCGACGCCGAGCGCGCGACCGCGCTGGCCGACCTCAAGGCCGCACAGGCCGAACTGATGAAGCTGCAGGGCGAAGCCCCTTTGATCCTGCCCACGGTCGACGCGCAGGCGGTGGCTTCGGTGGTGGCCGATTGGACCGGCATCCCGGTGGGTCGCATGGCGGCCAACGAGATCGACACCGTGCTCAAGCTGCCGCAGCTGCTCGGCCAGCGCGTGATCGGCCAGGACCATGCGATGGAGATGATCGCCAAGCGCGTGCAGACCTCGCGCGCGGGCCTCGACAACCCGCAGAAGCCGATCGGTGTCTTCATGCTGGCCGGTACCTCCGGCGTCGGCAAGACCGAGACCGCACTGGCGCTGTCGGAGGCGTTGTACGGCGGCGAGCACAACCTGATCACGATCAACATGAGCGAATACCAGGAGGCGCACACCGTCTCCACGCTCAAGGGTGCGCCGCCGGGCTACATCGGCTATGGCGAAGGCGGCGTGCTGACCGAAGCCGTGCGCCGCAAGCCGTACAGCGTGGTGCTGCTCGACGAGGTCGAGAAGGCGCACCCCGACGTGCACGAGATCTTCTTCCAGGTGTTCGACAAGGGGTTCATGGAAGACGGCGAAGGCCGCTTCATCGACTTCAAGAACACGCTGATCCTGCTCACCACCAATGCCGGCACCGAACTGATCGCCAACCTGTGCAAGGACCCCGAGCTGATGCCCGACCCGGACGGCATGGCCAAGGCACTGCGCGAGCCGCTGCTGAAGGTGTTCCCCCCCGCGTTGCTGGGCCGGCTGGTGACGATCCCGTACTACCCGCTGTCCAACGAGATGCTGGCGCGCATCGTGCGTCTGCAGCTCGGGCGCATCAAGAAGCGGGTCGAGACCCGCTACAAGATTCCGTTCGAGGTCGACGACAGCGTGGTGCAGCTGGTGGTGTCTCGCTGCACCGAGAGCGAATCGGGCGGACGCATGATCGACTCGATTCTCACCAACACCATGCTGCCGGACATCAGCCGCGAGTTCCTCAACCGCATGCTCGAGGGCAAGCCGATCGAGCGGGTGAAAGTAGGCGCGGCGGACGGCGAGTTCAGCTACGCGTTCCACTGAGCTCCGGCGACAGCACACTCTCAGGAGACCTCGATGGCCTATCTGTCCGGCGCCGGAAACGACTTCGAGCGCACGATCGACCGCGGAATCGGGCACTTCCGCAGCGACGAGCTCGCTCGAGCCGTGACCGCGATCCACGCCTACATCACGCGTCCATCGGCCGACGGCATCCAGGCCGTGCGCAACGCGCTGGCCGCATGGCGCAACCGTCACCCGAAGGAGTTCGCCGATCGCGGTCAACCCGTCTACGGCCCGCTAAAAACCGAACTTGCGAGCGAGTGCAAGCGCTGGGGCGTGCCATCCGAGGCGCCGGGAGACAACCTCGCTGCGGCGGTGACGTCAACGAAAGGGACGCGTGGCTGGATCAATGCGGTGCGGCCCGCGCTCGACAAGCTCGGCAGCTATGCCTGTGCCGACGCCTACCTCGGCACGACGTACAACAAGGCCACGGACAAGTACGACTACAACACCGGCTTTGCCCGCTGCATCCCGGTGGCCAAGCGACCGCAGGTCGAGAAGCTGTATCGCGAGATGAAAGCCCGTGGCGCCGGCACCGCGAACCCGGGCGATGCCATGTACACGCCGGGCCGCGACTGGAAGCCGATGAACTACAACATGGTCTACCAGAAGGTCACGCAGGAGCGCGCCGGCATTTGCACACAGTTCGCCAAGGCGGCCGCGCACGTGCTCACCTCTGGTCGAGCGAACGGTCCGAGGGTCGAGATCGTGGCCTTCGACAATCACGTCTACGTGCTCGTCGGTCGCAGCGGCGGCTACAAGGGACACCTCCTCGGCACCGACTGGGTGCAGGATGCCGGCGTCGTGATCGTCGATCCGTGGGCAGGCTCGTTGGGTCACCCCACCGTCTACGAGAACTACGCGAGCTACCCGCTCAAGGGGATGGTCAACCCGCTCAAGATCGTTGCCGAGCGGCCCGCCAGCTGACGGCGATACGGGTGGCGCGATGGCACCACTGGCAGAGCAGCTTGAAGAGGCCATCACCTTGCTGCGCGCGGAGCGGCTCGATGAAGCGCAGACCGCCCTCGAGCGGATCCTCGCGCGATGGCCGAGACAGAGCGACGCGCAGCACTTTCTGGGTGTGCTGCGCCATGCGCAAGGTCGCTCTCAGGAGGCTGTGTCGCTGATCGAGGAATCGCTCGCGATGCAGCCTGCGAATTCCGGTGCCTGGAACAACCTCGGCAATGTGCTGTTGGGCGCGGGGCGCGTGGACGACGCGGTTCGCGCCTACGAACAAGGTGTCACGGTCGCCCCTGAGCAACCCAGTGCGGCCGACGCGCTCAACAATCTCGGCACGGTGTATCGCCGGTTGTCGCGACCGGCCGATGCCGAGGCCGCATGCCGTCGCGCGATTGGCGCAAGGCCGGATTTCGCCGATGCTTGGTACAACTTGTCGATCGCGCTGATCGCGCAAGGTCAGGTGCACGAAGGACTGATGGCCAACAGCCGGGCGATCGCACTGTGGCCACGGCATCTGCAGCGGCGCGACCAGGTGATCCGCGCGCTGGTGCTGCTCGGAGAGCGCCAGCAGGCAGCCGCGTTGTACCGCGAGTGGCTGGTGGAGGAGCCTGACAACCCGGTGGTGCAGCACCAGCTCGCGGCCTGCGCCGGCGACGGCACGACACCCGCGCGCGCCAGCGATGCGTACGTGCGGCAGGTGTTCGACAGCTTCGCCGCGTCGTTCGATGCCAAGCTCGAGAAGCTCCACTACCGCGCGCCTGCGCTGGTGGCGAAGGCGCTGGCCGATGCGATCGGCGAGCCGTCCGGCACGCTGGCGATCGTCGATGCCGGCTGCGGCACCGGGCTGTGCGGCCCGCTGGTCAGACCGTGGGCGCGCAGGCTGGCCGGCTGCGACCTCTCGGTGGGCATGCTGCGCCGGGCCCGCGAGCGCGGCAGCTACGACGTGCTGCACCAGGCCGAGCTGGTCTATTACCTCGACACGCAACCGCTGGCGTTCGACGCCATCGTCAGCGCCGACACGCTGTGCTACTTCGGGGTGCTCGACGCCGCAGTCGCCGCTGCCCATCGAAGCCTGCGCCCCGGCGGCTGGCTCATCTTCACGGTGGAGGCACTGCCTGAGGCCGATCGCCGCGAGCACGTGCTCCATCCGACCGGGCGCTACGCGCACGCGCGCCACTACCTCGAGCGCACGCTGGCTGCCTCAGGGTTCGAGGCAGCGGCGATGCAGCGCAATACCCTGCGCCTGGAAGGCGGGCTCGCGGTCGACGGCTGGCTCATCAGTGCGCGACGCGCGTCCACCTACGATTGACCGGGGTTCGCGCCGGCTCACTCGTCGCTGTAGATCGTGGTCAGCTTCCACTGGCCGCCCACCACGCGCAGTTCCAGGTTGTGTATGCGGATCTGCTGCGGTGAGCGCCATGCGGCCGTCGGCAGCTGGTCGGTTTCGCGCACCAGCTGCGCCAGCGTCGGAGCGGCTTTGCCGACGCCTTGGAAAACCGGCTGCGCCAGCTGCTGACGCAGCGTCGTCGCGATCACGGAGTCGGGCACACGGCGCGGCTCCTCGGTGTCGACCGCGCCTTTCAACACCAACGGCCGCGCGGTGAGTGCACCGAGCGCCCGCATGTCGTCGGCCACGACTGCGGCGCGAAAGCGCGACCAGTAGGCCTGCGCGGTGCCCTGCTGCGCCACCGACACGGCATCGCCGCTCTGCGCACGCAGTACCTGACTCACCGTGGCAGCGCTCTCGCCCGCCCCGGCATGCGACACGCACGACAGACACAGCCAGGCGGCGCCGGCGACCGCGAGCCGCCTCATCGTCAAGCTGTCGGCCATCGGCAAGCGCGCAGTTCCCAGCTGGCCCGCAGGAACCTCGACTCCTTGACCTGGTCGCTCTGGTTGCCGCCCAGGATCACATAGTGCCGATCGGTGGCCTGCATCAGGAAGCCAACGTGGTTGCCGGTGGCCGTGAGACTCGATCGAGCCGCCTTCGCGTTGTGGATGACGATCACCGCGCCGTGCTGAAGCTCGCATCTCACACCCCAGTCGATCCAGCTGGCGGCGGCCGAACTGCGTGTGCCCTGAAACCCCGCCTGCTGCATCACCCAGTTCACGAAAGACGCACACCACGGAATCTCGTCGGAGTTGGGTTTCAGCCGGGTGCTCGCGTGGTATTCAAGGATGCGTGGGTTGTGACGGCTGCCGGCCACTTCGCCTTGACCGATCTCGGCCCGGGCAATGTCCATCCAGCGCTTGGCCGCTGACCCAGCGAACGCCTCGGTCGCGCCAGTGGCGTGCTCGACATCGCGCGGCGTTGTGCGCGGCTGGGCCAGCGTCCGCCAGGTGGCCGCATCGGCCACGCCGCTGTCGAGCAGGCCGTGCGCGGCCTGGAAACAACGCAGCGCGTGCTCGGTGGAAGGGCCGAAGTGACCGTCGATGCGCGGCTTCATCGCACCCGGCATCGCACTGGCAAGCAGCCGTTGCAGCTGCACCACCGCTGCGCCCTCGTGGCCGCGACGCAGCGTCGCCGACAAGCCGCTGCCTCCAATGGCTGCCGAGCGATGGCCCACCGTGCCCGGCGCGGGCATGCGACCGACCGCCTTCGTGCCCTCGTCGGTGGCGTCGAAGGCAAGCGGCGCGATCCACGGGCCAGGCAACCGAGCGGCACACATCGTCGTTGCGCCCTGACGGGCTCGGCGCAGTGTAGGTCGTTGCGCCGACGCCTCAACGGTGACTTTAGGCATCCGAGGGGCCGGCCGCTCGCGCGAGCCATGACTTTCGACGCTGTCGCCCTGTGCGCACAGCACCGACGATCGTTCCTGCCCACGGCGCTTCAACCTGCAATGCCGCCGCCCACGCCCTTCTCGCTGACCACGCCGCTGCCGGCGGCAGATCTACGCTTCGAATCGATGAGCCATTCGTCGGGCCTGTCGGTGCTCGAAGAGATGCAGCTCAACCTGTTGTCCGAAAAGCCGGACATCAACCCGGACAAGCTGCTCGGCCACACGGTCGACCTGACCGTGCTGCTGCGCGACGCTGGCGCCAAGCGGCACTTTTGCGGCTTCGTCACGCGCTTCAGCATCGGGCGCCACCAGGGCAAGTTCTTCGGCTACCAGGCAGTGGTGCGACCGTGGCTGTGGTTTCTGACCCGCACGTCGGACTGCCGCATCTTCCAGGACAAGACGGTGCCCGAGATCGTCGAGGCGGTGTTCAAGGACCACGGTGCGATCGCGCAGTACGAAGTCAAGCTCGTGCGCAGCTACCGCAAGCGCGTGTACTGCGTGCAGTACCGCGAGACCGATTTCAACTTCGTCGCCCGGCTGATGGAGGATGAAGGCATCTACTGGTACTTCGAGCACAAGGCCAACGAGCACAAGCTGATGCTGGTGGACGCACCGAGCGCGCACCATGCGATCGACGGCATCAAGAAGGTGCCATTCTTCGACAACGAAGGCCAGGTGGCGCCCGACATCGACACCGTGTCGCAGTGGGAGTGCACGCGCGCCGTGAAGGCTGGCAAGACCGCACTCACCAGCTACGACTTCGAGCGGCCGTCGACCTCGCTGGTGGTCAAGCAGGTGCACGACCGCGACTACCAACACGACGACCTCGAGCTGTTCGACTTCGAAGGCGACTACACACAGAAGAACGACGGCCAGCAGCTGGTGGACGACCGGCTCGACGAAGAACAGTGCCAGTTTGAGACGGCCACCGGCCGCAGCAACTCACACACGCTGGCCACCGGCCGGCTGTTCGAGCTGACGCGCCATCCGCGTGCCAACCAGAACATCGAATACCTGTGTACGCAGCTGCAGATGGACGCGCGCGAGCAAACCGGCGAGTCGGCCGGTGGCGCGGGCGGCGACCTGCAATGCAGTTTCACCGCTCAGCCGTCGAAGCAGATCTTCCGTCCCGGCAGACGCACGCCCAAGCCGTTCGTGCAGGGGCCGCAGACCGCGGTGGTCACCGGACCCTCGGGCGAGGAGATCTTCACCGACAAGTACGGCCGAGTGAAGGTGCAGTTCCATTGGGACCGCTACGGCAAGAAGGACGAGAAGAGCTCGTGCTGGGTGCGCGTGAGCTCGCCCTGGGCCGGCAAGAGCTTCGGGTTCGTGCAGCTGCCGCGCATCGGCCAGGAGGTGGTGGTCGACTTCCTCGAAGGCGACCCCGACCAACCGCTGATCACGGGCCGCGTCTACAACGCCGAGCAGATGCCGCCGTGGGAGTTGCCGGCCAACGCCACGCAAAGCGGCGTGCTGTCGCGCTCCAGCAAGGGCGGCGCGTACGCCAACGCCAACGCGCTGCGCTTCGAGGACAAGAAGGGTTCCGAACAGGTGTGGCTGCACGCCGAGAAGAACCAGGACATCGAGGTCGAGAGCGACGAGACGCACTGGGTTGGCCACGACCGCAAGAAGACGATCGACCACGACGAGACCACGAACGTCAAGCACGATCGCACGGAGACCGTTGGCAACAACGAGACGATCACCATCGGCGTCGATCGCACCGAAACTGTCGGCAGCAATGAGACCATCACTATCGGCAGCAACCGCACGGAGAGCGTTGGAGCGAACGAGACGATCACAATCGCCAGCAACCGCACCGAAAGCGTCGGAAGCAACGAGACCATCACGATCGCCAGCAATCGAACGATCAGCGTGGGCGGGAGCGAAACGGCGTCGGTGGCCGTGCAGCGCACCCACTCGGTGGGCGCCAACGAAACGATCGCGATTGGTGCTGCGCAGGAGATCGCGATCGGTGCCGCGCAGGCGGTGGCCGTGGGCGCTGCACAGACGATCACCGTCGGCGCCAATCAGAGCACCAGTGTCGGTGGTGATCAAAGCACGGACGTGTCCAAGAACCGCTCGATCAACGTCGGCGGTGATCAATCGACCAGTGTCAGCAAAGGCCGAACCGCCAACGTCACCAACGACGACAGCCTGAAGGTCGGCAAGAACCTCGTCATCGACGCCGGCGACTCGGTGACCATCAAGACCGGCAGCGCCAGCATCACGATGAAGAAGGACGGCACGATCTCGATCAAGGGCAAGGACATCACGGTCGACGGCTCGGGAAAAATCAATGTCAAGGCGTCGAGCGACGTGGTGATCAAGGGCAGCAAGGTGGGCGTGAACTGAGAGGCAGCTCGCGATGAAGCCCGACGACGATCCGTTCATCCCCTGGGCCACCGAGTCGCTACAGGACGACACCCTCGAGGGGCTCCGGCAGCGCCCGCTGACCGCCCCTGCGCCCACGTCGATGCTTGCGCCGGCCATCGCGCGCCTGCACGGCTTCGACCTGCTGGAGAGACCGCAAATCCATCAACTGGCGGCGCGACCAGGCGGCGTGATCGCTTGTCGAACCACCGTCGCGCTGCGGCGCGCGATGATCGGGCAGGAAGTGCTGGTGGTGTTCGAAGAGGGCGACGTCGAGCGGCCGATCATCGTCGGCGTCATCGAGGCACACGCGCTGCAGGAACGGCCGGCCGATAGCCAGCCGGCCGTACGGGTCGACGTCGACGGCGAGCGCCACGTCATCGAAGCCGAGCGCGAGATCGTGCTTCGTTGCGGAGACGCCAGCATCACGCTGACGCGCGCCGGCAAGGTCATCATCCGCGGCAGCTACATCTTGAGCCGGTCCACCGGCTACAACAAGATCAAGGGCGCCGCGATCGACATCAATTGAGGCTCGCGCGGCATGTGGCAGATCGATAACCGCACGCCATTCGCCGCCGAGCGTGGCTGGGTGCGTGACCGCAACGGCGCCGAGATCTGGCTGGTCGCCGTCAAGGCGACCTTCGATGTAAGGCCGGACGGCACGACCGACGTGTCGAAGGCACAACCACCGGTGCTGCGCCTGCCGGAACACTTCGGCGAACCGGGCAAGAGCAGCATCAAGTACGACGCTGACCTCGTACTCACCAAGAAGACCACGGACGTGATCGTGGTCGGACATGCCCACGGTCCAGGCGGCAACGCAGTCACGCAGCTCGACGTCGGATTCAAGGTCGGGCCGGTGCAGAAGCTGCTGCGCGTGTTCGGCGATCGCCGCTGGAAGGGTATCGGCATGTCGGCGCCGGAGCCGTTCACGAAGATGCCGTTGGTCTACGAGCGCGCATTCGGTGGCGCTGACAAGGCATCCAGCAACCCCGAGAAGGATTGGGAATGGCGCAATCCCGTGGGCACCGGGTTTGCCGTAAGCGGCAGCAATGCGACCGGGCTGAGCTTGCCCAACTTCGAGGATCCCAACAAACTAATCTCGTCGTGGAGCGATCGTCCATCGCCCGCGGGCTTCGGCGCGGTCGCGAGCCACTGGCAACCGCGTGTCGGATTCGCAGGTACCTACGACGATCACTGGATGAAGACACGCCAGCCGCTGCTGGCTGAAGACCTCGACGACCGCTACTTCCAGAGCGCACCATCGGACCAGCAGGCGCCGGAGTTCCTGCGCGGCGGCGAGCCCGTGGTGCTGCTCAAGCTCACACCGGACGGGGACTTGCGCTTCACGCTGCCGAAGGTCTACCTGGGTTTCGAAACCCGCTTCTACGACGGCAGCCGGGAAGTCCACCAGAACCGCAAGCTGCATACCGTCATCCTCGAGCCTGGCTTTCCACGCGTGTCGCTCGTGTGGCACAGCGCCCTGCCCTGTCACTTCAAGGTGCAGAAGCTGGAGCGCACCGTGATCACGCTGAAGGCCGACCTCAGCACCGGCGCGCCGCTCACCGACGACGCCGATCTCGAACTCGCCTGAGGCAATAGGAATGAGCGAGCCGGCGGTGATCATCGGCCTGGGCGCGAACACACCGGTCGGCCAGGGCGCATGGGCCAGCGCGGCAGCGGTGCGCGCCGGCATCTCCGGCTTCGTGCAGCACCCTTACATGATCGACACCGCCGGCGAGCCGATGCGAGCCGCCATCGCACCGTGGATCGATATCGACGTACGAGGCATCGATCGCTTCGAAGCGCTGCTGTTTCCGGCCATCGACGATGCGCTGGCCGTCCTTCCTCAGCCACCCGTCAACGCCGGGCGCTGGGCGATCGCGTTGGCGCTGCCCGGCCCGCGGCCTGGCCTGCCTGACAACATCGCTACCGATCTGGTCGAACGCGTCAAGCAACGCTACGGCAAGGTGTTCGGCGCGGCAGCCGCATTCACTGCGGGACACGCTGCGGGCTTGCTGGCGTTGCAGGCGGCGTGCGCCAAGTTGAGCCAGGGTACCCTCGACGGCTGCGTGGTCGCCGGCGTCGAGAGCTGGAGCGAGCCCGAAACGCTCGAGTGGTTGGAGTCGTGCGACCAGTTGCATGGCGCGGGACCACTCAACAACGCGTGGGGATTCATCCCTGGTGAAGCCGGCGCGGCGGTGCTGCTGGTGCGAGCCGGGGTCGCGCGCGCGCTGCGCCGCACCCCGTTCGCCACCGTGCTTCGGGTGGGAACGGCGCACGAGCCCAAGCGGATCAAGACCGAGACCGTGTGCGTTGGCGAAGGCTTGACGGAGGCGTTTCGCGGGGCCCTGGCGTCGTTGCCGGCTGGCGCACTGGTCAGCGACATCTACTGCGACATGAACGGCGAACCGTACCGGGCTGACGAGTTCGGATTCACGGCGTTGCGGACGAAGGAGTACTTCGAGTCGGCATCGGACTTCCTTGCACCGGCGGACTGCTGGGGTGACGTGTCGGCGGCGGGGTCACCGTTGCACCTGGTGCTGGCGTGCGCCTCGGCCAGCAAGGGGTATGGCAAGGGGCCGTTGGCCTTCGTGTGGGCAAGCGCCGAGGGCGGCGAACGCGCGGCGGTCACGCTGGCGTGTACTTCGAGCGAAGGCTAGCAATGCCGGTTACCGTCAAGGTCAATGGCGCCGCGAACTCGCTCGTGCACAAGGGCAGCAACGGGATCTCGATGGCGACGATTCCGGATGTCTGCAAGACCCCATCGCCCGCCGGACCAGTGCCAATCCCCTATCCGAACATCTCTCAGTCGATCACGCTGGACAAGGGCACCACGACAGTCAAGGCCGATGGCGGGATGATGATCGCCAACAAGGGCAGCGAGTTCTCGCTCTCGAACGGCGACAACCCTGGGGTGGCCGGCGGGGTGAAGTCATCCACCTTCATGAAGGAGAGTACCTGGATCCTGTACTCGTTCGACGTGAAGATGGATGGGAAGAATGCTTGTCGGTTGACGGACAAGAAGTTTCAGAACCACGAGAACACGGCGGACCTGGCGGGCGTGCTCCAGGTCCCGGTCATTCCCGCCGGGCTAACCAACGAGCAGATGGTCGCGTGCGCGATCTATTGCTGCGATGTGGCGCCATACGACAAGAAGAATCCCAAAGATAAGAGCTACGACAACGCGACGAACTGTCGGCGGCTGAGCATCACCAAGCACTCGTGCGTCATGCACGCGTTGCGCAGGTCGCCCGACGCGGTGAAGGGAGGGATCGAGGCCTCCCCTAGGGCAAAGGTCGGCGGCAAGCTCTGCATTCCCGACACGGTGCTCGGTAAGAAGATCATTGATGCGAAGTTCCCCTGCAACTCTCCGATCAAGATGCCGGTGAAAGGACCGTATCCGTCGGCATCAAAGTCGGGCAAGAGCATGCTGACAAAAAAGGAAAGAGGTTCATACAAGAAGTTCAGGGTAAAGCCCGGACAGAAGCCGAACAACGTTTCCGCCATGACGCCGAGCGATGCGAAGAAGAAGAAGGGTGCCGCGTGCGATTGCAAGAAGAGTACGCCCAAGTAGAGTTGAACCCGCGTGACATGTAAGAGGAGCAAAACGATGATTCCGGCGAACGTGAAGAAGAGCATCGAGAAGACGTCCGACGACGGCGACAAGCTCGTCGCAGTCGGACTCGGTATGTCGATCTTCGTCAATGTCCCCTGGACCGCCGCTGCCGAGACTGCATTGCGATCGCTTGAAACCTGGCGCGCGCTTGGCAACGAGAAGGAATTGAAATACTACGCGACGGAAAACATGTCAAAGCATCGCAAGATTTCCTCAACGACCTGGGCGATGCCCGCGACTTGGCTCAAAAAGGGGGCGCCGCCGCGCGAAACTGTCTGCCTGGAACTGAAGGGCGGCGTCACATTGGAGAGCGCCTCGGCACCCTTTTATGAGATCTATGGTCTCGAAGCGTCCAACGAGGAGCGGACTGAGTTCGATGTGTCCGCGGTTACGCTGTCGTTCGACGACACCGTCGATCTCGCGCAGTTCGAGAAGGCTTTCATCGACCTGTGCTCAACGCCGTCCCTCGTCAGCGCGCTCGCAGGCTACCAGATGCATTGCTCCCGGTATAACGAAGAGGAAGCGCAGACCCACGCCTGGAAGATGGGCATGCGCTATCGCGGCATCGACATCGCACGGGCGCAGGACGACTCTATGTCGGTCGGCCGGGACGGGCTGAAGGGAATTGGATGGTTGACGGCGATCGGCGAGACGATCTTGGCAGACCTCGGCGGTAAGACGAAACTCAAGAAAGTGCTGCCGAAAGGCGTGGAAATGGTCGATTTGGCCGCCGGCGTCATGTTCCGCGTCGGGTCCGCTCCGTCGCTCTTGGATCGGAACAAGCAAGGGGAGGGAGGCGTGGAGCGCGCGTTGTATGGCGTGCTAGAGCCCGCTATCTTGCGCGTTGCCGACCGGTGTTCACCGATCGACCTCGAAGGCGAAGACTTCGAAGAAAAAACGGATCAATGGATGAAGCGATTCTCGAATGGTTGAACTCACGCCCTCGCTGAGGGTCGACACTGGCGTCGATGCACATTCGAAAGTTGTCGTCACTGCGCGATTCAGCCGCGACGTCGATCTGGACGACCCGCGCTTCGGGCTAGCGACGACGACTCTCGAGCAGGTCGCTCAACGCGGAGGCTTTGCGGTTGACGACGGCACCTGTGCGCTGTCTTTCCTGCGCTTCGATGCTGTCGCCGCGCGAACTGTGCAATGGGCCATGCAGCTGCACAACTGCGATCCCCGCGTCTTCGAGATCTTCCGTGAGGTGTTCGCTCGCGAGCGCACCGGCGCCCTTCTGTGCCGTGCAATCGATGTCATTCGCATGAACAACGAGTACCCCGACCGCCGTTTGACCGAATGGCCAACCGAGATCACCGACCACATCGCCTATCCCGGTCTGACATCGGCTGCTGCTGGACTCTACGCCGGCGGCAGTGACAACCTGTCGAAGAGTCGGCGCGTTCTCGTTGAGCAGCGTCAATCGGCGAGCGCTGCCCGGGTCACCGAGGTGGCGACGTGGATCGAGCCATGGGCACGCTTGCTGGAGGGAGGCGGTTACGCCATGCCAGTGGGGCATCCAAGCGCGACTGAATCGGTGTTCGGTTGCGTTTCCCAGTATTCCGAGCGCGAACTCGAAATAGCTGTCGATCGCTTTATGGCGTCGGAAAGTGCGTGGAACGTGCTTGCCAACATGCTGTACGCGGTGTCAACCGTCGAACAGACGATTGTTCGCATTGAACTTGACTGACGATTCGACGAGCAAAAAAGTGAAAGGGCTATTGCGCCCGCCTTCGATGAGGCCTCGGCACAGCTTCGGAGCGAAGCTTTGGGGTCAGGTCTTGCCCTTCGCGACAACGCACCGACCTGTTGCGGCTGATGCGGTATGTGATGGCGTCATACACGCAGGCCTTCAACCGCCGGCACAGGCTCACGGGGCATCTGTCCCAGAACCGTCTTGGCGCGATCCACTGTACGAGGTGGTGTTCGGCCAGCCGGTGGAGATCAGCCAGCTGGACTGATGGCGCAGCGGGGGCGCTCTTGAGGCGTCATTCATGGTTGTCGACCGCGCCCCGCGTCAGAAGATGACTCAGCACAGCGCGAACTGCCATTGGGCGGTGTCGTAGACGCGATGATCGAAACCTCCTGAGCACTCCGGGGACGCCGTGCCCGGCCAGGCTCCCGCGGCGTTCAAGTTGCCCCGACCAAGCCTCGGATCAACTCGAAAGAAGGCGATTCGCGCGCGAGGGAGGCGCGGCAATCCATCCGCAAACTCCCTAGGATTCGTCGTCAATCCGAGGGATTGCCGCGATCCGCTTGCTCGCTACCCTTCCTTGTGTGGACCGCCCCAGGCCGCCAGGACCAGACGCCGGACTGGCAACGCACGCTGTCGTTCGCCGTGCCGTCCTATTGGGCGCCGCTCTCAGTTGCCTTCCCACGCTGGTCGCCGCCAAGTCACAGTCGGCGCGCGCCGCGCTGCCGCCTCAGGTGGAAACCCTTCTGACTGCATCCGCCCTGGGGCTGACCAATTTCGGACTGATCGCGCAGCCCACTGGTGGCAACCCAAGGCCGCTCGTTTCTCTCAACCCAGACCAACCCTTCCAGTTCGCCTCAACCACCAAGCTAGTCACCACACTCGCCGCCCTCGACCTCCTAGGCCCCGACTACCGCTGGCGCACCCAGGCCTACCTCGACGGCATGCTTCATGGCGGCCGCCTGCTCGGCGACCTGGTGATCGTCGGCGGCGGCGACGTCAGTCTCAGCAGCGACGCCCTGCGCACCTGGTTCGTCGAGCTTCGCGAACGCGGCCTGCAAGAGATCTGGGGCGACGTCGTGCTCGATCGCTTCGCATTCAGCCTCAACGAGGACGACCACGCCAACACGCCGCCTCCAGCGCTGGACCGGCCCGGCTATGCGCGGCCGGATGCGTTGATGCTCGACGAAGGCGTGCTCCGCGTGGCGCTGCACACCGGGCCCAAGCGCACAACCTCCGTCCGCCTGGCGCCGAATCAATCCGACCTGGCGGTGGTCAACCGAGTGACTGCTGGCAGCGGCTGCAGCGCCACGGCGCAACTTGAGGAATCGAATCTCTCTCCGCGCTTGGTGGTGCGCGGCGCCTGGAGCCCCGCCTGCGGCGATCGCGAGATCGCGCAACTCGCCCTGTCCCACGCCGAGCTGACCCAGGGCGCGGTGTCCGAGCTCTGGCGCGACGCCGGCGGCGGCCGCATCCGCGGCCGCGTGCGCAGCCGCACCGGCGCAGGTACCGAGCCAGACACCTCGGTGCCGCGCGGGCTCGACGGCGATCCGCTGCAGCCGTGGGCCACGCATGCATCACCGCCGCTGTCGTCGCTGATCCGCGACATCAACAAGTCGAGCGACAACCTGGCGGCGCGCAGCGTGTTCCTTTCGCTGGCGAGCGACTTCCCGCACCGGCCGGCCACGCTGCCGGCCGCGCGCGAGCGCGTCACTGCCTGGCTGCGCGGGCAAGGCCTCAAGGACGACGCCATCGCCGTCGACAACGGCTCGGGCCTCTCGCCCACCGAGAAGGGCGCGCCGCGCGCGTTGGTGCAGCTGTTGCTCAACGCGTGGCAAGCGCCCTATGCGCAGACGTTCGTCGACTCGCTGCCGATCGCCGGTGTCGACGGCACACTCGGCCGGCGCATGGCCAACGGTCCAGCCGCGGGACGCGCGTATCTGAAGACCGGCACGACGAGCGAGGCGCGCGCGCTGGCCGGCTACGTGAAGGCGCACAGCGGCCGCACCTACGCCCTCGCCGCCATCGTCAATCATCCGCAGGCCGCCGCGGCGACGCCCGTGCTCGACGGCGTGGTCGAGTGGATCGCCGCCAACGGGTGACGTTCGCCGCGCAATTGGCGCATCGGTCCCAGCCCATGCGGCCGCATACTGTGCAGGCCCCAGCGCGCGCGATCGCCATGGACATGCTGATCAAGCTCTACGACGCCGGCTCGTCCGGCTCAGCGGCCGTTCCGCAAGGGCTGACCGTGCGCAGGCCGATCGCGCCCGAGTACGCACTGGTCGTCAGCTGGATCGCAAGGCACTTCTCCCCCGGCTGGTCCAGCGAGGCGCAGGCTGCGTTCGCGAATCGCCCCGTCAGCCTGTTCATCGCCACGCGCGCTGATCCCGTGGCCTTGATCGGCTTTTGTTGCTACGACACCACCGCGCGTGGCTTCGTCGGCCCGATCGGCGTCTTGCCCGAAGCCCGCAAGACCGGCATCGGCGCCGCCATCCTGCACGCCTGCCTCGCCGACATGCGCACGCTCGGCTACGCCTACGCCGTGGCCGGCCACGTGGGCGAGCCCGAGTTCTTTCAGCGCGCCGCCGCTGCCACCGCAATCGAGGGGTCGACCCCTGGCATCTACCGCGGCATGTTGCGCCCATGACCTTTGGTCATTGCCGCGGCGGGCCACCCACTCCAGCATCGACTGGCTCTAGCCAACGTCAGGCGTCGGACGACGTCAGCGACGAGAAAGCGACAACCCGGGCATGAGTGCTAACGACGACGGCCGTGACCGTTCAGGGCCTCCTGACGCACACCCGCCAACCCAGCCTGGGGAGCCAGGCGACGAACGCACTCGTTTGATGACCCCCAGCGCCCGGCCGAAGCATTCCGATGGCGAGGCCACGCAGTTCATGCCGCGCACCTCGCCGGAATCCGAGTTCGACGAGGGCACCATCGTGCTCCCCGCCAGCTCTCCGCTGCGCTCTCAGCTGTCGCGCTCGATGCCGCAGCTGCCGCCCGCGCCGC
>Ga0068860_100000596_pt1 | contig 43134 bp, 41 predicted proteins | sample KBSSwiS32_FD_66597 | JGI IMG/M metagenome (GOLD analysis project Ga0068860, IMG submission 66597) | Switchgrass rhizosphere microbial communities from Kellogg Biological Station, Michigan, USA - KBS Switchgrass S3-2 | ecosystem: Host-associated > Plants > Roots > Rhizosphere > Soil ... | reverse complement strand
GGGTGTTCACCTCTTCCCATACCGAACAGAGAAGTTAAGCCCCTCATGGCCGATGGTACTGCACCACAATGCGGGAGAGTAGGTAGCTGCCATATTTATTGAAGCCCTGTAGCTTGTGCTGCAGGGCTTTTTTTTGCCCCTACAGGAACGGCCCGTTCTTAAAATGTTTTAATGTCCTACTTCAGGCCTGATGCCTTAACTTAGTCTTCCAATCTTGCAGTATGTTTAGAAGGCAATTTTTACAACAGGCAGGTGTATTTGCCGGCGGATTAATGTTGAATAGCGGCCCTTTAAAAGCCTTTGCTGAAGACACAGACCCCATCTCCATAGGGGTCATTGGATGCGGCGACAGGGGTAAAGGGATTATGGGCATCCTGCTGCAAATGCCGGAACTGTTCCGTCTCACAGCCATTTGCGATGTACTGGACTTCCGGCTTGCAGATGCAAGAAAAATGGGCTCTTTCACCGAGTTTACCGAGTATCGCCGTCTGCTGGATAATAAAAGCATCTCAGCCGTGGTCATTGCCGTGCCGCTCAACCTTCACTATGCTGTGGCCATCGACGCACTGGCAGCCGGCAAACATGTCTACCTCGAAAAAACAATGACCTATGATATCCCACAGGCGCTGGACCTCGTGGCCAAAACCAGGGTACATGCCAAACAGGTGCTGCAGGTGGGACATCAATACCGGTATTCTCCCTTATACTTCAGAGTAAAAGAGATGATCGAAAAAAATTACCTGGGGAAGGTGACACAGATCGATTGCCGCTGGGACAGAAATGGCAGCTGGCGAAGGCCGGTGCCGGATCCATCTCTCGAAAGAAAGATCAACTGGAGAATGTACAAGGAATATTCCGGCGGCCTTGCAGCCGAACTATTATCTCATCAGATCGACTTTATCAACTGGGCCTTCAATACGCACCCGGACGAAGTAATGGCTACCGGCGGCATTGATTTCTATAAGGACGGTCGTGAAACCTATGACAATGTGCAAGCCGTTCTGAGGTATCAGCAGGCCGGCATGGTCGGCAACTTCGGCGCTACCTGTGCCAACGCTCACGAAGGATATATTTTTAAGATCAAAGGCACAAAAGGCATGGTGTCCCTGCTGGTGAACGAAGGTGTATTTTATCCTGAACCGGAGACAAAGAAAGCGCTTACGACCGTAGACGGCGTCACAGGCGCCACTAAAATAGAATGGAACAAGGATGGGGGCATTCCCATCGTAAATGAGAAGCTGAAGGATGGCACCTGGTATGCCTTCCAGGATTTTTTTCAATCCATCCGTAAAAACCAGCTGCCGGCATCCAATGTGCTCACCGGCGCCACCACTGCTTGCTGTGTACATCTGGCTAATCAGGCTTTATATGGTCATGCGGTTGCAAAATGGTCACCTGATTACAATATTTTATAAAACAACCTTGCATATATGAAATGCGAAGCATTCACAAACGCCATTGAAAAGACAAATTATTTGGTGCGTAATATTTTATTCGTCCTTATCGTCATCAGCTGCACCGTCGATGTCTATGCGCAGAACGGATGGACTAACCTGTTCGATGGAAAGACCCTCAACGGCTGGAAAAGACTGGCGGGTTCCGCGGACTACAAAGCAGAGAACGGCGCTATTGTGGGCACCACCGTGTTCAATTCCGGCAATACTTTTCTTGTTACGGAAAAAGAATTCGGGGACTATATCCTGGAAATGGATATTCGCCTGGATGATACCACTGCCAATTCCGGCGTGCAGATGAGAAGCCATTATGACCCGGCAGGTAAAGGAGGGAAGGGATTGGTATATGGCTGCCAGCTGGAGATCGACCCTTCTTCCCGTCGCTGGTCAGGAGGGATCTACGACGAAGGGAGGAGAGACTGGCTGTATCCCGGATCATTGCATCCGCAGGCACAATCCGCCTTCAAGGTCGGTGCGTATAATCACATCCGCATAGAATGCATCGGACATACAATGAAGACCTGGATCAATAGCGTACCCGTTGCTTACCTGGTGGATAGCATGGACAGCAAAGGGTTTATAGGACTCCAGGTGCATGCAGTGGGAAAGGAGGAGCTCGCGGGCGAGAAAGTATATTTCAAGAACATACGCATACAGACCACGGGTCTGAAGCCTGTCCCGTTCCCGAAAGGGATCTATGTGGTAAATAATACCCCCAATACGCTGACTGATTATGAGAAGAGCAGTGGATGGAAACTACTATTTGACGGACACAGTTCCAAAGGCTGGAAGGGAGCTTATAAAAAGACCTTTCCAGACAAAGGATGGGTCATCGGAGATGGCGTGATCAAGGTGATCTCTTCGGAAGGGAAAGAATCGGCCAATGGGGGAGACATTGTAACCATTGACGAATACAAGGCATTCGATCTTTCTTTCGATTTCAAGCTGACACCGGGAGCCAACAGCGGTGTGAAATATTTTGTCACGTTGTCGGAGAACAATCCGGGCTCCGCCATCGGACTGGAATACCAGGTGCTGGACGATTCTCTTCACCCGGATGCCAAGCTGGGCCGTGACGGCGATCGCACCATGTCATCGCTGTATGACCTGATCAAAGCCAATAAGCAGAAGCGCTTTATTCACCCTGTTGGACAATGGAACACGGGCCGTGTCATCGTATACCCCAATAATCATGTAGAGCATTATCTGAATGGCGTCAAGGTATTGGAGTATGAAAGGGGGTCACAGGCATTCCGGGACCTGGTGGCTATCAGTAAATACCATGTATGGAAGAACTTCGGGGAGGCTCCTCAAGGGTATATCCTGCTGCAGGACCATGGCAATGAGGTCAGCTACAGGAGCATCAAGATCAGGACACTTTAGGTTCCCAGCCTTTTTCATAGCTGCGGCGCCAGAGGGCTGCAGCCGAAGGATCATTAAGGATATGCCCATTGGACGGATCGCAATGCAATACGCCGGATGTGCGTTGGGCTATGTTGGCAAGATGGCAAAGCAGCACGCTTTTGGAAGCCTCATTGACGGGAGAGTTCAGCGAAGCCTCACCCCTGACGGATCTTATAAAATTATCGAAATGGTAAAGGTCGAGATTACCGCTGGCGCTGACGGGATTGGTGGGGTCGGCGACCACGTCTGATTTGACCTCTTTTACCAGTTTGTTCTTTTCATCGAAGATCTTGTAATCGCCGCCGCCCAGGTTCATCAGGGCGCCTTTCTCTCCATAAATGATAAAGCCTCTGCCGGCTCCTTCCACTCCGAAATTATTACAGCTGCGGTCTTCCCAGGTAATGGCTTTGCCATCTGCAAACTCGAAAGTGGCCACCTGGGTATCAGGCGTCTCCCAATCATCTTTGTATGCATAGCGGCCGCCTGATGAAGTGACTTTTGTCGGGAAGTCAACGCCGAGGAGCCAGCGGCAGCAGTCAATCTCATGCGTGCCGTTGTTGCAGGCTTCTCCTGTGCCCCAATGCCAGAACCAGTGCCAGTTGTAGTGTACCAGGTTGTCCTGGTAATCCTTACGTGGGGCTGGTCCCTGCCATAGCTCGAAGTCCAAAGTCGCCGGCACCGGAACTTTTTTGCCGAATCCGATCGGCTTCCTGTTATTGGCATACCAGGATTTGGCAAAATACGGTTTCCCTATGGCGCCATTTTTCACCTGTTGGGCTGCTTCGATCAGGGTGGGCATGGAGCGCCGCTGATTACCCATCTGGATGTGCCGGCCGAACTGCGTTACAGCCTGCGACAACAATTCACCTTCATAAGGGTTTTGCCCACAGGGTTTTTCGACATAGACATGTTTGCCATGGGCCGCGCCCAACAGGGCTGCAGGGGCATGCCAGTGGTCCGGAGCGGCAATGATCAACGCATCCAGGTCCTTCTGTTCAACAAGCTTGCGGATATCCTTAATGATGGTGGGTTTACGGGGAGCCTCTTTCAAGGCGTCCAGGCCGTTCTGCAGGGCTTTTTCCTCTACATCGCAGATGTAGCCGACCTCGACTCCCGGCAGCTGGGAATATGATTTTGCCAGGTAGGCGCCACGGCTATTGACACCCATAACGCCTACGATGACCTTATTGCTTGGTGCCATTTTGCCACGGACGGGAAAATTAATGATTGTCATCCCGGCAGTGGCCAGGGAAAGATCTTTAATGAATGCTCTGCGACGCATAAGGCAAACAATTTTTGTGTAACCTAAGATAAAGGTTTAATGTTTTAGCACCCATCAATAAGTTGAAAAGTAGTAGGAAGAACGAGAGGGCTGAATGCAAAAAATCCTTTCCGACCGGAAAGGATTTTGACAAAGAGATATATTGATTGTGTTAATTAATAATCCCTGTTGTAGCCGCCACCGCCGCCGCGGTCGTAACCACCTTTTTTGTAACCTCCGCCGCCACCGCCGCCGCCGAAGCTTCTCTTTTTGAAGCCACCGCCGCCACCGCCTTGTTGCTTAGGCTGTGATTCGTTAACGATGATCTTGCGGCCCATCACTTCGCTGTCATACAGGTTAGTGATAGCCTGTTGTGCTTCGCCGTCGTCTTCCATTTCAACGAATCCGAAGCCTTTGCTACGGCCGGAAACTTTGTCTTTAACGATTTTGGCAGAAGCAACAGTGCCGTGTTGTTCAAAAAGGTTCCTGAGATCCTCATCGGTCATTTGCCAAGAGAGGTTGCCTACATAAATGTTCATTGTACAAAAAATTAAAAAATGAAAAAAACTCACTCTACCCTGATTGAAAGTATACGATGTACTGAGGGATCTGACTGAAAAGAAAGTTACGACAGCGCACAATACGGCCAACAAACAATAGAGCTGTTGTAAAGATAGGGATTTTTATTACTTATTTAAATTTTAGCAAAAATTGCCAGGATTTAGGCTTGGTCAGGGTCTTGGCGGGTTTTGTCCATTTGAAAAAACGATTTTGTACAACCGAATTTTGATTTTTTTTAATGAATTCCCCGTATTTTTCCAATTATCAATAAAAAAGCCCGTGATTTATTCACGGGCTTTCAAAGTAATTAACTTATTATTTCAAATAATGAGGAATTTTACTCTGCACCTACTTCAAATTCAACTTCCGTCTCATTACCGTTGCCAAAATCGACTTTTGCCTTATAGGTTCCCAGTTCCTTTACTTCGTCCAGGATATGGATCCTGCGGCGATCGATCTCGTAGCCTTTCTGATCGCGGATGGCACGGGCCAGCTGGACAGAGGTTACACTGCCGAAGATCTTACCGCTGGTGCCAGTCTTGGCGCCAATCTTAAGGGGAGAACCTTTCAGGACTTCGATCACTTTGTTGACCTCGGCCATCAGTTTCGCCTCTTTCTTCTTCAGCTGTTTGATCCTTTCATCCAGCTGTTTGAGATTGGAAGGGTTGGCTTCGACAGCCAGTTTGCGGGGAATCAGATAGTTACGTGCATAACCATTTTTTACGCTGACCTTTTCATGTGCCGCGCCCAGGTTATCCACGTCTTGAATTAAAATGACTTCCATTTTGTTTTTTTTGTTCACCGTTTTCCCAACCTGCCGGATGGCTGGCTGTCCCCCCTTTCCTGCCGGAAAGAGGTTAGGGTGAGGTTACTTTAAAAGGTCTGTTACGTAAGGCAATAAAGCCATCTGACGGGCTTTTTTAACCGCATCGGATACTTTACGCTGGTATTTCAGAGAATTCCCTGTGATACGACGGGGCAACAATTTACCCTGTTCGTTCAGGAACTTCTTGAGGAACTCGGCGTCCTTATAGTCGATGTACTTAATGCCGTATTTCTTAAAGCGGCAGAATTTCTTAGCGCGCTTCTCGGGTTTGATGGCCGTGAGATATTTTATCTCGTTTGCTTTTGCCATGGTTTAAGCCCCCACTTTTTCGTTCCCTGTAGGTACACCACTTCTTCTCTTGGCATTGTACTCGACGGCGTATTTATCGAGTTTTGTAGCCATGAAACGTAACACGGTTTCGTCGCGGAGAATCTGGATCTTCAGCTTCTCATTGAAGTCGGATGGCGCATTGTATTCCAGAACCCAGTACAAGCCTGTGGTTTTCTTCTGGATTGGATACGCCAGTGATTTCAGACCCCAGGGATTTTCGTGCACCACTTCGCCTCCGTTGTCTTTAATGAAGGCAGTGAATTTTTTCTGGGCGGCTTTATAGTCCTCCTCAGATAGCACAGGGGTAAAAATCACCATCAATTCATAATTGTTCATGATCCCTGTTTTTTGTTTAAAAAATGAAAAATAATCAAATGGGCTGCAAAGGTAGGATATTTTAGGCGAAAGGGCAAGGTCCGGGCAGTAAAGTTTTGGCGGAATAAAAGGGACGGTAACCAGGCGTCCGGGCATATTTTGACAGTGTGTCAGGGCAGGGTTGAATGGCATTGGGTTTGTTGAGTGGGCCTTTGCCATAGACTATTAGACTATCTTTAAAAAAACTTAACCATGCAAAAAGGGAGTATCCGGGTCCAGACAGAGAATATCTTTCCTATCATCAAAAAGTTCCTGTACAGCGAACATGATATTTTTATACGTGAGCTGGTTAGCAATGCGGTAGACGCTACCCAGAAACTGAAAACCTTGTCTTCCCTCGGCGAGGCTAAAGGCGAGTTGGGAGAGTTAGGTATTGATATTCAATTAGATATAGATAAAAAAACTATTACTATTTCCGATAAAGGTATCGGTATGACCGCGGAAGAAGTGGATAAATACCTCAACCAGGTGGCATTCAGCGGTGCGGAGGAGTTCCTGGATAAGTACAAGGGACAGAACGAAGCGAATATCATCGGCCATTTCGGGCTTGGATTCTATTCTTCCTTTATGGTGAGCGAGCGGGTAGACGTGATCACTAAAAGTTTTAGGGAAGATGCAAAGGCAGTAAAGTGGGAATGCGACGGCAGTCCGGAATTTACCCTGGAAGACGCGGAGAAAGCGGAAAGAGGTACGGATATCATCCTGCATATCAATGAGGAAAGCAAAGAATTCCTCGACGCGGACAGGGTGAGGTCCATATTGCAGAAATTCTGTCGCTTTTTGCCTGTTCCCATCAATTTTGAAGGCAAGCAGATCAATAATACCAGCCCTGCCTGGACAAAAAAGCCCAGTGAGCTGACTACCCAGGATTACCAGGATTTTTATAAGGAATTGTATCCTTTCAGCGAGGCTCCGCTGTTCTGGATCCACCTGAACGTGGACTATCCGTTCAATCTGACCGGGATCCTTTATTTCCCCAAGATCAAGCAGAGCTACGAGATCCAGAAGGATAAGATACAGCTTTACAGCAACCAGGTCTTTGTCACGGACGAAGTAAAAGACATCGTTCCTGAGTTCCTCATGTTGCTGCATGGGGTCATCGACAGTCCGGATATACCGCTGAACGTCAGCCGCAGCTATCTTCAGGGAGATCCCAATGTAAAAAAGATCAACAACCACATCACGAAGAAGGTAGCGGATAAACTAGAAGAGATCTTCAATAAGGAAAGGACAGCGTTTGAAGAGAAATGGGAGAGCCTGGGTCTCTTCGTGAAGTATGGCATGATGACGGACGACAAATTCCTCGAGAAAGCCGTGCGTTTCCATATCATGGAAGATGTAAGCGGCGGCAAGTTCTATACCCTGGATGAATATAAGATAGCGGCGGAAACGCTTCAAAAGAATAAAGACGGTAAGCTGGTGATCCTCTATACCACCAATCCCGTGCAGCAGGACAGCTATACCCGTCAGGCGCAGGCTAAAGGATATATTGTCGTTAAGCTGGAAACCATTGTGGATGCGGCTTTCATCAACCAGATGGAATCGAAATGGCAGGACGTTCATTTTGTAAGGGTTGACGCGGATATCGCAGACAACCTGGTCGATAAGGCAGAAGGCGGAGGAAGTTCGGTCCTCAACACTGAAGAGGAGGAAGGTTTAAAGGAATTGTTCCAACGCCAGGTGCCGGAACTGCATGTGACGGTGGAAGTGAAGGGGCTAAGTCCCGAGGCGCCTCCTATTATTGCCACGAGGCCTGAGTTTTCCCGCAGGATGAAAGATATGGCTGCTGTCAGCGGACCGATGGGCAGCTTTTACGCCAATATGCCGGACGAGGTGATCCTTACCGTGAACGGTAACCACAAGATCTACCAGACGGTGCTGAAGGAAGACGATAAGGATAAAAAAGAGAAATTGGTGCACAACCTTGCCGACCTGGCCTTATTGTCCCAGGGATTGCTGAAAGGCGGCAACCTCACCAGTTTTATCGACAGGAGCGTGGAATTGATGTCCGGGGAGCAGAAAGGTAAGATAATTCTGGAGGCATAGCAGGATCATTCGCCGGAGCTGAGATCGAGGTCAATGACTTTCAGTTGGAGTGCCCGGCGGCCGTTCCATTCATTTTCTTCCAGGGTAAAAACCAGGTCCACGGGCAGTCGCGTGCTCAGCAAATTGAATTTATCGGCCAGATGGTACCCGATACCGGTTAGCATCTGGCCGTCCTGATAAACGGAAAAGCGGATATGCTGGTCCTTGACGATCCTGGAATATCCCTTATCTATCACTTTCCGGGCGATGAACACCGGTTGTGCATTTCCCGGACCAAATGGTTCCATCTCATCCAGGGCCTGAAAGAAGGCTGGCCCGATGATGTCGAACGTAAGTGTAGCATCGATGGTGAGCTCGGGCACCAATGAGTGTGGTTTGATCGTAGCGGCCACAATTTCTTCGAATTTATGGCTGAATGCTTCCACCTGATCGGGCAAAAGGGTCAGTCCTGCAGCGGCGGGGTGTCCTCCGTAGCCGACCAGGTGCTCCCGGCAGGCGTGAATGGCTTCGTACAGGTTGAAGCCGCTAAAGCTTCTTGCGCTACCCGACACGACGTTGCCATTGCGCGTGAGCACAACTGTGGGCCTGGAATACTTTTCGGTGAGGCGGGATGCGACAATTCCGATCACTCCTTTATGCCAATGTTCCTGATACAGGACAATGGACTTCCTGCCGGCCTGCCCGGCATCTTTTTCCAGCAGGGCCAGGGCCTCTCCGGTGATATTCAGGTCCGCCGTTTTTCGCTCCGTGTTCACCGTGTGTAAAATAGCTGCGTAAGCGAGGGCTTCGTCGTCATGGGGCGTCGTAAACAGCTGCACGACCTTACGGGCGTCATCCATTCGTCCGGCCGCATTTATGCGGGGGGCGATCATGAAGACAAGGGTATTCATCTTCAAGGGTCTTACCGGCGCTCCCATCCGGATCATGGCCTTCAATCCTTTGTTTGGGTCCTCATTGATCTTTTTGAGGCCATAATAGGCCAGGATCCTGTTCTCTCCGTCCATAGGTACGATGTCCGCAGCGATGGCCGTCGCCACCAGGTCCAGGTATTGGTGGGGGACGCTGACGGGAAGATCCAGCCGTTCGGCCAGGGCCGTGATCAATTTGAATCCAACGCCACATCCGCAAAGGTCTTTATAGGGATAAGGGCAGTCTGCCTGTTTGGGGTCTAATATAGCAATGGCAGGTGGTAATTGGTCATCCGGAAGGTGGTGGTCACAAACGATGAAGTCGATGCCCAGCTCCTTTGCATAGCTGATGAGGCCTGCGGACCGGATACCACAGTCAAGAGAGATGATCAGCGTGAACTCATTTTCTTTTGCGAAATCAATGCCCTGAACAGATATGCCATATCCTTCCTTATTGCGATGGGGTATATAATAGTCGATCAGCAATTCCCTGCAGCACCCGCGGAGGAATTGGACCATACAGGCTACCGCGGTGGTGCCATCGGCATCGTAGTCGCCATAGATAAGTATTTTCTCCTGCTTTTCGAAAGCTGCTAAGATCCGTCCGACGGCGGCCTCCATATCCTTCATCAACCATGGGCTGTGCAGGTCTTCCAGCCGCGGAATGAAAAACCCTTTAGCCTGACTGAAATTTTCGACGCCTCTGTTTACGAGGATCTCACAGAGTATGGGATGGATGCCCAACTCGGCCTGCAATGCCGCCACCTTGGCAGGGGCCGCCTTTAATATGTTCCAGCGTTTTTGCATAGTTGCTCTTCTCCGATCAATATTTCCGGTCGGTGGTATATCTTACCAGCTCTTCCAGACCTTTACGTACGTCATTATCTTCGAATTCATGGAGTATGGCAAGTGCCTCATCCCGATAGGCATTCATTTTTTGAGTGGCGTATTCGATACCTCCTGCCGCCACCACCTTTTTTATGACATGCCGGACCTTTTCGTTGTCCTTATTGTGATTCTTTATTATGTAGATCAATTCCCTGCGTGTGGTCTTATCGATGTTATTCAGGGTGTAGATCAATGGGAGGGTGAGCTTTTTCTCTTTTATATCATTTCCTGTAGGCTTACCGATCGCTTCGCTGCCATAATCGAAAAGGTCGTCCTTGATCTGAAAGGCAATCCCTACCTTTTCTCCGAACCGGCGCATTTTTTCAGCCAGGACCTCGTCCTGAGAAGAGGCAAATGCTCCTGCCGCACAGGAGGAGGCCAACAGGGATGCTGTTTTGTTGCGTATGATCTCGAAATAAACCTCTTCGCTCAGATTGAGGGACCTGGATTTTTCCATCTGGAGCAATTCCCCTTCGCTCATCTTGCGAACTGCGTCTGATAGAAGCTGTAATATGCGGAAATCGCTATGATCCAGGGATAAGAGCAATCCTTTAGATAACAGGTAGTCTCCTACCAGTACGGAGACTTTAGTTTTCCACAATGCATATGTGGAGAAAAAACCTCTTCTTTCCAGTGATTCATCCACCACATCGTCATGTACGAGTGTTGCCGTGTGCAGCAATTCCACGAGGGAGGCTGCCCGGTAGGCCGGTTCGTTGATGGGGCCGCAGAGCTTGGCGGAAAGGAGTACGAACATGGGTCTCAGTTGTTTACCTTTCCTATTGACAATGAATCGCATGATCCTGTCCAGCAAGGGAACCTGGCTCTTGACAGCCTCTTTGAATTTCTTTTCAAAAACGATTAACTCTTCGCGTAATATGACTTGTGCTAATTGCATGTTGGGAAATGAACAGGGGGCAAACTTACCATTTTAAAATATTTTCTTTTTTTAAAGCATCAAATTTTAAAATTAAGCTGTCTAACGGTCTGTTCAATACAACTTTAATTTTATATGTATTGTTAAAAAAATTTGGTTTTTGCTGACCAATATCTATTTTTGCACCATATTCTTCTCAGGTTTAATTCATTCATTCACATAAACTTCAGTTATGGCAAGTAAAAAATTGACTCTTTTAATTGGGGTACTCTGCCTGTTCTTGTCGTATGCCGATGCCCAGGTGGGGGCAAGCTATGATATCCGGGACTCCTCATTGATTCCTACCCGACGATTAGCACAGCACAATGAATTCCTGAATAACGCATATCCCTTTCCTGCCAAACCTAGGAATGAATGGGAAATTGGCATTAAAGGAGGTTACACATATGGATTTACGGATATCCGCAACTGGGGCCCTACCGGTGGTTTTGGTATCCATATTCGTAAAGCCCTGGGTTATGTCTTCTCTCTTCGCGGTGAGTTTGACTGGATCAGGCTCAGGGGCCTGAACTACTTGCCCACACAGGCTTATGGGAAGAACTCGGTGCTGGCCAGCTATTATGGACAGGACGGCGGCGCGCCCATTTTTTACAACTACCGGTCAACCGTTCACGAACTTTCACTGCAGGGTGTTTTCACGCTCAACAATATAAATTTCCACCGTGCAAAGACGGGCTGGAACGTTTACTTCTTCGGTGGTTTCGGCGCCTCTACTTACAGCACTTTCTACAAGACGGTGGATGCGAATGGCGCGGCTTATAATTACAGTGCTGTTTTCACTCAATTTGGAGGTCAATTCCCTTACAGCAAACGCAAGGATATCCGCAAAGCTATAAAGAATGTAATGACGGGCGAATGGAATACTTTGGCCGAGAGGGCCAGTGGTTCCACCCTTGGCGGAGCACCTATCGCTGTCGTAGGCGTTGCTGGTCTGGGTGTTCAGTTCAAGCTGAACAACAGGTTTAACCTTGCCCTGGAAGACAAATATACTTTCACCACCACCGATCTGCTGGATGGCCAGCAATGGCAGAACAATTACAGCCCGGGCGCTTACCAGGCTATTGCCCAGACAAGGTCAGCGGACAGCTATAATTTCCTTTCGCTCGGTCTGAACTATAATATCGGCAAGCACGCTGTAGAGCCTCTCTGGTGGCTGAATCCCCTGGATTATGCTTACAACGAGATCAATGCTCCCCGTCATATGAAGCTTCCCAAACCTGTGCTGGATGATGCTGATGGCGATGGTGTTACCGACCAGTTCGACCTGGAGCCGAACACTCCCAAGGGAAGCCCTGTTGATTCTCATGGTGTGAGCCGCGATACAGACGGTGATGGCGTACCCGACTTCAAGGATAAGGAACTGATCACCCCGACACAGTGCCAGCCTGTAGATGCTGATGGTGTAGGTAAATGCCCTGATCCGCAATGCTGTAAAGATCTGAGAGATTCACTGGCTTCCGGTGCATATGGCGGTGGTCATGGCAAGTGCAGCATCGGTGATCTGCCCAGCATTACTTTCAAGGGTCGTTCTGTAACGCTGAACAATGATGCCAAGGCGCTTCTGGCCAGCACTGCAGAGAAACTGCGTAACAACCCCAACTGTAAGGTGGCTGTCATCGGTTACGGCGAATCCAGCAAGGCCGCTCAACAGCTGAGCTGGGATCGTGTAAATGCCATAATCAACTATCTGGTTGAAAAAGAAGGCATTGGCTCTGACCGCTTCATCTTCCGCTATGGCCAGACCGGCGGTGATGAGAACACGGTAGATCTGCGTGACGGTACAAACGAAGAAGGTCCCAACACGGTACCTGCTCCGCACCCGAACCTTCGCAGGAAATAAGTATTAACTATAATTTTAGAGCCTCCCGGTTACGCCGGGAGGCTTTTTTGTTTAAAATTGCGTAAATTGCAGACCTTTATGCGCTTATTTACCGTATTATTTATAGGAATACTTACGCTGAACTCCTGTTCGCACTTCTCTAAAGTGTTGAAAAGCAATGATTACGACTATAAGCTTCGCATGGCTGACAAGTATTATGCGGAAAAGGATTACAATCATGCCCAGCAGCTATTCGAAGAGCTTTTCAGGGTTTTCAAGGGAAGTGAGCATTTTGAAGATATCTACTATAAATTCGCTTATTGCGCCTATTATTTGAAGGACTTTGCCAATGCGGAAAATCTTTTCAAGGGATTTGTAGAGGTATTTCCCAATAGCACGAAGGCGGAGGAAATGGACTATATGCGGGCATATACCTTTTACAGGCAATCCCCTAAAGTGGAGCTGGATCAGACCAATACGACAAAGACCATCGGTTTTATGCAGGCTTTTATCAATACACATCCAGGCTCTCCCAAGCAAAAGGAGGCTACGGAAATCATCGATAAATGCCGTTCCAAGCTGGAGATGAAGGATTACAGGAGCGCACAGCTCTATTATGACCTGGGTTATTGGAAAGCTGCCGGGGTAGCGCTCAACAGCCTGATGAACAGTTATCCTGACTCCGAAAAGAGCGATGAATATAAGTTCCTGATCATCAAATCCTTTTACCAGTACGCCCAGGCGAGTGTCGAAGAGAAGAAAGAAGACAGGTTTGGACAGGTGGTCACACAATGTAATGAGTTCATCGACCGTTTTCCGGAAAGCAAACTGTCAAAGAATGTACAGGAATACCTGAATTTATCTCAAAACAATATTAAAGCAGTAAAAAATGAGCAGGCTAAGAAGGCAAGTTAATGCCAATACCACGAATGTCGTGGAAACCAAGAATCTCACTGATATCAAGGCTAAGACCGGCAATTTGTACGAGTCTATTGCCATTATCGCCAAGCGTGCCAACCAGATCAATATCTCCCTGAAGGAGGAATTGCATAATAAACTGGAAGAGTTTGCCAGCCACACGGACAGCCTGGAAGAAATTCACGAGAATAAGGAGCAGATAGAGATCTCCAAGGCGTACGAGCGGATGCCTAACCCCGCATTGCTGGCTACCCAGGAATTTATGGATGACAAGATCTACTACAGAAAGAATGACGATGACCTCTTTAAATAAATTCTGAATTTAAATTGAATTGGGCGCCTTAAGGCGCCCTTTTGATATGATGCAAGGGAAAAAGATATTACTAGGTGTAACAGGAAGCATTGCGGCCTATAAGGCCTTGTTCCTGGTGAGGCTCCTGGTAAAGGAGGGCGCCGATGTAAAAGTCATCATGACACCTTCCGCCAAGGATTTTGTTACACCTTTGTCGCTGGCCACACTTTCCAGGCATCCTGTACTTTCCGACCTGTTTGAGGAAAATACCTGGGCAAATCATGTGGAGCTGGGCCGCTGGGCCGACCTGATGCTGATAGCACCTCTCAGCTGTAATACCCTGGGGAAAATGGCTCAGGGCCTTTGCGATAACTTATTGATGGCTACCTATTTATCGGCTACGTGTCCGGTAGTGACGGCCCCTGCGATGGACGAAGATATGTGGAAGCACCCTTCCACGAAGGCGAACCTTGCACGTATTCAGGAATATGGCAACCGGGTGATCCAGGTGGAGAAGGGAGAATTGGCCAGTGGGCTGTATGGAGACGGCAGGATGGCAGAGCCCGGGACGATCCTGGATTATATAAAGACGGTTATCGGGAAGAAACAGGACCTGGTGGGTAAAAGGGCGTTGGTGACAGCGGGCCCTACGCACGAGGCCATCGATCCCGTACGGTTTATCGGGAATCACTCTTCCGGGAAAATGGGGATCGCCATTGCCTGGGAACTGGCCGGCAGGGGCGCCCATGTGGACCTGGTGCTGGGACCTTCTTCATTACAAGGGGACCATCCGGGCGTGGAAGTGCACAAGGTGACCTCGGCTGAAGAAATGTACAATGCCTGCCTGAAGATCTTTCCTGAGGTCAATATCGTTGTTATGTCAGCTGCTGTAGCTGATTTCAAGCCGGCGGCTCCTGCCGGAGAAAAGATCAAAAAGAAAAAAGAGGAGAAGCTGATCCTGGAATTGACCAGGACGAACGATATCCTGATGACCCTGGGCCAGCAAAAAAAGCAGCAGGTGCTGGTGGGGTTTGCGCTGGAAACGACGGGGGAAAGAGCCTATGCCCTGGATAAACTGAAAACAAAAAATGCCGACCTCATCGTCCTCAACTCTTTAAATGATGCGGGTGCAGGTTTTGGATACGATACAAATAAGGTTACCATTTTTGACAGGCAAGGCGGAGAAAGGGCTTATGATAGAAAGCCGAAGCAACAAGTAGCTGCCGACATCGTTGATAGAATAGTAAACATAGTGTATGCGTAAAAAATATCTTTTACTCGTTCTGGCCCTGGGGGCTATGTTACCGGGCATACGTGCACAGGAACTGGATGCGAAAGTCACTGTCCTGGCAAACCGGATAAATTCTACTGTCGATCATAAGATCTTTCAAACCCTGCAGGGCGCGCTGTTTAATTTTCTCAATAACCGCAAGTGGTCTAATGAAACATTTCAGAACAATGAGAAGATCCCCTGTAATTTCTTATTGAATATCGGCTCTGCGGGAGATAATAATACATTCCAGGCGAGCCTGACGGTACAAGCGGGAAGACCGGTGTACAACAGTACTTATCGGAGTCCCCTGATCAATTATAACGATGAGTCTTTCAGTTTCCGGTATGTGGAATATCAGCCGCTGGATTTCAATGAGAACAGGGTACAGGGTTCCGAGCCGTACGCTGCGAACCTCACGGCGGAATTCGCTTATTATGTATATATAATTTTAGGATTGAACTTCGATTCATATGCTTTGCGGGGTGGAGATCCTTATTTTCAAAGGGCCTTAAATATTGTCAATAATGCGCCGGATAGCCGTGATATCAGCGGATGGAAGGCTTTCGATGGCATACGCAACAGGTACTGGCTGATCGAGAACATGACCAACAGCAAGTATACGCTGGTCCATGACGCTTTTTACAGCTATTACCGAGGCGGCCTCGACCAGATGTATGATAAGGAGGCGGAAGGCAGGGCTGCCGTTTTGAACACTTTGAACATGCTGAACACTATTAATGCGGAAACACCCAATACGATGGCGCTGCAATTTTTTTTCCAGGGTAAGTCCGGCGAGATTTCCAAGATATTCCAAAAATCTTCCCCTGACGAAAAGTCGCGTGCCCTGGACCTCCTTACCAAGCTCGATATCCCCAATATCAATAAATATAAACAGGATCTGCAATGAGGATAGTCGCGGGCCTATTGTGCATGCTCCTGGTCGCAGCCTGTTCGCAAAAGGATAAGATCCCTTCTGATGTCATAGGAAAGGAAGAGATGGAAAAGATCCTTTGGGATATGATGCTGGCGGACCAGTATTCGGCCAATTACCTGGTAAAAGACTCTGCCAGGGTAAATGTGAAGATGGAGACGCTGAAGCTATATGAGGAGGTTTTCCGATTGCATAAGGTCTCCAGGGACGCGTTCCGCAAAAGTTTTCAATTTTATCAGGGGCGTCCGGACATCACCCGGACAATGTTTGACAGCCTGCTGGCTAAGGGCAACCGGGCCCGAATAGAGAATTATACCCGGCCGCCATCGGCATCGCCCGTCGCGCCATCTGCGGGTAAGGCAGGGGATACTGTACGGGCAAGGACGATAGGACCGCCTGTATTAAGGCCCCGGACAATGCAGCCGGTGAAAACGCCCGGAACAGGCTCCATCCCCCCGGCGCAATTTCCTGTAAACTTCCCGCACAGACCAGGCACAGCCCCGCCCGGAAAACCGGGCTTTTTGCCCGCCAGGCCATTGAAAGCAGGAGAGGCGCCGTTTAAACAGGTGAGAAAGGATTCTGTCATGAAGGGACGGCAATAAGGACTTAAGTCGTATTTTCGGGAAGCGGACCACAGGTCCGCTGGCTGTAAACGAGCGAAGCGAAGTTTACGAACGAGAAGGAGCGAGGAACGCAGCTCCGCCGAAGTTCCCATCATAAGCTGTGCACCGGGGATGGGTAATTTTCGGATAAACCATACCCGGTGCACAAATCTTGCCGGATGAAGAAAATCGTTACAGGCGCGGATGAAGCCATCCGGGATATAAAAGATGGGGCCATTGTCATGCTGGGCGGATTTGGGCTTTGTGGTATACCTGAAAATTGTATTGCGGCTTTGGCCAGGAAAGGCGTAAAAGATCTCACTTGTATCTCCAATAATGCCGGTGTAGATGACTTTGGTCTGGGGCTTCTGTTAAAGACCCGGCAGATCAAAAAGATGATCAGCTCCTACGTAGGCGAGAATGAAGAATTCGAAAGACAATTACTTAACGGTGAATTGGAGGTCGACCTTGTCCCTCAGGGAACCTTAGCCACCCGTATTCAGATGGCGGGCATGGGTATTCCGGCCTTTTTCACTCCGGCCGGCTATGGTACGGAAATAGCGGCAGGTAAGGAAGTTAGGGAATTTGCAGGAAAGCCTTATTTGATGGAATTGGCGTTACCTGCGCAGTTCGCTATTGTCAAAGCCTGGAAGGGGGATCGCCTGGGCAACCTGCTGTTCCGTAAAACCACCCGTAATTTTTCTACCTCCATGGCAAAGGCGGGCCAGATCACCATTGCCGAAGTAGAGCATCTGGTTGAGCCGGGGGCTATCCCTCCCGATGAAGTGCATGTGCCGGGCATTTATGTGCATAGGATCTTTCAAGGCAGTGATTATCAAAAACGTATTGAAAAGAGGACGGTTAGGCTTAATCCTTAAAAAAATCGACATGGCTTTGGACAAATTCGGTATTGCCAGACGCATAGCGCAGGAATTGAGGGATGGAATGTATATCAACCTGGGGATCGGGATCCCAACGCTGGTGGCGAATTATATCCCTTCGGACATTTCTATCATGCTGCAGTCCGAGAATGGCATGTTGGGGATAGGGCCCTATCCCACCGATGAAGAGGTGGACGCTGACCTGATCAATGCCGGTAAGGAGACCGTAACGATCCTGCCCGGCGGAGCTTTTTTTGACAGTGCTGAAAGCTTTGGGATGATCAGGGCCGGAAAAGTGGATCTGACGGTGCTGGGCGCTATGGAAGTCTCTGACGAGGGGGATATCGCCAACTGGAAAATACCTGGAAAAATGGTGAAAGGGATGGGCGGAGCCATGGACCTGGTTGCCAGCGCGCGCAATATCATCGTGGCCATGCAGCATACGAACCCTAAAGGGGAATCAAAGCTATTGCCTGCATGCACACTGCCGCTTACGGGCGTAAAGTGTGTAAAGAAGGTCGTTACTGACCTGGCAGTGCTGGATATATCTGCCGGAGGGTTCCGGCTGCTGGAGCGGGCGCCAGGCGTGTCTGTGGAGGAAATAAGGGATAAGACCAGGGGCAGGCTGATCATCGAGGGCGAGATCCCGGAAATGAAGGTTTGAAGCTATAGGGGTCTATTCGGTCTGGATCGTGCCCCGGTCCGGAAGGACTGCCAGGGTATACAGTGAATACCGGATCAGGGCTGCGATGGACAGAAATATTTTGTCTTCTGCATTTGACCCGCAGCAAGGGTTGATCCACTTCAGCATCAAAATAATAAGCAGCTGGAAGAGGGTGCCGCCGGCGATCCAGAACAGGGGTGACCGGAATATGTCAAGCCCTTTGGAACGAACCAGGGGCGGGAGGCTCAGGAGGATCATTCCGATGACCATGGCATTTTGTAATATCTGCAGATAAAGACCATTGTTTTCCCAGCCTTTTATGGTGAGCCACGTGAATAAGGAAGAGAGAAAGGCTACCAGGATAATGGTCAGGCCGTCACGAAGGGGTTTCACCAGGATGGGCCTGAACAGAAGGGCCAGGAGCGTCAATTCGATAGGATAGCACACATTGTTTATAACGCTTTGGTTATCTTCGCTTAGCATTTGGAGATGCACAGGAAGGTCCCTGATGAAATCAACCAGGCAGATGATGAGCAGCAGGTGGAGGGTATCTTTGCCAAAGCTTTTTTGGAAAAGCAGGAGTGCAGCCGGCAACAACGGAAGAAAGGTGATGGCGATAAAAAGATAGTCAGCAAAGCTATTCCCGGGTTTGAACATAAAGCTAGTTTGTGCAAATGCCGTCTTTTTAGGAACCTATGGATGGGATAAGTCGGGAAGGGCTAGTCGATCAGGTTATTCTTTACGGCAAAAAATACCAGTCCTGCTGTATTTTTTGCACCGAAGCGTTCCATCAGCCGATCTTTTATGGCTTCTACGGTCCTGGGGCTTACATCGATCTTTTGCGCTATTTCCTGTGCTGTGAATTCCATGCAGATATACCGTACTACTTCGCGTTCACGCTCATTGAGGGTAATCTCTGTATTGAGGCTGGGTATGACCTTGGTCCGTGTATGGGATTTCTTCAGCAGGATCCGGTTGACAAAATTATTCAAATAATAACCTTTTGTGGCCACTTCGATGATGGCGCGCTTGATCTCGGAAGGGTCGGCACTTTTCAGCAGGTAGCCATTGGCGCCAATCTCCATCATATGGCTTACAAAGCGTTCATCTTCATACATAGTGAGCGCGATGATATGAATGGAGGGATATTGTTTGGCAATGATCTTGGTAGTTTCTATTCCATCTTTAAGGGGCATCCGGAGGTCCATCAATACGACATCGGGTTCTGAAGCGGCCAGGCCATCCAGCAGTTCCTGTCCGTTTTCCGCCTCCTGGACAAATTTGATGGCGTTGTATGGGCGTAAAGATAAAATGACACCCTTTCGGAATATCTTGTGGTCATCGGCTATTGCAACTTTAATAACTCCCATAGGTTATGCTGGATTTCGGTCTTCTACTTAAAGATAACACATAAATTCTATTCCTGCTCACCAAGCTTATCTTCCTCTTCTTTAATCAGTTCTATAGTAACCTTATAGTAGGTCTGGGACATATCCTTTTCGAAAAAGATCTTACCATGTAAGACTTTCAGGCGGCTTTGTATATTCTTCAGGCCCAGGCCTACATTGCTTTTGTTCAGTTTATTAAAATCGTTTTGGGTGATGCCCCGTCCGTCATGATGGAGGCGGATAAAGAACTTCTCCCCGCTGGTGTTCTGCGTGAGATGTATAAAGCTGGCGTTACTGTGTTTGAGGATGTTATTCACCAGTTCCTGGATCACGCGGAAAATGATCAGCTCGTTCTCTGCCTGCAGCCTTTCCCGGTAGTCATGGAAGCGGGAGCTGGCATTCATGCTGCCCGAGCCGCTGATCTTTTGGAACAGGTCATTTACGGCGGACTCCAGCCCGAAGTTCTTGAGGGTGGGGGGCATCAGGCTATGGGATATATTACGTATCAGCTGGATCGTGTCGTCGATGATCTGTTTTGCATTATAGATACTCTGCAGCTGGGTGGTCTTGTCCAGGTTGACCAGGTTCTCGTTCAGGTAAAGCCTCGCTGTGGCAAGCAGGGGGCCTGCATCATCATGCAGGTCAGCGGCAATACGCTGGCGTTCCTCTTCCTGCAGGCGTATGGAGGCATTCAGCAGCAGCTTTTGCTGGTCCTGCTCCATGCGCTGCAAGCGCAGCTGGTAGCGTATCACCTTACGCTGGTGGAAGATGATGAAAACAATGAGCCCGATGGTGAGCGCAAGCATACCTATGGTGCCAAAATATAGCACCAGGGAAACATTGCTGCCGGGAGTAGTTGCTTGTAATAGTATCATTTACTTAGTACATCGTCGCCGGCGTACAGACGGTTATTTTAGGGTTAAGGTTTCTCATTGGCTAAGGGTTTTACAAAAAGTCCGGATTATAGGTGTTGATAGAATTTTTACCGGCATCGCTCTTCTTCATAGCAAAAGAGATGCAGAAAAGGGTATTTTTCAGAATTTCAAATACATCATTAATGATCCAATAGCTTTTATGCTCCTGGCTGGTAAAACCGGCAGCATACAGGAACAAAAACAGGGTGGACGAAAAGTAAAGAAAGGTCGCGACAACGACCCAGAATTTCTTTGTATTGAAGACGTACATGATCTCGGGGCTGGTGATCTGACTATATAGAAAGACGATGCTATATATGATCATAAGGATGGCTTCCATGGAAGCGGAAAGGGAGTCGAAAGCCTGGGTGTTCCTGTTGTAAAAAGTGAAGGAAACGATGCCATAAAAGATCAGCGTTCCGACGATCGGGATAAACCGGGTATTCTTATTTTTAAACGAGGTATAAAAAAAGTAGGCAAAAAAAGTGTATTCAGCAATGGTATAGCAAGCCCAGAAGTAAAACAGATCCTTCGCGTACATTCTTGCGATAGTCACTCCGACGAGCTCGGCTATGACGGAATATACGCAATACAGAAATATTACCCATAGCCCTTCACTTTTGTTCCTTTTGAGGAAACAGAGGAAAAAGACCACGGATAATATTTCGAATATAAATGATACTTTAGAAAGCAATGCCTTTATTTTTTATCAAATATAACAGGCATTGTTCTATAATCCAAGCTATTATCTAATTAAAAGGGCCACCACGAAGGCATAATAGTAGTGCTGGGAGTAGGACCGACAAGAGACCGGTCAGCAACTAAAGCATCCTGAACGGAGATGTTGCCGGAAGGGTCTACAACTGTTTTTTTCTTTATATCGTTGCCTTCGGCGTCAACAGCAATATAAACCAGCGTTTTCTGACCATTTTCATCCAGGGCGCTGTAAAAGCGCAAGCCAACGGCACCTGGTTGAGCCAGGAGCTGATCAAGGATGTTACGGCCGATCAGGTAGGATTTCACATCGGTAGGGTTTGCCTCAGCGTAAGCATTGACAAAGTCAGAAGCCTGCTGTGGAGTGATTTCTTCACCGACAGATGCCACTGTTCTTGTAAGTAACTCTTTTTGCTGCATAAAGTAAGTTTTTAGAGGTTTGAAAATGTTAGTTTGTGCAACTAAATAACCCCTAAAAAAAAAGATGGACAACGGCCAAAATTTATGTTAAAATGCTTTAAATTGCCTGTAATTCAAGTCAGTACTGGGTTTGAGGGGATTTTACGAGGAAGTTTACTAAGTCAAAATAGAGTAGTTTCACGCTGGTAAAATAGTATTTTTACTATCGTAAAATTGGCGAAATGGGATAGTGGATTTACGAGAAATCCAGGATATTCACAATGAAGGTAATAATGTGGATAAGTGCGGGGAGCAGAGGATAATGGGAATATGTGAAATTTTATTCCCGTTTTGTCGTTTTATTGGTCGGCCCTCCGGCCGAATCCAGGTAAAAAGCAGTACTTTTCTACAAAAGAGAGGGGGGATGAAACTTTAAAAAAAGAGAAGTTGACTGATATTGGATTTTAATTTGGCTTTCAGGGATATTGAAATCTTTTACTGGACGGTATTGGACGTTGGATGGTTTTGCGATATTGATCCTTGATCAATCAACTTCTACAACAAAAATAACATATAAGGGGCTGGCATACAATAGCAGAACTGCCCATTTTAGCATATTCGGAAATTACTTTTCAGTTCGTAGAAACGCGTGGATCCAATGTGGATTTTTCCTTGTCCTGTGATATTGGAGAATGTTTATAGAAATCTGATTATCAACGAAAATTTTGACCTATACCTATTAACTCTACAAACCTGCCGGTATGACTGCTGAACTAGTAATCAAAGTATCGATCGCGGACGATCATAAGATTTTCCGTGACGGTATTAAAATGGCTTTGAAGAATAAGGAGTATCTAAGAATTCTATGGGAGGCTGAAGATGGTAAGGACCTGGTGCATAAAATGCAGATCAAGCGGCCGGATGTACTATTGATGGATATCCGGATGCCTGAGGTTGATGGGATCAATGCTATCGGTCTTTTACGGAAAGAGTATGAGGATGTCAAGATCATTGTGCTGACCATGTATGACGACCAGGAGATGATCTCCAAGATGATGGAAATGGGGGCTAATGCCTACCTGACCAAGACCACCGATCCGGACGAGATCTACCAGGCCATCCTCACCTGTATGAACGACGATTTCTATTTTAATGACCTTGTCAATAAGGCAGTTCTTTCCAAACTGCAGACCAAACGGCAAGTGAGGCAATTCTACCCCAGCCCGATCAAGTTCTCCGAAAAGGAGATCCGGATACTTAAATTACTGGCCGAAGACAAGACCACCGAAGAGATCTCCAAAGAAGTGTTCCTCAGCACCCGCACTATCGAGACGATCCGTCAGAACATGAAAACCAAGATCGGCGCCAAGACCATTGCCGGCCTGATCATGTATGCCATGAGAAATAAGCTCATCGATTGAACTGCTAATATTCCAGGGTGACCACTCCGCTTTTGATCGCATAGATCGCCAGGCCGACACGGCTTTTTACATTCAACTTAATAAACAGGGCGTCCCGATAGTTGTCAATCGTTCTCGGGCTTATTTTCATCATGATCGCAATTTCCTTATAGGTCATGTCCGTACTTGCCAGTTTCAGAAAGGTAAGTTCGTTCTCGCTTAGCGATAATCTGTCAGCCTGGTTGTTATTCGATTTATCTTTTTTGAACAAATTCACCAGCTTGCCTGCGGAGTTATATGAGTAGAAGTAACCTGATGCCATCACGGACTGAATGGCCATGTTCAATTCGCCCGGATGGATATCCTTTTTCAGGAACCCCCTGGCGCCGGCCTGCAGCAGCCGTAATAACGTTATTTCGGAATCGTACATGGTAAGTACAAGCACGTAGATGTCCGGGTAATTCACCCTCAAATGCCTTGCCGTCTCATAGCCATCCATCTCGGGCATATTCAGGTCGAGAATGACAAGGTCGGGCAGGTCATCCGGCTGGAGCTTTTCCATTAATTCTTTTCCATGTGCGGCGAGCAGGATGACCTTACAGTTGTCGAACCTGTCAATGACAGTGGCCAGAGCATCACGGAGAAGGACATGGTCGTCGACCATCGCGATCTTAACAGGTTTTTTCAAATGGGTCATAATTTATTCATTTGGTGTGGTCCACCCGATATTAATAGGGGACGACGAGGGTTATCACGGTACCGGTATTCAGGACGCTTTCCACCTGGAAGCTGGCATTTATCATTTTTGCCCTTTTCCTCATATTGCTCAATCCCGAAGTGTTTTTTTTATGTTCTATCAATGCTGTATCGAAGCCCCTGCCATTATCATAAATGGCCATTATCAGGCTGTTATTTTCATAGGTGAGGGAAATGCGGAGACTACTGGCGCCGGAGTGCCGGATAACATTATTGATCGCCTCCTGCAGTATACGCAGGATGAATATCTCTTTCTGCTCATCCAGGAATTGATAATCCCCTTTCAGTTCATAGATCACCTCCGGTGCGGCGAGCTTTTGCAGCTGTATGATCAATTGCTCCATGGCTTTGGTCAGCCCTCCGTTGCGGATGATATCCGAGCTGAGGCTTCGGGAGAGATCGCGCAATTCATCCAGGGCTCTTGTCAGCAGTTCCACTGCGTCGTAGATCCGCAGGGCGGCCGGCGTGCCTTCCTTTATTTCCAGGGTGTTCAGCTGGAGCTTAGCGAGAGAAATGAATTGTCCGATGTTGTCGTGGATCTCCCGGGAGATGTATTGAAAGGTATCTTCCTGGATCTCAAGCTGCGTCTTTAACAGTTCTTTGTCGTAATTGGCCTTGATGCCGATGAGCTTTGTGTTAAAGAGGTTTTGTTTCTTTTGATACAGCAGCAGGATCACGGCGATAAACCCGATCAGGATAATGATCAGTAATGTACAAATAATAACAATGGATATCACGACTTCTTTATCCTGCATGTGAAACTCCAGATGAATAAGAAATAGGTGATGCTAAGTGCAAAATTATTGATGGAAGATAAGCTTTTCGCTACGCCGCTGAGCCCATGGGCGTCCAGATAGGACCTGGTCATATAAAGAGGTATTATCGTAGCCAGGTAAAAGAAGATCCCGGTGACCATCCAGAAGGAGGGTTCCCGTACCAGGTTAACCGGTTCGTCCCTTGCAAAAAGTTCCCGGAAGTAGGTCAGGCAGGGGATGATGATGATGACACTTTCCAGCACCACGGCAATATCATTGGAATCTCCGAGGCCTTTTTGCACAGAATATTGTACAAAAAAAAGGGCAAAAAGACAGATCAGCATGATTACTATCTTTTTTATCAGGGGGGATTGGATGACCTGGAAAAGGAAATACGAAAATATAAATAGTTCGAAGGGCGTGAAAAGGTTATATAGGGTAATGCGGGCATCAGGCTGATGCGCAAATGGGCGGAAATCGAGTAGCTGGTTCAAAAAGCGATTGACCAGGACCTCGATGCCAATAGACACCAGCAAATAGAAGGGCATTATCTTCAGATAAGGCGGATTGTAACTCCTGTAGCAATATAAAACCCCTGCCGCCAGGGCTAGCAAGGAGGTGATCCAGTTAACTACATTAGATATAAAGTAAATATCTCTAAGCATCCCTTAAAACGGGAAGATACAACAGCCATTCAATCCAATCAGGGTGAAAACACCCTATGCCAGTAAGAAAAATACCCTGGCTATATCGCTTTTATACCTAAATTTTGAAAATTCCTGCAGATAAATTTGGAAAGGGAATCTCTTATTGACCAAAGACCTTTCTATGAACCTTGAACAAGCGCAGGAACTGAGAAATAAACTTATTTACCTTGAAGGCCTTATTGCCTGGAATACGCGGGAATATATCTGGAAAGTGATCATTGGCCCGGAGGACGGGGGGCAAATCGACCAATTCCGGGGCCTGGTGGACCCTTCCATTCCTTTTAACCCCAGGGTTATCCTCCAGCAGTTCTGGCGGGAAGAGCTTTCCGTGTATTTTTTCCTCAAAACCAAGGGTAATCTTATTTGCCGGGAATACCGGGAGTTCCTCTCCGCCAATGATCTGCACAAGGCGGACACCGGCCATGTGCTCGTGCCCTTTCCATTAAACGAATAAAAAATGCCTGCTTTGGTGCATCTTTCCAAATACCGTGGTGATGCAGAAAGCAGGCAAAAACTTACAGGCAGGTAGAGCCAGGTAATGACGGCTTAACAAGGACATGGATCTGGTGGTTTATTCACAGGGTATCGGGACTGGCCGGCGACCGGCAATTATGGAGTTCTGATCAGAGCTTTCAAAAGAAGTTGATTGACATTGGATTTTGCGGTGGATTTCATAGAATATTGAAAATAATTCTGGACGGTTTCTAGGACATTGGACGATCTGAGGTTGCTAATCCTCGTCAATCAACTTATGTATCAAAAATAAATGTGAATAACTATGTGGACAAGAGCACATTTGCTCAATTTTATTTATTCGGTTTTTACCTGCTGAATCGTAGATGTCCCAAAAGCACCCTGGGATAAATTCTCTTTCATATTAGTAAAAAAACCACTTATCTTCGTAAAAGGGCGTGCCTTACGTATATTCCGTAATATCTTTATTTCGTAAATTTCCTATAGTAAGTGTTGCAATTTTTGTTTCAATTTGCAGGGAGATTATACATGGAGTGTAGGCTCCTATTTGTAAAATACATATTCGTATGAAAAAGCCGGAGTTTGACCAACCCATCAAGGTAGCTATTGCTGATGATCATGCCCTATTCAGAGCCGGTGTAAAAACCGCGTTGGCGGTGAAGAAAGATGTGGAACTGATAGCCGAAGCCGACAACGGCATGCAATTACTTAACTTACTCAAACACATAGAGCCTGACGTAATTTTACTAGATATTCAGATGCCTATCATGGATGGCATTCAAACACTTCCCGAGATCCGTAAAGAACATCCTCATGTGAAAGTCATCATACTTTCCATGCACAATGATCACTCCATGATCTCCAAGCTGATGGAGATCGGCGCCAACAGCTATCTTACAAAAAATTCCGATTCCGAGACGATCTACCAGGCTATTAAGACTTGCTATGAACAGGAGTTTTTCTTTAATGAGCTGACTAACAAGGCACTACTGACCGGCCTTCGGACTAAGCGTCCTGAGGTGGGTGCTCCCCAGGATGTCAATTTAACGGAAAAAGAGCTGACTGTACTTAAGCTGATGTGCGAGGAGAAAACAACAAAGGAAATTGCGGATATCGTCGATATCAGTCCCCGTACAGTAGAGGCCATACGTGACAAGCTGAAGACCAAGACCGGCGCCAAATCAATGGCAGGTCTCGTTATGTACGCGGTTAAAAACGGTATTATCGAGCAACAGTAGGTGAGCAGCTTTATCATTTTCAATGGGTCTTTTTTCCCTTCCGGGTCTCCTCTCCTGACGGCCGACAACCAGGGTTTCCGGTATGGAGATGGTCTTTTTGAGACGATCCGGGTGAAAGATGGACGCATTCTCCTTTCAGACCACCACTTCCAACGGCTGTTTAATGGCAGTCATCTTCTTGGCTTCAAAGGTTTAACACCTGACCAATTATCGGCAGCTATCCTGGAGCTTTGTGAAAGGAATGGGCATACTATGTCTGCCAGGGTAAGGCTGACGGTATTCCGGGGTGAGGTGGGGCAGGAAGATACTGCCGCAAACTACATCATTCAATCCTGGCCGCTGGACCGCCCGGCGGGTTTAAATGAAAAAGGGTTGATATTGGGTGTTTTCCCCCTGGGCCGGAAATCATGTGATGCATTTGCCAATATAAAATCGAATAACTATCTCCTTTATTCCATGGCGGCGCAGTATGCCCGTCGGCATGGATGGGACGACTGCCTGGTATTGAATAGCCTTGGGCGGGTGGCGGACAGCAGCATCGCCAATCTCTTTTATGTACGGGGAGAGACTATTTATACGCCCTCTCTTTCAGAGGGTTGTGTGGCGGGGGTGATGCGGCGATGGCTGATCGAGTCGCTGCCTTCAGCCGGATTCCGGGTAGAGGAACGACCGGTGGCGCCGGAAGACCTTATTCTGGCCGAAGAAGTATTTATTTCCAATGCCATCCGCGGGGTCCGCTGGGTAGGGAGTTTCGGGGGGATGACCTATGGCAATAGAATGGTTAAGGATATCAAAAAGGTTGAGCATGAAGGAATCGGTTAATATCTTCTGGTTTCGCCGGGATCTCCGGCTGCATGACAATGCGGGCCTTTACCATGCTTTGAAAGGTAACCGTCCTGTATTACCACTGTTCATTTTCGATCGTCATATCCTGGACAAACTGGATGGCAGGGTGGATGCCAGGGTTCAATTCATACGTGACACAGTGGTGGAAATACAGGAAGAGCTGGGCAGGCGGGGAGCGGGGATGGAAGTTTATTATGGTTTTCCGGAGGAAATATTCGGGCGGATCCTATCTAAGTATGCGGTGGATAGGGTGTTTGCCAATCATGACTATGAGCCTTATGCAAGGGAGAGGGATGCCGCTGTTGCAAAGCTTTTGGAAAAGGCGGGAGTCGCTTTTCACACGTACAAGGACCATGTGATCTTCGACAAGGGGGAGGTGCTAAAGGACGACGGGACGCCTTATACGGTTTTCACGCCCTATAGCAGGCGTTGGAAGGGAACACTAAACGATTTTTATCTCAGGTCTTACCCTGTGGAAAAATATGCCGGTAATTTTTACCGGCGGAAGAGGGGGCGTATCCCTTCATTGGCGTCCATGGGGTTTTCAGCTTCGGATATCCCTATTCCGCCCGCAGGACTCAAAAAAAGCACGCTGGAAAAATATAAGGATCAGCGGGATCTTCCAGGTATTGACGGGGGCACCAGCCGGATGGGCATCCATTTACGATTTGGGACCTGCAGTATACGGGAATTGGCCCGGAAGGCCGCCCTGAGCGATGTCTACCTGAATGAACTGATCTGGAGGGATTTTTATCATATGATCCTCTGGTATTATCCGTCCGTGGGAAAGGGGAAGGCGTTCAAGCCAGTCTATGACCATATAAAATGGAGGAATAATGAAAAGGAATTCGGGCGATGGTGCCGGGGGCAGACGGGCTACCCGATCGTTGATGCCGGCATGCGGGAATTGAATGCTACGGGATTTATGCATAACAGGGTCCGGATGATCGTGGCTTCCTTTCTTGCCAAACATCTCCTCATCGACTGGAGATGGGGGGAAGCCTATTTTGCGGAAAAATTACTCGATTACGATCTGGCAGCCAATAATGGGGGGTGGCAATGGGCGGCCGGCAGCGGTTGTGAAGCGGCGCCATATTTCCGGGTGTTCAATCCCTATCTGCAGACAGAAAAGTTCGATCCTGATCTGAAATATATACGCAAATGGGTGCCGGAATGGGAGGGGGCCGGCTATCCTCCACCTATCGTTCAACATGCTGAAGCGCGAAAAAGGGCGCTGGAGACGTATAAGCAAGCTTTGAACAGCGAGCGGTGAGCTTCGGGCAAGGGATGTTCAGGATATGACGGAAAAGGACATGGGGGGTGGGGTGGCGTTAATCTCCGACCAGGTCTTCAGCAGGGTCTTCACTGCCGTCACACCGTCAACTCCCAGGCCCAGGGAATAATTATTCACATAGAGGTCAATATGCTGCCGCATGACCTGCTCATCCATTTCCTGCGAATGCTGTCTTACATAATCAGGTAACAAAGGGTAATGCTGAAAGGCATATTCGAGGCTTTTCCGGATGAGCTCATTTACTTTTTCTGCAATGCCGGGGGCCAGGTCTTTTTTTGCCAGGATCCCGCCCAACGGGATGGGGGCGCCGGTGGTGGCTTCCCAGAAGGCTCCCAGGTCGGCCAGTTTCACCAATCCTTTCTGTTGATAGGTAAAGCGATTTTCATGGATAATGACCCCACAGTCGACCTGTCCTGTAAGAACAGCATCCTCAATAGCGGAAAAGATCATGAATTGCTTTTTCAGGGCCTTGGGGTATGCAAGGGAAAAAAGCAGGTGGGCAGTAGTTTGCTGTCCCGGGATGGCGATGCTGCATTCGGGCAGCAGGGCCGGGGGAATGGAGGTTTTCGCGATCAGCAGGGGGCCGACACCTTTTCCCAGGGCCCCTCCGGCATCCAGGAGCCGGTAGCTGTCCAGAACCAGGGGCAGGACACCATAGCTTATCTTCGACAGGTCCAGCCGGCCCGCCATGGCCCATTGATTGAGCGTCTGTACGTCTTCCAGGTGAACCTCGAAATCGAAGCCTTCGGTATCGATCTTTTTATTGACCAGTGCGTCGAAAATGAATGTGTCGTTCGGGCAGGGGCTGAATCCCAGGGTAAGTCGCATCTGTTATAATTTTTTAATTGTCTCCATAAGCTGCTGATTCAGATTGGCGATGGCGGACCTGATATCCCATTTGCTTTTGTCCCGCTGGCCAATGTCATTGGAGACGGACCGGAGCTGCAGAAAAGGAATGCTTTCCTGCAGACAGGTGAAATGAAGGGCTCCTCCTTCCATGCTTTCAACAATGGGAGCCATATTTTGTTGATACCAGCGTATACGGTCTTTGTCGGTGCTGATCTCATTGATGGTGATGCCTCTCACCGTCTCCAGACCGGACAGACCCAAAAGATCTTTATAAGGATTGATCAGCAGACCGTTGCAGAACGGGGGGGCATTGCGGTCCGTCAGGTTGAGGTCGAAGATGGTCTTAAAATCCTGCCCTTCCTTTACACCCAGATCTCCCAGGACCTCTTCTTTTACAGCCAGGACGGTGCCGATCCGGCCAGGAGTGAAACAGCCGGCAATTCCGGCCTGAATAACGATGTCAGGTCTTCGTCTGCCAATCTGACGCATAAGTGCATAAGCTGTGGGAAGAGCGCCGATGCCGGTGATCAGTACGTCGGTTTCAAGGCCTCCGGCTGGGGCGGAGCCGTTTTTCAGCAGATCGATAGTGGGCTGAATTTCAAAGCTTGTGGCGGCTGCCAGTACAATGTACATGCTGCAAATATCTGTATTCATTGACAATGTTGCCCTATATATTAACTTTGCGGACTTTAGTAGTGTGTTTGTACGAATTTTTTCAGTTAAATCAATGTATGGTGTATTTGACCCGTGTAGAACATTTTAATGCCGCGCACCGGCTATTTAATCCCGGCTGGAGCAAGGAGCAGAACGAAACTGTATTTGGAAAATGCGCCAATGAGAACTGGCATGGCCATAATTATGAACTGTATGTAACCATTAAAGGTGAGCCGGACCCGGATACGGGATTTTTATTCGATGTCAAGAAGCTGAGTGAGCTTATCAGGGATCATGTCATCGAGAAAGTGGACCATAGGAACCTGAACATGGATGTCGACTTTTTGAAAGGGCAAATGTGCTCTACGGAGAACCTGGCGATCGGGATATGGCGGCAGCTGCGGCCTCATCTACCTTCGGCCGTGCAATTACATTGTATCAAGCTATATGAGACGCCGAGGATCTATGTGGAATATTTTGGATAGCTGTGAGCGATGAGCTATCAGCCATGAGCAGATGTAGTATTTATTATTAATTTTAAAAAAGCCGGCTCGAAGCTCGAAGCTGGCAGCTAAAAGCTATGAATAAGGTTGCGGTTTTCCGGAAGGAGCATTTCAATGCGGCACATCGCATTTTCAATCCTGCCTGGGATGATGAAAAGAACTTCGCGGTGTTTGGCAAATGCAGCTATCCTCATTATCATGGGCATAATTACGAGCTGATCGTGAAGGTGGTGGGTGAGCCGGATCCGGAAACGGGATACGTGATGGATATGAAGAAATTATCCGTCATCGTAAAAGAGGAGATCCTGGAGCGGTTTGATCACAAGAACCTCAATCTTGATACGGAGCAATTCAAAACCCTGAACCCTACGGCTGAGAATATCGTGAAAGTGATCTATGGTCTGTTGCGCAAAAGGATCGATCCCAAGCTCGACTTACTGGTAAGGCTACATGAAACAGAAAGGAATTTCGTGGAATATCCGGCATAGTAAAAATTAAAATCAAAAGAAATGGCTTATAAGAAAGTTGAGCATTATGACGAAAAGGTCACTTCAGGGCTTACGGGCAATTACAAAGATGCGTTGAAATTGCTGGGAGAAGACCCGGATAGGGAAGGGTTGTTGAAAACGCCGGAAAGAGTAGCGAAGGCTATGCAGTTCCTTACACAGGGGTACGATATGGATGCCAGAGCGATCCTGGACTCGGCCAAATTCCATGAGGATGTCAGTGAAATGATCCTGGTGAAGGATATCGAGATATACAGCTTATGCGAGCACCATATGCTGCCTTTTTTTGGGAAAGCGCATGTAGCCTACATACCGAATGGCTGGATCACGGGACTGAGCAAGGTCGCACGGGTGGTGGATGTCTATTCCCGCAGGCTGCAGGTGCAGGAGAGATTGACCACGCAGATCCTGCATGCGATCAAGGAGTCTTTAAACCCTTTAGGCGTGGCGGTGGTCATCGAGGCTTCTCATCTTTGCATGATGATGAGAGGGGTTCAGAAGCAGAACTCCGTCACTACTACCTCAGCCTTCTGGGGAGAATTTGAAAAGAATGAGACGCGCAGTGAGTTTGTCAAACTGATATCCTCTAAGCTGCATTAATCGTCTGCATAACAATTTTTTGTCGAAATATTTACTTTTTTGAATCGGGCCTTTGTGGCATATTTGTTCTATAAACCCTATTGTGTATGAAGCATGCGTATATTTTTCCCGGACAGGGATCGCAATTTCCGGGTATGGGGAAAGTCCTTTACGAGAATAGCGCTTTTGCAAAGAAATTATTTGAGCAGGCGAATGAAATTGCAGGGTTTCGCATCTCTGACGTCATGTTTTCCGGCAGTGAAGAGGACCTGAGGCAAACAAAGGTTACCCAGCCGGCTATCTTCCTTCATTCTGTCATCGCTTTCAAAGGCATTGAAAATAATAAGCCGGATATGGTGGCGGGGCACTCTTTGGGTGAATTCTCCGCCCTGGTGGCCAACGGCGTATTGAGCTTTGAGGACGGCCTGAAGCTGGTATCCGTCCGGGCACAAGCCATGCAGCATGCCTGTGAAAAAGAGCCGTCCACCATGGCTGCCGTACTGGGCCTGGCGGACGAGAAGGTAGAAGCCATCTGTGCGGACGTGCAGCAGGAAACAGGGGAGATCGTAGTACCGGCCAATTATAATTGCCCGGGCCAGTTGGTAATCAGCGGTTCAATCAAGGGTGTGGAGATAGCGTGCGAGCGGATGAAGGCTGCGGGCGCCAAGCGGGCATTGTTATTGCCGGTGGGAGGGGCTTTTCATTCTCCATTGATGACTTCTGCCAAGGAAGAACTTAAACAAGCCATCGAGAAAACGACATTTTATAATCCTACCTGCCCTATCTATCAGAATGTGGCTGCCAAAGCGGTTGTTGCAAAGGACGAGATCAAGAAGAACCTGATCGATCAATTGACGGGAGCTGTACGCTGGACGCAAAGCGTGCAGGCAATGATCACGGATGGAGCATCCCAGTTCACCGAAATAGGGCCCGGCAAGGTTCTCCAGGGACTGGTGCAGAAGATCAATAAGGAAATGCAGGTCAGCGGTGTGAACTAGGCGCGGAAATCCGGATTGTTCACGCCGCAATTGATCCAGCCTGCGTCGAATGCTGCATCATATTTTTTATAGAAATTAATGGCGGGCTGGTTCCAATCCAATACCTGCCATGCCATGCCCTGGAAATTCTTTTCCTTTACCTCTTGCAGCAGTCGATCGAATAACAATTTCCCCAGTCCTTTCCCGCGCATTTTCTCCGTGACGATGAGGTCTTCCAGGTACATGCGTTGTCCCTTCCAGGTGCTGTAACGGATGTAGTATAAGGCGAAGCCTTCCACCATACCATCGGCCTCAGCGACAAATGCCCACCAGACAGGATGAGGGCCAAAACCACTTTCCGTAAAATGTTCCAGCGTCACGATGACCTCGTCTGGCGCCTTTTCGTATTCAGCCAGTTCCCGGATGAGCTCCAGCAACCGGGGGCAATCTTCTTTAATAGCTCTGCGAATCTGTATATTTTCCATAAAAAGTCTAGCCGGTGTGATCTCCCTGGTTAGCAGCCCCACTTTACAAGGGTGGCGCCCCAGGTGAAGCCTCCGCCGAAAGCTGCCAGGACAATGTTGTCTCCTTTGTTCAGCCTGTTTTCCCAATCCCACAGGCAAAGGGGAATGGTGCCTGCTGTCGTATTTCCGTAACGTTGTATGTTCACCATTACTTTTTCGCCGGGGAGACCCATGCGATGGGCAGTGGCGTCGATGATGCGCTTGTTGGCCTGATGGGGCACCAGCCATGCGATGTCGTCGGCTGTCAGGTGATTGCGTTCCATCAGCTCGGCGCTGACGTCGGCCATTCCTTTCACGGCGAATTTAAAGACGGCCTGCCCTTCCTGGTAAATGTAATGCTCTTTGGCGGCGACTGTCTCATAAGAGGAAGGACGCAATGAACCGCCTGCCTTCATATGGAGATGGGTCCGTCCGCTGCCATCGCTTTTCAGGACGCTGTCGAGTACGCCATAGCCTTCGTAATTAGGTTCCAGCAGCACGCCGCCGGCGCCGTCACCGAAAATGATACAGGTGGTACGGTCGCTGTAATCGACGATGGCGCTCATTTTATCGGCGCCAATAACCACTACTTTCTTAAAACGTCCGCTTTCAATGTACATGGCGCCGCTGGTCAGCGCGAACAGAAAGCCGGAGCAGGCTGCGCTCATATCATATCCCCAGGCATTCTTAGCGCCTACCTTATCGGCTACGATATTGGCGGTGGCGGGAAACAGCATATCTGCGGTCACGGTGGCAACAATGATGCAATCGATCTCTTCGGGGCTGATCCCCCGCTTTTTACAGATCTCCTGCACTACGGGGACGCAAAGGTCCGAAGTGGCCTTGCCTTCGCCTTTCAGTATCCTTCTTTCTTCTATACCGGTCCGGGTGCGGATCCATTCATCATTCGTATCAACTATCTTTTCAAGGTCGGCATTTGTAAGACGGTCTTCTGGTACATATCCTCCAATCGCTGTGATGGCGGCGGTCAATTTTTGGCTCATTATGATTTCCAATCAGGTTAAGAAAAAATTTTCACAAAGGTGGGGAAAAATATTCATAGTTTCGGGCCTCAGGAAACCAGAAACAATATACTGACAACGAAGAACCTGTAAGTATGATCGCTTTTCTACGTGGAGATTTTGTGCTTAAAACCCCTGCTTTGGTACATGTGGAGGCAGGCGGGGTCGGATACGAACTGCAAATAAGCCTCAATACGTATTCCAGCATACAGGACCTGGACAAAGGGGTCCTGCTGACATACCTTCATATCAGGGAGGACGCCCATATATTATATGGTTTTTTTGACAGGGCCGAGAAGGAGCTGTTCATCCTGCTGATCAGCGTCTCGGGAGTAGGGGCTTCAACGGCCAGAATGATGCTGTCTTCCATGAAGCCCGAGGAGATCACCCGGGCTATTTTGCAGGGCAATGCCCGGCAGCTGGAGAGCATCAAAGGTATCGGCAAAAAGTCGGCTGAAAGGATCATCCTCGAACTGCGTGATAAGATAGGCAAAAGCAAAGTGGAAACAAATATTTCATCATTGATAGACAATAGCTTGGAACAGGATGCGTTAAATGCACTGATCGCGCTTGGCATAGCCCGACCTGCCGCAGAGAATGCCATTCGCAAGGTGATGAATGAAGGATCCGAAACCCATAAAGTTGAGGATCTTATTAAGAAAGCCTTAAAAACACTGTAGCCTATCGTTCCTTATCTCTACTTAACTAATTCTTGGGGGAATTTTGACGCGATATTTCTTTCAACTGAAGTTAACGGTGATCGTAACCGCCGCCCTGATAGGGTTGTGTATTACCGTGTCCGCCCAACAGCGTCCGGACAGCACGCAACAAAAAACCGATTCCTCCCGTCGCCCCGGAGATACATCTATCCATCCTGCAACAGACAGCCTGCATTTTCCCCTGCATGACCGCAGGGGGGATCCTTTTTCCAACCGGAGCCGGAATCCTTTTGACCTGAAAGACCCGGCGAATATCAGGGATTCCATCGAGTACGACCCTGTTACAAAACATTACTATATAGTTGAAAAGGTTGGAAATCAATATTATAGAAAACCAACTTACCTTACTTTCGACGAATTGATGCAAATGCAGGCCCGTAAGTCGGAAAACGATTATTTCCGGAAAAGAGCGGATGCACTGGCGGCATTAAATATGAAACTCCTGCGTCCCAAGCTGACCGTGGGAGATAATCTTTTCAACCGGATCTTCGGGAACGGGAAGATCGATATCCGTCCCCAGGGTAATGTGGATATCATGGCGGGTTATCAGGGCCAGAATATCCAGAATCCCACCCTTCCTGAGAGCGCCCGGAAGACAGGGGGCTTTGATTTTAATATGAATGCCAACCTGAATGTCATTGGCAACATTGGTGATAAGCTGAAGCTTCCCATCAGCTATAATACGCTGGCGAATTTTGACTTCGAGAATCAATTAAAGCTGGATTATACGGGCGGCGCTGACGAGATCATAAAAAAGATCGAGGCGGGGAATGTCTCTTTTACCACACCCAGCACGCTGATGACAGGCGCTCAATCCTTGTTCGGCATCAAAACAAAGCTGCAATTCGGTAAATTATCAGTCACTGCCGTCCTGGCCAACCAGCGTTCCCAGAAACAGACGGTCTCTTCCCAGGGAGGAGCAGCGGTGACCTCTTACCAATTCAAGGCGGACGATTATGAGGAAAACAGGCACTTCCTGCTGGCCCAATATTTCCGGACCAATTTCAATACGGCCATGTCCAAGTTGCCCATCGTCACTTCCCAGGTGAATATCCTGCGGATGGAGGTATGGGTGACCAACCGCAACGGGATCGATACGGGTTCAAGGAATATCGTGGGTCTTATGGACTTAGGGGAAAGCGCCCCATACAATACCAATATACATCCATTGACGGGACTGCCGTATCCTTTCAACGGGGCCAACTCGGAGTATGGCAGTCTTGTCAGCGATCCCTCCAGCCGTATCCCTTCACAGGCGGCAAATAAACTTAACTCTTTGGGGCTCAGTCAGGTGCAGGATTTTGAAATGGTCTACGCACGGAAGCTCAGCTCCAGCGATTACTATTTCAACCCGCAGGTGGGCTTTATCTCGGTGAACCAGACGCTTCAGGCGAATGATGTCCTGGCCGTGGCTTATCAGTACAGCTACAACGGGCGGATTTACCAGGTGGGGGAGTTTTCTACGGATGTTCCGCCGGACACGGCTGCGGGTACCGGTTCGGGGTCTCAAAAAGTGCTGTACCTGAAATTGCTGAAGGCCACTTCGCAACGGACTAATCTTCCTTTATGGAAGCTGATGATGAAGAACGTGTATTCTTTGAAAACTGCCAGCGGCAATTATTTGTCGAATATCCAACAAGCAGGTTTCCAATTTAATATATTATATGACGAACCCAGCAAAGGCACCAAGCGCTATATACCGGAAGGACCGAAGGCGAATATCCCACTGCTGACACTCCTTAACCTGGACCGGCTCAATACCCGTAATGACCCGCAGCCGGATGGGATCTTCGATTACCTGGAAGGGTACACGGTGCTGTCAACCCAGGGAAGGATCATTTTCCCTTTACTGGAGCCTTTCGGAGATGACCTGGAAAACCTGGTTTTTAACGGGGCTCCTCAGGCCATGAAAGATAAGTATGTTTTCCATCAGCTGTACGATACCATCAAGGCGGTGGCGCAGACCTTCGCCAACGTGGACCGGTATGTGCTCCAGGGAGTGGCAAAGGGACAATCCAGCTCCAGTCTTCAGCTGGGAGCGTACAATGTGCCTCCAGGCTCGGTGGTTGTGACAGCCGGCGGGCTCACCCTGAAAGAGAATGTGGACTATGTCGTGGACTATAACCTGGGCACAGTGCAGGTGATCAACCAGGCGATACTCAATTCAGGTGTCCCCGTGAATGTCTCCTATGAGAATAATGCCAGCTTCGGTTTGCAGCAAAGGAGCTTTATGGGTGTCCGCTTCGACTACCAGGCGAAGAATACGGCTACGGAGGCGCTGAACTTTGGAGCTACCATTGAAAGGTTGAACGAACGGCCTTTTTTCAGCAAGACCAATTACGGGGAGGATCCCATCCGCAATACGATGTATGGTGCGGATGTCAACTACCGGGGGCAGCTGCCGCAGCTGACACGGGCACTGGACAAGCTGCCTTTCTACTCGACGAAAGAGATGAGCACGATCAATGCCTATGGAGAAATGGCTATCCTGAAGCCGGGGCATCCGCCGCAGATCGGTAAGGGGTCCAGCGGGGCCGTCTACGTGGATGATTTTGAAGGATCCACCAGCGCTATCGACCTGCGGTACCCGCTGACCAGCTGGACACTGGCTTCTACTCCCCGCGGGCAGAACGGTCAGTACCCCCCTTTGTTCCCTGAATCCAGTCTGAAGGACTCTTTGGAATATGGATATAACCGCGCCAAGCTGGCGTGGTACAATATCGAGCCTACCTTACAGGATAAGAGCAATGCCAATAACCCTGTCAAATATGAGAATGCACTGCTTGATCCCCGGATCGCGCCGATCAACATACAGCAGCTGTTCCCGGAGCAAACGGTGCAGTCGGGGCAGGCGCAGCTGATCACATTCGACCTGGCCTATTATCCAACGGAACGGGGTCCCTATAACTATGACTCCCGTCCGGGCAGCGTAAGCGTCAACGGCAAGTTGCTGAACCCGCAGAAGCGCTGGGGAGGTATCATGCGGGCCATCGATCAGACGGATTTCGAGACTAATAATATCGAAGTGCTTCAGTTCTGGATGCAAAGTCCCTTTTTGAAAGACAATATCAACAGTACGGGCGGGCAGCTGTTCTTTGACCTGGGCAGTGTATCAGAAGACATCCTCCGGGATGGGAAAAAAGAATTTGAAAATGGTTTGAATACGCCCAATATCAATGCGGCCATCGACAACAGTTCCGTCTGGGGACGGGTGCCTGCCAATCCTATCCAGGTGACGACCGCTTTCAGCAATGATGCGGCGGATCGTCCTTTCCAGGACGTGGGCCTGGATGGCATGAGCGATGACGATGAAAAAACGAAATTCCAGAATTACCTGAATACGCTGGCGGCTACCTATGGTACGGGTTCGCCTATCTATCAGAGCGCCATTGCCGACCCTTCGAATGATAATTTCACCAATTACAGGGATGCTGCGTATGATAAAGCGCTAACGGGTATCCTGGGCCGCTACAAGAATGTCAACAACCCACAGGGTAATTCTCCCATTGCCACTTCAGGTCAGACGACCCTGACGGCTTATACCATGTATCCTGACCAGGAAGACCTCAACAAGGATAATACCATGAATGAGCTGGAGGAGTATTTTGAATACAGGATCGGGCTCAGACCTGACAGCCTGAACGTAGGGCAGAATTTTATAACAGACAAGCGTACATTCACACCTGCCGGCGGCGCAGAGCAGACCTGGTATCAATTCCGGATACCTATAGCCGAATACTACCAGAAGGTGGGGAATATCCCTGACTTCAAGTCCATCCAGTTCATCCGGATGTACATGACGGGCTTCCAGGACACGGCGGTCGTGTGCCGGTTCGCCAAGCTGGAGTTGGTGAGGAATTCGTGGAGGAGCTTCGATTACGTCATCGACACCACGGGGAATTATACGCAATTACCCACCAGCAATACCGTCTTCAATGTGACGGCGGTGAACATCGAACAGAACAGCTCCCGGACGCCCGTCGCCTATGTCTCTCCTCCCGGCGTCAGACGCCAGCAGGAGCTGAGCAATAATAATGTCAATCTGCTGCTGAACGAGCAGGCAATGAGCTTACAGATCTGCGGTCTGAAGCAGGGTGATGTAAGAGGTGTCTATAAGACGACGGCGCTGGACCTGCGCAGGTATGGTACGATGGATATGTTTGTCCATGCTGAAAGTGTGATAGGCAATACCCCGGTCAGCGATAATGATCTCTCCGCGATCGTCCGTGTCGGCAGTGACTTTGTCAGCAACTACTATGAGATCAAGATACCATTAAAGCGGACACTTGCCGGAGCCACCCTGGATACGGATGTATGGCCGGAGGCCAATGATCTTAACCTTTCGCTGCAGCGGCTGATCCAGCTGAAGATCAACCGCAACAGTCATGGGACCAGTAACCTTTATTATAAAGAGACGGATGCAGACGGTAAATCATACGCCATCCTGGGTAACCCCAACCTTGGCGCGGTGCAGGCTATCTTCCTGGGTGTGCAGAATGTCAACAGTACTGCCCCTGCGTGTACGGAAGTCTGGTTCAATGAGCTGCGGTTAACCGATATCAGCCAGAAAGGAGGATGGGCGGCAGTAGGCAAGGTGGATATAAAACTGGCGGACCTGGGTACAATGAACGTTTCGGGAAGCATCCGGACGGCAGGATTCGGCACCATCGATCAAAGTACCAATGAACGTTCGCTGGATAACAATTCACAGATCGATGCAGCTGCCAACCTGGAGCTGGGCAAGCTGCTGCCTAAGAAAGCTGCTATGTCCATTCCTTTGTATGCAGGCATTACAAAAGCTACCAGTACGCCCCAGTATGATCCTTTCGATCTGGATATTAAGCTGAAAGATAAGATCAATGGTACGCCAGCCTCGGAAAAGGACTCTGTGAAAGAGCAGGCGGTGGACCAAACCACTGTTACGACGGTGAATTTCACCAATGTCCATAAGAACAACACATCCGGCAAGCCGCAGAAGCTCTGGAGTGTGGAGAACTTCAACGTCAGCTATTCCTACAACCGGAGCGAACATCATAGCCCGCTGGCCGTGGAAGACGAGCTGATCACGAATAAAGCTTCGCTTGCGTACAACTATACGCATACTGCCAAATACTGGGAGCCGTTTAAGAAGATCAAAGCGCGGACGCGGTGGCTGGCCCTGATCCGTGATTTCAACCTGAACCCGGTGCCTTCGGTCATCGGTTTCCAGGCCAATGTTGTCCGGCAGTTCGGCGCTTATCGCAGCCGGAATATCGGGGGGCCGAAGAATATTCTGCCGGAGACCTACAACAAATTCTTCACCTTTGACAGACTTTATACATTGCGGTGGGACCTGACGCGATCGCTGTCTGTGGATTTCACAGCTACCAACAGAGCATGGGTAGATGAGGACAGCGGCCGATTGGATAAGGCCGCCCGCAAGCGCATGTGGAGCAATTTCTGGAAGGGCGGCAGGACCATATTATATATGCAGAGCGCCAATGCGACATATACGCTGCCATTGGCCAAGATCCCCGCGCTGGACTGGACGACGGTCCGTGCCGGTTATTCCTCTACTTATACCTGGACGGGCGCATCGCAGCTGGCAACTTACCTGGGGAACAGCATACAGAATACGCAGCAACGGACCTTACTGGCTGACCTGGATTTCACGCGACTGTACAGTAAATGGAAGCTGCTGGGCCGATTGGACCAGGCGGGAGCGGCGCCTGCAAAACCTCCTGCTGCCGGCAACGATACGGCGCGCAACAAACAAGCCTCTTTCCAGCGGCCGGTGCCGGAGCTGAAAGGCGTTGTCAAGGGACTGGCGAAGGTGCTGACCTCTTTAAAGCATCTTACGTTTAATTATTCAGACAATTCTTCTTCCACTATTTATGGCTTCCTGGACAGCACAAAAGTGCTGGGGATGAACCTGCGGGACAATCAACCGGGATGGGGCTATGTGTTCGGAGCGCGGCCGGATACCAATTTCATCAATAAGCTGGGACAAAAGCGGCTGCTAACCCAGGACACTACCTTTAATAATCAGAATATCATCACTTTTTCCCAGAGGATAACGGCAACGGCCACACTGGAGCCGGTGCGCGACCTGCATATTTCCATTACTTTCGACAAGACGTTTGGAAAGAATTATTCGGAGCTTTACAAAGATACGTCGTTCGGGTCCGGCTATGCCAGGCTGAACCCCTATATGGCGGGTACCTTCAGCATCAGCTTTATCTCTTTCAATACATTGTTCGAGAGATACAAGCCGAATGAGCTTTCCACTACTTTCCAGCGGTTTGAGAACTACAGGAGCGTCATTTCCCAGCGGCTGGGGAGCATCAATAAATACACCGGCGGTCTTGTTGGTTCCGACGGATATGCGCTGGGTTACGGTAAGTATGCGCAGGATGTGCTGATACCGGCGTTTATTGCGGCTTATACGGGTAAGAGTCCTTCGACCATCGCGCTCCTTAATGAGAGCGGAGGCAGTAGTGTCACCTCCAATCCTTTCTCCGGCTATCTTCCCAAGCCCAACTGGAGCATCAGCTATACTGGCCTGAGCCGGATACCGGGACTTAATAAAATATTTACCAGCTTTAATATCACCAATACGTACACCAGCACGCTGAGCATGAACAGCTTTAGCTCACAACTGAACTACCAGGATCCCCTGGGTTATGGACAGCCGGGGTTCATCGACTCCATCAGCGGTAATTTCGTGCCGTATTACCAGGTGCCCAATATCACCATCTCCGAGCAATTCGCGCCGCTCCTGGATGTGGATATGCAATTTGTCAACCAGCTGCAGGCAAAGGTTGGTTACAGCAAGTCACGTCAGCTGAGCCTGAGCCTGATAGATTTCCAGCTGAGCGAGACGCACTCGACGGAGATCACCATTGGGGCGGGTATTCGTAAGCGGGGTGTGCCATTGCCTTTTAAGATAAAGATGCCGGGATCGAAAGCGGCTTCCAATAAACTACAGAATGACCTGACGCTGCGCCTGGATTTCAGCATCCGGGATAATGCGACCTCCAGCAGCTACCTGGATCAGAATGCCGCCTTGCCTACGGGTGGACAACGGGTTGTGACGATATCTCCGTCGATCGATTATGTATTGAATAACAGGATCAATCTGAAGCTGTATTTTGATGAGCGCAGGACGACACCGAAGATCTCGACTACGCCGCCTATTACGACGATCAAGGGGGGATTGCAATTGCGGATTTCGCTGGCTCCTTAGGTGATGTGAAGGTTTTTGGTTTGATCAGGTGCTGATAGATTTTCTTTTTCTTTATCCCCGACAGTTATAACCGAGCGCAGCGAAGGTTACGAACGAGGAAGAGCGAGGAACGCAGCTCTGACGAAGTTCCTTCCGTCGCTGTACATTCGGTACCTCTGTGCATTTGTTGGTTGTTGGGCTGATACTCTATTGGGCATTTGTGCCTGAATCTCCCATCCGAAAGTAAGATTCTGTGTTAAGCACCAAATGATTTTATTGTTTAATTTTATGCTTTAGGCGGCTTTAAGCCAGCCTGTTTAGAGAGCGGCTTCGGTTGCTCTCTAATTTTTTTAGGGAGTTGCT
>Ga0068860_100000590_pt1 | contig 43453 bp, 45 predicted proteins | sample KBSSwiS32_FD_66597 | JGI IMG/M metagenome (GOLD analysis project Ga0068860, IMG submission 66597) | Switchgrass rhizosphere microbial communities from Kellogg Biological Station, Michigan, USA - KBS Switchgrass S3-2 | ecosystem: Host-associated > Plants > Roots > Rhizosphere > Soil ... | reverse complement strand
TGCTGATCCTGATCTTCTCGATCAAGCTCGACTGGCTGCCGTTCGTGTTCCGTGCCGACCTCTCGGCCACCGGCTGGCACTGGTGGTGGGAGCAGATCAAGCAGTCGATCATGCCGATCACCGTGCTCGGGCTCTTTCAAGGCGCGAGCTGGACGCGCTACGTGCGCTCGGCAGTGCTCGACGTGGTGCGGCTCGACTACGTGACCACCGCGCGCGCCAAGGGGCTCAACGAGCGCGTGGTGGTGATGAAGCACGTCGTGCGCAACGCGCTGATTCCGGTGGTGACATTGGTGGCGCTGCAGATGCCCGCGGTGTTCGGCGGCGCGATCGTCACCGAGCAGATCTTCCGCATCCCGGGCATCGGATCGCTGCTGATCGACGCGATCCTGCGCAACGACACGCCGGTGATCATGGCCGTGACGTTCGTGTTCTCGTGCCTCGTGATCCTGTTCAACCTGATTGCCGACTTGCTCTATGGCTGGCTCGACCCCCGCATCAGCTACCGGTGACGCAGGCGCGGGCAGTGCCGCCGTGCGCCCGCCGCAACTGGACGAAGGTGCGCGCAGCGTCTTGGGCCTGGCCGCGCACCGCACCGCGGGGATGGCTGGCGCTCCGATAGGTCTCGTCGGACGCCCAATCGTCTCACCGACCGCCGAGGCGTGGCGGCGCTTTCGGCGTCACAAGATGGCGGTGGTGAGCCTGGTGGTGCTCGGGCTGATGGTGCTGCTGGTGCTGCTCGGCCCTTCGCTTTGGAAGGTAGCGATCAACGACATCGACTTCAGCGCGCGACTGCAGCAGCCGTCGATGGCGCACCCATTGGGCACCGACGACCTCGGCCAGGATCTGCTGGCACGCATGATGTACGGCGGTCGCATCTCGCTCGCGGTGGGAATGGCCGCGATGATGATGTCGATCTGCGTCGGCGTCGCGATCGGCTCGATCGCGGGCATCTCGCGCGGCAGCATCGACGCCGCGCTGATGTGGCTGACCGACCTGTTCCTGTCGCTGCCGCAGTTGCCGCTGCTGCTGCTGGTGATCTACCTGTTCCGCGAGCGGCTGAAGGCGGTGTTCGGTCCCGAGGTGGGCGTGTTCATCCTGATCGTGGTGGTGATCGGCGCGTTCCGCTGGATGCCGGTGGCGCGCCTGGTGCGCGCACAGTTCTTCTCGCTGCGCGAGAAGGAGTTCGTCGAGGCGGCGCGTGCGCTCGGTGCGTCGACCGCGCGCCAGGTGGTGCGCCACATCCTGCCCAACGCGCTGGGCCCGGTGATCGTCGCCGGCACGATCGACGTCGCGGCGGCGATCATCGCCGAGTCGACCTTGTCGTTCCTCGGCCTGGGCTTCCCGCCGGACATCCCCACCTGGGGCCGGCTGCTGTACGACGCGAAGGATCACATGGATATCGCGGCGCATTGGGCGCTGTTTCCTGGCGCGGCGATTTTCCTCACCGTGCTGACCATCAACTTCATCGGCGATGGCTTGCGCGACGCACTCGATCCGCGCAGGGTGATATGACTTTCCCCCGCTGCGACCTTCGGTCGCCTCCACTCCCGGCCGGCGCCGCCAGCGGCCCGGCCAAGCCGGTTCCGTGGCGGCTGCTCGGCTCGCGCTGCGCCGTGCGATGCGATTCGCGCCAATGGCTGGAGGGGCGCTGAGGATGGCGTTGCTCGAGATCCAGGGACTCAAGACCCACTTCAAGACCGACGACGGCTGGTTGCACGCGGTCGATGGTGTCGACCTGAGCGTCGACCGGCGCGAGACCGTGTGCGTGGTCGGCGAATCGGGCTGCGGCAAGTCGGTCACGGCGATGACGGTGCTCAAGCTCGTGCCGATGCCGCCCGGCAGGATCGTCGCCGGCCGCGTGCTGTGGCAGGGACGCGACCTGGTGCCGCTGCCACCCGACGAGATGCGAAAGATCCGCGCCAAGGAGATCGCGATCGTCTTCCAGGAGCCGATGACGTCGCTCAATCCGGTGTACACGGTGGGTGAGCAGATCGCCGAGGTGCTGCGCTTGCACGAAGGGCTGTCGCGCAAGGATGCGCTGGAGCGCGCGGTGCAGATGCTCAGGCGCGTGCGCATCCCGACGCCCGAGCGGCGCGTGCACGACTATCCGCACCAGTTCTCGGGCGGCATGCGACAGCGCGTGATGATCGCGATCGCGCTGGCGTGCAACCCCAAGCTGCTGATCGCCGACGAGCCGACCACCGCCCTCGACGTGACCATCCAGGCCCAGATCCTCGAGCTGCTGGCCGAACTGAAGGCCGAGCTCGGCATGTCGATCATGCTGATCACGCACGCGATGGGCGTGGTGGCCGAAGTGGCGCAGCGCGTGGTGGTGATGTACGCCGGCAAGGTGGTCGAGGAAGCGACGGTGGGCGAGCTGTTCGCGCACGCGCGACATCCCTACACGCAGGGCCTGATCCGCTCGATCCCGCGCATCGACACGGCGGCGATCCAGAAGGTTCGGCTCGAATCGATTCCCGGCACGGTGCCCAAGCTGATCGAGCCGGCCGAAGGGTGCCGCTTCGCGCCGCGCTGCCGCTACGCGATGCCCAAGTGCATCGCGGCCACGCCACCGTTGCGCACGGTGGCGCCAGGTCACAAGGTGGCCTGCGTGCTCGACGAGATCCCGGCATGAGCGCCCAGGGGCTGCTGTGAGCGCCGTTCCGTCCACCGCGCCGCTGCTGCGCGTCGACCAGCTGGTCAAGCACTTCCCGATCAAGGGCGGGCTGCTGTCGCGCGAGGTGGGGCGCGTGCACGCGGTCGACGGTGTCAGCTTCGACCTGAAGGCCGGCGAGACGCTCGGCCTGGTGGGCGAATCGGGCTGCGGCAAGAGCACCACCGGACGCTGCATCCTGCGCCTGATCGAACCCACCTCGGGCAGCGTGTGGTTCGAGGGTCGCGACGTCACGCAGATGAACCGCACCGAGCTGCGCTCGATGGCGCGACACATGCAGATCATCTTCCAGGATCCGTACGCGTCGTTGAACCCGCGCATGACGGTGGGCCAGATCATCGGCGAGGCGCTGACGATCCACCAGCTCACCAAGACGTCGCAGGAGTACGAGGCGCGCATCGTGGAGCTGCTCGAGACGGTGGGCCTGTCGTCCGACCACATGCGGCGCTACCCGCACGAGTTCTCCGGCGGCCAGCGTCAGCGCATCGGCATCGCTCGCGCGCTGGCGGTGAGCCCGAAGCTGGTGGTGTGCGACGAGGCGGTGTCGGCGCTCGACGTGTCGATCCAGGCGCAGGTGATCAACCTGCTCGAAGACCTGCAGAAGAAGTTCGGCCTGACCTACGTCTTCATTGCGCACGATCTGTCGGTGGTCGAGCACATCAGCACGCGCGTCGCGGTGATGTACCTCGGCCGCATCGTCGAGATCGCGCCGGCCAACAAGCTGTACACGCAGCCGCTGCATCCGTACACCGAGGCGCTGCTGTCGGCCGTGCCGATCCCCGACCCCAAGGTGCGGCGCCAGCGCGTGATGCTGCAAGGCGACGTGCCGAGCCCGATTCACCCGCCGAGCGGCTGCCACTTCCACACCCGCTGCCCGATCGCCCAGCAGCCGCTGTGCAGCACCGAGAAGCCCGAGTTGAAGCGCTCCGCCGAGGGGCACTGGGTGGCGTGCCACCTGCGCGGCTAGCGCGACTCGCGGCCGGCCTCGAGCATCGCGGCCATCTTCTGGTGGATCAGGTGGATGGCCTTGAGCGGCCGGATCATGACCTTGAAGTCGACGATCCGGCCATCGTCGCCCCAGGTCAGCAGATCGACGCCGTTGACCTCGATGCCGTCGATCGCCACCTGAAACTCGAGTGCGGCGTCGTGCGGCCCGATCACCTCGCGCACATAGCGGAACGACTCGTTGAAGAACACGCGCAACGCCGCGCTCAGGTACAGCGTCGTGACGGCCTTGCCGACCTGCGGCGCGTGGACGACCGGCGAATGGAACACCACGCCGTCGGCCAGCAGCGCGTCGAGGGCCTCGACGTCGCGCGAGCGCACCAGTGCGTGCCAGGCATCGAGGGTCGCGATCGCCATCGTGTGTCTCCCGTCGGTGTCAGCCGATGCCCGTGCGATTGAATCGGACCGCTTCAGGTCAACGACGACACCGCGCCGGCAGCGTACAGCAGCGTCGCCAGCACGGTGCTGCGAAACGGCACGCTGAACCAATAGCGACGCGCCAGCCACGTGTAGCCGAGCAGCGACGCGGCACCGACCGCGAGCAGGAACGGCGAGCCGCGCAACACCGCCGGCTGTGCCCATGCGAGATGGCCGTAGACGGCGCCGAACAGCAGCGCGCCCAGGCCGTGGCTGGCGTTGAAACCGATCCACGCCTTCCAGACGGTGGTCTCGCGCGTCAGCACGAGCGGACTGCCTTCCATCTGCGTGCGCACGCTTCGATCGCGTGGCAGCAGCTTCGGGCCGCGAAACGTGTACAGCAGGTGCAGGCCACCCAGCAGGAACACGATCGCGGCGCTGGCGACGATGAGGCTCATGTGCCGCTGCGCAGCGCGGCTTTGCTGCCGGCCGTCTTCGGGATCCCATGCTGCAGGCCGTTGAACATCAGCGCCGTGATGCGCCGGGCCAGCCGCTCCGGTGCCGTGGTGTCCAGGCCCACCCATTGCACGAGGCCGTCGATCATCAGCACCGCCAGCCCGTGCGCGGTGGACCAGGCCAGCAGCGCCAGCTCCTGCGGGTCGCCCGCCGCGATCAGGCCCTGGCGCTGTGCGCTGGCTATCTCGTTGACCGCCAGTGCGAACACCGCACCCTCGGCGCTGCGCACCGCTGGCTCGGCTGCCGCCTCGGCGCCGAACATCACGCGAAACTGGCCCGGGTGTGCGAGCGCGAAGTGCAGGTAGGCCACGCCGAGCGCGTGGAAGCGCGCCAGCACGTCGCCGCCCGCGGCCACCTGTGCCGCCTGCACCTCGGCCATCAGCAGCCGGAAGCCTTGCTCCGCCACCGCGGCCACCAGCGCCTGCTGGTTCTCGAAGTGACGATACGGCGCGCCATGCGTCAGTCCGGCGCGGCGCGCCGCCTCGCGCAACCCGATGCCGCGCACGCCGTCGGCCTCGGCGATCTCGACCGCCGCGCGCAGCAGGACCTCCTTGGTGTCGGGTGTCGGGCCGGACATGTTGACAGTGTCAACACGATCGGACACGATGTCAACCCGGCTCCTGCAGAAATTGCGATTGCAACGTCAGCAGTGGCTGCAAAAGGAGTTGCCATGGCCATCAAGACCGCCACGCTCAACGGCGTGGCCACCCTCGAGATCGCGCGGCCCGAGAAGAAGAACGCGCTGACTGCCGCGATGTATCAGGCGCTGGCCGACGCGCTGCGCGCTGCGGCTGAAGACCCTGCGGTGCGCGCGGTGCTGATCACCGGGCAGCCCGGCGTCTTCACGTCGGGCAACGACCTCGAGGACTTCATGCAGCGCCCGCCTCAGGGCGCCGATTCGCCGGTGGCGCAGTTCATGCGCGCACTGCTAGAGATCGACAAGCCCGTGGTGGCCGCGGTCACCGGCGCGGCCATCGGCATCGGCACGACGATGCTGCTGCATTGCGACTTCGTCTACGTGAGCGACGAGGCGCGCCTGGCGACCCCGTTCGTCAGCCTCGGGCTGGTGCCCGAGTACGCATCGAGCCTGCTGATGCCGGCGCTGATGGGCCAGCGTCGCGCCGCCGAAAAGCTGCTGCTCGGTGACCCGTTCAACGCGGAAACGGCGGTGGAGGTCGGCCTCGCCAACGCGGTGCTGCCGGCAGGCGAAGTGGTGAACCATGCGCGCCGCGTGGCCGAACGGTTCAACGCCCTGCCGCCGGGGGCGGTGCGCGACACCAAGCGCCTGATGCGACGCGCCGGCCGCGACGCCACGCTGCAAGCGATGAGCGCCGAGGGCGAGATCTTCGGGACGCGCCTGCGCAGCCCCGAGGCGAAGGAGGCGTTCCAGGCCTTCTTCGAAAAGCGCAGGCCCGACTTCTCGAAGTTCTGAGCGATGCGCGCCATGCCCGACCCGGTGGCTCGCCATGCAGCCGTGCTTCGCGGCCTCGGCTGAGATGTCGCTCGCGCTCAAGCTCGCATTGAGCCCGCTGCTGGTGGCGCAGGCGCTGCGCACGCGCGCCCGCGTGCCGCGCCTGCCCGAGGCCGGGGGTGCGCGAGAGGGCACGCATGGGCGCGGGCCGACCCGGCTGCGGCTGCTGATCGCGGGCGACTCGTCGGCCGCCGGGGTCGGTGTGGCCACGCAGGACGACGCGCTGGCCGGCCAGCTGGTGCCGCTGCTGGCGCAGCAGTGCCGGGCGCGCGTGCAATGGCAGCTGCAGGCGCGCTCCGGTCTCACCACCGCGCAGACGCTGCAGCTGCTGCGCGATGAGACGCTGCCGGTGATTGACCTCGCTGTGGTGGTCACCGGCGTCAACGACGTGGTCGACCAGGTGGCCTCGCACCATGCCACGCACGCGCGCGCGCGCATCGCCAACCTGCTGCGCAACCGCACCGGCGTGCAGCACGTGGTGTTCTGCCCGCTGCCACCGGTGCACGAGTTTCCGGCGCTGCCGCAGCCGCTGCGCTGGATGGCCGGGGCCGACGCGCGGCGTCACAACCGCGCGCTCGCGGCGTGGGCCCGCGAGCGCGCGGCCCAACTGGGCGACGTGTCGACGCCAGACCTCGCGCAGGTGCATCTGACCCCACAGAACATGGCCGACGACGGCTTCCACCCGGGCGCGCCGGTGTACCGCGCGGTCGCAGTGGCGCTGGCCGATCACATCGCGCGCAGCGTGCGGCCGCGGCTGCAGCTTGCCAGCGGGTGACGCGGCAACGACGCGCACGCATTCAGGAGAACACCATGGGCACCGACAGGACCTTGAAGGACAAGACGCTGTTCATCACCGGCGCGTCGCGCGGCATCGGGCTGGCGATCGCGCTGCGTGCGGCGCGCGACGGTGCGCGCATCGTGCTGGTGGCCAAGACCACCGAGCCGAACCCCAGGCTGCCGGGCACGCTGTACTCGGCGGCGCAGGAGATCGAAGCCGCCGGCGGCCAGGCGCTGCCGGTGCCCACCGACATCCGCGACGAAGAGGCGGTGGCCGCCGCGGTGGCGGCCGCTGTCGAGCGCTTCGGCGGCATCGACATCCTGGTGAACAACGCGAGCGCGATCAGCCTGACCCCGACCGACGCGACGCCGATGAAGCGCTTCGACCTCATGTTCGGCGTCAACGTGCGTGGCACCTATTGCTGCACGCAGGCGTGTTTGCCCGAGTTGATCAAGAGCGCGCGGGCTGGTCGCAACCCGCACGTGCTGAACATGAGCCCGCCGCTGTCGATGAAGCCGCACTGGTTCGCCGGCCACGTGGCCTACACGATGGCCAAGTACGGCATGAGCGAGTGCACGCTCGGCCATGCCGCGGAATTCAAGCGCCACGGCATCGCCGTGAACAGCCTGTGGCCGCGCACCGCGATCGCGACCGCGGCGCTGCAGATGATCCCGGGCGCCGACCTCAACAAGTGCCGCAAGCCGGAGATCCTGGCCGACGCGGCGCATTTCATTCTGACCAGCGACGCCAAGACCACCAGCGGGCGCTTCTTCATCGACGACACGCTGCTCGCCGAACACGGCATCACCGACCTCGAGCACTATTCGGTGGCACCCGGCACGAAGCAGTTCATTCCCGACTTCTTCGTCGATTGAGCGCGGCGGCGCCGCGGCCGGCCTCAGAAGTGACGCACCAGGGGCAGCACTGCGGCCGGCGGTGCCCCGGCCGCCACGGCCGGCCAGCCCACCGCGTCGCAGGGGCCGAACAGCACCCACACGCGGCCGTCGCGCGCCGTCGGCGCTGGCGTCGCCTCGGGGTTGGCGATCCAGCCGCGTGCGGCGCCCGGCTTCAATGCGGCGGCGGGCGCTTCGAGCCGCTGCGCGCCGCCGCGGCGCAGGCGGCGCGCCTCGTTCTGGCAGGCCGGGTACGACCCCAACCCCCCGGTCATCACGCGTCCCGGCAACTGGGGCGCGGCGTAGCCGTCGTCGGGCAGCTCCACCACCCACAACGAGCGCCGCACGCCGGCGAGGTCGGCCGCGTCGGTGATCTCCTCGTGACGCACAAACTCGGCCCACGCGCCGAGCGGCGTGTCGGCGAAGTAGTTGGCCGGACCTTCACCGTCGCCATGCCAGCGCGCGCCGGGCTGGCGGTCGCTCTGCCACAGAAACGGCGTGCGATGGTCGCAGTGCCGAAAGCCCAGACGCGCCATCGTCACAACGCTCAGGCAGCGAGCGGCTGCGCCCCGCTCAGCACGGCCGCCAGCGCGCGCACCTGGCGCGCCGCCTTGCTGTCGGGTGTCCACTGACTGCCGAGCAAGGCGCGCGGGCTCTTGCCGCCCAGCTGTGTGCGCGGCCGCTCGAACCAGCGCCGCATGCCGAAATCGTTGTAAGACCCGGCGAGATCCGACACCACGATGGCCAGCCAGTGCAGCCGCTCGGCCACCGCCTGCGGCGTGGTGCGCTCGGCGGCGGCATAGCGGCGCAGCGAGGCCGGTGCGACGCCCAGCAGCGTGCCCAGCGCGTCGTCGCCCAACACGGCACGCATCGGCGCCCACTCGCTGGCCGGCGCCGGCGAATCCTCGAGCACCAGCACCAGCTGTTCCAGGCTGTCGGCCATGCGCTCGGCGGTCGCGGCGTCGAGCTGCGCCGGGCCTTTCTTCAGCAACGGCGCGAGCGCCACCGGCGCGGCGCCGATCAGGCCGTGCTTGTGCAGCGCCGAGAGCACGCGCTGCAACGCCTGCGCGTCGAGGTGCGTGACAGCGGCGCCCGCGAGCACCCCCATGGCGGAGGCGCGCGCCAGCAGCGTCAACAGCCGCTCGTGCAGGCGGCGGTTCACCAGTGGGGCGGAATTGGGATGGATCTGGATCGGCACCATGATCCAATCATAGTCCAAAACGCGTCCGGGCGGCACGGTCCTCACCGTGCCGTCGGTCGCCTTTCATGGCGCGTTGTCAGCTGCGCCACGGCAGTTGCAACGGGCCGCCGTCGGGGCCGTAGGTGCCCACCGGCGAGGCGCCGAACGCGCCCAGGATCTCCAGCGTCACGTCGCCGGTGTTGATGATCTGGTGCCGGCCGCCGCGCGGCAGCACCAGCGTGCTGCGGGCCCCGAAGCGCGTCACGGCGCCATCGGCGTGCAGCTCGCCGGTGCCCGACAGGCACACCACGACTTCATCGCAGTCGTGGCTGTGCGGTGGCGTGCCGGCGCCCGGCGCGATGCTCTGACGCCACAGCGACAACTGGCTCAGGCCTTCGGCCTGTCCGGCCCAGGTGGCGTGCCGCAGGCCCGGCAGGGGCATCGGTTCCGGGCGCGGTTGTGCGATCACGTGCTGCATGGTGTGCTCCAAGGTTGAGGAGGAGAGGGTCGGTTTCGAGGGGCCGCGGCGCCACGGACGGATGCCAGTGTCGAGCGGCGCTCGCCAAATCACAATCCGCGGCGGTGCCTTAACATTGACGACACAATGTCTTCAATCATGGAGTGGCGATGCATGGACTGCAGCCTTTGCTGGCCTTTTCAGAGACCGCCAAGCACGGCGGTTTCGCGGCCGCTGCGCGCGAGCTCGGCACCGCGCCCTCGACGCTGGCCAAGGCGGTGGCGCGGCTGGAAGCCTCGCTGGGCCTGCGGCTGTTCCATCGCACGACGCGGCAGGTGAGCCTGAGCGCCGACGGCGAGCGGTTGTTCCACCGCTGCCAACGCGTGCTGGCCGAGCTCGACGAGCTGCAGAGCGAGGCCGCCGGTGCGCGCGCGGCGCCGGCGGGCACGCTGCGCATCGACATGCCGCTGACCTATGGACGCATGGTGATGATGCCGCTGCTGGCGCGGCTGCTGGCGCAGCACCCGGGGCTGCAGCTCGATGCCCGTTTTTCCGATGCCTACGTCGACCTGGTCAAGGATGGCATCGACGTCGCCATCCGCGCGGGCACGCTGCCGGATTCGACGCTGGTGGCGCGGTGCTTCTCGAGCCAGGAGCTGCTGCTGATCGCCGCACCGCAGTACCTGAAGCGCCACGGCACGCCGCACACGCTGCAGGAGCTGGCCGCGCACCGCGCGATCCTGTTTCGCATGCCATCCAACGGGCGCGACCGGCCGCAGCAATTCAGCGTCAAAGGGCGCACGCTGTCGCTGCAGCCCGAGCACGGCCTGCGGCTCAACGACGGCGAGGCGATGGTGCAAGCGGCGCTGCACGGCCTGGGCTTGGCTCAGGTGCCTGATTACATGGCCGCGGCCGAGCTCGCCAGCGGCCGCTTGGTCGAGGTGTTGCCGCGCAATCGCCCGCCGGCCATGCCGATCCACGCGGTGATTCCGGCCAACCGGATGGTGCCCGCCCGCGTGCGCGTCCTGCTCGATGCGCTTGATCAGGCGACCGTGCCGGCGCGCACCCTACCAGGCCCGGTCGCGGTCGGCACGGCCGGGCGCAGCGGAAGAGGTTCGCGCGCGAACAAGCGCATCGCGTCGCCGGGCAGCGCGCGACGGCGCTGATTCACGCTGGCGCGAGCGACTGAGGGGCCGCCGGCGCGGACGGCGCCTGCTCGCCGTTGCCGCATTGCGGGCAGTAGCGGAAGAAGGCGTTCTTGCGCACCGCGCAGCGGCTGCATTGGTCGAACAGCTTGAGCCCGCAATGGACACAGAAGTCGGGTTTCACGTCGCCGGTGGTCATCACCGCGCGCTCGCAGCCCGGGCACACGCTGGCGGCGAGCTTCTTCAGCGCCTCATCGTTCGACAACCCTTGCCGACGCTCGGTCTCGCTCTGCTGCTCGACGCGCTGGCGGCGCTCCAGATAGCGGCGCATCGCCTTGATGACGTAGTGGCCGGCGACCACGGTCAGCACGATGCCGACGCCGTAGCGCACATAGCCGCCGTAACTCGGCAGGTATGGCACCAACTCGAAGAAGAACGTGAACACTGCGAACAGCACGAAGCCGCGCATCAGCGGCCAGTAGTCGCTGCGGCGCTGCTTGACGACCAGCCACCCCGCGATCACCAGCAGCGGCAAGGTCAACGCCAGCCGTGCGCCGAACACGCGCAATTGCTGCTTGAAGAGCGCGTTGCGGTAGCCGGCATCGGCGGATTCGAGCAGGTCGTTCTCGGTGCGCTGTCGCTGCGCCAGCGCCTGTCGCACCGTGAGCAGCTGCGCATCGAGCGACTCGATCGCGGTTTGCGCCTCGCGCTCGCGCGCTTTCAGCGTGTCGAGGCTGCGCGTGCGCTGGATCACCTCGGGATCCTGCTGCGGGTCGGTGGTCGCGGTGCGGGTCGAAATCCAGTTGCCGTACGACGTGCGCGCCGACTGATAGGCGTTGGCTGCGGCGGTTTGCGCCAGGCGCGCGCGCGCTTGCTCGTCGTCGAGTTCGCGCTGGCGCTCGCCGAGCTTGCGGATCTCGGCGCGTGCCGCGCGCAGCGCGGCCTGGTCGGCAAACTGATCCTGCGACAGGTGGTCTTCCAGCCGCGGCAGGTCGGCGACGATCTTGCCGCCCAGGCCGATCAGGAAGCCCGCGAACACGAACGAGACGATCCACATCACCAGCCTGAACAGCCGGTCGGGCACGCGCAGGAACTTGAACATGGCGCTCAGCCTCCCGTTGGAATCTCGCGCGGCTTGCCGTCGCCATCGATGGCGACGTAGGTCAAGTTGGCGTCGGTCACCTTGACGATCTGCGGCGCTGCCGGGTTGCGCTCGGCATACACCTCGACGTGCACGGTGACCGAGGTCGTGCCCACCCGCAGCACGCGCGCGTAGAACGACAGCAGGTCACCCACCGACACCGGCTGCTTGAAGACGAACTGGTTCACCGCCACCGTGGCGATGCGTCCGCGCGCGATGCGCGCCGGCAGCACCGCACCGGCGACGTCGACCTGCGCCATGATCCAGCCGCCGAAGATGTCGCCGTTGGCGTTGGAATCGGCGGGCATCGGGATCACGCGCAGCACGAGTTCCATGCCGTCGGGCAAACTGGGCGGCGCTGCAAGCCGCCCCGGGCTTGTGGTCTTGATCATCGTCTCCACCTGCGCATACGGCCTCGGTCTCGTCGTTCAGCCATTCTTCCACGTCCGATGCGTCGCTCTTCAACTCCGTTGCCAGTGGCTCAGCCCGCTCCCGCCGGTAGCGTGCGATCGGACTGGAGCGTGCTGCGGCGCATCGGGCCGTACCTGTGGAACTACCGCTGGCGCGTCGCTGCAGCGCTGAGCTTCCTGGTCGCCGCCAAGGTGGCCAACGTCGGCGTGCCGGTGCTGCTCAAGCACCTGGTCGACGCACTGGACCTGAAAGCGGGCGATCCGCGCGCGGTCCTGGTGGTGCCGATCGGGCTGCTGCTCGCCTATGCCGCGCTGCGCTTGTCGACCTCGGTGTTCACTGAACTGCGCGAACTGATCTTCGCCAAGGCGTCGTTCGGCGCCTCCAAGCAGATCGCGCTCGAGGTGTTCGGCCACTTGCACGCGCTGAGCCTGCGCTTTCATCTCGAGCGGCAAACCGGTGGCCTGTCGCGCGACATCGAGCGCGGCACGCGTGCCCTGCAGTCGCTGCTGTCGTACTCGCTGTACACGATCGCGCCCACGTTGGTGGAGGTGGGCCTGGTGCTGGGCGTGCTCGGCTGGCGCTTCGACATCGGCTACGTGTGGATCACCGCGATTGCGTTGGTCGTCTATGTCGGCTTCAGCGTCTGGATCACCGAGTGGCGCACGCAGTTTCGGCGCACGATGAACGAGCTCGACTCCAAGGCGCACACGCGAGCGATCGACGCGCTGCTCAATTACGAGACCGTCAAGTACTTCAACAACGAGGCCTTCGAGGCGCGGCGCTACGAGCAGGGGCTCGAGTCGTTCCGCCAGGCACAGGTGAAGTCGCAGACCACGCTGTCGATGTTGAATACAGGCCAGCAGCTGATCATCGCGTCGAGCCTGGTGGCGATGTTGTGGCGCGCCACGCAAGGCGTGGTCGAGGGCCACCTGACGTTGGGCGACCTGGTGATGGTCAACGCCTTCCTGATCCAGTTGTACATCCCGTTGAACTTCCTCGGTGTGCTGTACCGCGAGGTCAAGCAAAGCATCACCGACCTCGATCGCATGTTCGTGCTGCTCGAGCGCGAGCGCGAGGTCGCCGATGCGCCGGGTGCGGTGCCGCTGCAGGTGACCCAGGGTGTCGTGCGCTTCGAGCACGTGTCGTTCGCGTACGAAGCCTCGCGGGCGATCCTGCACGACGTCAGCTTCGAGATCCCGGCCGGCAAGACGGTGGCGGTGGTCGGCGCCTCGGGTGCCGGCAAGAGCACGCTGGGGCGGCTGCTGTACCGCTTCTACGATGTCGGCGGCGGCCGCATCACGATCGACGGCCAAGACATCCGCGCCGTCACCCAAGACAGCCTGCGCCGCGCGATCGGCATCGTGCCGCAGGACACGGTGCTGTTCAACGACACGGTGGGCTACAACATCGCCTATGGCCGGCCAGGCGCCGATCAGCGCGAGGTTCAGTCGGCGGCGGCAGCAGCGCACATCCACCAGTTCATCGCCAGCACCCCGAAAGGCTACGACACGCTGGTCGGCGAGCGCGGCCTGAAGCTGAGCGGTGGCGAAAAGCAGCGCGTGGCGATCGCCCGCACGCTGCTGAAAGACCCGCCGATCCTGATCTTCGACGAGGCCACGTCGGCGCTCGACTCGGCCAACGAGCGCGCGATCCAGGCCGAGCTGAAGAGCGCGGCGCAGGGCAAGACGGCGCTCGTCATCGCGCACCGGCTGTCGACGGTGGCCGACGCGCATGCGATCGTGGTGCTCGAAGCCGGCCGCGTGGCCGAGATCGGCAGCCACGCCGACCTGCTCGCGCGCGACGGTCAATACGCGCAGATGTGGCGGCTGCAGCAGGCCGAAGAGCCCGAGGTCGCGAGCGTCGAGTGAGCGCGTCGGCGCACGCGCCGAGCCGCGCCAGGGGCGATGCGAGAATCGGCCATGCCGCCGCCATCGCTTCGCCTGGCCCGTCCCGACGATTGGCACCTCCACCTGCGCGATGGTGCCGCTATGGCCGCGGTGTTGCCGGCCACCGCACGGCAGTTCGCACGCGCGATCGTGATGCCGAACCTGAAGCCGCCGGTGGTGAACACTGCGCAGGCGCAGGCCTACCGTGAACGCATCGTCGCGGCGCTGCCTGAGGGCAGCCGCTTCACGCCGTTGATGACGCTGTACCTCACCGACCAGACCCCGCCCGACGAGGTGCGCCGCGCCAAGGCGGCGGGCGTCGTCGCGTTCAAGCTCTATCCCGCGGGCGCGACCACGAACAGCGACTCCGGCGTCACCGACATCCGCCAGACGCATGCGACGCTCGAGGCGATGCAGCGCGAAGGCGTGCTGCTGCTGGTGCACGGCGAGGTCACCGACCCGGCGGTCGACGTGTTCGACCGCGAGGCGGTGTTCATCGAGCGCGTGATGCTGCCGCTGCGACGCGACTTCCCGGAACTGAAGGTCGTGTTTGAGCACATCACGACGCAGGAGGCTGCGCAGTACGTGGCGGGCAGCGACATCCACACCGCGGCGACGATCACCGCGCACCACCTGCTGTTCAACCGCAACGCGATCTTCCTGGGCGGGCTGCGACCGCACTACTATTGCCTGCCAGTGCTCAAGCGCGAGGTGCATCGCCTGGCGCTCGTGAAGGCCGCGACCTCGGGCAGCGCCAAGTTCTTTCTCGGCACCGACAGCGCCCCGCATGCGGCGCCGCTCAAGGAAGCGTCGGTGTGCGGCGCAGGTTGCTATACGGCGCCGGCGGCGCTCGAGCTGTACGCCGAGGCGTTCGAAAGCGCCGGCGCACTCGACAAGCTGGAGGCGTTCGCCAGCCACCACGGTGCCGATTTCTACGGCCTGCCGCGCAACGACGAGCGCATCACGTTGCGGCGCGAGCCGTGGCGCGTGCCCGAGGCCGTGCCGTTCGGCGATGCGCAGCTCAAGCCGCTGCGCGGCGGCGAGACGCTCAACTGGCGCCTGGCCGATTGAAGGACATGACATGGAACACAAGCCTCGCGTCGCGTTGCTGATCGATGCCGACAATTCGCCGGCCTCGAAGATCGACCTGATCCTCAACGAGCTCTCGACCTTCGGCGAGACCAGCATCCGGCGCGCCTACGGCAACTGGAAGAAGCAGGAGCTCAAGGGCTGGGAAGACCAGCTGCACGAGCATGCGATCCGCCCGATGCAGCAATACGACTACAGCAAGGGCAAGAACGCGAGCGACATGGCGATGGTGATCGACGCGATGGCGCTGCTGTACACCGACCGGCCCGATGCGTTCGGCATCGTCTCGTCCGATGCCGACTTCACGCCGCTGGTGATGCACCTGCGCGAGAAGGGCGCCGCGGTCTACGGCTTCGGCGCGCGCAAGACGCCCGAGCCGTTCGTCAACGCGTGTTCACGCTTTCTGTTCCTCGACAAGCTGGCGGCAACGCCCGACATCGACCTCACGGCCAACGGCGCCGACGACCGCGACGCCCCGGCGGGCAACGCACCGTTGCGCGTGCCCCCCGCGCAACTCAAGCGCGACGCCAAGCTGGTCACCCTGCTGCGCAACGCGGTGGACGCGGCGCAGGACGACGACGGCTGGGCGCGTGTCGGCGCGGTGGGCCAGCAGATCGGCAACCAGGCCTCGTTCGATCCACGCAACTACGGCTATGCGACGTTGACCAAGCTGCTGGCCGCGACCCAGTTGTTCGACCTGAGCCACGAAGGCACGAGCCAGGTCTCGGTGCGCCACAAGCGTCAGGCGAAGGGCGCGAAGGCGACTTGATCGCCTGCGCCGGCACGGCATCGCGTGCCCCGTGCCGCCGCGGGTCGTGCAGGCCGCAGCGTGGCATGGACCCCGGCAGCTGTTGCGGACCCGGCTCCGCACGGCCCGCTGCCTGCGCGCCTCGACGGCCAGGCGCCGCAGGCATCGGCGTCGGCTCTTACGCGGGCAGGAAACCCTCAATCGACAGATAGCGCTCGCCGGTGTCGTAGTTGAAGCCGAGCACGCGGGCCTTGGCAGGCAGCTCGGGCAGCTTCTGCGCGATCGCGGCGAGCGCGGCACCGCTGGAGATGCCCACCAGCATGCCTTCTTCGCGCGCCGCGCGCCGTGCCATCTCGCGTGCGGCCTCGGCCTCGACCTGGATCACGCCGTCGAGCAGTTGCGTGTGCAGGTTGGTCGGGATGAAGCCGGCGCCGATGCCCTGGATCGGGTGCGGACTCGGCTGGCCACCGCTGATCACCGGCGACGCGCTCGGCTCGACCGCGAACACCTTCAGCTGCGGCCACTGCTTCTTCAGCACCATCGCACAACCGGTGATGTGGCCCCCGGTGCCCACACCGGTGATCAGCGCGTCGAGGCCCTCGGGGAAATCGGCCGCGATCTCGGCCGCGGTGGTGCGCACATGCACGTCGATGTTGGCCGGGTTGTCGAACTGCTGCGGCATCCAGCTGTTCGGTGTGCTCTCCAGCAGTTCCAGCGCGCGCGCGATGCAGCCCTTCATGCCCTTCTCGCGCGGCGTCAGTTCGAATTTCGCGCCATAGGCGAGCATCAGGCGGCGTCGCTCGACGCTCATGCTGTCGGGCATCACCAGGAGCAGCGGATAGCCCTTGACTGCGGCCACCATCGCCAGCCCGATGCCGGTGTTGCCCGAGGTCGGCTCGATGATCGTGCCGCCGGGCTTGAGCGCCCCGCTGCACTCGGCCGCCTCGATCATCGACAGCGCGATGCGGTCCTTGATCGAGCCGCCGGGGTTGGCGCGCTCGCTCTTGATCCACACCTCCCGGCCCGGGAACAGCCGGTTGATGCGGATGTGCGGCGTGTTGCCGATGGTGGCGAGGATGTCGGCGGCTCTCATGGTTGTGTTTCTCCTGGATTCGGTGGGCACGGGATAATCGCACGGTGGAGCAAGCCAGGCCGCCGCTGGTGCACGGTGCCGAAAGGCCGCACTGGAGGAAGGTCCGGACTGCACAGGGCAGCGCAGGAGGTAACGCCTCCCCACCGCAAGGTGCGAATCAGAGCCACAGAGACGAGACCCTTTGGGGCCGCGGTGCAGGCGCAAGCCGAAGCCGCGAGCACCAAAGGGGGGTGAAACGCGGCAATCTTTGCGTGCAGCAACACCAAATAGGCCGGCGATGAGGTGGCCCGCGGAGCCGGCGGGTAGGTGGCATCGAGCTGGGTGAGCGATCGCCCGGCCCAGACGAATGGCGGTCACGGCCGCGGCTTCGCAAGAAGCCGCGGCTGCACAGAATCCGGCCTATCGGCTTGCTTCACACTTTTTCTCGTGCCCGCCTCAGGCAGGCAGCACGAGTTCGTGCCGCACCAGCCAGCGCAGGCCGCTGTCGCCGGAGGCCGGCTGCAGGCGCATCTCAAGCGCGGGCCGGTCGTCGGCCGACAAGCCGCGCCACAGGAAGTCGCGCGCATTGCCCGGATCGCCGGCGACGAACAGCTGTGACGTGACCTCGCCGAAGCTCGCGTGGCGCAGCTTCACGTGGATGTGCGGTGTGCGGCCCGGATACGGCACCGGCCGGATCGTGCGAAAGCGAAACTGGCCTTGCGCGTCGCTGCGCGAAGAGCCGAAGCCTTGGAATGCGTTGTCCACCGCATCGACCGTCGGCTCGGTGCTCGGATGACGGTAGTGCCCGAGCGCATCGCATTGCCAGATCTCGAGGGTGGCGCCGTCGATCGGGCGCTCCTGCGTGTCGATCACGCGGCCCTCGAGCCCGAGGTGTTCGCCCTTGGCGACGGCGCTGGCGCCGTCGACCCGCGTGAGGTCGGCGTCCCAATCGCTCCAGCGTTCGCGCCATGCGCGCGGCGGATAGAACGGACCATCGGTCATGCGCGTGATGGCACGCCGCGACGACGCGAGTGCCGGCAAGGCGAGCGCGGCCGCGCATCCGGCTGCGCCCAGCAATACGCGGCGTCGAGGAGGGCGCTCTGGTTGCATGACGAACTCCCTGCGGTGCTGCGCAACGCAGCACGCGCCGCGCAGCATCGAAAGCTCAAGTCTAGGCCCGGTGTGCCGAAACACGAGCGAACCGGGCCATTCGAGGCCCGCCTAACCCGACCGACCATGCGGACCGTCGCTCACTCCATGCTGGCTTTCGCCCTCGTGCTGGTGCCGGGCTCGCCGGCGCTGCATGCGGCCGAGCCGAGTTCCGTCGACGTCGACGCCAAGGTCGAGCCGAGCGCGCCACCCGCGCGCAAAGCGTCGCGTGGGCCGCTGCCGGTCGACCCTATGCAAGACCTGCGCGAACGGCTGGCGGCCAAGCTCGGTGCCACCAAGGCCGGCGAGACCAAGGGCGAGGTGCGCGTCAGCACGCAGTCCGGAGGCGAATTGCAGCTGTCGTCGCAGCCCGATGCGGCGGCCAAGCCGCGCACCAAGGCGGCTGTGGCCAAGCCGGCGCACGACCCGGACCACTGGTCGTACGACGGCGTGGCGGGGCCGCAGGCGTGGGGACGCCTGAAGCCCGAGTTCAGCAAGTGCGCCAGCGGCTCGCGCCAAAGTCCGATCGACATTCGCGAGGGCATTCGCGTCGACCTCGAGCCGGTGCAGTTCGATTACCGACCGAGCGCGTTTCGCGTGCTCGACAACGGCCACACGGTGCAGGTGAACGTGGCCGCCGGCAACTCGATCGAGGTGATGGGACGCCGCTACGAGCTCGCGCAGTTCCACTTCCATCGGCCGTCGGAGGAGCGCATCGACGCCAAGCAGTTCGACATGGTGGCGCACCTCGTGCACAAGGACGTCGGCGGTCGCCTGGCCGTGGTGGCCGTGCTGCTCGAGCGCGGCGGTGCGCACCCGCTGGTGCAGGCGGTGTGGAACAACCTGCCGCTCGAGAAAGGCGACGAGGTCAGCGCGCGCGCGCCGCTCGACCTCAATCAGCTGCTGCCGAAGGACACGCGCTACTACACCTACATGGGGTCGCTGACCACGCCGCCGTGCAGCGAAGGCGTGCTGTGGATGGTGATGCAGCAGCCGGTCACCGTCTCGGCCGAGCAGATCGACGTGTTCGCGCGCCTGTATCCGATGAACGCGCGCCCGCTGCAGCAGGTGTCGGGCCGGCTGATCAAGCAATCGAACTGACTGTGCACTCGCGCGCGGCGCGCGAGCCCGCTCGCAGGTAGCATGCGCGCGTGCCACCTGTTGCCGACGCTCGCGTCGCCTTCATCACCGGTGCCGCCCGCGGCATCGGGCTGGCGATCGCTCAGTGGTTCGATGCGCGCGACTGGCGCGTCGCGCTGATCGACATCGATCGCGCCACGCTGGCGCGCACCCATGCGCAATGGCCCGATGGGGCCAGCCGAGTGCTCGCGCTGCCGTGCGACGTCTCGCAGCCCGATCAAGTGGACGCGGCGGTGCAGGCCACCGTCGAGCGCTTCGGCCGCATCGATGCGCTGGTCAACAACGCCGGCGTCGCGGTGTTCAAGCCGCTGCTGCAAACCACGCTCGACGAATGGCGCCGCGTGATGGCCACCAACCTCGACGGGCCGTTCCTCTGCACGCAGGCCATCGCACCGCTGATGCTGCGCCAGGCCACGCTCGGCCGCCCGGCGAGGCCTGATCCCCCGCGGGGGGACGCGAGCGAAGCGAGCCAGGGGTCGAAATCACGCGGCAGCATCGTGCACATCGCGTCGATCTCCGGCTTGCGGGCCAGCACACTGCGCGTCGCCTACGGCACCAGCAAGGCGGCGCTGCTGCACCTGATGCGGCAGCAGGCGGCCGAACTCGGCGTGCAGGGCATCCGCGTCAACGCAGTGGCGCCCGGTCCGGTGGAGACCGCGATGGCGGCACAGGTCCACACGCCAGCGATCCGCGCGGGTTACCACGCGGCCATCCCGCTCGGCCGCTACGGCACGCCGCAGGAAATCGCGGATGCGGTGGGGTTCCTGTGCAGCGATGCGGCGAGCTACGTCAATGGCCAGGTGCTCGCGGTCGACGGCGGGTTCGACGCCACCGGCATCGGCCTGAACGACTTGGCAGCGCGCCTGGGCGGCTGAGCGACTGCGGGCTTTCCCGTAGAGCTCGACGACTCAGATCGGCAGCTCATTGAACGCAAAACTTGCACATAGTCCAGCAAGTCGTTATTTCTTAAGCACTTTTGATCAGTCTCTGACAGTGCTCGAACGACGGCAACTAAGTATTTGATTTCATTGATTTTTTCATCTTAAAACCGTTGACCGGACCGGTTCGCGTCCGTTACAGTGCCGCACTGTGGTTCATGGTGGGGCAAAGTGCCGGAGAGTCTGTTTCAGGGAACGTCAGCGCTCACGCTCGATGCCAAGGGCCGCATCGCTGTGCCGTCGCGCCACCGTGACCTGCTGATGGCCTCGGCCGGCGGGCAATTGACGCTGGCCAAGCATCCGGCGGATTGCCTGCTGGTATTGCCCCGTCCGGCCTGGACGCAACTGCGAGAGCGGCTGCTCGGCCTGCCGATGGAGGCCGACGGCTGGCGCCGCATCTTCATCGGCAGCGCGGTCGACGTCGACATCGACTCGGGCTCGCGCATTCACATCTCGCCCGAGCTGCGCCGCGACGCCGGGCTGGTGCGCGACGTGCTGCTGATCGGCATGGGCCCGCGCCTGGAACTGTGGGACGCCGCGCGCTACGCGGCGCACGAGGCGGCCGTCAGGCAAAGCCCGATGCCCGAAGCGATCAAGAGCTTCGTCTTTTGATGCACACGAACGCATGGCCGCACACACCCGTCCTGTTGCACGAAGCGATCGACGCGATCGTCGGCGACCCGGGCGGTATCTACGTGGACGGCACGTTCGGCCGCGGCGGCCATGCGCGTGCGCTGCTGGCGCGCCTGGCGCCCACGGGCCGCGTGCTGGCGTTCGACAAGGATCCGCAGGCGGTGCGCTCGGCACTCGCCGGCTCCGAGCGCATCGACGATGCGCGCTTCGCGATCGAGCACGCCAGCTTCGCGTCGATGCGCGAATGCCTCGCGGCGCGCGGCATTGCGTCGGTGCATGGCGTGCTGCTCGATCTGGGCGTCAGCTCGCCGCAGATCGACGAGCCGTCGCGCGGCTTCAGTTTCCGCTTCGATGCACCGCTGGACATGCGCATGGACACCAGCCGCGGCGAGACGGCCGCGCAGTTCCTGGAACGGGCCGATGAACGAGCCATCGCCGAGGTGATCCGCGACTATGGAGAAGAACGGTTTGCTGTCCCGATTGCAAAAGCGATTGTTGCTCGCCGCCAGGGCGGGCGTCCGATTGGACGCACCGTCGAGCTGGCCGAAGTCGTGGCTCGTGCGGTCAAGACCCGCGAGCCGGGCCAGGACCCTGCAACGCGCACGTTTCAGGCTCTTCGGATTTTCATCAACGCTGAACTCGAGGACCTCCAACAGGGGTTGAACGCCGCGATGGAACTGTTGATTCCCCACGGGCGGCTGGCAGTGATCAGCTTTCACTCGCTCGAAGACCGCATCGTCAAGCGCTTCATCGCGCGCGAAAGCCGCAGCGAGCCCGATCGGCGCGCGCCGTTTGCCCCGGCGGCGCCGCTGCGCCTGAAGGCGCTGGCGCGCGTGCGGCCGTCGGCCGCCGAGGTGCAGGCCAATGCACGGGCGCGCTCGGCGGTGATGCGCGTGGCCGAACGAACGGAGGTTGCATGAACGCTGCACGGCAGGCGCGAGGGCTCGAAATGCCTCTTCTGGAAGCGGCCGGCCCCGCCCAGGGGGACGCATGACTCGGCTGCATGCGGTGCTGCTGCTGGCGTTGATCTTCAGCTGCCTGGCGCTGGTGCAGACGTCATACGAGTCGCGGCGTCTGTTCGACGAGACCAACCGGGCGCGCGACGAGTTGGCGCGCCTGGACGCCGAAGCGCAGCGCCTCGAGGCCGAGCGCCAGGCGCAGGCCACACACCTGCGGGTCGAGAAGGTGGCGCGCGAGAAGCTCGCGATGCGCACCGTGACGCCGGCCGTCACGCATTTCGTGGTCGACAGCGCGGCCTCTGGAGCGGCACGATGAGCGCCGCCCAGGCGCTCCGGAAGGCGCTCGCTCCGCTCGAGGGGATCGGTCCGCGACGGCCAGGGGGCTGTTCATGATCGGCAGCAAGCGCCGCACCCCGACCGCGGTGAGCGCCCGCAGCCTGGCGTATGCCAGCAGCCCGCTGCTGGCGTCGAAAACCCCGCCGTGGCGCAGCCGCTTCCTGGTGGTGCTGGTGGCGCTGGGCTTCACGGTGCTGCTCGGCCGCGCGGTGTACGTGCAGATCATCGCCACCGACTTCTACCTGGCGCAAGGCGAGCGCCGCATCGTGCACACCTACGACGTGCCGGCCAGCCGCGGGCGCATCATTGACCGCAACGGGTTGATCCTCGCCACCAGCGTGGCGTCGAACACGGTGTACCTCAACCTCAAGCAGTACAGCGCCACGCCCGAGCAGCGGCGTGAGTTGCAGCGGCTGCTCGGCCTGAGCGTCAACGAGTTCAACGAGCGGATCGACACCAAGCTGACCGAGGTGGTGCTCAAGCGCCAGCTGGGCGACGGCGACTGGCGCCAGATCCGCACGCTCGGCATCAAGGGCCTGCGTGCCGAGCCCGGCTACACGCGCAGCTATCCGGAAGGCGAGGCTGCCGCGCACGTGGTGGGCTTCACCGACCTGCGCGAGCGCGGTCAGGAAGGCGTCGAGCTGGCGTTCGAGAAAGATCTCGAGGGGCGCGACGGCCAGCGCGGCATTGTGCGCGACGGTGTGGGCCGCGTGATCGACGACTACGTCGAGGCGATCGATCCCGAGCACGGCCGCGAGATCCAGCTGTCGATCGACACCAAGGTGCAGTTCTTCGCGTACCAGCGCGTGCGTGACGCGGTGGTCGAGCACCGGGCCAAGGCCGGCAGTGCCGTGGTGATCGACGTCGCCACCGGCGAGTTGCTGGCACTGGCCAACTACCCGAGCTACCACCCAGCGCAACGCGGCAACCTGAGCAAGGAGCAGTTCAGCGAAGCGGCGCGCAACCGTGCATTGACCGACGTGTTCGAGCCCGGTTCGGTGATCAAGCCGTTCGTCGCCGCGTGGGCGCTCGAGAGCGGCCGCGTGCAGCCCAGTACCGTGGTCAACACGGCTTCGTTCTCGGTGGGCGGCAGGCCGATCCACGACACCCACCCTCGCGGTTCGATGACGGTGGCCGAGATCATCCAGCGCTCCAGCAACATCGGCGCTGCCAAGCTTGCGATGCAGATGCAGCCGCGCGAGCTGTGGGAGCTGTACAGCAACGTCGGTTTCGGGCAGCGCCCGCAGATCGAGTTCCCGGGTGCCATCAGCGGCCGGTTGCGTCCGTACAAGAACTGGAAGCCAGTGGACCAGTCGCGCCTGGCGTTCGGCTACGGCCTGTCGGCGTCGCTGCTGCAGATGGCGCGCGCCTACACGGTGTTCGCGCGCGACGGCGAGATCGTGCCGGTGACGATGCTGCGCCAGGAGCAGCCCGTGGCCGGCGTGCGCGTGCTGTCGCCACAGGTCGCGCGCGAGGTGCGCAAGATGCTGCAGATGGCCACCGAGACCGGCGGCACCGCCACCCGGGCGCAGGCGCTGGGCTACAGCGTCGGCGGCAAGACCGGCACCGCGCATGCGCAGGAGGGCGCCGACTACGCCGGCAACAAGCACCGTGCCTGGTTCGTCGGCATGGCGCCGATGAGCAACCCGCGCGTCGTGGTGGCGGTGATGATCGATCAGCCGAGCATCGGCGGCCACTTCGGCGGCGACGTCGCCGCGCCGGTGTTCAGTTCGGTGGTGCAGCAGACGCTGCGGCTGCTCAACGTGCCGCCCGACCTCGAGTTCCGGCGCCAGATCGTCGCGCAGGCCCTCGCGCAGGCGCCGGCCGAGCCGGCAAGGGGCCGCTGATGGCGCTGGCCGTGCTGGCCGACAGCAACGCCGCGGTGTCATGGCTGCGCGCCGCCGGCACGCGCGCGCTGTGCACCGACAGCCGGCGCGTGGGCAGCGGCGATGCGTTCCTGGCCTGGCCGGGCGCGCGCGATGACGGCCGCCGCCATGTCGCCGCAGCGCTGGCCGCGGGCGCGGCGTGCTGCCTGGTCGAGCTCGAGGGTGTCGACGCGTTCGAATTCGATGCGCAGCGCGTCGCCTGCGCGCCGGCGTTGAAGGCGCAGGCGGGCGTGATCGCCGATGCGTGGTACGGCCAGCCCAGCCACACGCTCGATGTGGTGGCTGTCACCGGCACCAACGGCAAGACCTCGGTGGCGTGGTGGACCGCCCAGGCGCTGAGCGCGCTCGGGCGGCGCTGCGGCGTGATCGGCACGCTCGGTGTCGGCGAACCGCCACGCGCCGGCGCCACCGGCGCGACGCTGCTGGCCACCGGCCTGACCACGCCCGACGCGGTGATGCTGCAAGCCGCGCTCGCCGGCTTCGTCACGCGCGGCCTCACCGGGTGCGCGATGGAGGCGTCGTCGATCGGCCTGGTCGACCAGCGCCTCACGGGCACGCGCGTCGCGGTGGCGCAGTTCACCAATTTCACGCAGGACCACCTCGACTACCACGGCGACATGCCCACCTACTGGGCAGCCAAGCGCACGCTGTTCGGCTGGCCAGGGCTGCGCGCCGCAGTGATCAACGTCGACGACGAGCAGGGCTCCGCGCTGGCCGCCGAGCTGTCGGTGAACCCCGGCGCGCCCGACCTGTGGACCTATTCGCTGCACGACGAGGCACGGCTCACGGCGCGCGACATGCGCTACGAGGGCGACACCCTGGCATTCGATCTGATCGAGGGCGGCGTCACGCTGCCGGTGCACTGCCAATTGATCGGCCGCTACAACGTCAGCAACCTGCTGGCGGTGATTGGCGCGCTGCGTGCGCTCGGCGTCGCGCTGGCCGACGCCGCTGGCGTGGTGCCGCAGCTGTCGTCGGTGCCGGGCCGCATGCAGCAGGTGGCCCAGGCGGGCGAACTGCCCGCGGTCGTGGTCGACTACGCGCACACCCCCGATGCGCTCGAGCAAGCGTTGCACGCGTTGCGGCCGCTGGCCAATGCGCGCGGCGGCCAGCTGTGGTGCGTGTTCGGTTGCGGTGGCAACCGCGATGCCACCAAGCGTCCCCTGATGGGCGCGATTGCGCACCAATGTGCCGACCAAGTGGTGCTGACCAGCGACAACCCGCGCGACGAGGCGCCGTCGCTGATCCTGTCGCAGATCCTGGCCGGCATTCCCGACAGCGATGGCATCGGCGTGATCGAGGACCGCGGCGCGGCCATCCACGAAGCGATCGAGCGCGCCGCCGCGCACGACGTGGTGCTGATCGCCGGCAAGGGTCACGAAGAGACGCAGGAAGCGGCCGGCGTGAAGCGGCCGTTCAGCGACGTCGCGGTGGCTCGGCATGCGCTGGCACTGCGCGCCGATGCCTCGGGAGGCGTCGCGTGATGATGACGCTGGTCCAGGCGCATGCCATGTTGCCCGGAGCCACGCTGGTGGGCGACGGTGCGTTGGCGCTGCAGCGGGTGCACACCGACACGCGCAGCCTGCGCGCAGGCGACCTGTTCGTCGCGCTGCGCGGCGAGCGCTTTGATGGACACGATTTTCTCGCGCAGGCGCGCCAGGCCGGTGCCGCGGCCGCGCTCGCCGAGCGCGGCCTGGACGACCGCACGCTGCCTGGCCTGCTGGTGCCCGACAGCCTGCGGGCGCTGCAAGACCTGGCTGCGGCGTGGCGGCGCCGCATGACGCTGCCGCTGATCGCGGTCACCGGCAGCAACGGCAAGACCACCGTGACGCAGATGCTGGCCGACATTTTGCGCGCGTGGTGCGGCGAACGGGCATTGGCCACCACCGGCAACCTCAACAACCACATCGGCGTGCCGCTGACCGTGCTGCGGCTGCGGCCCGAGCACCGCGCGGCGGTGGTCGAGCTCGGCATGAACCACGCGGGCGAGATCGGCGTGCTGGCGCGCATCGCGGCGCCGACGGTGGCGCTGGTCAACAACGCGCAGCGCGAACACCAGGAGTTCATGGCGAGCGTCGACGCCGTGGCGCGCGAGAACGGCAGCGCGATCGAGGCGTTGTCTGCGGATGGGACGGCGGTGTTCCCGGCCGACGACGCAATGGCGTCGATCTGGCGCTTGCAAGCCGACACGCGGCGGCAGTTGACCTTTGCGCGCACTGGTGCGGCCGACGTGACGGCCGAGGCCCGCTGGGCGGGCGACCACTGGACCCTGCGCGTGCACACACCGACTGGCGACGCCGACGTCGTCGTGCGCGCGGCCGGTGCGCACAACGTACACAACGCGCTGGCGGCCATCACCGCGGCGCTGGCCGCCGGGGCACCGCTGGCGGCGATTGCGCAGGGGCTGGCGCGCTTCACGCCGGTGGCTGGGCGTTCGCGCTTGCTGAGCTGGCCGCGCGACGGCGCGCCTGTGGCGCTGGTGGACGACAGCTACAACGCCAACCCCGACTCGGTGCGCGCGGCGATCGACCTGCTGGCCGGCTTGCCGGGCCCGCACTGGCTGGTGCTGGGCGACATGGGCGAGGTGGGGGCGCACGGCCCCGAGTTCCACCGCGAAGTCGGCGCCTATGCCCGCGAGCGCGGCATCGAGCACCTGTGGGCCGCCGGCACGCTGTGCGAGCACGCGGCCCACGCGTTCGGCGCGGGCGCGCGCCACTTCGCCGATGCAGCACGCGTGGTGGCTGCGCTCGGCGAGGCGCCGCGTTGCGCGTCCGCGCTAATCAAAGGCTCGCGCTTCATGGGCATGGAACGCGTCGTGCGTGCGCTGCTGCCGCAGGAGGGTTCGCATGCGCACTGAGCGAGCGGCCCTGGAGGACCCGGCATGCTGATCACGCTGGCGCAGTGGTTGCAGGCCCTCGCGCCGGACACCTTCGGCTTCTTGCGCGTGGTGCAGTACCTGACGTTCCGCGCCGTGATGGCCGCGATGACGGCGCTGCTGATCGGCCTGGCGTTCGGGCCGTGGGTGATCCGCCGGCTCGCGCAGCTGAAGATCGGCCAGCCGGTGCGCGAGTACGGCGTGCAGACGCACCTCATCAAGCGCGGCACCCCGACGATGGGCGGCGTGCTGATCCTGATCGGCGTCGGCGTGTCGACGCTGCTGTGGTTCGACTGGAGCAACCGCTTCGTCTGGATCGTGATGCTGGTGACGTTCGGCTTCGGCACCATCGGCTGGATCGACGACTGGCGCAAGGTGGTCAAGAAGAACCCCGAGGGCATGCCCTCGGGCGAGAAGTACTTCTGGCAGTCGGTGATCGGCCTGATCGCCGCGGTGTATCTGGCGTTCAGCGTCTCGGAGACCACCAACCTGCGCGTCGTCGAGCTGTTCCTGCGCTGGGTGCAGAGCGGCTTCTCGAACGACCTGCCGCCCAAGGCCGACCTGATGCTGCCGTTCTTCAAGACGGTGAGCTACCCGCTGGGCGTGTTCGGCTTCATCGCGCTGACCTACCTGGTGATCGTCGGCGCCAGCAACGCGGTCAACCTGACCGACGGGTTGGACGGGCTGGCGATCATGCCGGTGGTGATGGTCGGCTCGGCGCTCGGCGTGTTCGCCTACGTGGTCGGCAGCTCGGTGTACGCGCGCTACCTGCTGTTCCCGCACATCCCGGGCGCCGGCGAGTTGCTGATCTTCTGCGCTTCGATGGCCGGCGCCGGCCTGGCCTTTCTGTGGTTCAACGCGCATCCGGCGCAGGTCTTCATGGGCGACGTCGGTGCGCTCGCGCTCGGCGGCGCGCTCGGCACGATCGCGGTCATCACGCGCCAGGAGATCGTGCTCGCGATCATGGGCGGCATCTTCGTCGTCGAGGCGCTGTCGGTGATGATCCAGGTCGGCTGGTTCAAGTACACCAAGCGCAAGTACGGCGAGGGACGGCGCATCCTGTTGATGGCGCCGCTGCACCACCACTTCGAGAAGAGCGGCTGGACCGAGACGCAGGTGGTGATCCGCTTCTGGATCATCACGATGCTGCTGTGCCTGATCGGGCTGGCCAGCCTGAAGCTGCGTTGAAGCCATGAGCGAGCCGACGCTGTCATCGCTGCACGGTCAACGGATCCTGGTGTTGGGGCTCGGCGAATCGGGCCTGGCGATGGCGCGCTGGTGCGCGCGCCAGGGCGCTCACGTCGCGGTGTGGGACTCGCGGCAATCGCCACCGCAGCTGGCGGCGTTGCGCGAGCAGGTGCCGCTCGCCGAGCTGCGCAGTGGCGCACTCGACGCCGTCGATTCACTGCACGGCGTGCAATGGGTGCTGAAGAGCCCGGGGCTGGGGCCCAACGACCCGCGCATCGCACCCGTGCTGCAGGCCGCGCACGCCGCGGGCGTGTCGGTGGCCGGCGAGCTCGAGCTGTTCGTGCAAGCGCTGGCACAGCTGCGCGCCGAGCGCGACTACGCGCCTCAGCTGCTGGCCGTCACCGGCACCAACGGCAAGACCACCACCACCGCGCTGACCGCATTGCTGGTCGAGCGCGCCGGGCGCAGCGTGGTGGCCGCCGGCAACATCAGTCCGACCATGCTCGACACGCTGATGCGCGTGCTAGACGAGGACGCGCTGCCGCAGGTGTGGGTGCTCGAGCTGTCGAGCTTCCAGCTCGACGGCGTGCGCGACTTCCAGCCCAACGCGGCCGCGGTGCTGAATCTGACGCAGGATCACCTCGACTGGCACGGTGACATGGCGGCGTACGCAGCGGCCAAGGCGCGAATCTTCGGCGCGCGCACGGTGGCCGTGATCAACCGCGACGATCCGCAGGTCGAGGCGATGCTCGCACCGCCCGCGCCTGGCATCACGGCAAAGGGCAAGGTCAAGGCAGTCAAGCCGGTGCGCCGCGACGTCGTGCGCTTCGGATTGCACGCGCCCGCCGCGCCAGGCGACTATGGGCTGCTGACCGAGGGCGGCATCGCCTGGCTGGTGCGTGCGCTGCCCGACGAGGGCGAGCAGCGCCGCCGCAAGGACGACCAACCGACCGAGATCCACCTGCAGCGCCTGATGCCGGCCGACGCGCTGCGCCTGCGCGGTCGCCACAACGCCGCCAACGCGCTGGCCGCGCTGGCGCTGGCCACCGCGATCGGCTGCCCGTTGGCGCCGATGCTGCACGGCCTGCGCGAATACGGCGGCGAGGCGCACCGCGTGCAGCCGGTGGGGCGCGTGGGCGATGTCGAGGCGTTCGACGACAGCAAGGGCACCAACGTGGGCGCGACCGTGGCCGCGCTGGTGGGGCTGGGCGACGACCGCGCGCCGGCCAGGCTGGTGGTGATCCTCGGCGGCGACGGCAAGGGACAGGACTTCGCGCCGCTGGCCGAGCCGGTGGCGCGGCACGCACGCGCGGTGGCATTGATCGGCCGCGACGCCGCGGCGATCGAGCAGGCGCTGGCAGGCACCGGCGTGCCGATGCAGTACCACGCCGACCTGCCCTGCGCGGTGCGCTGGTGCTTCGAGCAGGCACGCGCGGGGGACGCCGTGCTGCTGAGCCCGGCGTGCGCGAGCCTCGACATGTTCCGCAACTACGGCCACCGCGCCGAGGTGTTCGTGCAGGCGGTGCGCGAGTGGGCCGCCGAGCACGGGGAGGTGTTGACGTGAGCGCCGCACGGCCGTTTCGACGATGAGGGCCGAGCTGCAGCACTTCGGGCTGCGCGCGATGCTCGCGCGCTGGCGCAGCACGCCGCGCCAGCGCGAGCTGCCGGTGCGCAGCGGCCTCGAGCGCGTGGCACCGACGCCCACGCGCATCGCCGGTTTCGACCAGACGTTGACGCTGCTGGTGGTGGCGCTGCTCGCGTTCGGGTTGGTGATGGTCTATTCGGCCAGCGTCGCGCTGCCCGACAACCCGAAGGGCGCACGACTGAGCGAGCTGCACTTCCTGGTGCGCCATGCGCTGGCCATCGGCATCGGCATCGTCGCAGCGCTGCTGGCGCTGCAGGTGCCGATCGCGGTGTGGGAGAAGTGGGCGCCGTGGCTGTTCGTCGGCGCGCTGCTCCTGCTGGCGCTGGTGCTGGTGCCGCGCGTGGGCCTGATGAAGAACGGCGCGCGCCGCTGGATCCCGCTGGGCGTGCTGAACTTCCAGCCGAGCGAACTCGCCAAGCTCGCCATCACGATGTATGCGGCCAGCTACATGGTGCGCAAGATGGACGTGAAGGAGCACTTCTTCAAGGCGGTGTGGCCGATGACGATGGCGCTCGGCGTGATCGGCCTGCTGCTGCTGGCCGAGCCCGACATGGGGGCGTTCGTCGTGATCGCCGCGATCGCGGTCGGCATCCTGTTCCTGGGCGGCGTCAATGGCCGCATGTTCCTGCTGATCTGCGCGGTGCTGGTCACAGCGTTCGTCGCGATGATCGCGTTCAGCGACTGGCGCGCCGAGCGCATCTGGGCCTGGCTCGATCCGTGGAACGAGAAGTACTCGCGCGGCAAGGCCTACCAACTGACGCACTCGCTGATCGCATTCGGACGCGGCGGCATCTTCGGCAACGGGCTGGGCGGCAGCGTCGAGAAACTCAACTACCTGCCCGAGGCGCACACCGACTTCCTGCTCGCGGTGGTCGGCGAGGAACTCGGCTTCGTCGCGGTGGCCGCGGTGATCGTCGCGTTCTTCTGGATCACGCGCCGCATCTTCGTGATCGGCCGCCAGGCGATCATCCTCGACCGCGTGTTCGCCGGATTGATGTGCCAGGGCATCGGCATCTGGATCGGCGGCCAGGCGTTCATCAGCATCGGCGTCAACCTGGGTGCGTTGCCGACGAAGGGCCTGACCACCCCGCTGCTGAGCTTTGGCGGCTCCGCGCTGCTGATGAACTTGATCGCGCTGGCGATCGTGGTGCGGGTCGACTCCGAGAATCGCCAGTTGATGCGCGGAGGCCGTGCTTGAAGGCGCGCCACCTCGTCGTGATGGCCGCGGGCACGGGCGGACACGTCTTTCCCGGCCTCGCGGTGGCGCGCGAGGTTCAGCGTCGCGGCTGGAGCGTCAGTTGGCTCGGCACGCGCAACGGCATGGAGAATCGCCTCGTGCCGCCCAGCGGCATCGCGCTGGACGCGATCAGCTTCTCGGGTCTGCGCGGCAAAGGCGTGCTGGGTGCAATGACCGGCGGTGTGCGCTTGCTGAAAGCGTTCTGGGACTGCCTGCGGATCCTGCGCGCGCGCGGCACGAGCGCGGTGCTCGGCATGGGCGGCTACGTCTGCTTCCCCGGCGGACTGATGGCTTCGCTGCTCGGCAAGCCGCTGGTGCTGGTGAACGCCGATGCGTCGCTGCTGCTGTCGACGCGCTCGCTGTTGCCGGTGGCCGATGCGGTGGCCTTCGGCTTCGATGGGCCGGCGGCCGAGAAGACCCGGCATGCGCTCGTCACCGGCAACCCGGTGCGTGCCGAGATCGAGAACCTGCCGGCGCCGACCGATCGCTTCCAGGGGCGCAGCGGTCCGCTGTCGGTGCTGGTGGTGGGCGGCAGCCTGGGCGCGCGCGTGCTCAACGAGATGGTCCCCGCCGCGCTGGCACGGCTGGACCCGGCGCAGCGGCCGCTGGTGGTGCACCAGAGCGGCGTCGCGCACCTCGACGCGGTGCGCGCGACCTACGCCACGCTGCGCGTGCAGGCCGAGGTCGTGCCGTTCATCGACGACATGCCGCCACGCCTGGCGGCGTGCGACGTGATCGTCTGCCGCGCCGGTGCAGTCACGGTCAGCGAGCTGTGCGCGGCCGGTGTGGCCAGCGTGCTGGTGCCGCTGATCGTGAGCACCACCTCGCACCAGCGCGACAACGCGGCCTGGATGGCACAGCGCGGTGCCGCGCATCACTTGCCGCAGGCGCAGCTGACGCCCGAATCGCTGGCCAACCTGTTGTCGGCACTGGATCGCGACGCGCTGCGCGGCATGGCCGAACGGGCGCGCCTGCTGGCGCGGCCGCAAGCCGCCGCCCGCGTGGCCGACGCGATCGAAAGACTCGTGGAGGACCGCGCATGAAGCACGCGGTCAAGCACATCGCCCACTTCATCGCGCATCGACGAATGCCGATGAAGCGGCTGGCTGCCCGTGGAGACCGCGCATGAAACACGCGGTCAAGCACATCGCCCACTTCATCGCGCATCGACGAATGCCGATGAAGCGGCTGGCTGCCCGTGGAGACCGCGCATGAAACACGCGGTCAAGCACATTCACTTCATCGGCGTGGGCGGCGCCGGCATGAGCGGCATCGCCGAGATCCTGCACAACCTCGGCTACACGGTCTCGGGCTCTGACCAGAGCGCGAGCCCCACCACCGAGCGCCTGGGCCAGCTCGGGGTGCGCGTGTTCATCGGCCACGCCGCGCCGCAGATCGCCGGCGCCGAGGCGGTGGTGACGTCCACCGCGGTGAAGGACGACAACCCCGAGGTGCTGGCCGCGCGCGCCGGGCTGATTCCCGTGGTGCCGCGCGCGGTGATGCTGGCCGAGCTGATGCGGCTGAAGCAGGGCATCGCGATCGCCGGCACGCACGGCAAGACGACGACCACCTCGCTGGTCACCAGCGTGCTCGCCGAAGCCGGCGTCGATCCGACCTTCGTGATCGGCGGCAAGCTCAACAGCGCCGGCTCGCACTCGCGGCTCGGCGTGGGTGACTACATCGTCGTCGAGGCCGACGAGAGCGATGCGTCGTTCCTGAACCTCAATCCGATCCTCAGCGTGGTCACCAACATCGATGCCGACCACATGGAGACCTACGGCCACGACATGGTCCGGCTGCGCCAGGCATTCGTCGAGTTCCTGCATCGCATGCCGTTCTACGGCGCAGCGATCGTGTGCGGCGACGACCCCGGCGTGCAGGCGATCGTCGACGCCATCTCGCGCCCGGTGATCCGCTACGGCCTCGGTGCCGAGATGCAGGTGCGCGCCACCGAGGTGATCGCGCTGCCGGGCGGCCGCATGCACTTCCGCTGCGAGCGGCGCAACGGTGCCGCGATGCCGGCGCTCGACATCCGGCTCAACCTGGCGGGCGTGCACAACGTGCGCAACGCGCTGGCCGCGATCGCGGTGGCCACCGAGCTCGAGCTGCCCGATGCGCCGGTGGTCAAGGCGCTTGCCGAGTTCACGGGGGTCGGGCGGCGTTTCCAGCGCTGGGGCGATCTGCCGGCCAGCGGCGGCGGCACCTTCACGCTGATCGACGACTACGGCCACCACCCGGTCGAGATGGCGGCGGTGCTCGACGCGGCGCGCGGCGCGTTCCCGGGGCAGCGCGTCGTGCTGGCGTTCCAGCCGCATCGCTACACGCGCACGCGCGATTGCTTCGAAGACTTCGTCAAAGTGCTGAGCCAGGCCGACGCGGTGCTGCTGACCGAGGTCTACCCGGCCGGCGAGGCACCGATCGTCGCCGCCGACGGGCGCAGCCTGGCGCGCGCGCTGCGCGTGTCCGGCCGCGTCGACCCGCTGTTCGTCGACGACGTGGCCGAGCTCGCGCAAGCGATCACCGAGCAGGCGCAGGACGGCGACGTCGTGATCGCGATGGGCGCCGGCTCGATCGGCGCGCTGCCGGCGCAACTGGTCGAGCGCCTGGGGGCGTCGCGATGACGCGCCGCGGCGCGAAGGAGCGCAAGACGGTGCCGATCGACGCCCGGGCACTTGGCAAGTGCGCGGTGCTGATGGGCGGCACCTCGGCCGAGCGCGAGATCTCGCTGTTGTCGGGCGGCGGCGTGCTGAAGGCACTGCAGTCGGTGAGCGTCGATGCGCATGCGTTCGATCCGCGCGAACGCGACCTGGTCGAGCTCAAGCGCGAGGGCTTCGCGCGCTGCTTCATCGCTCTGCATGGCCGCCACGGAGAAGACGGCACCGTGCAGGGCGCGCTCGAGCTGCTGGGCATCCCGTACACCGGTTCGGGCGTGATGGCCTCGGCGATCGCGCTCGACAAGGTGATGACCAAGCGCGTCTGGCTGGCCGAAGGGCTGCCGACGCCGCGCTGGCAGCTCCTCGACCCCGACCAGCAATCGCTGCCGCACCTGCGCGGCGTGCCCGACGAACTGGGCCTGCCGCTGATCGTGAAGCCGCCTCGCGAAGGCTCGTCGATCGGTGTCACGAAGGTGCAGGGCTATTCGCAGATGCAGGACGCGGTGAAGCTGGCGGCGCGCTACGACCCCGACGTCTTGTGCGAGGAGTTCATCGACGGCCTCGAGGTCACCTGCCCGGTGATCGGCGAGGGCGCCGCGGCGCGTGCGCTGCCGGTGGTGCGCATCGCCGCACCCGAGGGCAAGTACGACTACCAGAACAAGTACTTCACCGACGAGGTGCACTACCACGTGCCGAGCGGCCTGCCGGCTGCCGAGGAGGCCGAGATCCAGCGCATCGTGCTGGCCGCCTACCGCGCGCTCGAGTGCCGCGGCTGGGGCCGCGCCGATCTGATGATTCGCGCCGCCGATCGCCAGCCGTTCCTGCTCGAGATGAACACCTCGCCCGGCATGACCGGGCACTCACTGGTGCCGATGTCGGCCAAGGCCGCGGGCATCTCGTACGAGCAGCTGTGCCTGATGTTGCTGGCCGCGGCGCGCCTGGATGCGCCAGCCGCGTCGTTGCAAGTCAACGCAGCGGGCACCGGAGCCTGAACGCGATGGCCCGCACCGCCAACCCTCCGCTGCCTGCGCTGCCGTTCGACGTGCGGCTGGCGCAGGTGGGCGCCAACGTGCTGCTCGCATTGCTGGCCGCCGCATTGCTGGGCGCCGCGGCGCTGTGGCTGGTGCGGCTGCCGGCGTTCGACCTGCGCGGCATCGTGATCGAGGGCGACCTCGCGCACAACTCGCCGCTGACGATGCGCGCGATCGTCGCGCCCAAGCTGAGCGGTAGCTTCCTGTCGCTCGATCTGGCGCGCGCGCGCGCCGCGTTCGAGACCGTGCCGTGGGTGCGCCGTGCCACCGTGCGCCGGCTGTGGCCCGACCGCCTGGCGGTGCAGATCGAGGAGCACCGCGTCGCGGCGCTGTGGAATGCCGACACCAGCGACGAGGCGCTGGTGAACTCGCAAGGCGAAGTGTTCGAAGCCAACCTGGGCGACGTCGAGGACGACGCGCTGCCGCGCCTGTCCGGGCCTGCCGGCAGCGCCGCGCGCGTGCTGGCGATGTGGCGCGCCCTGGCGCCGCTGATGCAGCCGCTCGGCAGCCCGATCGAATCGCTGCGACTGAGCGGCCACGGCTCGTGGCGCGCCGTGCTGGCCAACGGCGTCGCGATCGAGCTCGGGCGCGGCGAGCCCGATGCGGTGAGCGCGCGCGTGGCGCGCTTCGTGCGCACCGTGCCGCAGGTGACCGCGTCGTACCAGCGTCCGCTGCTGGGCGCCGACCTGCGCCACGCCGATGGCTACGCGGTGCGCCTGAAGGGCGTCACCACCACCAGTTCGCGCAACTAGAGCACTCCAAGGGCACACCAGATGGCCAAGGAATACAAGGATCTGATCGTCGGCCTGGACATCGGCACGTCCAAGGTGATGTGCGTGGTGGCCGAGATGCTGCCCGATGGCGAGATGCGACTGGCTGGCCTCGGCGTGTCGGCGTCGCACGGGTTGAAGCGCGGCGTGGTGGTGAACATCGACGCCACGGTGCAGAGCATCCAGCACGCGCTGAAGGAGGCCGAGATGATGGCCGCCTGCAAGATTGAGCGCGTCCACACCGGCATCACCGGCAGCCACATCCGCGGCCAGAACAGCTCCGGCATGGTGATCGTGCGCGACAACCGCGAGGTGACGCCGGTCGATGTCGGCCGCGTCGTGGAGACCGCGAAGGCGATCAACATCCCGAACGACCAGCGCCTGCTGCTGGTCGAGCCGCAGGAGTTCGTGATCGACGGCCACGAGGTCAAGGAGCCGATCGGCATGAGCGGCAACCGGCTCGAGGTGAAGGTGCACATCGTCACCGGCGCGCAGAGCGCGGCCGAGAACATCCTGAAGTGCGTGCGCCGTTGCGGGCTGGAGGTCGAGCAGCTGGTGCTCAACCCCAGCGCGTCGTCGCTGTCGGTGCTGTCCGCCGACGAGAAGGATCTGGGCGTTGCGCTGGTCGACATCGGCGCCGGCACCACCGACGTCGCCATCTTCACCGACGGCGCGATCCGCCACACCGCGGTGATTCCGATCGCCGGGGATCTCATCACCAGCGACATCGCGATGGCGCTGCGCACGCCCACCAAGGACGCCGAGGAGATCAAGGTCGAGCACGGCGTGGCCAAGCAGCTGCTGGCCGACCCGGCCGCGCAGCTCGAGGTGCCGGGCCTGGGTGATCGCGCGCCTCGCATGCTGAGCCGGCAGGCGCTGTCGGGTGTGATCGAGCCGCGCGTCGAAGAGATCTATTCGCTGGTGCACCAGGTGATCCGCGAGTCGGGCTACGAGGAGCTGCTCTCCTCGGGCATCGTGATCACCGGCGGCACCGCGGTGATGCCGGGCATGGTCGAGCTCGGCGAGGACATTTTTCTGAAGCCCGTTCGCAAAGGCGTGCCCACCTATTCGGGCGCGCTGTACGACATGGTGGCCAACCCCCGGTCGGCCACCGTGATGGGTCTGTTGGAGGAGGCGCGTCTCGCGCGTGCACGCGGACACAAGGCGCAATCACAGCCCGGCTCGATGAAGTCGATGTTCAGTCGCGCCAAGGACTGGATCGTCGGCAACTTTTGAAGGGGTTCGCGCGAAACCTCGGTACCAGGAGATGCGGAGTCACACGGCTTCGTTGAAGGCAACTGCAACGTTAGGAGAGACACATGCCCATCGAAATGATTGAAGAATTCGCGCAAGGCACCTTGATCAAGGTGATCGGCGTCGGCGGTGGCGGCGGCAACGCCGTCGAACACATGATCAGGAGCGGCGTGCAGAACGTCGAGTTCATCTGCGCCAACACCGACGCGCAGGCGCTCAACCGCTCGAGCGCTCGCTCGCTGATCCAGCTCGGCGACACCGGCCTGGGCGCCGGCGGCAAGCCCGACAAGGGCAAGGCCGCTGCCGAAGAGGCCGAGGGCCGCGTGCGCGAGATGCTCGACGGCGCGCACATGGTCTTCATCACCGCCGGCATGGGCGGCGGCACCGGCACCGGCGCCGCGCCAGTGATCGCGCGCATCGCCAAGAGCATGGGCGTTCTGACGGTCGGCGTGGTCACCAAGCCGTTCGAGTTCGAAGGGCCTCGCCGCGCCAAACAGGCAGACGCCGGCGCGCAGGAGCTCGAGGCCAACGTCGACAGCCTGATCGTGATCCTCAACGAGAAGCTGCTCGAGGTGCTGGGCGACGACGTCACGCAGACCGCGGCGTTCGCGCACGCCAACGACGTGTTGCGCAACGCGGTGGGCGGCATCAGCGACATCATCCACATGGATGCCCTGGTCAATGTCGATTTCGAGGACGTCAAGACGGTGATGAGCGAGCCGGGCAAGGCGATGATGGGCACCGCAATCGCCGGTGGCCCGGATCGCGCGATCAAGGCCGCCGAGCTCGCGGTGGCCTGCCCGCTGCTCGAGGGCATCGACCTGTCGGGCGCGCGCGGCGTGCTGGTGCTGATCGCTGCCAGCGAGACGACGTTCAAGCTCAACGAGAGCAAGAACGCGATGAACTGCATCCGCCGCTACGCCGCCGACGACGCCTACATCATCTACGGCGCCGCCTTCGACGAGACGCTCGGCGATCAGTTGCGCGTGACGGTGATCGCCACCGGCCTGTCGCATGCCAAAAGGGTTCAGACCCCGCTGACCGTGGTGCAGTCGACCGTAGGGCAACGCACCGGCACCGACAACGCGCCGGTGATGGTGGCCCCGCCGGCCAACGGTGGCCATGCGCAGCAACCCGCCGCCGCGCCGCACGACTACGGCCAGTACGCCACCCCGAGCGTGTGGCGCAGCAACCGGGCGCAGGCCGCGGCCAAGGTGGAGGCGCTGAGCTCCAACGGGATGGACGAGATCGAGATCCCGGCGTTCCTGCGCAAGCAGGCCGACTGAATGGCCCGCCCCCGAGGCGGCCACCCGGCGGCCGCCTGTCGACGGCCGCGCCTGCACGGGCGGCTGGTTCGACGGGCGGGCGCCGGCATGCAGGCGCCCGCCCTCGTGCCGTTCAACCCCTGGAGCGGGCAACGCCAGCGGACCGGCGAAGCCGGATCCGCGACCGCCGCGCGGTCTTTGGTTTGGCGGTCCGAGTGAGACTTGCGTTGCCAAAACGACCGCTCGGGCGTTGGCCCGCCACCAGCGAGGGCGTGGCGCCTTCCTACAATGGCGCCATGCTGGCGCAACGCACCCTGAAGTCGCTCACCCGCGCGGTGGGCGTGGGTATGCACAGCGGCCAGAAGGTCGAGATGACGCTGCGGCCGGCGCCGCCCGACACCGGCATCGTGTTCAGGCGCGTCGACCTGCCGCGGCCGGTGGACATCCCGGTGCGCCCCGGTTCGGTGTGCGACACGCGCATGGCGTCGACCATTTCGCCCGATGGCGACCCCGGCGCCCCGAAGGTGCAGACGATCGAACACCTGATGTCGGCCTGCAGCGGGCTCGGCCTCGACAACCTGCGCGTCGACATCGACGCCGACGAAGTGCCGATCCTTGACGGCTCGGCGGCCAGCTTCGTGTTCCTGCTGCAGAACGCCGGCATCGCGCTGCAGGACGCGCCCAAGCAGTTCTACCGCGTGACGCACGCGGTCGAGGTGCGTGAAGGCGAGGGCGATCGTCTGATGTGGGCGCGGCTGGAGCCGCACCACGGCTTCACGCTGAACTTCGAGATCGACTTCAAGCACCCGGCGGTCGACGCCACCGGGCAGCAGGTGAGCTTCGACATGGGCAGCGGGCGCTACCAGCGCGACATCGCGCGCGCGCGCACGTTCGGTTTCAGCAAGGACGTGGCCTCCATGCGCTCGCGCGGGCTCACGCTCGGCGGCGCGATGGACAACGCGATCGTGGTCGACGATTCGCGCGTGCTCAACGCCGAGGGGCTGCGCTACGACGACGAGTTCGTCAAGCACAAGCTGCTCGATGCGATCGGCGACCTCTACATCGCCGGCCACCCGATGCTGGCGCGCTACACGGCGTTTCGCAGCGGCCATGCGCTGAACAACAAGCTGCTGCGCAAGCTGTTCGCCGAGCCGGGCGCGGTCGAGACCGTCAGCTTCGCCGACGCAGCGCAGGCGCCGGCGGGCTTCGCCGAGTTGGCGCCGGCGTGGTGAAGCCGGGCATGGCGCAGATCGGCGATGGTGCTGTTCCGTCTGCTGTTCGGTCTGTTGCTGCTGGCCAGCCTGTTGTGCTTTGCGATGTACGTCGGCACCAAAGCGCCGGTGTGGCGGGCGCGCGGCGTGGTGGTGCTGAAGTGGACGCTGATCGCGGCCGCCGGCTTCTTCGGCGTGTTGATCCTCGAGCGCTTGCCGCTGGTCCTGTGAGCACGCTGCGATGAAGTGGTTGTTCATCACCTGCGCGGTGCTGACGCTGATGACGCTGGGCGCCTCGGGCCTCTACTGGTCGGTGTTCATCGGCACGGGCGAGCAGGTGGCACGGCTGCGCGCGGTGGGCTTCTTCCGCTGGACCGTGGTGGTCTTGCTCGCGACCTTCAACATCTGGATTTTCACGCGCGTGGTGGCGGCGATCGTCGACATCTGGTTCCCGGCGCCACCCGCTCCACCGCCGGCGCTGATCGATGGCCAGCTGCCGGGCCGGCCGCCCCCCGAAGAAGCCACCAGCCCGCAGAACTAGAACAGGTTCGCGCTCAGGAACTGCAGGCTGCGCCCGTGCGCGAGCGCAGCGCTCGGCGCGTGGTACGACCCGCGCGCCCAGCAGTTGAAGCCGTGCATCGCGCCGGGATAGAGGTGCACCTCGGCGCTCTTGCCGTGCATCGCGGTGCGCACCTTGTCGACAGCCGCCGGCGGAATGTGGTCGTCGCGCTCGGCGTAGTGGAACTGCACCGGGCACTGGATCGACGCCGCCTTGTCGAGCTGGTCGTGGATGCCGCCGCCGTAGTACGCCACCGCGGCATCGACCCCAGCGGTGGCGGCGGCCAGGAACGCCAGGCGCCCACCCATGCAATAGCCGATGGCGCCGACCTTGCCGTTGCTGATCTCCGGCCGCGCGCGCAGCGACGTGACGGCGGCCACCATGTCGAGCCCGACCTCGGGGCCCTTCAAACCGCCGGCCAGCTCGATGCCGCGTTGGCGCTGTTCGCCTTCGTAGCCGAGCTCGACGCGGCGCTGCTGGCGCCAGAACACGTCGGGTGCCAGCACCACGAAGCCGTCGAGCGCGTACTGCTCGGCCAGCGCGCGGATGTGCTCGTTGACGCCGAAGATCTCCTGGAACAGCACCAGGCCCGGGCCACTTCCGGCCGGCGGACGCGCGAGGTAAGCATCGAAGAACGCGCCGCCGGGCACGGCCACCGACGTCCATTCGGATTTCACGGGGAAAGCCATTCGCCAGTCTCCTTGGGTTCAGTAGGTCCTGCCGCGTTTGTACTGCGCATGTGCCTTGCGTGCCAGCGAACCCGACCGTGCCATCGCTGCGAACGCGCCTGCTGCATGCGCGTGCGTGATCGCCAGCCCGAGCGCGTCGGCGGCGTCCTTGCCTGGCTCGCGCGCCAGGCCGAGCAGGCGCGCCACCATCGACTGGATCTGCGCCTTGGTGGCCAGGCCATGGCCGACCACCGCTTTCTTCATTTGCAGCGCGGTGTACTCCGCCACCGGCAGGCCGCCGGCCACCAGTGCCGCGAGCGCCGCACCGCGCGCCTGCCCGAGCAGGAGCGTGCTCTGTGGGTTGACGTTGACGAACACGATCTCGACCGACGCGCTGTCGGGGCGGTAGCGCTGCACCACCTCGCCGATGCCGTCGAAGATCAGCTTCAGGCGCAGCGGCAGCTCGCCGCGCGGCGCCTCCAGCGTGCTGATCGTGCCGCTGGCCACATAGCGCAGACGCGCGCCGCTGCTTTCGACGACGGCAAAGCCGGTGCGCTGCAGCCCGGGATCGATGCCGAGGATGCGCATCACGCTAGACATCGAAGTACCAGCGCGTCAGGTGAAAGAAGATCGGCGCCGAAAACGCCAGCGGCGCGATGCGATCGAGCAGCCCCACCGCACCGGTGAGCGCGCTGGCGTGGCCCCAACTGGCGACGCCGGCGTCGCGCTTGAGCGCGCGCATCACCAGCTCACCCAACGTGCCGGCACCTGCGGCGAGCGCGGCCAGCGCCAGCGCCTGCAGCGGCTTGAACGGTGTGACCCAGTACATCGCGCCACCGATCAGCGCGGCGGAGGCCACGCCGAGCCACCACGCGCGCGCCGAGAAGCTGCGGTCGATGTGGCGAGCCGCCGGCCGCGTGCGCAGCCAGCGGCTGGCCGCTTCCTGGGCGATCTGCGCGCTGGCCGTCACGATGACCAGGAAGAACAGCAGGAACGCGCCGCGCCCGGCATAGCCCGGGAACTCGAGGATCAGCAGCGCCGGTGCGTGACTCAGTCCATACACGCACACCATGATGCCCCACTGGATCTTCGCGTTGCGCTCGAGAAAGCGCCCGGGGTCGCCGGCCAGCGCACTGACGACCGGGATCGCGAGGAACACGTAGACCGGGATGAAGACCGTGAAGAGGTCGAACCAGCGGCCGCCGGCGAGCACGAACTGCAGCGGCAGCACGACGAAGAACGCCAGGAGCAGCCCGCGGTGGTCGCCGCGCCGCGTGTGCATCAGCGTGATGAACTCGCGCAGCGCCAGGAACGACACGATGCCGAACAGCAACGTCGCGCCCACCGGCCCCGACATCCAGGCGAACCAGAACAGCATCGCGCCGATCCACACCGCGCGCAGGTCGCGCGCGAAGCGCCCGTGGCGCTGCTGCGCGGCCTCGCCCATGTCGCGCAGCGACAGCGCGAACCAGATCACCCAGGCCAGCACCAGCACGCCGAACATGATGACGAACAGCAGCGCCACCTGCTCGTTGACCGACAGCGTGCGCAGGCCCATCGTGCTTTCGCGTGCGCGCCTGCCTCAGGCGACCGCAGGCCGCTGCGCCAGCACGGCGTCGCGGGCACGTTCGAGAAACTCGCGCTTGTCCTCGCCCTCGATGCGCGCGAGCGGCGCACCGAAGGTCACGGTGCACAGGATCGGCACCGGAACCACCTCGCCCTTGGGCATCACGCGCTGCACGTTGTCGATCCACGCCGGGATCAGCTGGATCTGCGGGAACTGCATCGCCAGGTGGTACAGGCCGCTCTTGAAAGGCAGCGGCTCCGGCTTGGCGCTGCGCGTTCCTTCGGGAAAGATCACCAGCGAGTCGCCGTGGGTCAGCGCGTCGATCAGCGGCTCCAGCGGATCCTGTTCGTCGGTACGCTGCCTGCTGACGTACACCGCATGGAACACTTCGCGCGTGATCCAATGCTTGAACGGGGTCGCGGTCCAGTAGTCGCGCGCGGCGATCGGCCGCGTGCTGGCGCGCAATTCACTGGGCAATGCCGCCCAGATCAGCACCCAATCGAAGTGACTCTGGTGGTTGGCGAAGTAGATGCGCTGCTCGGCCTTCGGCGGACAACCCTTCCAATGGCCCTGTGCGCCGGTGATCAGGCGGGCGACGAAGGCGAGCAGGAAACCGAACGCATCGGCGCGCGTCATGGGCCGCGATCATAGGGGTCGGCACGCGCACCCGGCCGAACCGGTGCGCGTCGCGCCGCTTCAGCGCACGAAGCGGCCGTCGTGGCGCACTTGCACCAGTTCGACGAAGCGCGATGCCGCGATGCCGTCGCCGCTGAAGTCGAGCTCGAGGCCGGCCACGCGCATGCGCATCGTGCGCAGGGCCGCGAACAGCCGCGACCGCGTCAGGTCGCGCCCGGTGCGGCGGATCGCCTCGATCATCACCTGCGCGTTGATCCAGCCCTCGAGGCTGTAGTAGCTCGGCTCCTGCTTGGCCGCGGCGATCGCCTTCTGGTACTGCGCGACGTCGTTGTCGACCTGGCTCCACGGAAACGGCATCACCTGCGCGATCGCCAGGCCGCGGCTGGCATCGCCGAGCGCCTTGGCAACCACCTCGCCGGAAACGATCGACATGCCGTAGAACATCGGGCTGGACCCGGCGCTGCGCACCGCCCGCATCAGCTCGGCCGGCAGCATGCCGCCCAGGTACATGATCACGGCCTGCGGTTGCGCGGCGGCGATCTTGCGTGCCACCTCCGCGATGTTGCTCGCGTCGCCTTTGGCGCCGCCGGCGGCCACCGGCTGCAGCTTGTGGCCCTGCAGTGCCTGCGTCACCAAGGTCAGCGCCTCCTGGCCGCCGGGGTTGTCGAGGTGCGCGACCGCGATCTTCTCGATGCCGATGGTGGTCAGTTGGCGCACCAGCACCTCGGCCTCGCGGCCCGTGCTGGCACGCACGAAGAAGCCGGCGCCGGCGGTCTTCTGGCGCGCCGAGTCGGCCACCGCATAGCCGCCGAGCGACGGTGCGCCGCTGTCTTGCAGCACCTTGGCCGCAGCCGCGGTGGTGCCGGAGCCGACGCAGTTGAACAGCGCCAGCACCTGCATCTCTTCGAGCAGCTTCTTGTAGTTGGCCACCGCCTTGGGTGGGGCCAGCTCATCGTCGAGGGTGACCAGCCGCAGCTTGCGGCCGTGCAGGCCGCCGGCGGCGTTGACGCCATCGAAGACGAGTTGCGC
>Ga0068860_100000582_pt1 | contig 43806 bp, 37 predicted proteins | sample KBSSwiS32_FD_66597 | JGI IMG/M metagenome (GOLD analysis project Ga0068860, IMG submission 66597) | Switchgrass rhizosphere microbial communities from Kellogg Biological Station, Michigan, USA - KBS Switchgrass S3-2 | ecosystem: Host-associated > Plants > Roots > Rhizosphere > Soil ... | reverse complement strand
CGCGGGATCACCGGCCAGGGGATCGTCATCGGCGTGGCGGACACGGGCTTCGAGTGGGACCACCCCGCCTTGAAGGAGCGCTACCGCGGGTGGGACGAGTCCACCTCGACCGTCACGCACGACTACAACTGGCACGACGCGGTTCACGAGAACAAGAGTCTCAACGCCTGCGGGAAGGACTCTCCCGTGCCCTGCGACGATCAGGGGCACGGCACGGGGACCTCCGGTCTCGCCGTCGGCCAGGACGCGACCGGCACGATCGGCGCGGCGCCCGGCGCTCGGCTGATCGGCTGCCGCAACATGGACATCGGGATCGGCACACCGGCGCGCTACATCGAGTGCTTCGAGTGGTTCCTCGCGCCGACGGACTCGCAGAATCAGAACCCGCGCCCGGAGCTCGGGCCCGACGTCGTCAACAACTCGTGGGGCTGTCCTCCCGAGGAGGGCTGCACGGACCCCGACATGCTCGACGCGACGGTGGACTCGATGCGCGCGGCGGGCATCGCGATGGCGTTCGCCGCCGGCAACACCTTCAACCACTGCTACTCGATCTCCCGGGCGCCCTCGGTCGGGCCCGGCGCGTTCGCGATCGGCGCGACCAACCTCGACGACACGATCGCCGTCTTCTCCGGCGTCGGCCCGGTGGCGAGCGACGGCTCCTATCGGATGAAACCCGACCTGACGGCTCCCGGCGTCGATCTGCGCACCGCGGCGCTGCAGGGACGGTACATCGCGCGCTTCTCCGGCACCTCCGGATCCGCGCCGGAGGTTGCGGGCGCGATCGCGCTCCTCTGGTCGGCCGTCCCGGGCCTGCGCGGAAACGTCGACGCGACCGAGCAGATCCTCGAGCAGTCGGCGGTGCCGCTCCGGAGCGACCTCGACTGCTTCCCCTACCTCGGTTCCCTCGTCCCCAACCCGGTCTTCGGGTGGGGGAGGCTCGACGTCGCGAACGCGTACGCCGCCGCCACGGCCCGCGACGCTCCGGAGCTCGTGCCGGAGGGCGGCCGGGGAACGCGGGAGCTCGCGCGCGCCGGATCTCCTTAGGGATAGACTTCCGCCCCTTATGACGATTCTGGCCACCAAGGAGGAGTCCGCCACACGGACGATCCTCGAGATCGAGGTCCCCGCCGACGAAGTCGAGAAGGCCTTCGGCGCGGTCACCCGGAGCTACGTCAAGCAGGCCGCGCTGCCCGGGTTCCGCAAGGGGCACGCCCCGACGAGCGTCGTGCAGAAGCGGTTCGGCGACAAGATCCGCGAAGACGTCCTCGAGGCGCTCCTGCCCGACGCGCTCACCTCCGCGATCCAGGAGCGCTCCCTCCCGGTCATCGGGCGGCCGCGGATCGAGGACCTGAAGTGGGAGCCGCCGGGACCGATCCGGTTCTCCGCCCGCCTCGAGCTCAAGCCGCGCGTCGACCCCGGCGAGTACCAGGGGATCCCGGTCAGCGATCAGGCTGTCGAGCCTTCCGAGGAGGAGATCGACGGAGTCATCGACCGGATCCGCGAGGCGCACGCGGAGTTCCACCCGATCGAAGGCCGGCCGGCGGCCAAGGGCGACTTCGCCGTCGCCGACATCGCCGGCTCCTTCGTCGAGATCCTGGCCCCCGGGCAGACGCCACGGACGTTCCGGGACGAGAAGATCACGCTCGAGGTCGGGCACCCCGACTCCATGCCCGAGATCAACGACGCGCTGCGCGGATCCGGGGTGGGCGAGACGCGGAGCTTCCGCAAGACCTTCCCGGACGATTTCCCGAACGAGGAGTTCAAGGGCAAGACCGTCGACTACCAGGTCACCCTCGCGGCCCTCAAGGAGAAGCGTCTGCCGGCGGTGGACGACCAGTTCGCGGCCGCGGTCACCGAGGGGGACACCGTGCCGGTCCTGCGCGACAAGGTGCGGACGCGCCTGCGCCACGAGAAGGAGGCGGAGCGGCGGAGGCAGTTCCGCCGGACGATCCTGGACACTCTGCTCTCTCGAGGCGACATCCCCGTGCCGGAGGTCCTGGCCGAGTCCGAGACGAACTCGGCCCTGCGCGACTACGCGCGCTACCTGGCGGCCAACGGCATCGACCCCGAGAAAGAGGACTGGGCGAAGCTGGCGGAGGAGGCGCGCCCCGGCGCCGAGAAGCGCGTCCGCGAGTATCTGGTGCTCGACGCGGTGGCCGAGAAGGAGGGGATCTCGGTCAGCGACACGGAGCTCGAGGCGGAGTTCAAGCGCGCGGCGGCGCAGCGAGGGGTCGAGCCGGCGGTCCTCCGAGAGCAGATGGCGAAGGCGGGCGGGATCGACGCCCTCCGCGACGAGATGCGGCTCGCGAAGACCGTGGACCTCTTGATTGCGGGCGCCAAGGTGCTACCCTCGGGAATGCCGAAGGAAGAAAAATGAGTTTCAGGGGTCCCGGTTCAGAAGACGACGACGACCACGAAGGGGGCGGCATGGTCCTGGTTCCGATGGTGATCGAGCAGACGAGTCGCGGCGAGCGGGCCTACGACATCTATTCGCGGCTCCTGAAGGACAACATCATCTTCCTGGGGCAGCCGGTCGACGACACGATCGCCAACCTCATCATCGCGCAGATGCTGTTCCTCGAGTCCGAGAACTCGGAGAAGGACATCGCCTTCTACATCAACTCCCCGGGAGGGGTGATCTCGGCCGGCATGGCGATCTACGACACGATGCAGTACGTGAAGAACGACGTGTCCACGATCTGCGTCGGACAGGCCGCGTCGATGGCGGCGGTCCTGATGGCGGCCGGGGCGCGCGGGAAGCGCTTCGCCCTGCCGAACTCGCGGTTCCTGATCCACCAGCCGCTCGGGTACGGGCTCCAGGGCCAGGCCGCGGACATCGAGATCCACGCGAAGGACCTGCTCAAAATGCGCGAACGTCTCAACGCGATCCTCGCCGAGCACACCGGCCAGCCGATCGAGAAGATCGCCAAGGACACCGATCGCGACTACATCCTCGAGGCCGAGGACGCCAAGAAGTACGGTCTGGTGGACTCGATCTACCACCGGCGCGACGAGTCCTCGCTGAAGGCCGCCGGCTAGGCGTTCGATCGAAGAATCCGGGCTCCGGTTTCCGGCGTAATCCAACCGGTTGAAACTCTCGGTCGTCCTCTGCCGTCAAGGGCCTTTCACTGTCCTTCACCTTCGGAATACGCTGATCCGGCGCACGTTACCGAGGAGGAAGGGTGTGCTAAATTGAAGGCGCCTCGCGAATCGGTTGACTGGGGGGGAGCCGCGATCCTAGAATTCTCGCATCCCTCCGGAGGCTGAATGTCGAAGAAAACCGGGAACGGCGATGTCTTGCGCTGCTCCTTCTGCAACAAGAGCCAGCGCGACGTCAAGAAGCTCATCGCGGGCCCGACGGTCTACATCTGCGACGAGTGCGTCGACATCTGCCTCGACATCATCGCCGAGGACCGCGTCCTCGAGACGCAGGCCCCCGAGACCAAGCTCCCGAAGCCGAAGGAGATCAAGGAGTTCCTGGACGGCTACGTCATCGGCCAAGACCAGGCCAAGAAGAAGCTCGCCGTGGCGGTCTACAACCACTACAAGCGGATCGACTACCTCGAGAAGAACCGCAAGCTCGACGTCGAGCTCCAGAAGTCGAACATCCTCCTGATCGGCCCGACCGGGACGGGCAAGACCCTCCTGGCTCAGACCCTGGCCAAGCTGCTCTCGGTGCCGTTCACGATCGTCGACGCGACGACCCTGACCGAGGCCGGCTACGTCGGCGAGGACGTCGAGAACATCATCCTGAAGCTCTACCAGGCGGCGGGCAACGACAAGGAGAAGACGGAGCGCGGCATCGTCTACATCGACGAGGTCGACAAGATCGCGCGCAAGGGCGAGAACCCGTCGATCACCCGCGACGTCTCGGGCGAGGGCGTCCAGCAGGCGCTCCTCAAGATCCTGGAGGGCACGGTCGCCAACGTCCCGCCGCAGGGCGGCCGCAAGCACCCCCACCAGGAGTTCATCCAGATCGACACGACGAACATCCTCTTCCTCTGCGGCGGCGCCTTCGTGGGCCTCGAGGAGATCATCAACCGCCGCATGACCGAGAAGACGATGGGCTTCGGCGCCCGCATCGCGTCGAAGAAGGAGAAGCGCCAGAGCGCGCTGCTCGAGAAGGTCCACCCCGAGGACCTCATCAAGTACGGCATGATCCCCGAGTTCGTCGGACGCCTTCCGGTGGTCGCGACGCTCTCCGAGCTGGATCAGGCGGCGCTCGTCGAGATTCTCCGGGAGCCCAAGAACTCGCTGGTCAAGCAGTATCAGACGATGCTGGAATTCGAGAACGTCCAGCTTCGTTTCACCGATGACGCCATCGAGGCCATCGCGGAAGAGGCCCTGGCCCGCAACGTCGGCGCGCGGGGGCTCAAGATCATCATCGAAGACCTGATGCTCGACGTGATGTATCAGATCCCGTCGGACGACGACATCGAGGAGTGCGTCATCACTCGCGACGTCGTCAAGCACCACACCAACCCGATCACGATCCTACGCAAGGCGGGGTAGAGGGCTCACCGCGAGCCCGCGCCCCGCATCGCGACGAGCGGGGAGTCAAAGGACGCCAACATCCATATGAAAGCCGCCGATCACACCAACCCGGGGCTGGAGAGCCTGCCGCTCGTTCCGCTGCGGGACATGGTCGTCTTCCCTCACATGATGCAGCCCTTCGTGGTGGGGCGCGAGTCCTCCATCCGCGCCCTCGAGGCGGCCCTCGCGACGCCGACCAAGCGGCTGTTCCTCGCCGCGCAGAAGGATCCGCAGCTCGACGAGCCCAAGCCCGAGGACATCTACGACGTCGGCGTGGTCGCCACCGTCGCCCAGTCCCTGAAGCTCCCCAACGGCCACATCAAGGTGATGGTCGAGGGCGTGCGCCGCGGCCGGATCCTGGCGTTCGAGCGTCGGGGCGAGTTCCTGGCGGTGCGGGTCGAGCCGCTCGCGGTCAAGCCCGCCGACGCCGAGGGCCTCAAGGACTACATGGCCAAGGTGCTGGCGCTGTTCGAGCAGTACGCCAAGCTCTCGCACCACCTGGCCTTCGAGGGCCTCGCCGCGTCGCTCAAGATCGACGACCCCGAGCGCTTCGCCGACACCCTGTCGGCGCACCTCGCCGTCACGACGGCCGAGAAGCAGCTCCTGCTCGAGGCCGAGTCTCCCTACGAGCGTCTCCAGAAGCTCCAGGACCTGCTGGAGGTCGAGATCGACAAGGTCAACATCGACCGCCGGATCAACAACAAGGTCAAGAAGCAGATGGAGAAGGCCCAGAAGGAGTACTACCTCAACGAGAAGATCAAGGCGATCCATCAGGAGCTCGGACGCAAGGACGACCGCACCGACGAGGTCGAGGACCTCAAGAAGAAGATCGAGACCTCCGGCATGCCCAAGGAGGTCCGCGAGAAGGCCGACCAGGAGCTGCGTCGCCTCGAGGCGATGCCCCCGGTTTCGGCCGAGGCGACGGTCTCCCGCAACTACATCGAGTGGCTCGTGGGAGTTCCCTGGAAGAAGTCCTCGCGCGAGAGCAAGGACCTGACGCGGGCCGAGAAGATCCTGAACGACGACCACTACGGGCTCGAGAAGGTCAAGGAGCGGATCCTCGAGTTCCTGGCGGTGCGCCAGCTCGTCCAGAAGACGAAGGGCTCGATCATCTGTTTCGTGGGCCCCCCGGGCGTCGGGAAGACCTCGCTCGCCCGCTCGATCGCCCGATCGCTCAACCGCCAGTTCGTGCGCCTCTCCCTGGGCGGCGTGCGCGACGAGGCGGAGATCCGGGGCCACCGGCGCACATACATCGGCGCGTTTCCGGGCCAGATCATCCAGATGATGAAGAAGGCGGGGACCGTCAACCCGGTCTTCCTGCTCGACGAGGTCGACAAGATGTCGTCGGACTTCCGGGGCGATCCGGCATCCGCCCTCCTCGAGGTCCTGGACCCCGAGCAGAACCACACCTTCGTGGACCACTACCTGGACGTCGAATACGACCTCTCGAAGGTCATGTTCATCGCCACGGCCAACATCGCCGATCCGATCCCGCCGGCGCTCAAGGACCGGATGGAGCTGATCCCCCTCTCGGGCTACACGCCCAACGAGAAGGTCGCGATCGCGCGCCAGTTCCTCGTGCCCAAGCAGCGGGAGGCGAACGGCCTCAAGCCCGAGCAGATCGATCTCGCCGACGACACCGTGGCCGCTGTCATCGAGAGCTACACGCGCGAGGCCGGCGTCCGCAACCTCGAGCGCGAGATCGGCGGCATCTGCCGGAAGGTGGCGCGCCGGATCGTCCAGAAGAAGGCCGAGACGCCGGTCAAGGTCACCCCCGAGAACCTCAAGGAATTCCTGGGCAAGCCGCGCTTCCGCAACCGCCGCAAGGGCGAGACCTCCGAGGTCGGCATCGCGACGGGACTCGCGTGGACCGAGGCCGGGGGCGAGATCCTGATGACCGAGACGAGCCTCCTGAAGGGCAAGGGCAACCTGACCCTGACCGGATCGCTCGGAGACGTCATGCAGGAGTCGGCGCGCGCGGCCGTCTCCTACGTGCGCAGCCGTGCCGAGATGTACGACGCGGACCCCAACTTCCACGAGAAATTCGACATCCACATCCACGTGCCCGAGGGCGCCATCCCCAAGGACGGCCCCTCCGCCGGAATCACCATGGCCGTCTCCCTCTTCTCGGCCGTGACCAAGATCCCGGTGCTCAAGGACGTGGCGATGACCGGCGAGATCACCCTCCGCGGCAAGGTCCTGCCGGTGGGCGGGATCAAGGACAAGATCCTGGCCGCCTACCGCGCGGGGATCCGGACGATCATCCTGTCGACCGAGAACGACAAGGACCTCGACGACCTGCCGGAGGAGATCCGCAGCGAGATGGAGTTCCACCTCGTCAACACGATGGACGAGGTGATCAAGATCGCCATGGAAGGCCCCCGTCCGCCCGCCACGGCCATCGAGCCCGACGCGAAACCCGCCGAGGGGGGGATCGTCGCCAACTGAGGGACGCCTGACACCCGCCCCCGGGTTTTTGTCATAATCCCGGTCTTCCGGCCTGGACCCTTCCCGGCGGTATCCGCCGACGCATCACAGTAGAGGACAAAGACATGGCCAGACGAAAAGGTACCAACGACTCCAATGTCGAGACGCTCGAGGCTCCTCCCGAGGGGATCCCCGACACGACCGGCGAGGAGGCCGCGATCGAGCACGGCGACACGCTCGACATCCGGGCTCTGCACGAGATCAAGATCCCGCAGCTCCTGAAGATCGCCAAGGACCTGGAGGTCGAGAACGCGACCGGGATGCGCAAGCAGGACCTCATCTTCAAGATCCTGCAGGCGCAGACCGAGAAGAAGGGGCTGATCTTCTCCGAGGGCGTCCTCGAGTGCCTGCCCGACGGCTTCGGCTTCCTCCGCGCGCCCGAGTACAACTACCTGCCGGGCCCCGACGACATCTACGTCTCGCCCTCGCAGATCCGCAAGTTCGACCTGCGGACCGGCGACACGGTGTCGGGCCAGATCCGTCCGCCCAAGGAGGGCGAGCGGTACTTCGCGCTGATCAAGGTCGAGGCGGTCAACTTCGAGCACCCCGACATCGCGCGCGAGAAGATCTTCTTCGACAACCTGACGCCCCTGTACCCGCAGGACCGCATCCGCCTCGAGACGCCGAACATGACCTCGCGCGTTCTCGACCTGGTGTCCCCGGTCGGCAAGGGGCAGCGCGGCCTGATCGTCGCGGCGCCGCGCACCGGCAAGACGATGGTGCTGCAGTCGCTCGCGAACTCGATCTCGACGAACCACCCCGAGGTGACGCTCATCGTGCTGCTCATCGACGAGCGTCCCGAGGAGGTCACCGACATGCAGCGCTCGGTCAAGGGCGAGGTCATCTCCTCGACCTTCGACGAGCCCGCCGCGAGGCACGTCCAGGTGGCCGAGATGGTCATCGAGAAGGCGAAGCGCCTCGTGGAGCACAAGCGCGACGTCGTGATCCTGCTCGACTCGATCACGCGCCTCGCCCGCGCCTACAACGCGATCGTGCCGCCGTCGGGCAAGGTCCTGTCGGGCGGCGTCGACTCCAACGCGCTGCAGCGGCCCAAGCGGTTCTTCGGCGCCGCGCGCAACGTCGAGGAGGGCGGCTCGCTCACGATCATGGCGACGGCCCTGATCGACACCGGCTCGCGCATGGACGACGTCATCTTCGAGGAGTTCAAGGGCACCGGCAACATGGAGGTGCACCTCGACCGCAAGCTCGTCGACAAGCGCGTCTTCCCGGCGATCGACATCAACAAGTCCGGCACGCGCAAGGAAGAGCTGCTGATGGACAAGCAGGAGCTCAACCGCGTGTGGGTGCTGCGCAAGGTCCTGAACCCGCTGTCGACCGTCGAGGCGATGGAGCTCCTGACAGAGAAGCTCGAGAAGACCAAGCAGAACAGCGAGTTCCTGAACCTGATGTCCCAGGGCTGACCGCGTAGCGGCCGAAGGCCGCCGAGCGGTCATCCTGAGGCCGGAGGATCTCTTTGAAACAGTACTGCGGCCCGAAAAGGGATCCCTCGCTGCGCTCGGGATGACGGCGCGATGCTTCGCATAAGCGTCGTCGACTTCCTCAACGCGCGCCCCTTGACCTGGGGCCTTCTCCACGAGCCTCCGCCGGGCGTCGAGATCCTCCGCGACACGCCGTCCGTCTGCGCCGCCCGGCTGGCCGCGGGCGAGGTCGACGCGGGGCTGATCCCCTCGATCGAGTACCAGCGGATCCCCGGGCTCCAGGCCGTGCGCGGGCTCGGCATCGCCGCCTCCTCCGAGGTGCGCTCCGTCCTGCTCGTCTCCGACGTCTCCCGCGAGCGCATCCGCTCGGTGTCGCTCGACCCGGCCTCCCGGACCTCCGCGGCGCTGACGCGGATCCTGCTGAAGCGCGTCTACGGCCTGGACCCGGCGTACCGCGAGGGCCCGGCGGAGGTCTCCGACGGCGGCGCGACCGCCGACGCCCGCCTCATCATCGGCGACCCGGCGCTCAAGACGCGTCTGAACGGCCACGTGGTCCTCGACCTCGCGGCGCTGTGGCGGTCCTTCTCCGGCCACCCCTTCGTCTTCGCGTTCTGGGCGATTCGGAGTCGCGGCGACGCGGCCTCCGCGGAGACCGTCGCGATCCTGCGCCGCTCCTGGGAGTCCGGCCAGCGGCGCTTCGACGACATCGTGCGCGCGGAGGCGGCCGACTCGGGCCTCTCCGAGGCCGTCGTCGGCGACTACCTCCGCCACGCGCTCCATTACGAGCTCGACGCCGGAGACCTCGAGGGGCTCCGGCTCTTCTACCGCCTGGCGGTGGAGGAGGGCCTCCTCGAGCGGGAGCGACCCCTGGAGTACGCGCCCGCGTCGTGAACGCGCCGGCGGGGAGAAGCGCGGCGGCGCCGCCGGTCGAGCGCTGGCTCGAGGAGCACTCGGACGCCGTCGCGCTCCTCTTCGTCCTCCTCGGCCTGCTGGCGCGGCTGCGCGCCGCGGACGCGCCGTTCTTCCAGCCGGACGAGGTGCTGCATCTGCGCATCGCCTCGGCGGCCACGCTCGCCGACACCTATCGCGAGAGCCTGACGAACGCGCACCCGCCGCTCTTCTACGTCCTGCTGCGCGGCTGGAGGCGCGTGGCGCACTCCGACTGGGCGCTGCGTCTGCTCCCGGCGGCCTTCGGGACCGCGTTCCTCTGGTCGGCCTGGCGGTGGGCGGCGGGGACGCTCGGACGCGCCTGCGGCCTGATCACGCTCGCCTGCCTGGCGTTCCTTCCCTCGGTGGTCGTGGTCTCCGCGGAGCTGCGCGGCTACGCGCTCCTGCTCTGGGCGATCGGGTCGGCCCTCTGGGCCCTCGAGGAGGCCTTCGCGGCGAGGTCGATCCGGATGCTCTGGCTGTTCACCGCGCTCTCCGCAATCGCGCTCGCGACGCATTACTCGGCCTTCCTCTTCCTCGCCGCGGCCGGGGCCTACGCCGCCGTTCGCCTGGCGTTCGAGCGGCCGCCGCGGCGGTTCTTGCTCGCCTGGGTGGCCGGCCAGGCGCTCCTCGGCGCGCTCGCGGTGTTCTTCTACGCGACCCACATCGCGCACCTGCGCGGCAGCCCGCTCGAGCAGGAGGTGCAGGGGACCTGGCTCCAGGAAGCCTTCCTGCGGCAGGGGCAGGGGGCGGCCGCCTTCCTCGCGCGGCGCACGCTGTCCCTCTTCCAGTACTTCTTCTCGACGAAGGCCGGAGGAGCCGTCGCGCTCGTCCTCTTTCTTTGCGGAATCGCCATCCTGGCGGCCCGCCGGCGGCCCGTCGCGATCCTCCTGGCGGTTCCCTTCGCGCTGGCGGCCGCGGGCGGCCTGCTCGCCGTCTACCCGTACGGGGGGACGCGGCACGACGTGGACCTCGCGATCTTCGCCTATTCGGGCGCGGGCTTCGCGCTCGCGCGCCTCACCGGGGAGCGGCTCTGGGCGGCCGTCGCGGTGGCGGCGGCGCTCGTCGTCTCCGGTTTCTTAGTCTCGGGTTAGCGCCGTTTCGCGGTCGGATATCCTCTCCGCCCCATGATCGTCGTGATGCGGGCCCACGCCTCGGAGGCGGAGATCGACGGCGTCGTCGCGCGGATCCGCGAGCTCGGATTCACGCCGCACCTCTCGAAAGGGTCGGAACGCACGATCGTCGGCGTGGTCGGCGACGACCGGCGCGCCGCCGAGGCCGGCATGTTCGAGTCGCTGCCCGGCGTCGCGGAGTGCGTCCGGATCCTGAAGCCCTTCAAGCTCGCCTCGCGGGAGTTCGTCGGCGCGTCCACGGTCGTGGAGGTCGGGTACGGGAGCGGATCGCCGGGGGTCGCGGTGGGCGGGGCCGAGGTCGTGATCGCGGCCGGCCCCTGCGCCGTCGAGAGCTGGGAGCAGCTCGAGGAGGTCGCCGTCTCGGTCAAGCAGAGCGGCGCGCGACTCCTGCGGGGCGGCGCCTTCAAGCCGCGCACCAGCCCGTACGCGTTCCAGGGGCTCGGGGAGGAGGGGCTGCGGCTGCTGGCCCGGGCCCGCGAGGAGACCGGGCTGCCCGTGGTGACCGAGGTCATGACGCCCGAGGCGGTGCCGCTCGTCGAGCGGTATGCCGACTGCCTCCAGATCGGCGCCCGCAACATGCAGAACTTCAACCTGCTCCAGGCCTGCGGCAAGAGCGCGAAGCCGATCCTCCTGAAGCGCGGCCTCTCCTCGACGCTGGAGGAGCTTCTGATGGCGGCGGAGTACATCCTCGCGAGCGGCAACCGGCGAGTCATCCTGTGCGAGCGGGGGATCCGCACCTTCGAGCGCGCGACCCGCAACACGCTGGATCTCTCGGCCGTGGCTGTCCTCAAGCAGTGGTCGCACCTGCCCGTGCTGGTCGACCCGAGCCACGGCACGGGCCACGCGGCGTTCGTGCCGGCGATGGCCCGCGCGGCCGTGGCGGCCGGGGCGGACGGGCTCCTGATCGAGGTGCATCCGCACCCGGAGCGCGCGCTGTCGGACGGCCCGCAGTCGCTGACGCCGGCGGGCCTGGCGCAGACGGCGGCCGAGGTGGCGGCCGTCGCGCGCGCGGTCGGGCGCCGCTGACCGCTCGCGGCGGCGCCGTGTCGCGGCGCTGACGCCGCGCGGCGCGGTATAGTCCCCGAAAACAACGGGATCTCGGCGGCACGGGCGGGCCGCCCCTCATGACGACTCGGCTCCTCGATCCGAGGTCGATGTGATCCTGACGCCGGGGCTGACCTTCGGCGCGTACCGGATCCTCGCGCCCCTGGGCCGCGGCGGCATGGGCGAGGTCTATCGGGCCCGCGACACCCGCCTCGGCCGCGACGTCGCCCTCAAGATCCTCCGGGAGGACGGCGCCTCGGATCCGGAACGCGTGCGCCGGTTCGAGGACGAGGCGCGCGCCGCGTCGTCCCTGAACCACCCCAACATTGTCGTGATCTACGAGGTCGGCGAGGCGACGATCCCGGGCGAATCGCACGCCACGCGCTACCTCGCGATGGAGCTGTCGGAAGGGCAGCCCCTCCACGAGATCCTCGCCGAGGGCCGTCTCCCGACGCGGCGTTTCCTCGAGCTCGCCTCTCAGCTCGCCGACGGCCTGGCGCGCGCGCACGAAGGCGGGATCGTCCACCGCGACCTGAAGCCGTCCAACGTCATGGTCACGCGGGAGGACCACGTCAAGATCCTGGATTTCGGCCTGGCCAAGCTGCGCGGCGTCACGGAGGGCGGCTCCTCCTCGGGGCCGACGCACGAGGAGACCGAGACGGCCCCGGGAACGGTGATGGGGACGGTCGGGTACATGTCTCCCGAGCAGGTTCGCGGCGAGCCGGCGACGCCGGCGTCCGACCAGTTCTCGCTGGGCTGCATCTTCTACGAGATGCTGACCGGACAGCGCCCCTTCCGGGGAGCGTCGTCGGCCGACACGATGTCCGCGATTCTCCGGGACGAGCCGGCCCCGATCGCCGAGTCCAACCCCGGTGCGCCCGAACCCGCGTGCTGGGTCGTCGAACGCTGTCTCGCCAAGTCGGCGTCTCAGCGGTACGTCTCGACGCGGGACCTGGCCCGCGATCTCCAGAATCTCCGCGGCCACTCGCTCGAGAGCAAGGGCCGGGTCGCGTCCGTGGTTCGTCCGTCCCGGCTGCGGCGATCGTGGAGGCGGGCGGTGGCCGCGGCCGCGCTGCTGCTTGCCGGCGCCGCGGCGACGCTGCTCGTGTCCCGATCGCTTCGTCCCTCGACGGAGCCCGACTTCCGGCGGCTGACGTTCCGCAAGGGCGTCGTCTGGCGCGCGCTGTTCGTGCCGAACTCGAACAACATTCTTTACACCGCGGCGTGGGATGGATTCACGACCCGCTCCTACCTGACGATGCCGGAGTCATCGGGGAACGACCGCGGCCTCGACACCGAGGACCAGCTGCCGATGGCATACAGCCGGGACGGCGCGCAGCTCCTGGCGCTGCTCGGACCCTCGCGAGCGGCGATCAACGTCCGCGGCACGCTCGCGTGGAGGCCGGCGCTCGGCGGAACGCCGCGGCCGATCCTCCCCGACGCCGGCTGGGCCGATTGGGCCGAGTCCGTGGCACGGCTGGCGGTGGTGCGCGACGCGGGGACCGAGCGGGTGCTCGAGATCCGGCGCGCCGACGGCGCCTTGGAGCGGACGATCTTCCGCACCCCGGGCGGGATGTCCTACGTGCGTTTCTCTCCGTCGGCGGACGAGGTGGCCTTCATCCATCACCCGTCGCGTTACGACGACGGCGGCGAGATCCGGCTGGCGCGCGGCGACGGCTCCGGTTCCCGGGCCCTCACCCCGCGCTTCGAGCGTTGCGTGGGCCTCGACTGGAACGAGCGCTCCGGCGAGATCTGGTTCACGGGTTCCCGCTCCAACGTATCGAGTACGACGTTGTGGCGGCTATCGCGGGGAGGCCGCCTCCGGCCAATCCGTACGCTCCCGGAGTTCTTCGCCTTGCAGGACGTCTCGGCCGCGGGCGACCGGATCCTGGGAGTCACGGGGTCGGGCGGGACCGGGATCCTGGTCCGCCGCTCGGACGGACCTCTGAAGGATCTGACCTGGCTGGGCAACTCGATGGTCGCGGACATCTCTTCCGACGGCAAACGCCTCCTTTTCACGGACGTGGGCGCCTCGGAGAAGGCGCAGGGGATCTGGATGCGCCCGCTGGATGGCGGCGAGGCGGTTCGCCTCGGAAGCGGGTCCTCACCGAGGTTCTCGCCCGACGGTCGCTCGATCGTCGCCGTGACGCCCCAACGGTCGGGCGCGCAGCAGCTCGTCCTGCTGTCGGTCGACACCGGCGCGACGCGCCAGCTCACCGCGACCGATGCCGCCGATGCGATGCCGTCCTTCGCGGGCTCGACCGCGATCCTCTTCGTGCGTTCGCATGCGGGATCGAGTGAGGTCTGGAGAATGGATCTCGTCAGCGGCGGCGCGCGGTCCCTTGGAGCGCCGGGCTGCATCGTTCCCGTGGCGCGTCCCGACGGCATGTCGTTCGTCTGCCGGGCGGGGAGCAATCCCGGGGCACTCGATCTCTATCCGATGGACGGGGGAACGGGTCGGCATCTGTTCGCCCTGCCGCCTCCCGATGCGCTGATCGCGATCCGCTGGAATTCGCAGGGCACGCAGATCTATGCTGTCAGCCAAAATCGCCTCTTCCTGGTGATCGACCCGGCCACCGGGACCGTCCAGCGGAGGGAGACCATTGACCTCGGAGACCAGGCGGGGCAGGAAACGCTCTTCGGAGCCGTCGTGGACGGCGATGCCGCCACGCGCGCGTACTCCGTGGACCGCTTCGCCTCGGGGTTGTACCTCGCCACCGGATTCGAGTGACGTCATGAATCGCTCCGACTCGTATCCCCAACTTCGAGACCTCGGGCAGCTTGTGAAGGGTTCGATGGCGAAAGGAGCTTGCGATGGTCGACCGTGGCATCCCCTGTGACAACAGGCCCACAACCAAGAAGAAGAAGACCGCCAAGAAGAAGAAGGGCGCCAAGAAGAAAAAGTAGCGCTCTGGCGTCGCGGTTACTCCGCACTCCCGATCTGCTGGCCTACTGGGGCCCGCGGGGGCTCGTCCTCAAGGACCTGGCACTCGGGGCGGAGGTGGCCGCGACTCCCGCGATCCTGGCCGTCCTGGATCTCTTCGGCCGGCCTCGCGCTCCGGGCGACGTCGAGAAGGCGCTTTCCGGGCGCGAGACCGGCGATGTGGTCCGCCAAACCATCCGGCTTCTGCGCCGTCATCGTCTGTTGCTCCCCGAGTCCGGAGGACTTCGAAGACGCTCCCGGCTTGCGGCATGGAAGGGGAACGTCGCCTCCGCGTTCTACCACGTGGCCTCGCGCGATCTTCCGTTCCTGACGGACTGGAACGAGAAGCTGGCCTTCTTCCGTGGCACGCTCCTCACGCATCGCCGTCCACGGAAGTTCAAGCGGTACGACACCGCGGTCCGCCGCCCTCTGGCGACACGGCGTCGGCGCGACGAGCCGACCGCGGACTTCGGTGACGTGCTGCAGCGCCGGCGAACGGTGCGTCAATTCTCGCGGCGTCCGGTCCCCTTCGAGGACCTCGCGGCCGTGATCGGCGGGACCTGGGGCCGGACCGGCTGGTTCGACACGGGGGAGTTCGGCCTCTACGCGTCGAAGACGAGCCCATCGGCCGGTGCGCTGCATCCGATCGAGTGCTACGTCCTCGCCTGGAACGTGCGCGGCCTCTCTCCGGGGCTGTACCACTACGACGTCGAGGCCGACGAGCTCCGGAGACTGCGGCGAGGGAACTTTCGCTCGGCTGCGGTGAAGGCGGCATCGGGTCAGTCGTGGGTCGGAGGAGCCGGCTTCCTGTGCGTGCTGACCGCCGTCTTCGAGCGCTCTCTCTGGAAGTACGAGCTCGAGAACGCCTACCGCGACGTCTGGCTCGACGCGGGCCACCTCGCGCAGACGTTCTGCCTCCTCGCGACGTCCCGGGGACTGGGACCGTTCACGACGGTGGCCCTCCAGGATAGCCACATCGAGCGGCTACTCGGTCTGGACGGCATCCGCGAGTTTCCCGTCTACCTCTGCGGCGCAGGCGTTCCCGCGAAGACGCGCTGGCTCCTGCCGCGTGAGCCCTAGGGGTTGTCCCCTCCCGTCGGCGAGGAACAGCGGAAGTTCGCCACGGTCTTCGCGGTGTCGTTGAGGCGCCGGTGGTTGTCCGCGCTATTCGCGTCGCCCATGGCGTCTCCGCCGTAGACCGGAGGCGCGCTCTTTTGCGGATTCGACCAGTACGGGATCCGGACGCAGTCCACGGCCGGCGCGCGTTGACATTCCTTGTAGCCCGCCATGATCGAGTACCAGGGGTCTCCCGGCGCCGTCGGCTTGCGCTTGACGAAGCCGAAGTTGTAGCCCTCGGCGTTGGGCGTTCGGTCCATCGTGCGATCGTGGTGGGCGCCCATGATGTGGCCGAGCTCGTGGGGAAAGCTCAGGTAGTCCGCGGCGCAGCTGCGTCGCACGACGGCGTACGCGGAGTCGGCGAACTGAGGGCTCGCGTCCTCCATCATGTAGGTCAGCCCGCACGCTCCGTCGATGCGCTCCTCGAGCAGGATGACGGCGTCGGCGCCGCTCGCGTTCCGCAGGTTCTGCGCCTCGTCCAGGAAGCCGTCGTTCGGGTTCTGCAGGCGGTCGCGGTCCTTCTCGGGGTCCCGGGTCTCGGCGTAGTCGATTTTCCGGGTCTGGACGAGCCGTAGCCGCTGCGTGATGCCGCTGTTCGCGTACGAGTCGTTCGTCAGGGCGACCGCGTCCTCGATCTCGGATTCGATGGCGCTCACCGACGCCGAGTTCCGCAGCACGTCGTCGGTGTAGAGAACCAGCGCGTCGATGCGATCCGCCGGGTCGCTGCACTCCCGTGGAGCGGTATCGAACAACCGGCCGGGCGGGGCGGGCGGGCCGTCCGGGAAGAGGGGCATCGAGCGCAGTTTGCGGAGTACGTGGACGTTCCTCCCGAGGTAACGGATGTCGTAGAGCTCGATGCGTCCGTGCATCGACACCCAGAGCGATCCGGCGAGCGCGTCGTCGAAGTTCGCCAGAACAACCGTGGTTCCGGGCTGGTCGGCGGCATGTCCGTGCCAGACGAACGCCTTCGGGCGCGGCGTCTCCTGGCGGTCCTTCTGGACCAGCACCGAGTCCCCATCGAAAAGCTTCACGCGAAACTGAGTGTTCGACGGACCACGGAGCACGGCTAGGTCGACCTTGATTGGCCGCTGCCGGACGATCGTGGCATCCGGCCGGAGTCGGAACGATCCGGTCTGGCCGGTCTCCTGGAAGAGGTCGGGAGTCGCCGCGTCGGCCGCGGCGGCCGCGAAAAGAAGGACGACGATGGCGGGCGTGAGGAGACGTCCCGGACGTGCGCGCAAGGAACCTCCCGTTGTCGGACGATGCTGGCGGAACATTACACCCGGCGGACGTGCCGGGCCTCCGGGAGGTCCCGCCGATTCGGCCTAGAATGGCCTCGATGAGCTCGTCCCGAACGCCCGCGATCCTCGACGAGGTGCTCTCCGGCGGACGCCTGAGCCCCGCCGACGCCGTGACGCTCCTCGAGGAGGGTCAGTTGCTCGCCCTCGGGGCGGCGGCCAACGCCGTCCGCAACCGCCGCAACGACCCGGCGGTCGCGACCTACATCGTCGACCGCAACATCAACTACACCAACGTCTGCGTCTACCGCTGCCAGTTCTGCGCGTTCTACCGGCCCTCCGCCGAGCATCCCGAGGCGTACGTGCTGTCGCACGAGCAGATCGGCCAGAAGATCCAGGAGACGATCGACCTGGGCGGCACCGGCGTCCTGCTGCAGGGCGGAGTGCACGGGGACCTCCCGTTCTCCTTCTACGAGGAGATGTTCCGCTACATCCGGTCGACCTTCCCGACGATCCACCTGCACGCGCTCTCGGCGCCCGAGGTGTACTTCCTGCAGAAGGTGACCAGGTGGCCGATGCGCGACGTGATCGCGCGGCTGCGCGACGCGGGGCTGCAATCGATCCCGGGAGGCGGCGCGGAGATCCTGGAGGACTCGGTCCGCAAGCGCATCTGGTCGCTGACGAAGGCGCCGACCGAGAAGTGGGTGGACGTCCACGAGAGCGCGCACGCGCTCGGCATGCGGACGACGGCCACGATGATGTTCGGCGTGGGCGAGACGTACGCCCAGCGCGTCGAGCACCTGCAGGTCGTGCGCGATCTCCAGGACCGTACGGGCGGCTTCACCGCGTGGATCCCGTGGACGTTCCAGAAGGAGAACACCGACCTCGACGGCAAGGTCGAGGAGGCCGGCGGGTTCGAGTACCTCAAGACGCTGGCCGTCTCGCGGCTCTTCTTCGACAACATCCGCCACGTGCAGGGCTCCTGGGTCACCCAGGGCCCCAAGATCGGTCAGGTGTCGCTCTCCTTCGGCGCGGACGACCTCGGCTCGATCATGATCGAGGAGAACGTCGTGTACGCCGCGGGCGCGCGAAACCGAATGACGCAGGACGAGATGCGCCGCCTGATCGCCGACGCCGGCTACAGGCCGGTCCAGCGCCGGACGCTCTACGACGCGTGCCCGGAGGCCTGCTGCCGGGCCCCGATCCCGGTGCCGAAGCCCATCGGCGTCGGCCTTCCGGTGCTCGCCGCCGGCGGCGACATCGACGCCGGGCTGGCTTCGGCTTAGCCGCGAGCCTGCCGAGCGGCGGGCACCGCAGAAGCCGCGAGCCTGCCGAGCGGCGGGCACCGCAGAAGCCGCGAGCCCTGCCGAGCGGCGGGCACCGCGGGGGGAGCTCCTAGGGTCCCCCGCCGGAGGCCGTGCGGGCGGCTCCCGGGTGCCGCTCCTGCTGCCAGCAGGAGCCCGCCCAAAAGCCCACGACCAGGAGAAGGATCCCGAGCAGGCTCCGCAGCATGAGCCGCGTACGCCGGTGTTTCCAGGGCGGCTCCGATCGGAAGTGCACGCGCGACGCGGCTCCCTGCGTCACCTCGGCCTGGTGGGCGCGCAGGTCGAGTAGCAAATCCCGCGCGGACTGGTAGCGGTCCGCCGGATCTTTCTCGAGGCAGCGATAGACGAAGCCGCGCAGCTCGTCCGGGATCTTCTCGGCCTCGGGATGCTTGCGGGGGTCGTCGTGAAGGACCGAGCCCAGGGTCTCGATGGGAGTGTCGCGGGTGAAGGCGCGCCGGCCGCTGAGCATCTCGTAGAAGGTCGCGCCCAGGGAGAAGATGTCGGTCCGCGCGTCGATCGGCTTGCCGCGCACCTGCTCGGGAGACATGTAGCCGGCGGTCCCGACCAGGAACGTGGAGCTCGTCTGGCCGCGCCGTCCCGTGAGGCTCATGTCGTTGGCGCTGACCGGCCGCTCGATACGGGCGATGCCGAAGTCGAGGATCTTCGCGCGGCCCTCGTGCGTCACGAAGATGTTGTCGGGCTTGATGTCGCGATGGATGATGCCCTGCGCGTGCGCCGCGGCGAGCCCGTCGGCGACCTGGCAGGCGATGTCCACGGCCTTCTGCGCGTTGAGGGGCCCGGAGCGGAGGCGTTCCTCGAGGCTCTCGCCCTGGAGGAGCTCGGTGACCGCGTAGGGAACCGAGCGGTGCGTTCCCGAGTCGTGGATGGCCAGGATGTTGGGGTGGTTCAGCGCGGCGACGGCGTGTGTCTCGCGGTCGAACCGCCTCAGGCTGTCGGCGTCGTGCGCCGAGGCGTCCGGCAGCATCTTGAGCGCGACCTCCCGCCGCAGCCGGTTGTCGCGCGCGCGGTAGATCTCTCCCATCCCGCCCTTGGCGAGCGGAGCGAGGATCTCGTACGGACCGACGTGTTCGCCTGCCTGGAGAGACATGAGTAGGCGTAAGGATAGTCCAAGCAGCCCGTCATCCCGAGGAGCGGGACGAAGTCGCGACGAGGGATCCCTTTTCTCGGCCGCAGCGTGGATTCCGAGGCGTCCCTCGCTTCGCTCGGGATGACATGGAGCGGGTACACTTCGCGTCATGGAGATCTGGCTGCTGCGCCACGCGGCCGCGGAGGACCGGGCCGCCTCGGGCCGGGATTCCGACCGGACGCTGACCGAGGACGGCCACCGGCGCGCGCGCGAGGTGGCGCGCGGTCTCGCGTCCCTCGAACCCGAGATCGAGCTGGTCCTGACCTCGCCCTATTGGCGCGCCCGCCAGACCGCGGAGCCCGCGGCCCAGGCCCTCAAGCTCTCGGCCAGGCTGCGGGAGACGCGGGCGCTCGAGCCCGACCGGGATCCCTCCGAGATCCTCGAGGAGATCAAGGCCGAGGGCGTGGAGTCCGTGCTCCTCGTAGGCCACGAGCCGCACCTCGGCGCGCTCCTGGGCCGCCTGGTCGCCGGCGCGCCGGGAGTCGAGATCGCGATGAAGAAGGCCTCGGTCGCGCGGGTCGTCTGGAGCGGGTCCGGCGCGGGCAGCCTGCGCGCCCTGCTCCCGCCGAAGGTCCTGGAGAAGCTGGACTGACTCGACTCCCGGCAGGCCCCTTCGCGGCCCGACCGGCAAGAGAGGGGAAGTCGCGTAAGCCGCCTCTCCCTCAAATCTTTACACCGCAAGTCTGAGCTAGAATTCGCTTCCCCGAATCCCGCCACGAACAGACTGGGGCTTGAGGAGGAGGACGTATGGGTAAGCTCGCTCTCGGCTGCGTCGCCATTCTGGTTGTCCTGGCCGTCATCGTGGGGATCAGTTTCGCCGGCACCTACAATCGGCTGGTCACGCTGGGGCAGGACGTCGATCGCTCCTGGTCCGAAGTCGAGAATCAGTACCAGCGCCGGGCCGACCTCGTCCCCAACCTCGTCCAGACCGTGCAGGGCGCGGCGAACTTCGAGAAGGAGACCCTGACCGCGGTGACCGAGGCGCGCGCCTCCGTCGGCCGCGCGACCGTGACGCCCGGCAAGGCCCCCACGGACGCCGAGTCCCTCGCCCGCTACCAGGCCGCCCAGGATCAGCTGGGGTCCGCGCTCCAGAGGCTCCTCGTCGTGTCCGAGCGCTATCCCGAGCTCAAGGCCAACCAGAACTTCCGCGACCTGCAGGCGCAGCTCGAGGGGACGGAGAACCGCATCACGGTCGCGCGCCAGCGCTTCAACGAGTCCGCCCAGAGCTACAACACCGTCCTGAAGAAGTTCCCGACGAACCTGATCGCCGGTTTCTTCAGCTTCAAGGAGAAGCCGTACTTCAAGGCGACGACTCCGGGCGCGGAGCAGGCGCCGAAGGTCCAGTTCAACTTCGGCAACACGAACCCGGCGCCCACGGCGGCTCCGGCGAAGTAGCGCGGCAAGGAAATCCGGAGGCGTCGAACGCAAGCCGTAGGGCGGCAGTCGGTGAGCCTCGCGGCGAGGAGAGCGGCGGTTGCGGCCGCGACTCTTCTCGTGTTCGCCGCGGCCGCCCTCGCGGCCGACCGCTACGACGCCCTCATCCCCGAGAAGCCGCAGCGGTACGTCACCGACCGCGCCGGCGTCTTCGGATCGGGCCGGGCGGAGGCGTTGAACGCGCGGCTCGAGCAGTTCGAGCGCGACACCTCCGACCAGCTCCTCGTCTGGGCCGATCGGAAGATCCCGGAGGGGTTCACCCTCGAGGACTTCACCGTCCGCGCCGCGCAGAAGTGGGGTCCCGGGCAGAAGAAGATCGACAACGCCGTCGTCCTGTTCGTCTTCACCGAGGACCGGAAGATGCGCATCGAGGTGGGCTACGGCCTGGAGGGCGCCCTGCCCGACGCGCTCGCGCACCGCATCCAGGAGGAGGAGATCCTGCCGCGGTTCCGCAGCGGCGACTACGCCGGCGGCATCGAGGCCGGCATGACCGCGATCATGGCGGCCATCAAGGGCGAGTACAAGGGATCCGGGAAGACCGTGAACGAGCGCGGGCGCGGCCGGTCCGACGCCCTCACCGGCTGCCTCGCGCCGGGGCTGATCCTCTTCCTGATCTTCATCATTCTGCCGGCCATCGCCCGCCGGCAGTTTCGCAGCGGACGCACCCACGGCGGCCGGGGCTGGTGGAACACCGGCGGCTGGGGCGGATGGGGCGGCGGCGGCTTCGGCGGGGGAGGCTGGGGCGGCGGCGGCGGGTTCTCCGGCGGCGGTTTCTCGGGCGGCGGCGGTTCGTTCGGCGGAGGCGGCTCCTCCGGGAGCTGGTAGCGATGGCGAGCTTCTTCTCTCGTTTCGACTCGGAGCGCATCGTCGCCGCGATCTCCGCGGCGGAGCGCCGCACCTCGGCCGAGCTGCGCGTGCACGTCACGAAGCGCGTTCCCGAGGACCTCGACTTTCGCGCGCTGCGCCGGTTCCACCTGCTCGGGATGGCCAAGACGGAGCAGCGAAACGGCGTGCTCATCTACATCGCTCCGCGGGCGCGGAAGTTCCGGATCCTGGGCGACGAGGGCATCCACGCGAAGGCCGGGGACGACTTCTGGAAGGGCGTCGCGAGCGTCATGGAGGCGCACTTCCGCAAGGAGCAGTTCACGGAGGGCGTCCTCGTGGGGATCGGGCTGCTCGGCGAGGAGCTCGCCCGCCACTTTCCGCGGGCGCGGGACGACAAGGACGAGCTCCCGAACAAGATCGACGAGGAGTGACTGGCGACGCGGTGTCGCGTCGCCAGTCATCCCGAGCGTAGCGAGGGATCCCGTCACTGACCGGCAGGGAATGCTGAAAAGCACGGGATCCCTCGTCGCTCGGTAAACGCCTTCCTAACGGCCTCGGGACGACGGCTTTAGGGCGCTTGACTTTTGGCCAATAACCCTTAAGATGCCCCGCTCCATGTACGCCATCGTCCGCTCCGGCGGAAAACAGCTGAAGGTCGCCGCGGGCGACGTTGTCCGGATCGAAAAGCCGGCCGGGGAGAAGATCACCAAGGGCGAGACGCTCGCCCTCTCGGGCCCGAGCGTCATCCTCGTCTCCGCGGGCGACGGCAAGGGCGTCCGCACCGGCGCCGACGCGCTCAAGGGCGTCACGGTCCAGGCCAAGGTCCTCGGGACGGTCCGGACGCGGAAGGTCCTCGTCTTCAAGAAGAAGCGTACCAAGCAGTACCGGCGCACCAAGGGGCACCGCCAGACCGTGCTCCAGGTGCGTATCGAAGCGATCGAAGGCTGACGGCCGAGGGAACCCGACCATGGCACACAAAAAGGGACAGGGCTCTTCACGCAACGGCCGCGACTCGAACTCGCAGCGGCTCGGCGTCAAGGCGTTCGGCGGCCAGACCGTGACCGGTGGCACGATCCTCGTGCGCCAGCGCGGGACGCGCTTCGTGCCCGGCGTCAACGTCGGCCGCGGCAAGGACGACACCCTGTTCGCGAAGGTCGCCGGCGTCGTGCGCTATGCCGACAAGGGCCGCCTCGGCCGCACGATCTCGATCGACCCGGTTCCCACCTCCGCTTAAGACGTAGGGGCGGGGCTCGTCCCCGCCCGCGAGCGGCCCTGAGGGCCGCCTCTACGAACCGGGTTCATGTTCATCGACACGGCGGAAATCCACGTCAAGGCCGGCGACGGCGGCAACGGCTGCATCGCGTTCCGGCGGGAGAAGTTCGTCGAGCGCGGCGGACCGAGCGGCGGGGACGGCGGCAACGGCGGCTCGGTCTGGGCGGTCGCCGATCCCTCGTACAACACGCTCTACCACCTGCGTCACCAGAACACCTACCGGGCCGGCCGCGGGCAGCACGGGATGGGGTCTAACCGCCACGGCAAGGCGGGTGAGGACGTCGAGGTGCATCTCCCGCTGGGCTCGGTCGTGACCGACGCCGACAACGGCGAGAAGCTCGCGGACCTGGTCACGGCGGGAGAGCGCGTGCTGCTGACCAAGGGCGGCAACGGCGGCTGGGGGAACCAGCACTTCGCCACGCCCACGCGCCAGGCGCCGCGGTTCGCGAAGCCGGGGCTGGCGGGCGAGGAGCGCCGCCTCTCGATCGAGCTCAAGCTGCTCGCGGACGTCGCGATCATCGGCTTCCCGAACGCCGGCAAGTCGACGCTGATCTCCGCGATCTCCGCCGCGAAGCCCAAGATCGCCGACTATCCGTTCACGACGCTGGTGCCGCACCTCGGGGTCGTCACCTCGCACGACCGCCGCACGCTCGTCGTCGCCGACATCCCCGGACTGATCGAGGGCGCGCACCGCGGCGCAGGGCTGGGGCTGCGCTTCCTGAAGCACGTCGAGCGCTGCCGGCTGCTCTGCCACCTCGTCGACGCGTCCGCCGAGGGCGACGCGGAGAGAGACGTCGCGACGATCGAGGCGGAGCTCGAGCAGTTCTCGCCCGAGGTGGCGCGGCGCCCGCGCGTCCTGGTCGCGTCGAAGTGCGACGCGGTCTCGGACCCCGAGCGGATCGCGTCGATCCGGCGCGCCGCGGAGAGGCGTGGGCTGCCGTTCCTGGAAGTGTCGGCCGTCTCCGGGAAGGGGCTCAAGGAGCTCGTGGGGTATTTCTTCCACGAGATCGCGGAGGCGCCGGCCGCGGAGCGTGAGGGACCGTAGGGGCGGGGCTCGCCCCCGCCCGGGCGGCCGCGAGGGCCGCCCCTACGAGCTCGTGACGGGCATCGGATAATCGGCCATGCGCATTGGCGTCTTTGGCGGCACCTTCGACCCGGTCCACGACGGACACGTGCTGCCGGTCGAGGCCGCGGCCCTGAAGTTCCAGTTGAGGCGCGTGCTCTACGTGCCGGCGCGCCTCGCGCCGCACAAGCGGAGCGCTCCGACCGATCCTCGCCATCGCGTCGCGATGGTGGCCCTCGCGATCTCCGGGCATCCCGACTGGTCGATCGATCTCGAGGAGCTCGACCGCGAGCCGCCGTCGTACACCGTCGACACGCTGCGCGCGATCGCCGCGCGCCATCCCGGCGACGAGCTGTGGCTGCTCATGGGAACCGACACGCTCGCGGACTTCGGCCGCTGGAGAAGCCCCGACGAGATCCTCCGGCTCGCCCGCGTCGCCGCGTTTCACCGCGAGCCCTTTGCCGGGAAGAACGTCCGGATTCCTGAATTGCCGGGACTCGCGGATCGACTGACCGTTTTCGACGCCGGATCGGTTAAAATCTCGGCGACGGCGATCCGGAACGACCTGGCGGAAGGCAGGAGTATTGCAGGGAAGGTTCCGATGCCGGTCGCGGAGTACATTACGAAACACGGTCTCTACAGCCCGGGGACGACGCGGGCGCCAAAGGGCGGCAACCCGATTTGACGACCTCAGGCTTCTCCTCTCAGGACAAGGTCCGCGAAGGTTTGACGGCGGCCCTCGATCGCAAGGCCGCCGCCGTTCTCGTTTTCAACCTCACCGATCTCACCACCATGGCCGACTACTTCGTCCTCTCGACGGCGGCCTCCGACCGCCAGGCCCGCGCGATCGCCGACGCCATCGCGGAGAGGCTGGGGCAGCCGCTGTCGGTCGAGGGCATGCAGACCGCGCGCTGGATCCTGCTCGACTACGGCGACGTCGTCTTTCACGTCTTCCAGGAGGAGGCGCGGAAGTTCTATGCGCTCGAGCGGCTCTGGGGCGACGCGCCGAACGAGACGATGAGGTTTTCCTCGTCGTAGGGGCGGGGCTCGTCCCCGCCCGCGGGCGGCCGCAAGGGCCGCCCCTACGGTGTTGAGGGCAGAACGAACTCCATGGCGAGCACGCGTGGTGGCCTCAAGTCCCACTTCAAGACTCGCAATCGCACTCTCGCCCGCGAGGTCGAGGCGCTCGAGCGCGCCGCCGACCTTCCCTCCACGATCCTGATCCTCGGCGAGAGCGGCACGGGCAAGGATCGCCTGGCGCGAGCGATTCACGACGTCTCGCAGCGCGCCCCGCGCCCCTTCGTCCGCGTCGACGCGGCCAACCTCTCCGACGAGCTCTTCGAGAGCGAGCTCTTCGGCCACGAGCGGGGCGCGTTCACCGGCGCGATCTCGGCGAAGAAGGGCCTGCTCGAGGTGGCCGAGGACGGGACGGTGTACCTCGACGAGGTCTCCTCGCTCTCGCCCGCGGCGCAGGCGAAGTTCCTGCGGGTCCTGCAGGAGCGGAACTTCCGCCGGCTGGCCGGCTCGACCGTCCATCCGCTGCGGGCCCGGCTGATCGTGTCTTCGCGGCGCGACCTGGCCACGCTCGTCGAGCAGGGAACCTTCCGCGACGATCTGTTCTACCGGATCGACGTCGTGTCCATCCGCCTGCCGCGCCTCTGCGAGCGGCGCGAGGACATCCTGCTGCTCGCGCGCGCGTTCGTGCGCCGCGCGGCGCGCTCCTACCACCGTCCCGCGCGCCGGCTGAGCCGCGAGGCCGAGACGACGCTGCTTCGGCATCACTGGCCCGGCAACGTCCGGGAGCTGCTGCACGCGGTGGAGAAGGCGGTGTTGACGGCGGACTCGACGGAGATCGGAGAGGCCGATCTGCCGCTCGGTGCGCTGGGGGCGCCGGAGTCCCTGCTCGCGGCGGCGGTTGAAAACCGCTGGACGCTTCGCCAGCTTTCCGACGCTTATATCGTCGAAACGTTACGTCGCGCGGGCGGCAACAGGTCGCTTGCGGCGAAACGTCTCGGAGTCTCGCGAAAATTCCTCTGGGAACGGGGCAAGAAGTAATCGGGCACGGCTTTCGGCACGATTCCTGCTGGACTCCCGGAGGGAATCGGTTATCATCGCGGATCCCAAAACGACCTCCTCGGACTCGGAAGAGGCGGTCTGAGAAAAGGAGAACGACTCAATGCCATCGACAGCGGCCAAGGCCGTCCGGATGACCAAGAAGGAGATGGAGAAATACCGCCGCCTTCTCGAAGAGAAGAAGAACTCGCTCTCCGCCGAGATCGCCAAGACCCGCAGCGCGGAGGAAGAGACGACCGAGGAATCCACCCAAGACATCGCCGACAAGGCGGTTTCCTCTTACACCCGCGAGTTCCTGTACTCCCTGACCGACGGCGAGCGCATGACGCTGCTTCAGATCGACGAGGCCCTCGGGCGCATCGACGAGGGCACCTACGGCTTCTGCCAGAACTGTGGAAACCCGAAGACCGAGAAGCGCCTCAACGCGGTTCCCTGGGCGCCGTACTGCTTGGACTGCCAGGAGCTCTCCGAGAAGGGGATGCTTCAGAACTGATCCAGGCGCTCTAACACCGCCTTCGAGTTCCTTTGCTCACTGGCCCCCGTCGGGCTCCCCGACGGGGGCTTTTTTCTGTCCGTATACTCGATCGACGATGATCTGGTTGCTTCTCGGTGCGCTGCTGAGTGCGTCTGCCCTCCGACAGCCGATCCAAGGCGTGGCCGGTTGGAGGCTCGCGGGGCCTGAGGGCGGCTGGGTCAATGGTGTCGCGTCGGATCCCACGAACGCGTCGGTCGCATACGCAGGTACACCGAACGGCCTTTACGCGACAGCCGACGCGGGGGCAACCTGGACCAAGCGGGGGCTCGATGGGCAAGCCATTGGAGCACCGGCGGTCGACTCCGTCACTCCATCCATCCTCTGGTGCACGACGACTGAGCTCTTCTTCTTCAATCACGATGTCTACGACTTTCTGGAGCTGCGCCGTAGCGAGGACTTCGGCGTAACGTGGACCGCGGTGGGTTCCACGGCCCTGGGTGTCGGATTCGCGTTCGCGCTCGACCCGTCGCGGTCCGGCACGGCCTACTTCGCGGGCCAATCCAACGAGGTACACCTCCTCAAGACCACGGACGGCGGCGCCAGTTGGACTCCGCTACCTCTGACCCTCGTCGGCTCGGTTGCCGTCGACCCCGCGATTCCCTCCAGGATCTACGCCGCCGCGCGGACGACACTCGAGGATCCTTCGACGACCCTCTTTGTGAGCACCGACTCCGGCGCGACATGGCGGTCGACCCTTTTTCAGAAGCCCGAACTCCTGTTTCTCGTCGCGGACGGGAGCCGGCCCGGTGTCGTCTACGCTGCCGGCACCCGGCTCTGGGTCAGCCGCAATGCGGGATCGAGCTGGTTCGACCGGACGCCGTTCAGCACCTCCGATCGCGTCGGAGGCCTCGCCGCCGACCCGGCGATCGCCGGGCGGGTCTACTTGGCGGCGGCCTCGGGCCTCGTCTACGTGAGCGACGACTGGGGGGAGTCGTGGTCCCCCGGAGCACCGCTTCCGACAGCCTCGTGGCTCACCGGGCGGACGTCCGGAGGAGTCTGGGCGTCTGGACGGAACGGGATCTTCGCCGCCGATCCGCCGGTGGCCGAGTGGACGCCGATGGACCACGGCATCCTGTCCGCGAAGGTCGGCGCTCTGGCCGTCGCGCCAAGCAATCCTTCGATTGTGTACGCAGTGGCCTCCGGCCTCGCGCGCAGCCGGGACGGCGGCGCGACGTGGTCGGCGAACCGCTTCGCTCCGACCGACTCCCTCAAGCATCCGGCCGTAGCCGTCGATCCCGATTCGCCGGAAACGGTGTACTTCGCGGCCGCGAGCGGCGCGCTTGCACGGAGCCCCGATGGAGGAGCGAGTTGGACGACCCTTTTGGCTCCCGCAAAGCCGATCTGTTCGATCGCCATCGATCCTGGCCAGAGCTCGGTCCTCTACGTCGTCGAGAAGTCGGACAACGGAAACGACGGCGTTCTCTGGAAGAGCATGGACAGGGGAGATACCTGGAGGTCCATCGAGGATCTCGGCACCGGCGTGGCCTTCGTGGAGGCGGGTGCCGGAGCGATCTGGGCGTCCAACGGCTACCTCTATCGGAGCCTCGACGGCGCGGCGTGGACGCGTCTGTCTTTGCCCCAGACCGACTCCGTCGACGCGGTCGCGTTCGATCCGGCAGACGAGGAGATCGTCTATGCGTCGACGGGAGAGGCGATTTACAAGAGCATCGACGGCGGTGATCATTGGGCGCCGGTCGCGTCGATTCCGGCCGACGGCATCGTCCGATCTCAATATGTCGCAACGAACCTGGCCGGCGATCTCGTGGCGTACGGCATCTACGACAACTTTGGCCTTGAGACCGGCGGTGCGCCTTGGATGAGCCGCGATCAGGGCGCGACGTGGTCGACCTCTCCGTCCTGGACGTTCGGATCGGTCACGAGCCTTCACTCCGGAAGCGCGCTCCGCGTGCTCGTCGGCACGGAGATGGGAGTCGTGGAGATGGAAACCCGCTCCACCTCAACCCTGTCGGAGCGCTGACCCATGATCGCCGTTCTCGTCGCAGCGCTCTTCCTCGCCCATTCGCGAGCGCCCGTTGCGCTCGGGCCGTCGGAAGGGCCTCGAACCGTCGTTCTCGGTCCGCAGTCGTGGACGACGGGCGGCCCTTGGGGCGCAAGCGTCCTCGCGCTCGCGGCGAGCCCGGCGGCGCCCGCGACGATCTTCGCGTCGACTCCCGCAACAGTCTTCCGAACGACATCGGGCGGGGAGCAGTGGTCTGCGGCGAGCCCCAGCTTCCCCTTGGGAGATCTTCGCCTGGAGAGCGTGGCCGTCGACCGATCGGCGTTTCCGAGGGTTTTTGCCGGAAGCGCCTTCCTCGGCCTCTTCCGGAGTGTGGACGGCGGAATGACCTTCGAGCGGATTGCCGGCGAGACCTTCACCAATGACTTCGAGGTCAACATCCTCGAGGCCGATCCGCTCGATCCGGACACGATCTACGCGGTGCGCGGGAAGAACGTGCTCTGGAAGAGCCGCGACGGCGGAGAGACCTGGGAATCCAACTCGACCCTGCCGCCGGGGCGGCTACAGGCGCTCGCGATTGCGCCGACCGACTCCCACGTGCTGTATGCCGGGAACTTCTACCACGGAAGCGAAGTGCCGAACCCGATCGACTACTGCCTCGCTAGGAGCCTGGACGCCGGTGTCACGTGGCAGGGCGTGCCGTGCTCGACGCTTCGCAATCACGACGTGCTGGCCGTCGCCGTGGATCCCGTCGACTCCTCGGTCGTCTACGCCGCGACCATCGAGCGAACGTTCAAGAGTCTCGATTCGGGCGCGACGTGGACGGAGCTGGTTCTGCACTCCTACATCGACCAGATCCATTCGATCACGATCTCCATCTCTCCCGTCGATCGCCAGGTCGTCTACGTGAGTAACCTCACGGGTCTACTGACCAGCACCGACGCCGGAGCGACGTGGGCGGCGACGGTGAGCGAGGATGGAGCAACCGTCACCTCGGCGCTCGCGGACCCCTCCGACGCGAGGACGGTGTATCTCGGGCAATCCGACGGCGTGTTCCGGAGCTCCGATCGAGGCGCGACGTGGACACGGGCCGACACAGGAATGAACGACTTCTCCGTGACCGACCTGGCGTTCGGGGGAGGCGTACAGACGCTTTTCGCGGCCTCCCCCGACGGCCGCGGGCCGTATCGCAGCGCAAACGGCGGCGGCGACTGGTCTCCGAATGCCCAGTTCATCTTCAGCACCAAGGCGGTCGCGGCGGATCCCACCGACCCCGACTTCGTCTACACAGTCGCCTACGGGATCTTTCGAAGCACCGACGGGGGCGCCGCGTGGGCTCAGGTCCGTGAGTCTGACGGAGCCCGCCTGACGTCCGTGGCGGTGGATCCGCAGGACTCGTCGCTCGTGTACGTCGGCGAGGACCCCACTCTGGGCCCAGGAGGCGTTCCGATCGGTGGCGGGGTGCTCTGGAGCGGCGATCGCGGCGAGACCTGGAACGCACCGCCGTTGGACTCCCTCTTCGCGGTCCTGTCCCTCAGCGTCAGCCCGACCGGCGAGAGCGTGCTGGCGGGCTCACGACAAGGCGTCTTTCGCAGCGACGATCACGGAGCGTCCTGGTCCGCGACGGCCCTCTCCAACCTGTCGGTCGCGGCGGTTCGACATGCGGCCGGCCAGGTGGTCTATGCGGCGACGTCTTCCGGAGCATTTCGAAGCGACGACGGGGGAGCTCATTGGAGCACGGCGAGCGGAGGGATCGAGGGCAAGGCGCTGAGCGCCTTGGCGGTGGACCCGGTCGGCGCCGAAACCGTGTTCGCTTCGGATGGCTACGTCGTCTTCGTCACCCATGACGGGGGCGCAAGCTGGTCCGAATTGAGCGTGACCGGTCTGGACGGCGCGCAGGTGCTGACGCTCCTCGCCGCTCCCGGCGGCGGATCGCTCTACGCAGGAACCGACCACGGCGTGTTCGCGGTGCACGTGCGCCGGACCAGAGCGCTACCCGCTCGATGACCTCGGGCGGAGACGCCGAGGACAAGCTCATCGTCGCCGCGGTCGTGGCCGAGCCCACGAGCGCGCAGACGCTCGAGGTCGGCGCGCCAATGGCGTGAGATCCCGTCGGCTCTACGCGTACGTCCGCGGCCGTCGCGGGCACTCCGCCTCGCCCCTCCGATAGACTCCGTCTCGTGCCGAAGCAGCCGTTTTCGGAGAAATCCGTCCCCTCGTTCGCCGACGCACCGGCGGCGGTCCTCATCGCGGGCGACGTCGAGTTCTTCGTGGAGGAGGCGGTGGCGCGGGCTCGCGAGGCGCTCGCCGACGGCGACACGGAGGTCCTCGTCTTCGACGACGACGCGCCGGCCGAGGCCGTCTCCGACGCGCTCCTGAACCGCTCGCTCTTCTCGCCGCGGCGGCTTGTCCAGCTCGACGTCTCGCGCGTCGTGGGCACGGACAAGCCCGCCGACCTGCTCGACGCCGCGATCGAGGCCTGGGAGCTTGGAACTCCGGCCGGCCGGCGGGCGGCGTTCAAGGCGGCGCGGGCGCTTCTGGCCGCGCTCGACCTGCCCTCCTCGGGAAACTCCGAGGAGAACGCCGAGGCCGCGGCGCGCAAGACCCGCCGCAAGGACGAGGCGCCGCTCCTCGCCGAGATCCTGAAGGAGCTGCCGCCCGAGGGCGCCGGCGCCGGGGCCGTGCTGAAGGCGGCGCTGCGCGCGGTCCTGGCGCGGGAGCACAACGACGGGACCGTCGCGCTCCTGACCGCCGTCAAGCCGCCGTCCGGGGTCGACCTCATCAAGGAGATCGAGAAGAAGGGGCTGATCCTCGAGGCGTCCGTCGGCGACGAGCCCGAGCCGGCGCTGCGGCGGCTGGCGAACGCCCGCGCGAAGGAGCGCGAGGTCGTCCTGGAGCCCGCCGCGGTCGAGCGGCTAATCAAACGCACGGACGCCAAGGCCGCTTCCTTCGCCTCGGAGCTCGAGAAGCTCCTCGAGTGGGCGGGGAAGGGCGGCCGGATCCGCGCCGCGGACGTCGACAGCAACGTCCAGGACGAGGCGTCGGAGGACATCTACGAGTTCTTCGAGGCGATCGGGCGGCGGGAGGCGAAGGACGCGCTCGCGCGGCTCGAGCGGCTGTTCGAGGAGGGGCGGGACGTGTCGGCAGGGGACCTGGCGGTCGAGACCGACCGGGACTGGCCCGCCAAGTTCCTGGGGATGCTGACGGCCGAGGTGCGCCGCATGCTGCTGATCCGGTCCCGCCTCGACGAGTCGGGCGGTCCCGGCGGCTTCGACGCGCAGATGAGCTACTCGACCTTCCAGGCGCGCCTCCTGCCGCGGCTCATGGCGCCCGCGACGCCGTTCGGCCGCTCGCCCTTCGAGACAGCCCAGGGCCGGCCGGTGCACCCGTTCGCGCTCTACCGCGCCGCCCAGCGGTCCTCCCGCTACACCGCGCCCCAGCTCGCCCGGGCCCTGGCGCGCGCCGCGGAGGTCGACGTCAAGCTGAAGGACTCCGCGCCCATCCTGGAGACGCTGACGGCCTATGTCGGGGAGCTGATCGCGGGCACGTAAGAACGTGCGGGGGACGGCGCCGCTCTCGCGGTCGCCGCCCTGTCTGTGTGGGAGGGTCGCGTGTCTGACCTAATATACGCAGCAGGTTGGCCGACCGTTTCACGATCGATCTGACGCCTCGAACTGCCCTGATCACAGGGGGTTCCCGGGGCATCGGCCGCGCGGTCGCGGATCTCCTCGCGGCGGCCGGTGCCCGGGTCGCGATCAACTATCGCAAGGACGAGGCGGCGGCCAACGGCGCCGTCCGCGAGATCCGCGCCGCGGGCGGTGAGGCGATGGCGGTCGCGGGCGACGTCTCGAAGCCGGAAGAGGCGCGGCAGCTCGTGCGCGACGTCGTGTCGGCGTGGGAGCGGCTCGACATACTCGTCAACAACGCCGGCATCTGGGAGGAGGACGTCGCGGGCCGCGGCGACCTCGAGGTCTGGGACCGGACCTACGCCGTCAACCTGCGCGGCGCCTACCTCGTGACCGATGCGGCGGTCCCGCACCTCATGCGGCACGGCGGATCGATCGTCTTCGTCTCGTCGACGGCGGGGCAGCGGGGCGAGGCGCGGCACTCCGCCTACGCGTCGTCCAAGGGCGCGATCATCTCGTACACGAAGTCGCTCGCCGAGGAGCTCGGGCCCCGCGGCGTGCGCGTCAACTGCGTCGCTCCCGGCTGGGTCGACACCGACATGACCGCCGGGGCGCTCGGCACGCCCGCGCGGCGCAGCGAGATCGAGCGGGAGATCCCGGTCGGCCGCGTGGCCTCGCCGTCGGACATCGCCGGACCGATCCTGTTCCTCGTGTCCGACCTCGCCCGGCACGTCCAGGGCGAGATCCTGAACGTCAACGGCGGGAGCGTGCTCGCGGGGTAGCCCGCGGGGACGGCGCGCGGTGAGCATCGACAGGCTGGATCGCCGCGACGTCCGGTTCCTCCTCGCCTGCCTCCTCGTCATCGCCGTCGGGGCGGGGATCACCGCGTCCCTCTTCCGCCGCGCGTTTCCCGAGGCGTCGATCGAGTTCCGCGTCAACCGCGAGCAGGCCCGGAAGCTCGCCGAGGAATTCCTCGCGAAACGCGGGACGAGCGTCGCAGGGATGCGCTTCGCCGGCCAGTTCGACGTCGACGACACCGCGAAGGTCTACCTCGAGCGCGAGCTCGGCCTCGAGCGCGCCAGCCGCCTCTACGGCCGCGAGGCGAAGATCTGGCAGTGGCGGATGCGCTGGTTCCGCTCGGGCGTCCAGGAGGAGGAGCGCGCCGCGTTCTCGGCGCTCGGCGAGCTGATCGGGTTCCGCTCCGTGATCAAGGAGGACGCGCCGGGCGACAAGCTGTCGCAGGCCGAGGCGCGAGGAATCGTGCTCGCGTACTTCGCGTCGCGGGGCATCCCGGAGTCTGCGCTCAAGCCGATCGAGGCGACGCCGACGTCGCGCCCCCACCGCACGGACTGGACCTTCGTCGACGAGAGGGAAGGCGTCCGCTTCGCCGACGCGGCGCTGCGGTACACGACGACCGTGTCGGGCAGCCGCCTGACCCACTACCAGGAGTTCGTCCACGTGCCCGAGGCGTGGACGCGCGACTACGAGCGCCTGCGGTCCAAGAACGAGGCCGCCGGCCAGGTCGCGACGTTCGGCCTCTTCGTGACGATCCTGGCGATGCTGGGCGTCCTCGTGACCAAGATCGTGCTCAAGGACGTGCCGTGGCGCCTCGTCGGGGCGTTCGGCGCGGTCGGGTTCGTGCTCTCGCTCGCCAGCGCGCTCAACGAGATTCCGCTGACCCTCTGGGGCTACGACACCGCGAGCCCGCTCTCGTCGTTCCTGACGCGGACCGTCGTGTTCGGGATCCTCGGAGCCATCGCCACCGGCGCCGGGATCGCGATCGTCGTGGCCTCGGCCGAGCCCATCTACCGCGAGCGATTCCCGCAGCACCCCGCCCTCTCGAGGGCCTTCACCCCGCGCGGGATCCAGACGAAGGGCTTCTTCAAGGCCGTGATCCTGGGCTACGCGCTCGCCGCGTTCTTCTTCGCGTATCAGGCGGTCTTCTACGTCGTCGCCGGGCGCTTCGGCGCCTGGGCGCCCGCCGACGTGCCTTACAGCGACATGCTGAACACCGCCGTCCCCTGGGCGACCGTGCTGTTCATCGGCTTCCTGCCCGCCGTCTCGGAGGAGGGCATTAGCCGGATGTTCTCGATCTCGTTCCTCGACCGGCTGGGCGCGAGCCGCTGGCTCGCGGTGATCATTCCCGCGTACATCTGGGGCTTCGGGCACTCGACCTATCCGAACCAGCCGTTCTTCATCCGCGGCCTCGAGGTCGGCACCGCGGGCGTCCTGATCGGCTTCCTCATGCTGCGCTTCGGCGTCGTGCCGCTCTTGATCTGGCACTTCACGGTGGACGCGATCTACACGGCGCTCCTGCTGCTGCGCTCCGGCAACGCGTACTACGTGGTCTCCGGCGCGATCGCGTCCGGGATCCTGCTCCTGCCGCTGATCGTTTCGGGAGTCCTCGCGCTTCGGCGCGGAGGCTTCGTCCCCGCCGTCGGGCTCACCAACGGCGACGTCGGCTTCGTGCCGGCGCCCCCGGGGACCGCGCTCCCCGAGGCGGCCGTGCCGTCCGTTCGGCCGCTGCCGCGCGGCGCGCGAGGCGTGCTCGCGGCGATCGCCATCGTTCTCCTCGCGACCGTGCTCGTCCCCGAGCCGCCGGAGCCGCCGCTCGGCGAGGACGCCACCGGGAAGGAGTCGGCCCTTCGCCTCGGCGAGAAGTTCCTGCGCGCCAACGGCGTGGATCCCTCGGCGTGGCGCCACGTCGTCTACCAGGGCACGGGGTTCGCCGACGACGAGCAGATGCGTCAGGCGAAGCCCCAGGACGAGGCCGGGATCCCCGGGTTCTCGGAGGACGCCGCGCGCTACGTGGTCGAGAAGGGCGGCGTCCCCGCGATCGCGAGGCTCGCGTCGGCGCAGCTGCCGCCGTCCTACTGGGTCGTGCGCTTCTACCAGGTCGAGAAGAAGGAGGAGTGGAAGACCCTGATCGACTCGCGCCGCGCGCGCGTGGTGACGTTCGTCCACCCCATCGCCGAGGACGCCTCGGGCTCGCCGCCGCCCACCGACGAGGCGGCCCGCCGCCGCGCGCTCGCCGCGGCGGAACGGCTGGGCTACCCCGCGCACCGCTACGCGGTCATGGAGGTCGGCACCGAGAACCGTCCCCGGCGCACCGACACGACGGTGGTCCTCCAGGCGGCGGACCCCGGGATCGGCGACGCCCATCCCCGGCTGACCGCGGTGTTCCACGGCGGAAGCCTCGCGGCGATGCTGCCCTCGATCCGCATTCCCGAGGAGTACGTGCGCGCTCACCGCAAGAGCTCGGTCGCCGACGTGCTGCTGATCGCGGTGAAGGTCCTGGCCGCCGGGGCGGTGGTGGGCGTCGCGGTGATCCTGTTCCTGCGCGTCGTCCGCAGCGACGCGTTCCGATGGAGGCAGATCGTGCGCCCGCTGCTCTGGACGGCGGTCCTGGCGGCCGTCGGGCTCGCGAACACGATTCCGTACCTGTACCGGGGGTACGACACGCAGCGTCCGATGTCGCTGTTCCGGGTGGGCCTCACGGTCTCGCTCGCGGTCGGTTGGATGGGGGTCCTGCTGATCGCCGCACTCGGCTTCGTGCTGTTCAGCGCGGCCCGGCCGGGCTGGGACTGGGCCCTGCGGCGGCGGGGCTCGCTCAAGGACGCCCTGGCGCGCGCGGCGATCGCGGCCGCGGGGGCGGCGGGGCTGGAGCATCTCTTCCATCTCGTGTCCTCGCGCGTCCCCGCGCTCTACGAGCCCGACCCGGCGCTGCCCGGGAGCCTCCAGTACGTGGTGCCCGCGGTGGACATCCTCTGGAACGCGGCCCGCGGCACATTCGCCCTCGCGCTGCCGGCCGCCGTCGTCGCGCTGGCGGCGCGGCAGACCTTCTTCCGCACCACGGTGGGGCGCGTCCTCGGGCTCCTGGCGATCGCCGTCGCGATGATTCCGACGAGCCTGACCACGCCCGGCGGCTTCGTCGCGGACTACGTCCCCTCGCTGCTGACCGCCGCCTGGCTGGGGATCTGCGTGTTCGTCCTGCTGCGCGACCACGCCGCCGCCTGGGTCCTCTTCGGCCTCATCGCCTTCGGCGGCCGCGGGGCGCTCGAGCTGCTCAGCCAGACGGCCGCGTCCGATCGCGCCGCGGGGGCGCTCGCCGTCGTGCTGCTCGTCGTTGCCGCGATCGCGCTCCTCGCGGGGCAGCGGGATCCGGGGACCGAGCCTCCGCTGTCCGAGGCCCTCCTCGCGCCGGTTCTCGCGGGCCCGCCGGGAGCCGCCGCGGCCGAGACCGAGGCCACGCCGGCGTCGCCGGAGCCTAAGACCCCGTGGAGTGGTACCGCTTGACGCCGGAGTGCCAGACCGCGAGCGCGAGCGAGAGGGCGAGCGCCGCGACCAGCGGGACCGCCCAGAACTCGCGCGCGAACTCCCCGCGCTTCAGGAACCGCACGACCGGGTAGAAGGACGCGAACGCGAACGGGACCACGAACGACAGCGTGAAGCGGATCCAGCCGTCGTAGATCGTCAGCGGATAGCGCCCGAACTGCATCAGGTTGAAGACGGGCGGCACGATGCCGATGCGGTCCTCGATCCAGAAGGACGTCGCCGTCAGGCCGATGAAGATCGCCAGGTAGATGGCCGCGCCGAAGACCGCCCAGAGGACGAACAGGAGCACGTCGAGAGCGGAGAAGGAAAGGTGCAGGCGATGCGACGCCCAGATGACCGCCGCCACGCCCGTCACGGTCTCCTGCAGCGCCTCCAGCCGGAACGCCTCGAAGAGGACCTGGAACACCGAATCGACCGGGCGGACGAGCACGCGGTCGAACCGCCCCTCGATCAGGTAGCGGTCGGAGAAGAGGTAGAGGTTCCACGAGAGCACGTTGAAGACGCCGAGCGGGATGAGCGAGAAGCCGTAGAGGAAGACCATCTCGTCGAAGGACCAGCCCGAGACGGCCGGCACGCGCGAAAACACGATCAGGAGGAAGCCGAACGACGCGGCCGTGCCCAGGAACGACGAGAAGACGCTCGAGAAGAAGTCGAGCCGGTACTCGAGCCGTGCCTTCGCGTACTGCGAGAAGTAGAGGGCGAAGAGGCGCCCGTGTCGGGCCAGGCTGCGCAGCATCGCCGCTCTCATCCGCCCTGAATCGTGATCCGCGTCTGCGACCCCTTCCACGCCCAGTGGCCGAGCCACAGAAGCAGGACCGTCCAGCCCGCCTGAAGGCCCAGGAGGCGCGCGGCCTCGAAGCCCGTCGCCTTGCCGAGGTAGAGCGCCGCGGGCGTGAAGTTGATGTGCGGGAAGGGCGACGCGAGCAAAATCGTGCGCAGCGGCTCCGGGAAGAGCGTCGTCGGGATGAGGAGACCCGAGACCAGCTCGAGGAGTAGGTATTTCGCGCGCAGGATCCCGAGGATCGACTTGCTGCGGATCGCGATCAGCCCGACGAGGAAGTTGATCGCGGCCACCAGGAAGAACGCCATGACCGCGGACCACAGGAACAGGAGCCCGGCGGCGAGCGATGCCGGCGGCTTGACCGGGAAGATCAGCGCGAGGACGGCCGAGATCGGCAGCGTGAACAGGACCGCCCGGAACGCCGACTGACCGGCGGCGTCGGCGATCATGACCGTCTGGAAGTCCACGGGCCGGATCAGGTTCATCGCGAGCTTGCCTTCCTGGACCTGAGTGCCCATCTCGCGGTCGATCTCGTTGAAGTAGAACGAGCGGATCGCCCATCCCACCGCGACGTACGTCACCATGTCGTTCAGGGTCAGGCCGGCGACCGCGTGCCCCGTCTGGAAGACGGCGCGCCAGATGAAGTAGTAGACGGACACGTTGAACAGGTACGTCAGGACGCCCACGTAGTAGCGCGCGCGGAAGGCGAGCATGTTCAGGAAGCCGATGCGAGCGAAGGGAACCGCGGCCCGCCATGGGGAGAGGACGCTCGCCGCCGGAGCGTTCGCGCTCAAGCGATGCCTTCCTTGTAAATGCGCTTGACGACCTCCTCGACCTCCGGCTCCTCGATCGTGATGTCGGTGACCTCGAAGCGATTGACGATCTCCTTGACCACGGTCGCGGGGACCGTCGCGCGGCGGTCGACGTCCACGCGGTATCGGTGCAGCCCGACCTCCCGCGCCGAGAGCCCCACGAACTCGAGCTCCGCCGGCTCGGGGGCGCGCTTGACGTCGAACACGATCGACGTGACGGGCAGGATCCTGTCGCGCAGCTCGTCGAGCGCGCCGTCGAAGAGCAGCCGGCCATGGTCGATCACGATCACGCGCCGGCAGAGCGTCTCGATGTCGGCCAGGTCGTGCGTCGTCAGGAGCACCGTCGTGCCCTCCTGGCGGTTGATCTCGATCAGGAACTCCCGCACGTTGGCCTTGGCCACGATGTCGAGCCCGATCGTCGGCTCGTCGAGGAACAGGAGCGGCGGGCGGTGCAGGAGCGAAGCGGCGAGGTCGCAGCGCATCCGCTCGCCGAGCGAGAGCTTGCGGACGGGTTGGTGGAGGTACGCCTTCAGGCCGAGCACCTTGTCGAACAGGGCCATGCGGTCGGCGTACTGCGCCTCGGTCAGCCCGTAGATCTCCTTGAGGAGGCGGAACGACTCGACGACGGCGATGTCCCACCACAGCTGCGTGCGCTGCCCGAACACGACGCCGATCGTCGCGACGTAGCGCGTGCGGTCGCGGTGCGGGACGAAGCCGTTGCAGACGACCTCGCCGGAGGTCGGCGTCAGGATGCCGGTGAGCATCTTGATCGTGGTGGACTTGCCGGCGCCGTTGGCCCCGATGTAGCCGACCATCTCGCCGGGCCGGATCGAGAACGTGACGTCGGCCACGGCGGCGGTCTCGGTCGCCGTGCGCCGGACGAGCGAGCGCAGCGCCGCGGCGAGTCCCTCGCGGCGACGGTAGGTCTTGAAGACCTTCGTCAGGCGCTCGACGCGGACGATCGGCGGCAGGCCCGGCTCCGTCACGGTTTCTTCGCTCCCGGCTCGCGGAGCGCAATCGCCCGCGCGTAGATCTCACGGGTCGGCCGCCCGGTCCGGCGGGCGATCTCGCGGGACAGCGCCTTGACGGCCGAACCCGCCGCGAGCGCCTCCCGGATGCGGTCGTCGAGCTCGTCGGCGTCCGGAGCCTGGCTCCTGCCCGCCGCGCCCTTCTGCCCCTCGACGACCACCGTGATCTCGCCGCGGACCTGACCGCGCGCGCGGAACTCGCTGGCGAGATCGGGCAGCGTCCCATGCCGCGCCTCCTCGTGGAGCTTGGTGAGCTCGCGCGCGACGCAGGCGCGCCGGCCGCCGAGCGCTCGGGCCGCGTCCTCGAGGGAGTCGGCGAGCCGGTGCGGCGCCTCGAACCAGATCAGCGTCTCCGTCCGGTCGCGCAGCGCTTCGAGGAAGCGCGCGCGCTCGCCCCGGCGCGCGGGGAGGAAGCCGAGGAAGAGATGCGGCACCGGGGGAAGTCCCGAGACCGCCAGCGCGGCCGCCGGCGCGGACGGCCCCGGAATCACCCTGACGGGAAAACCCGCGGTCACCGCCGCCTCGACCAGGCGGGCGCCCGGATCCGAGAGGGTGGGCATCCCCGCGTCCGTGGCGATCGCCACGGTCTCGCCGGCTCGCAGCCGTTCGAGCAGCTCCGCAATCCGCGACTCCTCGCGCGGGCCGGGGCAGGAGATGCGCCGCGCGGTGAGGCCGAACCGAGACGCCAGCTTCGCCGTGACCCGCGTGTCCTCGCAGAAGATCGCCGCCGCCTCCGCGAGGGCGCGTTGACCGCGCGGGGAGAAGTCGTCGAGATTGCCGATCGGCGTGCCGACGACGAGGAGCTGGCCGGTCTTGGTCTCGGTCACGGGGAGGGGAAAAATAGCACTAGTCATGAGTCGTGAGTGATGCGTCGCGAGTCGTCGAGACAAGCCCCTCCGTGCGCTTTCCGACGGCTCACCACTCACGACTCGGAACTCACAACTCACGTATGATTTTGGGATGCGGCCGCTGGTCATCGCGTTGGGGGTGTGCGCGCTCTCCCTGGCCGCGCCCGCCGAAATCGTCGACCGCATCGCCGCGAGCGTCAACGACACCGCGATCCCCGAGAGCGAGGTGCGCAAGGCGATGGTGGTCTCGGCGCTGACCCCGGAGCCGGGGGAGAGCCCGGAGGCCTTCCGCGCCCGCGTCATCGACGCCTTGATCGACCAGCACCTCGAATACGAGGACGCCTCGCGCTTTGGCCCGGCGCCTCCGGACGCGGCTCAGATCGAGGAGGCCATGACGCGCCTGCGCGACCGGCTGAAGGCGGAGGGCAAGGACCCCGCGGCGGAGTTCGCGCAGGCCGGGCTCACGACGGAGGAGGTCCGTTCGTCGCTGGAGCGTCAGCTCGTCATCGCGCGCTATCTCCGGGAGCGCTTTGCGCCGATCGCGTTCGCGGACGAGCAGCAGGCGCGCGAGGAGTACGAGAAGCGTTACGTCCCCGAGCAGGCCGCGGCCGGAGCGGCGGCGGCGCCGTTCGAGAGCGTGGCCGACGAAATGCGCAAACGCTCGTCGGAGCGGGCCTTCGACGAGGAGGTCGCGCGATGGATCAAGGACCTGCGGCAGAAGTCGCGCGTGTCGATCTACCGCATACCCCTGCCCGCGCCCTCCGGATCCGAGCGCCCCCCGACGCTCCTCTTCGGCGCGGCGCCGACCCCGCCCTCGGCCCCGACGCCGACCCCCGGGAGGACGCCCGCGTCGTGATGCCGCTCGCCTTGCTCCTCGGCGGGTGGCTCGCCGTGACGCTCAGGGTCCCCCCGGGTCCGCCCGACGTCCCGCCGGGTCCGCCCGACCCGACGCCCTCTCCGGCGCCGGCGCCGGCCGTTCTGCACGGGGTCGCCGTGCCCATGCGCGACGGCGTCGTCCTGCGGGCGGACGTCCTGCGCCCGGCCGCGTCCGGCCGCTTCCCGACGCTGATCCTCCGCACGCCCTACGATCGCAGCCGCGGCGAGGAGAGCGAGCTCGTCCGCCAGGCGCTCCGACGCGGTTACGCGATCCTCCTGCAGGACGTGCGCGGGCGCTACGCCTCGGGAGGCGAATACGTCCCGTATCGCCACGAGGGGGCCGACGGGTACGACACGATCGAGTGGGCGGCCGCGCAGCCGTGGTCCACCGGCGAGGTCGGCACGATCGGGCTCTCCTATCCGGCGGCCGTGCAGTGGCTGGCCGCCGTGGAGTCGCCGCCGCACCTGAAGGCGATGGTCCCGGCGATGACGTTCTCCTCGCCGCGCAACTTCTTCTATGCCGGCGGCGCCTGGGACCTGTCCTGGATCTCCTGGATCTGGGACAACATCGCGCCGGACGCGCGGGTGAAGAAGAACCTCCCGGGCCCGCGAAACGGTCCTGAGGCCGTCGCGGCCTGGAGGACGAAGTGGGGAGCGATCCTGCCGTTCCGCCTGCCGCTGACCGACCTGCCCGAGCTGCAGGCGGAGGCTCCGTTCTACTTCGACTGGCTGGCCCATCCTCCGGAGGACTCCTTCTGGGACTGGGCGGAGCTGCGCGGCCGCTATCCGAGGGTGCGGGCGGCGGTCCTGGGAATCTCCGGCTGGCACGACGAGGCGTACGGGCCCGAGGGCGCGATCACGAACTTCGAGGGACTCCTCGCGGCGCGCGCCGGCGAGAAGGACGCGCGGGCGAGGCTGATCCTGGGGCCCTGGGTCCACGGCGGCGTGAGCTCCGACCGCTCCGGCGAGCGCGGCTTCGGGCCGCAGGCCCGGCTCGACTACGAGGGCGAGATCCTCCGCTTCATGGACCGCTACCTCCGCGGCGTCGAGAACGGCCTCGACGGCGAGCCCCGCGTGCGCGCCTTCGTGATGGGGGAGAACGTGTGGCGGTCGGGCTCGACCTTCCCGCTGCCGGGCACGACGCCGGTCTCCCTGTACCTCGCGGCCGGGGGCCGGCTCGTGCGCGAGGCTCCGACGACGACAAGCCCGGCGAGCCCGGGCGAAGGCGCGCCGACGGCGTTCGAGTCGGACCCCGCGAACCCGGTGCTCAACGCGTACCCCGGCAAGGCCGGCGCCCACGACTACCGGGCGCTCGCGCAGCGCAAGGACGTCGCCGTCTTCGAGACCGAGCCGCTCGCGGAGCCGCTGCGCGTCGTCGGACCCGTCGAGACGGAGATCGCGGTCTCCTCCGACGCGCCGGACCTCGACCTCTGGGTCAAGCTCGAGGACGTCGAGCCCGACGGCACCGCGTGGAACCTGTCGAGCCCCGGAACCGACGTGCTGCGCGCGTCCACGAGGGAGTTCGAGGCGGGCGAGTCCCGCAAGCCTCTCTCCCCCGGCGAGGTCGCGGTGCTTCGGCTGCCGAACCTGCGCACCGGGAACCTGTTCGCGAAGGGCCATCGGATCCGCGTCGTCCTCTGCGGCAGCTTCATGCCCGACTTCTCGCGAAACCTCCAGACCGGGGAGTCGGAGACCTCGTCGGCGAAGATGCGCAAGGCCATGATCCGGATCCACCACGACGCGGCGAACGCGTCGCGGATCGTGCTGCCGGTCTTGCCGGACTCACCGTGATCCGGAGACTCTTCGGCGCTTTCGCTCTGGGTCTCGCCGCCTGGTTCGCCGCCCCGGCGGCGCGCGCCCTGCAGCCCCAGGAGGCCTCCATCCCGATGCGGGACGGCGTGAAGCTCGCGGCGGATTTGTGGCGCCCCGAGGGCGCGGGCCCCTTTCCGGTGCTGCTCGAGTACCTGCCGTACCGCAAGACGGAGTCCCGCGGCGGAAGCTTCTCCCTCTACTCCTACTTCGTGAAGCACGGCTTCGTCGTCGCCCGCGTCGACATCCGCGGCACGGGCAACAGCGAGGGCACGCTCATCCCGTACGAGTACAGCGAGATCGAGCAGCGCGACGGCGAGGACGTCATCGCCTGGCTGGCCGCGCAGCCGTTCTCGAACGGGAGCGTCGGGATGTTCGGCATCTCGTGGGGAGGCTTCAACTCCATCCACATGGCGATGCGCAATCCGCCGGCGCTGAAGGCGATCCTCGCCGTCGACGCGACCGACGACCTGTACCACGACGACGTCCACTACATGGACGGGATCATGCACGTCGACACGTGGGAGATGAGCCAGGACCTCGCCAACGCGATGCCCGGCGCGCCCGCGTACGTCCTCGACGCGCGCTACTTCGCGGACCGCTTCGACCGGCCGCCCTGGATGCTGACCTACAAGGCGCAGCAGCGCGACGGCCCGTTCTGGGACCGCACGGCGCTGAAGACGCGCTACGAGTCGATCCGGATCCCCGCGTTCCTGATCGGCGGCTGGTACGACGGCTATCGGGACAGCATCCCGCGGATGCTCGAGCACGGGAAGGCGCCGGTGAAGGCGATCGTCGGCGCGTGGGACCACACGTATCCCGACGAGCCGTATCCCAAGCCCGGATTCGATTGGCGGCACGAGGCCGTGCGCTGGTTCGACCAGTTCCTGAAGGGACGCGACACGGGGATCCTGAAGGAGCCGCGGCTCGCCGTCTACGTCCGCGACTGGCACCCGCCCGGCCCCTACCTCGAGACGGCGCCGGGGCGCTGGCGCTACGAGGACGGCTGGCCGATCGCGCGGATCCAGGACCGCGTCTTTCACCCGAGGGACGACCACACCCTGGGCGACGCGCCGGGCGCCGCCTCCGCGGAACGCCTCCGCTACGTGCCGACGACCGGCGTCGAGGCCGGCGGCCCGGTCCTGTGGTGGGGCGACGTCGCGCCGGACCAGCGTCCGACCGACGCCTACAGCCTCGTCTACGACAGCGCTCCGCTGGCC